>ENA-UPXM01001364-UPXM01001364.1-activated-sludge-metagenome-genome-assembly--contig:-NODE-1364-length-31871-cov-5.879432_pt1 | contig 31871 bp, 27 predicted proteins | sample MGYA00238178_ERZ772708 | MGnify/ENA primary metagenome ERZ772708 (study PRJEB29002, sample SAMN05720212) | activated sludge metagenome | isolation source: anaerobic digester from wastewater... | reverse complement strand
TCTCCGAATGAGAGCGCAAAGATAAACAATCTTTTTATCTATCAAAAAAATATTAGCTTTTTATATCGGATTTTTTTCTTTATTGTCCTCGAATCGTGCTGAATATAAAGATATAGGATTACTATTCAACGTTTTTCATTGTCAATTGTATTCGTTCTCTATCACGGTCAATCAAAAGCACTTTAACTTTCACGGTCTGGTGCAATTTAACAACATCTGCAGGACTTTTAATATAGGTGTTGCTAATTTGTGAAATATGAACCAATCCGTTTTGTTTGATACCGATATCAACAAAAACTCCAAAATTTGTAATGTTGGTAACAATTCCTGTAAGTATCATTCCCTCTGATAGTTGGTCAATAGAAGATATTCTGTCGTCGAACTGAAACGATGTTATTTTTCCACGTGGGTCTCTTCCGGGTTTTTTAAGTTCTTCAATTATGTCATTAAGAGTGTATTCTCCGCATTCTTCATCAACCAACTCGGCTATATTTACTTTCTTTAGCAGTGCCGAATTACCAATTAGCTCCGAAACAGTGGTGTCGAGCTTTTCCGCCATTAAATGTACGGTGTCGTAATTTTCGGGATGTACCGCCGAGTTGTCTAAAGGGTTTAAGCCACCTGGTATTCTCAAGAATCCTGCACATTGCTGAAATGCTTTTGCGCCTAATCTGGGAACATCGTTTAACTCAGTTCGCTCTTTAAAAGCCCCATTCTCTTTACGGTATTGTACAATATTTTGTGCCAATGCAGGTCCAAGTCCAGAGACATACGACAATAGTTGTATCGATGCAGTATTGAGATTTACTCCCACTTTGTTAACGCTACTTACAACCACTTGGTCGAGTTCTGTTTTCAGTTTCGTCTGGTTTACATCGTGTTGATACTGACCAACTCCAATCGATTTTGGGTCAATTTTTATAAGTTCGGCTAATGGGTCTGAAAGTCTTCTCCCTATTGATACGGCTCCGCGCACGGTTACGTCATAATCGGGGAACTCGTCCCGAGCGATTTTTGAGGCTGAATAAATTGACGCTCCGCTTTCATCGACAACGTACACCTTAATGTCTCTACGAAATCTGAGTGATGAGATAAACCGTTCGGTTTCTCGGCTTGCTGTGCCATTTCCAATAGCAATCAGCTCAACGTTGTAAGCTTCGATAAGCGTGTGCATTTTTCTTGCTGCTGCAATCTCTTCGGATTTTGGAGGGTGCGGATAAATGGTTTCATGGTGTAGCAAGTTCCCGTGTTCATCGAGGCATACAACCTTGCAACCTGTTCTGAAACCAGGGTCAATTCCCATAATGCGTTTCTCTCCGGCGGGAGGCATCATTAATAGTTGTCGTAAATTTGATGCAAACACTTTAATAGCCTCATCATCAGCGAGTTCTTTATAGTAATTTAATGTTTCGGTCTCCATCGACGGAGCCAAAAGACGTTTGCAAGAATCTTTTAAAGCAATTGTAACCTGCTCGGCTGCCTTGTTTCGTGATTTTACAAAGCGTTTTGCCACAATATCTTCCATCTCTTCAGTTTCGACTGTTACGCGTACACGCAATAACCCATCTTTATCGCCGCGCATCATAGCCATTAAGCGGTGTGGTTTACACTTTTTAATCTGTTCCGAAAAATCGAAGTAATCGCGATAAGTAGCGGCTTCTTCTTCCTTTCCTTTTACAACTTGCGAGCTAATAAATGCCTTTCTGATAAAGTGTTGTCGTAAGTTGTCACGTACTGCAGCATTTTCGCTAATTGTTTCAGCAATAATATCTCTGGCACCAGAGAGAGCCTCTTCGGTGGTTAGCACATCTTTGTTAATGTAGGCTTTTGCAAGAAATTCGGGATCGTCGTTTTTCTGAGCCAATATCATTTGCGCCAAGGGTTCAAGTCCTTTTTCGCGTGCTATTATTGCTTTGGTACGTCTTTTAGGTCTAAACGGTAAATATAAATCTTCAAGTTTAGTGGGTTCAACCTCATTTTCAATGCTTTGTCTTAGTTCATCTGTCAGCAAGCCTTGATCTTCTATTGTGCGTAATATTGTATCTTTTCGCTCCTCTAATTCATAATAACGCTTTAGCGATGCCTCAATTTCAAACAGCGCTAGTTCGTCAAGATTTCCAGTTTTCTCTTTTCTATATCTGCTAATAAAAGGGACAGAATTCCCATCTTCAAGTAATGATATTGCAGAATTTAGGTTTTTAATGGGAATATTTAATTTTTGACTTACAAAATCAAGATAATAATTTTTCACTTTGTCAATATTTTTTGATGTGAGACAAAAATAAACAATTTTATACCAATTGTAATTTTATAATAGATTGAACTTTTATAAAATCACAGTTATTGAACTATGTCAAATATTTATGAATTATGCTAACTTTGCAGATGTTTTACTATTCAATCGATATTTATGAGCAAAATACCGTTTTTTAAGCAAAAGGTTTTTTGGAAACACCTTGGCATAGCTGCTGCAAGTGCATTTGTATTTCTTTGGTTAGTGTTTTTCTCATTAAAGATTTTTACTCGTCACGGTCGTTCGCAAATTGTTCCTGATTTTACAGGGTTAACAATAGATGAAGCGAAACAAGTTGCAAAAAGACATGGATTAGTTCTTCAAATATCTGATTCAACGTTTGTTAGAGGAAGGCAAAAGGGAACTATCGTCTCACATGTTCCGCGTTCAGATGATAGAGTAAAAAAAGGTCGTAGAATTTTTGCCACAATCAATGCTTTTACAGTTCCTCGTATTCCAATGCCTAATGTTACAGGTGTTTCGTACCGGCAAGCGAAAGTAACGCTCGAAAGCTCAGGTTTAAAAGTTGGACAACTTAAATATGTACCCGATCCAATGAAAAATTATGTTTTAGGACAACAATATGAAAACAGAGCAATTGCCCCCGGAACCCCCATAGCTACAGGAGAGCCTATAGATCTGGTATTAGGTCAGGGTGGTTCGTGGCAAACAACCTCAGTAATTGATGTTATAGGAATGACACTCGATGAAGCCTGTAGTGCCATTAACAATGAATATTTAAACGTTGGTTCGGTTTTATATGACTCATCAGTACAAACTTATACCGATTCGCTAAAATCTCGTATTTACAAACAAAGCCCTCAAAGTGGTTACAGTGCACGATTAGGTACTTATGTAGATTTATGGCTTACTATTGATGATGAATAATATATTCAGCAAAAAAATACAATTATATGTTTTGGATAACGTTTCAATTGTTTTGGTGTGTAATTGTGAATAAAATTTAAAAAACAAAAATCGATGAATAAACTTCCCAATATCACAAAACATATATTTTTCTCTGTTTTTGTAGTATTTCTGACAGCTTCAATCTGTTTAGGTCAGGAGGAGCTTACAGGGCTATTTTCGAATCCGGCACTGCGTAAACAATCGCCATCATTTAGCAAACGAATAACGACATTACCATTAGAACTGCCGTTTTTTGATGATTTTTCAACCACCACGGGATATCCAAATCAAGACTTATGGAGTGATTCTACTGCATATATCAACCAACACATGTCGTTATACAGCATAAGTGTCGGTGTTGCTACGTTAGACGGTGCAGATTCGAAAGGTGATTTATATCCGTTGGGCTTTGGTCAAAGTCATAGGAAAGGTGATTCACTTACATCGCATTCTATTAATCTTGGCGGACTACAAATGTCCGATTCTATATATCTTAGTTTCTTTTACCAGTCTGGTGGGTTAGGAGCCAAACCGGGGAAAGGCGACAGTCTAATTGTAGAGTTTTACGATACTGCAAAATGGGTAAAAATGTGGGCTACAGATGGAGGAATACAAGATGACGAATGGCGACAAGTGTTAATTCCTGTAAAAAAAGTAGAATTTTTACATGACCAATTTCGTTTTCGTTTTCGTAATTTAATCAGCCCAAGCGGTGGTGGAGTTATTGCAACCAACTGTGATATGTGGAATATCGACTATGTTAGATTGGATAAAAACAGACATAGAAATGATACAGTTGTTAAAGATGTTGCCTTTACCCGCCCTCCAAATTCGGTTTTAAAGCAATATTCGTCAGTACCGTGGAAGCATTATATTCTGAACTCGGCTAATGAACGTGGAAACATAGATTTTTATTTCGCTAATCACGACAACATTGATAACCAGAATATTACCATTTATTATAAAGTCAGTCGTTTAGGAAGTACCTATAGTGACAGTGTTTTTATTGGAGCTATGAATTATGCAGCTTTTGAGCATGTGAGCCATTCAGAACCAGTTACGCAAAATCTGTTTCCATTAGCTACAGTGGATTCGATTGAATTTTTGGTTGAAACAAAGTTAATTACATCGGCAATGTATCCAAAGTCGAACGATGTAGCTTCGAGAGTACACCATTTTTCGAATTATTATGCTTATGACGATGGTTCAGCAGAAAATGGTTACAACCTTAATCAAGCCGGGAATATGGCTGCAATAAGGTACGAGACAAGTCAAGGCGACTCGCTCAGAGGGGTATATATGTTTTTTAACACAACGCGCGACACGATGTACAGCACCAATTATTTTGACCTGTGTGTGTGGGCAAACGACGGAGGAATGCCGGGTAGGTTATTATACTCAAAGCCCGGATTTACACCATCATTCAGCAACGATAATAGTTTTGCAAAACTATTGTTCGACTCTGCCATTTACGTTTCAGGATATTTTTTTGTAGGTTGGCGAAAAACAACCGATAGAATTATGAGCGTCGGTATCGACAAAAATACAACTGTATCGCAACGAAATTTTTATAATACTGGTCAAAATTGGCAAGCATCGCAATTTAACTATGCAATAATGATAAGACCAATTTTATCGCGCAGTAGTATTGTAGGGATTGATTTACCGCAGGCTGAGACAGAGAGCATTAACGTTTATCCTGTGCCGGCAAGTAGCTCAATATCAATATCGTATCCGGACATAAAACGCCCTTGGATAGTTACAATTACCGATTTGTCGGGAAGATGTATCTACCAGTCGCAAAGACCTGACAATATCGACTGTTCGCATTTTGATAATGGTATCTACATAATCTCATTCTTCGACTGCCGAGAGAGACATCATCAGCGAATTATTATCCAAAAATAGTGTGTCGGCATGACTCAAGACGACTTACAAGAGAATTTTCAGGGCGAGTTTCAAGATGATAATCTCGAAATGTTCGAACACTTTAGGATTGTAGTCGATTCGGGTCAGGGGATAATGCGTATTGATAAATTTTTAAATGACCGTATTACCAATGCAAGCCGAACGAAAATACAAGCGGCTTCGGAGGCTGGTAATATTCTTGTTAACGACCAATCTGTAAGGTCGAACTATAGAGTGAAGCCCGGCGATATCATTCAGGTAATGATGACATATCCGCCACGCGAAATAGAGATTATCCCTGAAGATATCCCTCTGAACATTGTTTTTGAAGACGACCATTTAATTGTTGTGAATAAGCCCGCGGGAATGGTGGTTCATCCAAGTTATGGACACTATCAGGGCACACTTGTTAATGCTTTGGCATATTATCTTAAAGATAATGAGATGTTTAAAGGCAACGATCCGCGTCCGGGATTGGTTCATCGTATTGACAAAGACACATCGGGTCTTTTGATGATTGCCAAAACCGAACAAGCCAAAGTTAACCTGTCGAAACAATTTGAGGAGCGAACCACACGTCGTACATACAACGCATTGGTTTGGGGAACTTTCCCAGAGATGCACGGCACCGTGATTGGAAATATCGGAAGAAATCCTAGAAACAGAAAAGTAATGTATGTTTATGAAGATGAAAATATTGGTAAACACGCAGTTACACATTATTCGGTTCTTGAAGATTATGGATATGTAACTTTAGTAGAGTGTCGTTTGGAGACCGGAAGAACACACCAAATAAGGGTTCATATGCAATATATCAAACATCCTATATTTAACGATCCGGAGTATGGTGGAGATAAAATACTGAAAGGAACAACGTTTTCAAAGTACAAACAGTTCGTTCAAAACTGTTTCGATATATGTCCACGTCAAGCTTTGCATGCGAAAACGTTGGGGTTTGAACATCCAGTCACAGGCAAATCAATGGACTTCGATTCAGAGTTGCCCGATGATTTTCAACTTTTAGTTGAAAAATGGCGCGGATACGTTGAGAATAGAGATATAGAGAATTAGTAACAAAATGTCATAAAATCTGAATAGAATGAAGTTTAATAAATTTATACACGGATTTTTAAGTGGAATAATTATCACAACTCTTGTGTTTTCGCTGTTTGTATATAGAAATTGGGATAGTTTTGGTTCGTGGGAGGGATTGTATAGGTTTATAAGATATGGAAAAATGATGTCACCACTGATAAGTTTGTGTGCTCTTCCAAATCTAATATTATTTCTATATTTCATGCGCACAGACCGCTATAAAGCAGGTAAGGGGCTTATAGCTATAACCGTGGTATTTACGATAATAGTGTTTATACTGAAATTCAATACAGGTGTTGAAAACTAAATTAAAGTGCTTTAAACTCAATTGTTATGAGATATTACATTATAGCCGGCGAGGCATCAGGCGATTTACACGCAGCCAATTTAATCCACTCTTTAAAAAAAGTTGATAAAGAGGCTCAAATACGTGGAATGGGAGGCGATAAGATGGTAGCAGAAGGTGCCGATATCTGGAATAATTATAAGAACACAGCTTATATGGGTTATGTGAATGTAATAATGAACCTCAGAAGCATTCTTAACCTAATGGAACAGTGCAAACAAGATATTCAGCAGTGGAACCCCGATGTAGTTATTTTGGTCGATTATCCCGGATTTAATCTCAAAATTGCAGAGTTCGCTCATAACGCAGGAATTAAAGTTTACTACTATATTGCTCCCAAAATTTGGGCTTGGAAAGGGTATAGAATCAAGGAAATAAAGAAATATGTACACAAACTTTACTCTATATTGCCTTTTGAAGTTGATTTTTATAAAAAACACAATTATCCTATAAACTATGTTGGAAATCCTGTGTTAGACAACATCGCACGTACTTTAGACAGAAACCAACAACGCAACGATTTTATCACCAAACATAAGTTAAGCGGAAAACCAATAATTGCAGTATTGCCAGGAAGTCGCAAGCAAGAGATAAAATCTTTATTGCCAACCATGTGCGCCATAGCCGGGCAATATCCAAATTATGAGTTTGTTATTTCGGGCGCACCTGGGATTGAAACAGAATATTATAACAAATTCACAAAACTACAGAAACATAAAGTTGTTTTTAATGATACTTATCAACTTGTATATCATTCTGAAGCAGCGTTAGTGGCAAGTGGAACAGCAACATTAGAGACTGCTTTGATTGGAACACCGCAGGTCGTATGTTATAAAATTGGCGGAGGCATATTTACTTACGCTATCGGCAAAATAGTTTTTCGAAAAATCGGCTTTGTTTCGTTAGTCAATTTAATATTAGGAAAACTTTGCGTAACAGAACTTCTACAACATCAATTCAACAAACGAAGATTAAACAGTGACTTACAAAAAATAGTTAAGGGAGGAGAAAATCGCCAAAACATGTTGGCGCAGTACAAACAGCTGAGAGAGATAATGGGAGAACCCGGTGCATCAGACCGGGCAGCCCAAAATATTGTCGGATCATTGACCCAAAAACAATAAAAATGCTTATTTTCACGCCCTTAATCTTATCACGACAAAGGAAAAACGTTTTGCCAATGACCTTAAATTACTTATTAAAAAGCAGATATCTTTTTAATATTAACTATAGATTTTTAATATTTTTTACCATTGCCATCTCGCTGTTTTCAAGTGTTACAGGTCAAAATATTAGAGTTGGGTTATATCGTGATTTTGAAATTAGAACTGTAATTTTTAAAGTATTAGAAGGTTCTTATACTCTTACAACCCAAGACTCGCTTAAAGTAGAGATGGAAACGTCAGACATTCTATTCATAACGTCAGTCGGAGATCGTATAAGCCTGTGGAATACTGAGAAACATTTGGGAGTACATTCAAAAATACAAATAACCTCAAAAAATCCACAGTACAAAATGATGCTTGACCCTGTTTATCCAACTCTTCCCGCACGAAAATATTATGGCGATTTTGCTATATGGACAGACAGCACCTCACGCATGACGTTAGTTAATATTGTTTCTTTTCGAGAGTATTTGGCAGGAGTTGTAGAAGCTGAGTCGGGAGTTAGGTCAAAGCCTGAATATTACAAGGCTCAGGCAATTATTTGTAGGACCTATGCGCTTAATCATATCGACAGACACCAAGCAGAAGGCTTTCATATGTGTGATGAGGTTCATTGCCAAGTTTACAAAGGATTTGGAACAGAACACGGTCCAATTTTGAAAGCAGTTGACGACACTAAAGGATTAGTAATTGTTGATAATCAAGGTATGTTAATAACAGCTGCGTTTCACTCAAACAGTGGAGGGCAAACCGCCAACAGCGAAGATGTTTGGAGTACAACAGTGCCATATTTGAGAAGCAAGCCCGATATCTATTACGACAAACAGAGAAATAGCAATTGGGAAAAATCGGTTCCCATCGACGAATGGGTCGGATTTCTTAAAACAATGAATATTCAAGCATCAGAAAATACTGACTACAGATTTTCGCAACCAAAACGCCAACGATTTGCACTAATTGAAAATCAACCAGTTTTACTTAGCGATATAAGAAACGCTTTTAAACTTAAATCAACTTTTTTCTCTTTTGAAAACAACGGCAATAAAATAGTATTTAAGGGGAAAGGATACGGTCATGGTGTTGGACTTTCGCAAGAGAGTGCTATGGAAATGGCGCGCAAAGGGAAAACCTACAGCTCAATAATAGAATATTTTTATACCGATGTCAAGATAATAGATTTATACGAAACCACTTATTTGATGTCGCTACTACCAGAATAGCCTATCTGAAAGTTTTATGGCAGTAAGCTAAAAAAAGGAGAAAACCTATATCAGATTGTCTCCTAAACTTCTTACAGTTCCTTATTAAACTCTCTTTTAGAGAAAGATAGCCCATAAACAAATTCAAAGCCAATGTAGTTTATATTCTGTTCAACAGTACCATAACTATCATATCCAAGATTATAAAACTCATACCATCCTTTACCTATTATAGTGGGAGAATAGTTTGCTACAATATTGAAATGTAGAGAGTTATGCTTTTTTGTACACTTTATTATTCCTAGTTTCAAAAAATAACTAACTATATGCTTTTTTCCAGCGTCATCTATTTGAAAGTTAAATAGATCTACATTTGTGTTGTTATCATCAATGTAGTAGCTACTTCCTATTATAGTAGTAAAGTCTTTGCTCATAAGTGTCTGATACTTTGCTCCTATATCAATAGAGAAGATAGAGTTCTTAATTGGTAAAACCTTGTTAACTGATATTGGAAAAACGTACATTACTGAAGGATAGTCGTAATCCCGTAAATCTAAGTATTCATATTTATTATTATTAGTGAGATAAATACTATTTTCGGGTGCTTTAAAGTTGTAATTCAAATTGTAAGGAGCAACATTTAATCCAACACCAATATTAATGCCATACCCCTTATATATATGATTGTAATATGATATTAAAGCTTCGCCACTAATTGTTGGACTTGATTTTAAATGTTTTTTACCTTGGTGCTTTATCTTTAAGTTATCATACACAACCGGCGACAAAGAAAATCTAATTTGCTTATCGAAAATAAGATTTTCGTTTTGTTCTGTCTCTTGCGCATAACCTGTGGTTAACCCTGCTGATAGCAGTAGCACAATTGTTTGTAATAATACGATTGATTTTTTCATGGTCAATAAGTTTGATTTTTATTTACCTTTTAACAGTATTAATTTTGTTAGTCGTTTTAGTTGTTTAAAAAGGGATTTGTAAGTACAAGTTCAAATAGTAAACGCTTTTTTCGAAAATAAAGTATAAACACATTATTTAAAATAGGTTATCATTATTGACAACTTTAATTAAGTAAGTTAAACAGAATTGTTTTACAGCAGTTAGCTTTACATAAAGAGTGGCGTCAGTAAAAGGAAGCTAACTCATAAAAAACAGATTGACAAAAAATAATTATATTTGCTGATTACAGAGAGCTTTTAATTAGTTCGCAAAACCACACATCATGCTTAGAATCAAATTCGTACATACTCCAAAACCCAAACAGTTCAAATACAATCCACGGTATTACGATCCTGAAAAAGAGGAATTCGAAAAACGTAAAGCCGAATTAAGAAAGCAAAAGGGTTATGATACTGGCAGTAGCATTCGCGGGGCTTTCACAAATCGTTCATTAGCAAGACGTAAGGCTCAACGGTCATCCAATATACGGCTACTGATTATTCTTGCAGTTTTATTAATTATAGGCTGGTGGCTACTACAGTAAAACCATTATCAGTCCCAATTTAATGAAAGCCAAAGTCATAATTCGTAATTCATGACTCGTAATTTGTAATTCGTAACTCGCAATTGAAAAAAAAGTACGTTACTTTGTCCACCCAACATTAAAATTGTAAATTTGTGACATCAAACAAAAAAATATAAGAAAACTCCATTATCATGGGAAGAGCATTTGAATATAGACGCGCAGCCAAAGAGAAACGTTGGGACAAAATGTCGAAAATATTCCCTAAATTGGCGAAATCCATTACAATAGCAGCGAAAGAGGGCGGACCAGACCCCGACCTAAACGCAAAACTAAGAACGGCAATCTTGAACGCCAAAGCTCAAAATATGCCCAAAGATAATATCGATGCAGCTATAAAACGAGCCGCGGGCAAAGATTGCGAGGACTACAGCGAAGTTCTGTACGAAGGGAAAGGTCCTCATGGAGTTATGGTCGTGGTGGAATGTGCTACTGATAACCCAACGAGAACCGTTGCCAACGTAAAATCGTACTTCAATAAAGCCGGTGGTAGCTTAGTGCCAACAGGCTCATTCGAGTTTATGTTTACGCGTAAAGCAGTTTTTGAAATCACAAAGACAGATGACATTGATATTGAGGCGATTGAGCTAGAGTTGATAGATGCAGGATTAAGTGAACTTGAAGAACACGAAGATACAATATATCTATATGCCGATTACGTAAATTTTGGAACAATGTCCAAAGCTCTGGAAGATCTGAATATAGAGCCTGAAAAATCGTCATTGCAACGAATACCAAACACAACGGTTGAGTTTACCGAAGAGCAGTTAGTCGATATAGAAAAAATGCTCGACAAAATTGAAGATGATGATGATATTCAAGCTGTTTATACAAATATTGAATAGTTATTAATTTGTAAAACCATTAGTAATGAGCAATATAAAAAGATTAGAAGATATAGCAACTCAAGTACGTCGCGATATTATTAGAATGGTACATGGAGCAAAATCAGGGCACCCTGGAGGCTCTTTGGGTTGTGCCGATTTTGTGACAGCCCTCTATTTCGAAATTATGGATCACAATCCAAAAAAATTCGATATGAACGGAAAGAACCAAGACCTCTTCTTTCTCTCAATCGGACACACTTCACCCTTGTTTTACAGTGTGTTGGCACGTTCGGGCTATTTTGATGTAAAAGAACTGGCAACATTCCGTAAATTAAATACAAGGCTTCAGGGTCACCCAACTACACATGACAACCTGCCGGGAGTGAGAATAGCGTCAGGATCATTAGGACAGGGGCTTTCTGTAGCATGTGGAGCAGCACTATCCAAAAAACTTAACGGGGATAAAAAGTTGGTTTACGCGCTACTCGGCGATGGCGAGATACAAGAGGGGCAGATTTGGGAAGCTGCTATGTTCGCTTCTGCAAGAAAAATTGACAATCTAATCGCAACCGTTGATTATAACGGCAAGCAGATTGACGGACCAGTTAAAGATGTTCTCGATTTAGGAAATCTACGAGCCAAGTGGGAAGCATTCGGCTGGACAGTTGTAGAAATGAATGGCAACAATATGGCTGATGTTGTTAAAAACATTAATCACGCTAAAACGTTGACAGGCAAAGGGAAACCCGTCTGTATTATTATGAAAACCGAAATGGGTTGCGGAGTAGATTTTATGATGGGAACTCACAAATGGCACGGAGTAGCGCCAAATGACGAACAAACCCAAAAAGCTCTTGCACAACTACCAGAAACGTTAGGCGATTATTAATTTTTTAAAGGCGAGATAAGCAAACTATTCCGCACTTTTTTATAACTAAATGAAGTTTTTACTATTAATAGAGTCGATATTGCAAAAGCTACTACCCAAAAAGTGGAGACTTGCATTATCGAAACTAAGGATAAAAGTTTATTGGTTTATAAGTTGGTGTGGAAAACCATATTTCTATTATCGGCAAGCCAAATACAAAAAGATTGTCGCAAAAACAGGTAAAAAAGAGAGACTTAAGGTTGCTTTTTTCGCTTTTCAAGACTCTATTTGGAAGTATGATTCGCTCTACAGAAACTTAGAAAATCACCCAAAATTCGACCCAATAGTAGTGGTAATCCCTTACGTCACGTACGGAGATGAAGCTATGCTGGCAGAGATGAATAAAACAGCTGAAGCTTTTGTAAATAAGGGATATAAAGTAGTTAAATCATATAACGAAGAGACAAAACAATTTATTTCGGTAAAAAAGGAGATAGACCCTAACATAATATTTTTCACCACCCCATTTCGTTTAACATCGCCTAAGTTTCAAATATCCAACTATTTAGACCGACTAACAGCATACGTTCCGTATGGTATTATGGCTGTAAAAATGGAGGAGGATCAATATAACCAAATGTTTCACAATCTAGCGTGGCGTTGCTATTACGAAACGTCCATTCACAAAGATATGGCTAAAAACGTATCTCACATAAAGGCAAAAAATGTAGTTGTAACAGGGTATCCGTTGGCTGATAAATATTTAGACACATCTTACAAACCAAAAGAGGTTTGGAAAAATCCAGATCCTTCAGTAAAACGAATAATATGGGCGCCACATCACACATTGGAAGCAAACGCGACCCTTAGTAGTTATTCAAATTTTTTAACATATAGCGAGTATTTTTTTAAACTAATAGAAAAATTAAATCACAAAATTCAAATAGCATTTAAACCGCACCCAATACTAAAACTTAAGCTATATAATCACACTGAATGGGGGAAAGAGCGAACAGACCAATACTATTTACGTTGGGCAACAATGCAGAATTGTCAACTGGAAGAAGGTGACTATGACGATCTGTTCCTAACATCAGATGCTTTGATACACGATAGTATCTCGTTTATATCGGAGTACTGTTTTACGGGAAAGCCGGCACTTTTTACTGTAAGCGATAAGAAAATAGCTGATAGGTTCAATGTTTTTGGAACTAAAGCATTCCAATTGTCGTATATGGCTTATAATGAGTCAGATATATGTCAATTTGTTGAAAATGTAGTTTTAAATGGCAATGACAGTCGAAAAAATGAAAGACAAACATTTGTAAATGATATATTAAAACCACCGCATAATCAAACCGCTGTAAGTAATATTATTAACGATTTAGTCGAAAATATTTGGCAAAAAGAGCAGTAGCGATGTCTGGGCTGTAGTATTTGTACAATCGGTGTTAATTTGTTTCTAAAAAAGATGTAACTTTGTACATTTTGTATTAACTGAAAACATAAACCCTATGAAGTTCGTTTTCGATTTAGACGGTACTATAACATCACAGGAAACACTTCCGCTAATAGCCTCGCATTTTAAAATTGAAGCTGAGATTTCGGAGTTGACGCGTGAAACTATTCAAGGAAATATCCCATTTGTAGAAAGCTTTATTCGTAGAGTTCATATCCTGGGTGATTTACCTGTAGATCAAATAGATAGATTGTTAGGAGAAGTTGAACTATATCCAAATCTTCTTAAGTTTATAAAAGAGAATATTAACAGTTGTGTTATTGCAACCGGAAACCTTGACTGTTGGGTAAAAACATTAGTAGAAAAGGTTGGATGCAAGGCATTTACATCAACGGCAAAAGTAAAAAACAATAAAGTAGAAAAAATTGAAAAAATCTTAAAAAAGGAAGATGTTGTAAAACATTATCAAAAAATGGGAGAGACGGTTGTGTTTGTTGGCGACGGGAACAACGATGTTGAGGCAATGCGTATTGCCGATATTTCTATAGCAGTTGGCACAACGCATCATCCGGCTAACAGCATACTTCCATTTACTGATTATCTTATATTTAACGAAAAATCGCTATGTCTGCAGCTAAATCAATTATTATAAGTTGTGCCGGAGTAGGCTCACGCTTAGGACTTGGACAAACAAAAGCTTTGGTAAAAATCAATGACCGAACAATTATTGCTTGGCAACTTGAACTATTTAAAGATATTGAGGATGTAAGAATTGTGATAGGTTATCAGGCAAAAGAGGTTGTAAAAGAGGTACTTAAGCATCGCAAAGATGTGATTTTTGTGTACAACCACGAGTATTACAGTACTAAAACCGGGGCAAGTTTTTATTTGGGTTGTCGTCACGGAAATGAGTATGCAATAGAGTGGGACGGTGACCTATTGGTTCATCCCGACGATGTTAAAAAGCTACTACAGGAGCCCGGCGAATTTATTGGTTACTCCGAAATTACCTCAGATGAAGCCGTTTATGTTCAAACTGACAAACAGGGTAATGTTTTAGCATTCTCCTGGGAATCTGGACAATATGAGTGGACAGGACCAGCATGCATAAAACGCGACAAGGTAGTTTTTACAAAAGGTAATGTTTTTGAACAAATTGAACCTCATTTGCCAATTAAAGGCGTAAAAATAAGAGCATACGATATTGATACTTATGATGATTATAAACGTGTATCCGAATTTGTAAAATCTTGGTAGAATATGGACAACTCCCTTTCAAAAGCGTTTTTTGCAAATATGGCAAAAAATCAGCCTGACCAAAAAAGTGTTAAAATCAACTCATTCAATGATTACACACAATACGATGTTGATTTTATTCTTAAGTATGCCAATCAGAATACATCAGTTTTAGATGTAGCGTCAGGAACAGGACTGATTATAAATAAGTTATACGACAAGGTGAAAGACATTACAGCAGTTGAACTTTTCACTGATTTTTCTAAATTTATTGTCGAAGCACCTAATGTTATAGTTGTCAATCAAGATGTTGCAAAATTTGACACAAAAAAAACATTCGATTTAGTAACAATGTTTGGCATAATGCAATATTTCAACGAAGAAGAGAGCCGTGAGATTTATAAAAAGTATTTTAATTTTGTAAAAAAAGGCGGAACCATTATAGTTAAAGGACAGCTTGGTGTTAAAGAAGATGTTACTGTATCGGGCTTTTCTGAGGAGCTTAAAACTAACTACTATTCACAATACAGATACAAAGAAAAAGAGATTGAGATGATTGAAAGTGCAGGTTTTAATAACTCGCAACTTTTTGATATCTATCCAAAGGAGTGCAATAGGTGGGAGAACACACATTTTTATGCAATTGTAGCAAATAAACATTAGTTAGAATAGTTTGAGGTTTAAAACATCAATTTTTTTAAAATAATCTTTTTTGAACACTCTTATTTCAAAAAAGTAATTACCTTTGCAACGCAAATTGCGGATGTGGCGTAATTGGTAGCCGCGCTAGACTTAGGATCTAGTGTCGAAAGACGTGGGGGTTCGAGTCCCTTCATCCGCACTATGAACAAGAAAAAGAACCGCTAACGGAAACGCTTGGCGGTTTTTTTTAATTTGTATCAATTTTATTGTAAATTTGTCATCTCAAAAAACTTATAATTTAAGAGTTTAGCAAAGTAAAATAACCGAATAGCAGTTAAATATACCAACCTTAAACTGAAAAAAACATAAACAAATGAAAGTCGAATTAAATAAAATCGATGACCTAAACGCCGAGCTAACAGTACAAATCAGCGCTGAGGACTACAATCCAAGAATTGAAAAAACGCTCAAAGAGTATCGTAAAAATGCACAGATGCCGGGTTTTCGCAAAGGAATGGTGCCCTATGGACACATCAAGCGAATTTACGGAAACGGCGTTAAAGCGCAAGAAATTCAGGGACTTGTCTCTGAATCAGTTTCAGAATATTTAAAAACTGGAGAAGTTGATATTTTAGGTGATCCTCTAATGAATATAGATAAAACTGATAAAATCAAGGGTTTAGATAATTCCGACGATATTAACTTTGTATTTGACTTAGGCTTACGACCCCAATTTGAAGTTAAGCTTTCAAAGAGAAACAAAATACCATACTACAAAATTGACATTACAAAAGAGTATATTGATGATACAGTCAATAATATAGCAATGCGAAATGGCACATTGGACGATGTTGATGAGATTGCTGAAAGTGACATGATTATGTGTAATGTAAGGCAACTAGACAGTGAAGGGAAAATTTTAGAGGACGGGATTGTTAATGAGTCAACATATATAAGAATTGAAAGTATAGAGGATGCTAAATCGAAGAAAAAATTTATCGGTAAGAAAAAGGACGAAAAGGTAATATTTAACCCAAAGAAAGCAGTAAAAAATGCAACCGAAATTGCAGCAATGCTCAAAATAGAAAAAGAAGACGCAGAAGCACTCGACTGTGATTTTGAAGCTACTATAATAGAAATCAAAAGGTTGACTAAGGCTGAAATAAATACCGAGCTATTTGATAAAGTTTATCCGGGAAAAGAGATAAAAACCGAAGAGCAATTCAAAGAAGCTATTTTTTCTGAAATAGAAAAATCTAACCATTATAGTCACGAATCGAAGTTCTTAGAGACAGCAACTAAATACTTAATAGAGAGAATAGACCCCAAACTGCCCGAAGAATTTTTAAAACGTTGGTTAGTTGATACAGAAAAAGTTGCAGAAGATAAGATAGATGAAGTGTGGGATAATTACCGAAAAATATTCCAATGGAGAATTATTGTTGATAAAATTGCTAGCGATAACGATGTTAAGATTGAAGAAAACGATGTAATGGAGAGAGTTAAAGAAGACCAAAGAATGGCATTTTTACGTTACAATATAACTGATATTCCAGATGAAACTCTTACGCAAATGGCTATAAAAAGACTTAGTGAGGAAGAAAACGCATATGGCCATTACTTCTCTCTAGCTGCTGAAAACAAGGTGCTAGAGCTGCTTAAAGAGATAGTAAATGTTGAAGAAACCGTAGTTTCTGTAGATGAATTTTATAATAAATAAAACCTATAAAATATGTTCCCACAAAACGAATTTAAGAAATATGCTGTTAAACACTATGGAATAAACAGCATGACGTATGACCGTTACACCTCAATTGTAAGCAATTACATATCGCCAACAATTATCGAGGAGCGGCAGCTAAACGTCGCCAGCATGGACGTTTTCTCACGTCTAATGATGGACAGAATAATATTTCTTGGACTTCCAATAGACGATTACGTAGCAAATATCGTTCAAGCTCAATTGCTTTTTTTGGAATCAACCGATCCTACAAAAGACATCCAAATTTACTTTAATACACCCGGAGGTAGTGTGCATGCAGGACTTGCCATCTACGACACAATGCAATTTATTTCAGCTGACGTAGCAACCATTTGCACCGGAATGGCTGCAAGCATGGGAGCGGTTCTGTTGTGTGCAGGAGAAAAGGGAAAACGTTCAGCCCTCTTACATAGCCGTGTGATGATACACCAACCAATGGGAGGTGCTTCAGGTCAAGCAGACGACATGGAAATAACAGTAAAAGAGATACAAAAACTTAAGCGCGAACTGTACGAAATAATTGCAAATCACAGCGGCAATAAATACGAAAAAGTGGCAAGGGACAGCGAACGTGACTACTGGATGACAGCCAAAGAAGCACTGGAGTATGGTATGATTGACGAAGTCTTAGAGAGAAATAAAAACAAAGAACAAAAATAATGGAACGTTGTTCATTTTGTGGACGAAAAGAGGAAGATGTAAATTTATTGCTGTCAGGTATAAATAGTTTTATTTGCGACTACTGTATTGAGCAGGCACATAACATATTGACAGAAGAAAATAAAAAAAAGAGCACTTTCAGTATTGATAATGTTAAACTCCTTAAGCCCAAACAAATTAAAGAGTTTTTAGACCAATACGTTATCGGTCAGCATGATGCAAAGAAATTTCTTTCCGTTGCAGTATATAATCACTATAAACGTTTGGCACAACAAAGTACCGATGATGGTATCGAAATTGAAAAGTCGAATATCATTATGGTAGGACCAACAGGAACTGGGAAAACACTATTGGCAAAAGCAATAGCCAAAATGTTACAAGTTCCGTTTGCCATTGTTGACGCAACCGTATTGACCGAAGCAGGATATGTTGGAGAAGATATTGAAAGTCTTATAACCAGACTGTTGCAAGCAGCAGACTATGATGTTGCAGCCGCCGAACGCGGAATTGTATTTATTGACGAAATAGATAAAATAGCACGTAAGAGCGATAATCCTTCAATAACGCGTGATGTGAGTGGCGAAGGCGTTCAACAAGGATTGCTTAAACTGCTTGAGGGTTCAATGGTTAACGTCCCTCCGCAAGGTGGACGTAAGCACCCCGAACAAAAAATGATAGCTGTTAATACAAATAATATTCTTTTTATTTGTGGCGGAGCTTTTGACGGTATCGAACGTAAAATAGCACAACGCCTGAATACAAGCGTAGTTGGATTTAATTCAATAATGGAGACAGATCCAATAGACAGAACAAACCTAATGCAATATGTTGCACCTCAAGACCTCAAAAGCTATGGCTTAATACCCGAAATAATCGGTCGTTTGCCAATATTAACCTATCTTGAACCGTTAGATGCCATAGCTTTACGCCAGATTCTTACAGAACCAAAAAATGCTATCACAAAACAGTACATCAAGCTGTTTGCAATGGACGATATTACATTAACGTTTGAAGATGAAGTGCTTGATTATATTGTAGAAAAAGCTATTGAGTTCAAATTAGGAGCACGTGGCTTGCGCTCAATTTGCGAACTAATTATGATTGACGCAATGTTTGAATTACCTTCAAGTCGAAAGAAAACCATGACAATAACAAGAAGTTATGCAAAAGAAAAACTTAAAAAGGCAGATTTATCGAAACTCAAAGCAGCATGAGTTGCAATGAACAATTGAATGTTAGGATGTTGCAGAGACGTAATATTATGGCGTCTTTACGTGATACCGATTGTAAAATTTTAAAAATACTGAACTATTTTTGAATTACAATTGGTATTATTTTTTAAATAGGCATTTATTATTTAACTTGACGGATTTAATCGTTGGTTTAGTTTTCACATAGATATATTGACATTTCGTCAATAACAACAAATGATTAGTGGAACGTGTAAATTTTCGGCACCTATTTTGCAAATCTTTTTAAACAAGCAATAATAACATTAAAAAACACATAATTTAACTTACACATTATGAGACTAGAAAATTTAAAAATCGGCACAAAACTAAGGCTAACCATTGCAACCTTTATGACACTATTAACTATGGTAGCAGCTACTGGCTATTTTGGAATGAAACTAAATTCTAAATATACGCACAACATTCAACACGCTCAATTAGTTGAAAAATCTTTCATTAGTGCGCGCTTTAGCGTCCAAAATCTTATAGACTCAAAAAATGATAGTGATTACAAACTTGGAAAACTCTATATTGACACTTGCATTGTAAATGTCAAAACAATTGCTGAGGAAATTCCAAATATGCATCGAGTAAAAGAGCTAAATGAACTTCTAAGTTATTTAGAGGAGTATAACAAAAAAACCGATGATTTATATGCTGTAGTTAAATCCGAGAAAGAGATGCTAGCACAGACAATTGCCATAGGGGAAAAAATGATGTATTTAGTAGCACAACATCACGGGGTGGGGAGCGAGATATATAGCCAACTGATGAGAGGATATGTTAACTTCTTACTGTTTCTATACGCAGGTGAAGAACAATATTATGATAATTCGCAATCTATTTTCGGTTCAGTTTTTAGAGAAGCCAGTACAGAAGTAACTTCCTCAGTAAAAGATTTTATTGATTCTTTTACAAAATATGCTGAAATAGTTAAACTTGTTGAAGAAAAAACCGTAGTCCAAGGAGACTTTGGAGATAAAGTGTTAGAACAAATAAAACATCAAGTAAGGGAAATAGAATTAATACGAGCATCAAAAGAGAGTAGCGGCACTGCCATAATCGTTATTCTTTATATTATTGCCTGTATTTTGGCTTTTGCCATCAGTATTGTAATAATCAGACATATTATCTTTGGAATTAAACAAGGTGTTTCTGTTGCTGAAGTTGTTGCAAGCGGAGATTTGTCGTATATCATTTCTGAAAATCAACTAAAACGAAAAGATGAATTTGGCGATTTAGCAAGAGCGTTGTCTGACATGGGCAGCAAAATGACAGAGGTGATATATGAAGTTGCCAAGAGAGCAGACGGTGTTTCTGTAGCGAGCAGTCAAATGAAAGATATGTCGCAACAGCTGTCAGAAACAAGTAGCGAACAAGCCGCATCAACCGAAGAGATATCAAGCTCAACAGAGCAAATGATGGCAAATATCGATCAAAACACACAAAATGCACAAGAAGCAGGGAAACTGTCCGAAGTCATTTCAAATGGAATTGGAGAGGTTAGCCTAGCTGCAAATAAAAGCATTGACGCTATACGAAACATCGCCTCAAAAATTGATGTTATCACTGATATTGCATCTCAAACCAATATACTTGCTCTTAACGCAGCTATTGAAGCTGCACGTGCAGGCGAACACGGTAAAGGATTTTCCGTTGTAGCAGCCGAAGTAAGAAAACTTGCTGAAAATAGTAGAGTAGCAGCCGAAGAAATTGTTACACTTGCTACAGATGGAGTTGAGGTAACGGAAGGCTCTGGAGAGCTATTGGGCAGATTAATAGCAGAAATAGAGAAAACCGTTCAAATGGTTCGTGAAATTTCTTCTGCAAGTGTAGAACAACGAGCGGGAGCCGAGCAGGTGGACAAGGCTATACAGCAACTAAACCATGTTGTACAGCATAATGCTGCAGCAAGCCACGAGATGGCATCAAGTGCCGAAGGACTTGCAAACCACGCTGAACAGCTTAAAAATTCAATAAGCTATTTTAAGTTTGACAATAGTAGGGAACAAAACAGACAAGTCAGTAAGATACAAAAACCAGAAACTAAGATACAAAAACAGGATAGTAAGACATACAAACCTGCAAGCAAGATAGATAAACCAGTAAATAAAACAGATAAAACAATTTCAACGGCTAAAAATGATAAAGCGGGTCCAGTAATTCAATTAGATAATCCAACTCCAATAACCAAAACAGATAAAGTTAGCCCAATAACCAAAACAGACAAAGCTAGCCCAATAACTAAAACAGATAAGGTAAGCTCAACAAGCAAAACGTCCAAAATAGACAAAGTCAGTAGAACAAGTGGAACAGATGAATTAAAAAAAGAGATTAAAGAGTTGAAAATAGATGAAGTAGAAAAGCCCAAACAAAAGAGGAAACCACCCACAACAGGAATTGATTTTGATATATACAAAAGCTTGGAAAGCGACAGCGATTTTGAAAAATTTTAGTTTAGATTGTTGCATAACATTGACAGCAATAATTTGAAACCAAAAAAATATAATTGTATAAACCAGAATAATCTAGAGACGGAGTACGCCCCGTCTCTTTTTATTTTATACCAATTGTAATTTTAAAATAGCCCAATCTTTTTTAAACTTTACAATTGTAAATACCGATGTCCAATCGGTATTACCTATTTAGGTAATTGATTAATGTGGATAAAACACTATAACTGAGACAATTATACGTTTTGTTTTACCTAAATTTTTAAAGTTTGGTTTTAAACAATCGATAGTTAATTTTGGACTTATAGTAGCTGTCCAGTCGATATTATCAACGTTTAACAAAAATACACGAGAGAAAGTTGTTAATTTTCTTGTTTTGGAGAAAAAAAAATATTAGCTTTAAAGCCATTTTTTTGTTTAGTTACTATAAGAAATAAAAATATCGTGTAACTTTATAGAGGTTTTTCAATTACTTAAAACTTGTAAAATAATGGGGAAAACCATATTAAACCATAATTTTATGAAAATGAAAAACTATAATATTAAAATTAAATTTTACCGCATATTTTGGAAAACAAACACAGCAAACAGTGCGTGTAACTCGTTGAATATTAGCGTATTCCCCCCCCCCCTCCATTTCTTGCAACAAGCCAACATACAACTGTTTACTTAGATTGGTTGCCTCTCTACTACCAATGGGTTTTCTCTTTGGTGTAACCTATATACATGTTGCATAATCTTTAACCTAAAAACAATACATAATATGAGAGTAAAAACAATTTTTAGAAGAGTTTACGCGTCAATAGGATTTAACATGATAGTTCTATTGGTCTTAGCATTTATGATGGCAAAAAACCAACGTAAACACAGTGAAAGTCAGGAGATTAGATATCTTTCGTATTTGGCAGCGGATGAACTAAGACAAACCTCTGACGACCTAACAAGCTATTGCCGAACTTACGTTTCGACAGGCGATCCGAAATGGGAGGAGATGTACTGGGAAGTGCTTGATATCAGAAATGGAAAGAAACCACGCCCCGATGGAACCACAATTGCTCTACAGGAGATAATGAAAAACTTAGGCTTTACCGACGGGGAGTTTGAAAAGCTTCGCGAATCGGAAAGGGAATCAAATGAACTTGTTAATACCGAAACTGTTGCGTTTCACGCAATGAAGGGACTATTCGACGATGGTGCAGGCAACTTTACCATAAAAGATTCAGTTGACCAAGAAATGGCACGCAGAATAATGTTTGACGAAGCATACCATGCAAACAAAGAAAAAATAATGAAACCTATTGATGAGTTTTCAGCCCTATTAGATAATAGAACGGCAGAAACTGTTAAAGAGTTTAATCTCAAAACGCGAATATTTGTTTGGCTTATCGTAGCGTTCATCGGTTTTACATTAATTTCAGGTTGCTATGGTTTTGTCATGCTTAATAGGAGAGTTATAAAACCATTAGGCGGTGAGCCTATGGAGATGCAGCAAATTGCTAAGAATATTGAAAATGGAAACTTGGCAATAAAATTTCACGATACGGATAGGAATGAGTCTATCTATTTAAGTATGGAAAATATGGCTATAAAATTGAAGGAGGTAGCGATATCAATTTTGAAAGGTTCGAATGTTATGTTTGAAATAAGTAGTCAAACAAGTTCTGCTTCGCAAAGAATTTCGGAAAGCTCAAGTGAGCAAGCCTCATCTATCGAGGAGATGTCTTCAATTATCGAAGAGCTAACAGCTAATATTGAACAAAGTACTGAAAATTCGCAACAAACCAATAATATTGCGACAGAAGCAGTCAAAGATTTATCGGAAGGAAGCAAGGCTGTTTTCGAGACACTTGAATCAATGAAAACTATTGCAGAAAAAACATCCATAATAAGCGAAATAGCATCTCAAACCAACGTTCTTGCGTTAAATGCTGCTGTAGAAGCCGCAAGAGCAGGAGAATATGGAAAAGGTTTTGCGGTTGTAGCAGGTGAAGTAAGAAAACTTGCTGAAAGAAGCCAAGCAGCAGCAAGAGACATTGACGAAATAACAAAAAGTAGCTTAGAAATAGCAGATAGAACAGGAAAAATGTTTGAAGAGATTTTACCATTGATAATGAAAACAGCAAATTTAGTTCAGGAAATATCAGCTTCAAGCGTAGAACAAAATAGGGGAGTAAATCAGGTAAACAATGCTATACAGCAGTTAAATAGCATTTCACAGAATAATGCAGCTTCATCAGAGCAGCTTGCAGCAAGTGCTGAGGAGATGAATGCACAAGTAGAACAGTTTGTTGAAATTATCTCTTTCTTCAAACTTGAAGATAAAAAGAGCAAAAGTTTTTAAGGTTAATCGTTTTTTCATATTTAAGCAATGCGGTCGCTGAGTTTTATTGAGGCGACCGTTGTTGTTTAAGCAATTAGCAATGAACAATTATCAATTAGGTGGTATTATATCAATAGCCCCGACTTTCAAGTCGGAGATTAGATTGGTGCACGGTTTTTGGGCTTTAGCCCTGATTAATTGGCAATGCGATGCACTGCTAATTGCAATTCCGTGTACTAAAAACAAATAAAATTCGTTATCTTTGCAAACTGATTTTTTCGCATTAGTAAAACAAATACTTACTGTAGTGTTAATCAGTGTTTTAATATAAACAATTTCACCGTTTATAAATGAAAAAAGCGTTTTTGTTTAAATCTTTGTTTTCAACAATATTGATAGTAGCACTATTTAGCAGTTGTTCCGATTTTCAAAAAGCATTGAAATCTAAAGATCATGCGATGAAATTCAACAAAGCAAAGCAGTATTACGAAAAAGAGGACTGGTATAGGGCAGAAGCTCTATTAAATGACGTAATGCCGATATACAGAGGAACCGAGCAAGCTCGTGAAATGAACTTAATGTATGCCTATTGTCAATATAACTTAGGCGAAAACATCGTTGCAGTCTACTATTTTAAAAATTATTCGCGCACATGGACTAATACTCCAGAAACCGAAGAAGCAGATTTTATGGTAGCACAGTGTCTATACGAAGAATCTCCACGATATAATCTAGATCAATCAAATACTTTAAAGGCAATAGAGTCGATGCAATATTTTATAAATATGTATCCCTTATCGTCACGTATAGATTCTGTAACGGTATTGCAAGGGTTGTTGAAAAAGCGATTAGAAAAAAAATCGTTCTTCGATTCAAAACAGTACTATATGTTGCAAAACTATAAGTCGGCTGTAATATCTTTAAGAAATACTCTTAGGGATTTCCCTGATACCGAATATCGTGAAGAAATTATGTTTCTGATACTTAAATCAAACTATCTACTTGCGCGAAACAGTATCGAAGAGCTTAGAATGGAACGTCTTCAAGAGACAATAAACGAGTATTATGCCTATATTGATGAGTTCCCGACAAGCCCACGATCTAAAGAGGCTGAAAAAATTTATGCAAGTTGTGTTAAAGCAATCAAACGACAATAATAAAATAACAGTAAATCAAATATCATGGACTTTAAAAAAGTAATGGCAGCAACCAACACCCAAACACGTGATTTAGATTTCTTTGAAAAAGAAGTAGGAAGTGTTTATGCTGCAGTCAATATTATAGCAAAACGTTCCGATCAAATAGGTGTTGAGATTAAGGAAGAGCTCAATCGCAAGCTTGAAGAGTTTGCCACACAGCAAGATAATCTTGAAGAGATTTTCGAAAACCGTGAACAAATTGAGATATCAAAGTTTTACGAAAGACTTCCAAAGCCAACGGCAATTGCTATCAAAGAGTTTGAAGATGGCAAAGTATCATATCGTTTGCCAGAAGTAGAAAGTTAGAAAAACCTTTTATGGCTCTTAAAGATAAGAACATTATTTTAGGCATAACAGGGAGTATAGCAGCATATAAAGCAGCTTCTCTTTGTCGGTTGCTTGTTAAAAATGGTGCAACCGTAAAGGTAGTTATGACGCCATTGGCAACACAGTTCATTACACCCGTAACCATGGCAACCCTTTCCCAAAATAGCGTTCTTATCGACTTTTTTAAACATGACGATGGAGCATGGAATAGTCACGTTGACCTTGGCTTATGGGCTGATCTTATGTTAGTTGCTCCTGCGTCAGCCAATACAATGGCTAAAATGGCAAACGGAGTTTGCGATAATCTACTACTAACAACATATCTGTCAGTACGTTGCCCGGTAATGCTTGCGCCGGCTATGGACATGGATATGTTTAAGCACCCTGCAACCATACAAAACATTGAAAAATTAAAATCGTTCGGGAACATATTTGTTGAACCAAACGACGGTGAACTTGCAAGCGGGCTTATTGGGAAAGGACGCATGGCTGAGCCAGAACAGATAATTGAGGAGGTAAAATCCTTTTTCAGTCAAAAAAAAAAATTCAACGGTAAAACCATATTAGTTACTGCAGGACCAACACACGAACCTATTGATGCAGTAAGGTTTATAGGAAACCACTCATCAGGGAAAATGGGTATTGCCATATCTAAAGAACTTAGCAATCAAGGAGCAAATGTAATATTGGTTTTAGGTCCCGTTGCAGAAGTACCCCAAATACCCAATTGTAGAATTGTAAACGTTACTACAGCCAATGAGATGTTCGATGCATCGTTTATTGTGTTTCCTGAAACAGACGGAGCAATACTTTCGGCTGCAGTTGCCGATTTTACACCAACAACAAAAAGTGACCGCAAAATAAAAAGAACCGGCAATTCGTTAAATATATCTCTAAGTCCTACTGATGATATTGCTGCAGCATTGGGAAAACAAAAACGGAGCAATCAGTTTTTATTAGGATTTGCACTGGAGACAGACAATGAGTTAGAAAACGCAAAACTAAAAATGAAGAAAAAAAATTTCGACCTGATAGTTCTTAACTCGTTAAATGATGATGGAGCTGGATTTGGCTACGATACAAACAAAATTACTATATTGACAAAAAACGATACCATAAAGGAATACCCTCTAAAATTAAAAAGCGAGGTAGCTAAAGATATTTTACAAGCCATATACGAAACAAACGTTAAGTCTTAAAAAGGAACAACTTATTTTTAAATTCTTTCAACTTTTGACTTCTAATTTCTAATTTCTAATTTCTAATTTTATATGCGTTACTTATCAATACTACTTATCCTATTAACTTTCTCTGTCAGAGCACAAGAGCTTAACTGTCATATACATATAAATTCAAGTAAAATACAACAGTCTGACAGAACCCTGTTTGAGCAGATGCAGAGAGCTGCGTATGAGTTTTTTGCCAATAATGTTTTTACAGAGCACAAAATGAAAATTCAAGAGAGAGTTGAATTTAATATTGGTATAATTTTACATGAAGAGATGGGGTCTAATGAGTATAGAGGAGAAATCCAGGTAACTTATGCGAGACCAATATTTGGTTCAGGGTATAATTCGCCGGTGATTGATATTCGTGACGAAAACGTTATATTTAGATTTTCGATAGGAGATGTTATAGAGTTTAATTTGAATTCAAGTACAGGCTCATTGGCATCATTATTAACTTATTATGCATATTTGATTCTTTCTATAGATTACGACACATTTGCACCTCTTGGCGGACAAGGATTTTTAAAAATAGCAAGTAGGGTAGTTGAAAATGCACAAAGCGATCCATCTCCCGGTTGGCGTAGTTTTGAGAATAACGGTAAGAATAGAGCAGCTATTATCGAAGAGTTGATGAATGATATGTATGAGCCCTATCGTATGTGTCTGTACGAATATCATAGACTTGGATTAGATTATATGCACGAACAACCAGAACAAGGACGTACCGCAATTATTGAGGCGTTAGAAAAATTACGCCCAATATATCAGCGAAGACGTGATTCGTACCTGTTAGCACTATTTATTAGAGCCAAAAGTGACGAAATAGTGCAGATATTTTCAGAAGGATCTCCAGATGAAAAACGCAGAGCATACAACATTATGAATGCCATTGACCCAGCTAATCAAGATAAGTATAAGAAAATAATGTCTCAGGGTCGATAATTTTTTTAACTAGAAAAGTCATTGTAATTTTCTATCCCAAAACGTTATAGTTAATGATAAAATATAACGAACGAGTTTAAAAGTCGTATTAAATCATTAATTTAGTGGGATATTAATAAACGTCGTCATTATGCTTTCCAAGATTTTTGTTCAGAACTATATATTAATCGACAGTTTAGAAATAGCATTCGACAAAAATTTTTCTGTTCTCACGGGCGAAACCGGTTCTGGGAAATCTATTTTATTAGGAGCATTGGGCTTGGTTGTCGGAAATAGGGCAGACACATCTGTACTGAAATCAGATGATAAAAAGTGTATTATCGAAGCGATGTTCGACATTGCCAATTACGACCTTCGACACTATTTTGAGGAAAACGAAATAGACTATGACGAGCAAACCGTATTACGTAGGGAAATAAGCCCACAGGGAAAATCGAGAGCTTTTGTTAACGATACTCCAGTAAATCTCAGTGTGTTGCGCGAATTGGGAGAAAGGCTAATTGATATACATTCACAGTATGAGACTTTAAATTTGTCGAACCGTGAATTTCAACTCTCATTGGTAGATACCGTTGCACAATGCCACGAAAAAGTTAAGGAGTATCAGCAAGAGTGGCACCGATTGCTAGAAATTCAAAAGAAAATAGAGCAATTACAAGCTAAAAATTTAGAATTTAAAGACAAACACGATTTTCTAACCTATCAGTATCAACAACTTAAAACTGCTAAGCTCCAATCGGGAGAGTTAGAGGAATTAGAATCAGAGATGAAGCAGTTGAATAACAGCGAATTAATTATTGGGAATTTATCATCTATTATTTCTATTGCCCAACACGATAATGGACTATTGATTGAACTAAGTCGTTACGAACAGCTTATAAGCGAGTTATCCGACTTTTTACCACAAGCCACTGAATGGAAATCGAGAATTGAGTCATCAAAAATTGAAATTCAAGAAATCACCCGAGAAGTCGAGCGATATGCCGACTCTTTTGAATTCGATGCACAGCGACTTACACAAGTAAGCGACCGCGTTAGCACTCTGTACGACCTTTTGCAAAAACACAAAAAGCATAATATTGACGAACTGCTAGAAATGCAAGAAAGGTTAGAAAAAGAGATTTCTGAATTTGAATCGTTCGACGTACAACTAGAGACATTGCTGAAAGAAGAATCTGTGCAAAAATCAGTGGTAAATAAATTTGCAAAAGAAATTTCGAAAGCTCGTATAGCCGTTTTCCCAGAAATAGAACAAAACATTGTTGAATTGCTGAAACAACTGGGTATGCCGCACGCGCAGTTTAAAGTTAGACATCAACTAGTTGAGCCGGGAATAAACGGCATAGATGAAATTAGATTACTCTTTTCGTCTAATAAGCAAATAGCACCAGACGAAATTGGGAAAATCGCCTCAGGAGGTGAACTGTCGCGTTTGATGCTAGCGTTGAAAACCATATTAAGTGATCGCTTAGACTTACCAACCATAATATTTGATGAAATTGATATAGGTGTTTCAGGAGAAATTGCCGATAAAATGGCACGTATTATGGCGCAAATGGCGCAAAATATGCAAGTCATAAGCATAACGCACCTGCCACAAATAGCGGCTCAAGCACATAAACATTACCTAGTTTACAAGGAGATTGAAAACGACGCTTCAACAACTAAAATTCGAATGTTGACTGATGAAGAAAGAGTTATGGAGATTGCACAGATGCTAAGTGGCGAGCAGTTGGGAAAAGCAGCAATAGAAAATGCACGCGAGCTTTTATCAAATAGAACTATTTTAAACAAATAAAATCTTTAATTAATACTTAAAAACATGTCTTACAATCTTTTAAAAGGGAAAAAAGGGATTATATTTGGAGCCCTTAATGATAAATCAATAGCTTGGAAAGTGGCAGAGCGAGCACACGCTGAGGGAGCAACTATGATTTTAACAAACACGCCTATCGCTCTTAGAATGGGAGATTTAAAATCATTGGCAGAGAAAACAGGTTCGCATATTGTTCCAGCTGACGCCACAAATGTCGACGATTTAGGCAATTTAATTGATAAATCAATTGAGTTGTTAGGAGGTAAGTTAGATTTTATTCTTCACTCAATAGGGATGTCGCCTAATGTTAGAAAAAAATTACCCTATGATGATTTGAATTATGATTATTTTCATCAAACATTAGATATTTCATCACTGTCGTTTCATAAAGTGCTGCAAGTGTGTCATCAAAAAGATGCCTTAAACGAATGGGCCTCAGTAGTAGCTTTATCGTATGTTGCAGCACAACGCACACTGTTTGAATATAATGATATGGCAGATGCTAAAGCATTATTGGAAAGTATTGCTCGTAGCTTTGGTTATATTTACGGAAGACAGAAAAAAGTTAGAATAAATACAATTTCACAATCTCCTACATTAACAACAGCAGGAAGTGGTGTAAAGGGTATCGACAGACTTATGGATTTTACTGAAAGAATGTCACCGCTTGGCAACGCTTCAGCAGATGAGTGTGCAGGGTATTGTATCACTCTTTTCAGTGATTTAACCAGAAAAGTAACCATGCAAAACCTTTTCCATGACGGTGGATTTTCAAGCATGGGTATGAGCCAAAGTGCAATGATGCAATATCACAAAAGCTTTGAAGACAAGTAGAATGATAAGTGGTTTTAGAAACTTTAGATAAGTTTTTTATCAAAACATACTAATCTGTTTTTAATGCACTTATATTCAACAATATATTTAGTATGATATGCTTTATAGCATATGTTTGTTTGGACTAAAACTTTTGCGGAAGCAAAATCGTATTGCTATTTTTGTAAAAAAACATAAAAACCGATAAAAATAATTAAGTCATGGCAAAAATGACATCAAAAGATTACATTGACAGAGAATACAAGTATGGAGCGCATAATTATGAGCCACTTCCAGTTGTATTAGAACGAGGCGAAGGCGTTTACCTTTGGGACGTTGAAGGCAAAAAATATTATGATTTTTTATCTGCTTATTCGGCAGTTAATCAAGGACATTGCCACCCAAAGATTGTTAAAGCTCTAATCGATCAAGCTCAAAAGTTAACTTTGACATCGCGGGCATTTTATAATAATGTATTAGGCGAATTTGAAGAGTTTGTAACGAAGTTTTTTGGCTACGACAAAGTTCTTCCAATGAACACCGGAGCCGAAGCTGTTGAAACAGCCATTAAGCTTACTCGCAAGTGGGCATATTTAGTAAAAGGCGTTCCCGAAAATGCTGCAAAAATAATCACTTGTGAGAATAACTTTCACGGACGTACCGTAACCATTGTTTCAATATCAACCGATCCGGTTGCAAGAAAAGATTATGGTCCTTACACTCCAGGTTTTGTTACAATTCCATATAACGACTTGGATGCATTGGAACGTGAACTTAAAGATTCAAATGTGGCAGGATTCCTTGTTGAACCAATTCAAGGAGAAGCAGGTGTTTTTGTTCCCGATGAAGGATACCTAAAAAAAGCATATGACCTTTGTAAAAAACACAATGTACTATTTGTCGCAGACGAAGTACAAACAGGTATCGCACGTACAGGAAAAATGTTAGCATGCGATCACGAAAATGTACGTCCCGATATTTTGATTTTGGGTAAAGCCATTTCGGGAGGTGTTTTCCCAGTATCATGCGCTTTGGCAGATGATGAAATTATGATGACAATTAAGCCCGGACAACACGGTTCTACATTTGGAGGAAATCCAATAGCAAGCAAAGTTGCGATTGCTGCTTTAACAGCTATTAAAGAAGAAAAAATGTTGGAAAATGTTGAAAAAATGGGCAAAATTTTCCGTCAGGAAATGAAGTCAATAAAATCAGATATGATAAAGTTAGTGCGTGGTAAAGGTCTGTTAAATGCCGTTGTTATAAACAATAAGCCAGGAAGAACTGCATGGGACGTTTGTATAGAAATGGCAAATAACGGTGTTTTAGCAAAACCAACACATGGAAATATTATCCGTTTTGCTCCTCCTTTGGTAATTACCGAAGCACAAATGAAAGATGCTGTTGAGAGAATAAAACTATCATTTGAAAAATTTGATTAGACACAATTAAATTAGCAATTAGATATGCAGAGACGTCATATTATGGCGTCTCTACTTTTTTTCACAAAGTTGACTTCAAAGGTTATTAACACACACACTTTGAAGAGAAAAAATATTTATGTCAGAAATTAGATGCTTATTTTTATCTGCATATAAACAAAAATGATTAAGTTTGCAAGTGGACACATTAT
>ENA-UPXM01001349-UPXM01001349.1-activated-sludge-metagenome-genome-assembly--contig:-NODE-1349-length-32129-cov-9.807757_pt1 | contig 32129 bp, 26 predicted proteins | sample MGYA00238178_ERZ772708 | MGnify/ENA primary metagenome ERZ772708 (study PRJEB29002, sample SAMN05720212) | activated sludge metagenome | isolation source: anaerobic digester from wastewater... | reverse complement strand
ATAATTGCACTGTGTAATTACTCTGTGCGTTAGCACCATTATTTTTAATATTAACGATATATTCGTACTCGGTATTGGCTGTAGGTGTGTTTGTGCCTGAAACACTTATTGCTGCCATATCATCACCAAGTACCCAGTCAAAGCCATCGACGTGAAAATACCATTCATTATTTGAAACATATTGAACTGCTAAGTACACTGATTGCCCGATATACTGCGTTAAATCTACAACATATTCATACCATTGATTACCAAGCCCTGTATGGCTTGCTACATTAACTGTGAAATCGGCAACTGCATTGCCAGTTGTTGAAAGTTTGATATTGAAGTCCTCTGTGTAGCTGTCACTTGTGCCGCGCGCCCAAAAGCGTACAACTTTGTGATCGGCTGTGACATTGATTTGCGGGGTTATAAGCCAGTCATTATTTGGGCGCGATGTGTCATACCCCTCACGCACAACCCAGTTGCCTTCTTGTGCGGCTGAGCCAGCATTGTAAGGGATAAATGTTCGCCCATTTCCATCTTCGTCATAAACTGTCCATGTTGAAGGTATAGCGCCACTCTCAAATCCTTGAGGGAATTGAGCCCATAAAACAGAACAAGTAAGTAAAAGTGCTAATAGTGCAGCATAGTGTAGTATCATTTGTTGTTTTGTTTTGCTCATTATTTTGTCCTCCTGTATAATGATAAAAAAAGTATAGCTAATCCTATATGAATGTCAATATAATTTTTTAAAAATATGAAAAATAAGTGCTTATCTCTTGAAATTGGCTTTATGAGCGGCTTTCATCTATTGAAATAATACATTAAACGAGAGTGTTGATTAATACATAATTCAAGTTTACATACTCTATGGATACTGAAAGCTAAGTACTGAGAAATAAAATATAATTGATCTGAGCCAACTAAGGATAGCTGTTTGTAAAAAAATCATCTCTAAACCCGCTCGTAGTAGCTATCTGCCGATTTGGTTGAAAATAGTTTTCAAAAAACTCCATTTTGTAAGCCCTATATATAGAGGGGGGATTTTTTTACTTTATAATTCTGTTTTAATCTTTTATGAGTTATTTTGGTGTGCTGTACAATAGGCTTAAGTATTTTTCGCGATAGACAAACTCTGCAAAAAAAGACTTGCCAAAAAAACCGTTCTTTGATATTTTACAAAATGGAGGCTAAATGAGTAAAAGCAATGATAAAGATCAATTAAAAAAAGTACTGATTATCGTCTATTCAGATATAATGAGAGATGCGCGCGTGCTGAAGCAAGTCGCAAAATACAAAGAGCATAATTTAACATTATTATCTTTTGGGCAATTAGCTGAAAAAGGCGTAGAGCATATTAGTATAATTGACAAATATCCCTTTTTTTATAAGATTATTGGAGCGGTTTTACTCAAGTTGCACTTATTCATGTGGTATTATTGGCTTTTACCAGTCAATCGTCAAGTTTATCATCTCTTGAAAGATAAGAGCTTTGACTTGATTATTGCCAATGATATTTACACTTTGCCTTTGGCTGTAAGTATCAAAAAGTCTGCAAAGCTGATCTATGATGCTCATGAATATTATCCACGTGAGCATGATAATAATAAAATGTGGATGTTTTTCTTTCATCATTATATGAACTATCTGACGCAAAGATTTGCGCCACAAGCCACTCAAATGCTAACTGTCGGATATATCATAGCTGATGAGTATAAGAAGAACTTTGGGGTCGAGCCAGAGATTGTGCTCAATATTCCAGCATATCAAGAAATGCCTGTAAATCCTTTAGAAGAGGGCAAAATCAAGATTGTACACCATGGGGTAGCCCTTGAACAACGTAATCTCGAGCTGATGATCGATGTGGTTAAAGAGTTGGGCAAACTCTATACTTTGGACTTGTATTTGGTTGAGTTTAAAAAGCCGTATTTGGATAAGCTAAAAGCCTATGTTGCAGATATTAATAATGTAAGAATATTGCCTCCACTCGAGCAAAAAGAGATTGTGCAAAGATTAAATCATTATGATATCGGCATGTATTTTTTGAAATCAAAGTCTTTTAATGATATTAATTGCTTGCCAAATAAATTCTTTGACTTCATACAAGCTCGCTTAGCAGTGGTAATAGGACCCTCACCTGAGATGAAACGTATGGTTGAAAAATACCAATGCGGTATTGCAACAAGGTCTTTTGATACCGAAGAAATTATCAAAGAAATTAGGAAGCTGACACCAGAAGAAATATATAAGATGAAGGGTCGTGCTCAATTGGCGAGTATTGGTGACTCAAGTTCTCATTAAGTTTTTAAGTGTTGTAGTCAATTTAGAGTATAAAAAGACTATAAGTATTTTCAATTGCTTTCATTTTCGACCTTTAGATTAATTAAACAGAGAGGTTTCTTCTTAATATTTTGCTAACATAATTATCTATTAATAAGGCAAAATCAATAAAAAAGCAAAAAAGAATAAATATTTGTTGACAGAAAAGGCTCCTAATTATTTTGTTATCTTAAATTTATAAATTAATGGAGGAAGAATTCAATTATGCCTAATCACAAGTCGCCCGCTAAAAGTTTAAAGCAAGACGCAAAGCGCTTAGCAAGAAACAATTATGTTAGAAGCACGATAAAGACTTTATCAAAGAAAATGCACTCAAATATTTCACTCGAGGAAAAGACTGAATTATTAGAAAAGATTTACTCACAGCTTGATAAAGCAGCTAAGAAAGGTGTTATTCACCCACGTACCGCATCAAGAAGAAAATCTCGTATCGCACTTTATTTCAATAAAGAAACTGAAGCAAACAAAGCGCCTCAAGAATAATTATTGAAAAGATAGATATTCACCCCTCAAATGAGGGGTTCTTTTTTATTTAATGGTAGAATCCAAAAAAGTTTCTTAGAGAAAAGAGAATTTTAATGCTGAATATGTTTAAATCATTGAAAGAAAAACTGGCAAAGACACGAAATGGCTTTGTTGGTAAAATTGCCGAGACACTGAGTTTGCGCACAAAAGTCGATGAAGATTTGATGGATGAACTGGAAGAAATACTAATTCAGGGAGATGTCGGCGCTGAACTGGCAATGGAAATAATAGATAAATTGAGAGATGAATTGCGGCTAAACAATGTGACAGAGCCTGAAAATGTGCAAATGTATATTGAGAAAATCATTCAAGAAATAATGCTTAAAGATTATGAAAAAGACGATGAATTATTTAATTTTGATGCTCATAAGCCTTGTATTGTCTTAGTCGTAGGAGTTAATGGTACGGGTAAAACTACTACCATTGGCAAACTTGCTAATAAACTCACAAAAGAAGGACGGAAAGTATTACTCGTAGCAGCTGATACTTTTAGGGCTGCAGCAATTGAACAGTTGACTATTTGGGCAGAAAGATCTGATATTCCAATCTTTAAAACACAGCATGGGGCAGACCCGTCTTCAGTTGTCTATGATGGGCTAAATTACTCTTTGAAAAATGATATAGATGTCGTGCTGATCGATACAGCAGGCAGGCAACATAATAAAGCAAACCTGATGAATGAGTTGGCTAAGATGCATCGAACTATCCAAAAAGTGATACCTGATGCACCACATGAGGCACTCTTGGTGGTCGATGCAACCACAGGGCAAAATGCTATTTCTCAAGCGAAGTTCTTTAATGAGGCAGCAAAGCTATCTGGGCTTGTGTTGACGAAGCTCGATGGCACCGCCAAAGGGGGAATAGTAATTAGCATAAAACGTCAGTTAAATATTCCTGTTAAGCTCGTTGGGGTTGGCGAGTCAATTGAAGATTTGAGAGATTTTGATCCAGAGGAATTTGCAAACGCATTGTTTTTACATTAAAAAATGATTACCATATAGGGGAGGAGCATTGCAAAAGAGAGCTTTAGAACTATTAAAAATGGCTGTTGCAAGCAATGCAGAATTTCGCAGTGGACAGCGGGAAGCGATCGAGGCAGTGCTCGCAGGCAAAAAGACATTGGTCGTTCAGAGAACTGGCTGGGGCAAAAGCATTGTTTATTTTATTGCCACAAAGCTGCTTCGTGAGCGTGGCAAAGGCATGTGCATTTTGATTAGCCCACTATTATCGCTGATCAGAAATCAAATAAGTGCAGCTGAAAAGATTGGATTGATCGCTCTTACCATCAACAGCGATAATGCTGGCGACTGGAAGAATGTAGAAGAGAAAATTGCTCAAGACAAATGTGATATTCTTTTGATATCTCCCGAACGCTTGGGCAATGAGAGTTTTCGTAAAAAAGTGATAAATGTTATTGCTATGCAAAAAGGGATCGGTATGCTTGTGGTCGATGAGGCGCATTGTATCTCCGATTGGGGGCATGACTTTAGACCAGATTATCGAAGGATAGTGCGTATTTCTAATAATTTGCCGCAGAATGTGCCCGTACTCGCCACTACTGCAACTGCAAACGATAGAGTTATTGCTGATATTAAAGAGCAGATGGGCAATGATTTATTGATTATTAGAGGACGCTTGATGCGTGAATCTTTGAAATTGCAAGTGGTCAAGCTCAATGATCAAGCGGAGAGATTGGCATGGCTTTATGAGAATATCAATACAATGCCAGGCTCAGGCATTATTTATTGTCTGACTAAAAATGATTGTAATAAAGTGGCTTCCTATCTGCGATATAAAGGGATCAATGCCCTTGAATACCATACCATGCTGTCAGCAGATTCAGGAGAAAATAGCAAGCTGGCAAATGAGCGGGAGCAGCTTTTGATGAATAATCAAGTGAAGGCGCTCGTTGCTACCGTCAAGCTGGGTATGGGATATGATAAACCAGACTTGGGTTTTGTGATTCATTTTCAAAGACCAGGCTCGATTATTTCTTATTATCAGCAGATTGGGCGCGCTGGACGCAAGCTCGATGAGGCTTATGTCGTGCTATTAAACGGTAAAGAAGATGATGATATACAAGAGTTTTTTATTAATTCAACATTTCCCAGCATTGAAGAAGTGCAAAAAGTTTTAAAAGTGATTGAAGAAGCGCCACAAGGCGTAACTAAAGGCTATTTGTTAACAAAGCTAAATATGAGGCAAGGTCGCATTGACGACTCATTGAAGATGCTTGATTTAGCTATGGCAATTAGACATGATAACCGCAAGTATGTTCGCACGCCAAATCCGTGGACTCCAGAAGCTGATAGAATTTCAAGAGTGACAAAGCTAAGATATCATGAATTGCAAGCAATGAAAGACTTTGTGGACTATCAAGACTGTTATATGGAGAAGATATCAAATGAATTGGATGACCCATATAAGGCAAAATGTGGTAAATGTAGCAATTGCCAGCAGACTCTTTTTTTCCCAGATACTGTTAGGCATGAGCACGTAATTGAGGCAAAGGAATTCTTTAAGAGAAGCCATTTGCAGTTTGAACCAAGAAGGCAAATTCCTGGTGGCTTGATAAATGAAAAACAAATTAGTATCACCGCCGAGATGATCAATGAGACGGGGCACGTATTGTGCAATTATGGCGATGTCGGCTGGGGGCATTTGGTTAAGGAAGATAAGTATGAACATGGGCATTTCCGTGATGAACTGGTAAATGCATTGGCAGACATGATTAGAGAAAACGAATGCATGAGAGAGAAGAATGTCTGGGTGACGGCTGTGCCTTCATTGAGGCGCCCTGAATTGGTTAAAAGTCTTGCCAAAAGAGTGGCTGAGAGGCTCGGCTTCCCATTTTTTGAAATAATTACAAAAATACATGATACAGAAGAACAAAAGCATAAAGAAAATTCATTCCAACAAGCTCAAAATGCTTTTCAAAGCTTCGGTGTGCGTGAAAGTATCCCAAAATCGCCAGTGATCTTGATTGATGATATGGTCGACTCAAAATGGACACTCACTGTCTGTGGATATAGATTAAAAGGACAGGGCGTGGCGAAGGTATTTCCTTTCGTATTGGCGTCCACCGCTGAAGGGGGACTGGAATGATAGCCGCATTGAATCAAGATAGCTTGGTGACTCTTTTACTGTGCTCCAATCTCCATACAAAAGCGCTTGAAGAAGAGGATTATAAGCCTTTTACATTGTCACAATGGAATAATTTGGCTGTCAAAATTGCCAACTCAGCACTGAAAAAGCCTGCAAGCTTGCTGAATGCTGGCAAAGACTATCTCCAAAAAGAATTAGAGCTGAATGAAGAAGAGGGACTACGCCTTGATTTTCTTTTAAAACAGGGTGCGAATCTGGCTTTTGAACTGGAAAAATTGACACGTTTGGGCATAAAAGTCACGACACGATCTGAAGAAAATTATCCTAAGAGATTGAGGGCATTGTTGAAGGCTTATTCGCCTACTATCCTCTATTATAGCGGAGATATCGAACTTGCAAATAGAGATTATGTGGCAATTGTCGGGTCAAGAGATATTGATGATCAAGGGCTGAATTTTGCTAAAGAGTTGACTAAGAGCACTATTAAAGAGGGTCTTGGTGTGGTATCGGGCGGTGCTAAGGGAGTAGATAGCATCGCAGAAAGTAGCTGTTTGGATCATGGCGGTCTTGTGATATCTTTTGTCTCTGATAGTCTGAGCAACAAAATTAAAAATCAAAGCATAAGAAATGCCATCATGGAAGGGCGACTCTTGATTATGTCTGCTGTTAGCCCTTATGAGAGGTTTTTCGCTTATAATGCGATGGATAGAAATAAGTATGTCTATGCTTTGTCACAACTTGCGGTTGTAGTCGCTTCTGGAGCTGATAAAGGAGGCACATGGTCTGGCGCAGTAGAAAACTTGAAAAAAAAGTGGGTGCCTCTGTATGTTAGAGATGAAATAGGCGTGCCTGAGGGTAATGAAAAGCTGCTCCAACAGGGAGGGAAAGGGCTGAGCAATAAAGATTTGCAAAGAGAGTCTTTTTCTTTTAAAAAGCTGATAGAGTCTTATGAGCAGGATAAGCCCAAAGAGTATGTACAAATGGATTTGTTTAGTTTGGAATAAGCGTTTGGGCATTATATTTAATAAGAAACTGATTGATTTGTAATCGTGGAATTATTACTTATTTAGTCATTTATTTGTACCAGATGAAAATCGTGTAGACAATAGCTTCGCTGAATTATTAAGGAGAGCCATTGCTACTCAAAAAAACGTCTCTAAACCCGCTTGTAGTAGGCATCTGAGGATTTAGATGAAAATAGTTTTTCAAAAACCTCATTTTGTAAGCCCTATACATAAAGAGGGTGTTGTTTTTTATTTATGGTTCTGCTTTATTCTTTTATAAGATATTTTGGTTTAATATGTACCTGAGGCTGTTGCATAATCTTCAAATTACAAATTTAACAATCATCATTTCATTACTAAAAGTTTACATATTTTTTCTATACCTTAAATATTCAAAATAAATCTCCTTTACATTCCCTTTAGATTCCTATAAGACTCCCTTTAATTCTCCAAGATAGCAAGGGAAATGTAAAGGGTGTCACATAGGCATCTATATGTTAAATAGTAATATATAATACTTAGTAGGTAATTAGTGAAAAGAGTTGAAAACAGATCTGACACAACGCTTTTTTTATGTTATTTTGTACCATCTTTAATAGGAAAATGAGGCAGTTTTAAGTTGTAATTTATATAAGTTGTTTTAATTATCTATTCAACACCCTCTACCTGCCTCAAAAAGGAGTCTATTCGATCTTTTGTTTTTCTTGACAAAAAATGATAGGTTTGATAAATTGTACTTGATTATACTTTTTATCTCTAAAAGGAGGCGTAAAATGAGAATTAGTGTTGCAGGAACAGGCTATGTCGGCTTGTCGATGGCTGTATTATTGGCACAGCATAATGAGGTTGTGGCGCTTGATATTGTAGAAGCGAAGGTTGATCTGATTAATAATAAAAAATCACCTATTGCAGATGATGAGATAGAAGACTTTTTGGCAAATAAAAAACTTAATCTTATTGCCACAACAAATGAGGCTAAAGCATATACAGACGCTGAAATCGTGATAATTGCTACGCCTACAGATTATGACCCTGTGAAGAATTATTTTAATACCAGCACAGTGGAATATGTGATTGAGAAAGTATCAAAGCTCAATCCAAATGCGCTCATGATTATCAAATCAACTGTCCCTGTTGGCTTTACAAAAGAAGCAAGAATAAAGTATAATACTGAGAACCTCGTCTTTTCTCCAGAATTCCTGCGTGAAGGGAAAGCGCTCTATGACAACCTATATCCATCACGAATAGTCGTGGGTGAGATATCTGAACGAGCAAAAACTTTTGCCAGCATCTTACAAGAAGCAGCAATAAAGAAAGATGTGCCAACCTTATTTACCGATACAACTGAAGCTGAAGCAATTAAACTCTTTTCTAATACATATCTCGCTTTACGCGTTGCTTATTTCAATGAGCTTGATACTTATGCAGAAATACGCGGGCTAAATTCAAAGCAAATCATTGAGGGAGTTGGGCTTGACCCAAGAATTGGTGCGCATTATAATAATCCATCATTTGGCTATGGCGGATATTGTTTGCCAAAAGATACGAAGCAATTACGTGCAAATTATGAAGATGTGCCAAATAATATTATCAGTGCAATCGTCGATGCTAATAGAACAAGAAAAGATCATATTGCCGATATGATTATTGCAAGAAAGCCAAAAATAGTTGGCGTTTATAGGCTTACAATGAAGACAGATTCAGACAATTTCAGATCATCATCAATTCAAGGCATCATGAAGAGAGTAAAAGCAAAAGGCATTGAAGTTGTCGTTTATGAGCCAGTTTTAAAGGAAGATAATTTTTACCACTCACGCGTGATAAAAGATATAAATGAGTTTAAAAAGCTCTCTGATGTGATTGTCAGTAATAGAATGGATGATATTCTCGAAGACGTTGCAGAGAAGGTATATACACGCGATTTATATAATAGAGATTAACTGCTATTTTCCAAAAAGAAAGAAAAAGGCTTTCGGGGCTCAATGTGATAACCACAACCTGGTAGCAAATGACCGCCATGCTTGAACATTGCTACAGAGGGGTAATGTTTGCAAACTTCGGGTCTTGATTTATATATTGAGCAGCGATGATCGACTAAATAGTTACATGAAAAACGTGCAAATCCTGCATCACAGACTTTATTAAAGGTAATATTTTGATAAAAAGGATCTGTATGTTTAATCTTTGCAAATATGCTCGGATCCCTTATTGCTTCGCCATCATGGACAATAATCAAATTTAAACAACACTGCCCACATTGGAGGCAATGCCCTGTGATTTTCATATTTGAGGGATAGAATACTCTATTAAACCAGAAAGATAGCCTTTTCCAGAGTCTTTTCATAAACTAATTAATGAGCATTATCTTACCGACAGCCTTTTCTCCTTTTGCCTCGATCTGATAGAAATATATGCCATTTGCCACTTTTTCTTGTCTCATATTCTTGCCATCCCATACCCATGTATTTTCACCAATTCCCGCTTGAATTTGCTGATACGTGTTAATTTTTCTACCTTTAATATCATAAATACTAATATCGACAGCCTGATTCTTTGCGCACTGGTAAACGATATTAATTTCGCTTTTAAAGGGGTTTGGATAATTAGACAGACAACTTATTACTGGAATGTTTATCGTGTGATCTTGAGTGGTATTTGGGCTTACTGAGACATGCCAGGAGTAGGGGAAGTCAACTTGAGAATCTGAGACGATACATTTTATTATATGCTCGCCAGGTTCAGTAAAAGTGAAATTAAATGCGCCAACTTCATTTGAAATAATCTCCCCGTCAACCAACCACTGATATGATGCTTCGATAAATTCATTCACATCATATGCTTCGACAGAGAAGTTGATTGTTTCATCAGCTTCTGCAGTAAGCAGTGTATCAGCGGGGTTTATTTCACCCACTTCGAGCCCGAGAATGCGTAAAGAGTCTATCACTACGGGTACGAGTGGTTTATCATTCGCATTGACAGCGACATGGCTAATGTTAAAGACGATGTCTAAGCCTTCAATTACTTCTCCAAAAGCTGCGTATGTGCCGTCTAAGTGTGGGTAAGATGCGAGTGTGATGAAGTATTGTGAGCCTGCCGAGTTTGGTTGAGAAGTCTTTGCCATCGACAAAATACCTGCTTTATTGTGCAAGATTAAGGGGGATGTTTCATCTGGAATAGTGTAACCTGGTCCGCCCGTGCCTGTGCCATTTGGGCAACCGTCTTGGATCACAAAGCCTTCGACCACACGGTGAAAGATGAGATTATCATAAAAATGAGATAGCCCCAAATTGATGAAATTTTCACCTGTAATAGGCATTATTTCATTTCTAATTTCAGCAGTAAATTGACCCATATTGGTGTACCAGCGTGCAAACCTTCTGGCATGTAGGCTTGCAGGTAGTATCAAGACGATGAGCAATGTAATAAGTAAAAGTCTTTTATTCATAAATCCTCCATTATTTATACTTTGGCAGATACCTTTTGGTAAAGTGCTTCATATTGGCGAATAGCACTTTTCCACGACCAATCAGCTTCCATAGCATTGTTCATATATTTTCCAAAGAGTGGCTTATCTCTCCATACTTCTATTGCTTCTCGTATCGAGGCGATAAAGCTATTGCTATCATAATTATGAAAGAAAAAGCCATTTACTTTGCTTGGGTCTTCATTTGTTAAATCACCGATAGCATCAACATGCCCGCCAGTATGATAGGCAATGGGAATGAGCCCATATTTTAAAGCATATAAGAATGAAATGCCGTCAGTTTCGACTTTTGCTGGCAAGAGATAAAAGTCTGATCCTGCTAAGATAAAGTGGACAAAATCTTCGTCATATTCTCTGATATAGCGGATATTGGAGCTATGATTCAAGAGTTCTTCTGTCTTTTGCTTTGGATATTCATCACCTGTGCCATAGATTAGCAATTGTACAGGCATCTTTTTTATCATATCGAGAGACTCGAGCAGAATATTAAAGCCTTTTTCATCGCTAAGACGCGTGCCAAAGAACAAGAGAGGCACATCGGTATCTGGCAAGTCGAGCTTTTCTTGTAGTATCGCTTTATTATAAAAACGCCCATAGAGGTTAGTCGGGCTATATTTGCATGGTATTTTTTCATCTAAAACAGGATTCCATTCGCCGTATCTAATGCCATTCATGATGCCATAGAGTTTGTCATTTTTCATCATAAAATACTCTTGGTATTCGCTATTTTCTTCCAGTACTTCTTGGGCATATTTCCTGCTGCAAAGGTTGATGATATCACTAAATAAGACACCGACCTTGATTGCTGTGTCAGCCTGTTTTAAGTCGGTATAATCCTCTACAAAGCCCGTCAAGTCAGCAGGGTTAAATCTATAGTCTTGCTTCAAATTGTGTAGGGTAAATAAGCAAGGGTATTTTATTTCTTGATTTTGTAAAAATAAGGGCAAAAAGCCCGTCAATGGCGAGTGACAATGGATAGTATATTCTTTTTTTAAAGAGATAATAAACTTTGCAACTGCCTGATTAAAAAAGAGAACAGTTTTTATCTTTTCGTTAAAACACTCAGGTGTAAAGCTCTCTGCTTTGGGTTTGATGAGATAGATTTCGGAATCGCTTGATGGTATATTTGATTTAAATACTTCAAAGTCATCAAAAGTAGCAAATAGCTTGGTTATTGTAGAGTTTATTTTTAAATGATCAAGATATGGTATTATGGTAAATGCATGATAGCTCGGCAGATTTAGGATAAATTGCTCATATAATTGAGCTTGTCTTGTCTTATTGCTAAGGCTCGCTAATTCTGGTACTACTTGTATTACTTTCATTTTTGCCTCCTTGCAGATTCCTCCATTTTCTATGAAGCCATAACCACATGTGAGGAAATCTTCGTATATAATCTTCGATAGTATAGTTGATTTGTTTGGTTAAGTCAAGAACATTTTTATCATTAAATTCTAAATCGTCTGTAAATATCGGTTCTGTAACATAGCAATAATGCTTGTAATAGCCGTCTCTAACGTCGAAAGCGAATATTATAGGCGCTTTAGTTTTTAAAGAAAGTTTTGCTACGCTATTAAAGACTTTTGTTTCAATGCCCAAAAAAGGCAAATCAATGCCGTGCTTTCCAGCATGTTGATCTACTAAAAAGCCGACAGCTTCTTTATTATTAAGAGCAGCGATTACTCTTCTCATGGCGCTTTTCATAGATAGTGTCTCGATGCCAGAAGCCAAGCGCGCTTTATTGATATAATTGTCAAAAAGCACATTTCTCTGTTTTTTGACGACAGCATAGACTTTGCCTGTCACTTGCGCTAAGTATTTTGCACCAACTTCCCAATTGCCAAAGTGTGCAGAAACCATGATGATGCCTCGATCCATCGTTACCAATTTTTCCAAATGTTCAAGTCCTTCAAACTCCATTTGCTCAAATACTTTTTTTTCATCAGCGATAAAGATCTCGCAGACAGACTTGCCCAGTTCAAAATAAACACGATCAGCAAGCTGATTAATCTCTTTCTTTGACTTTTCAGGGAAAACTGCTGTTAATTGTCTTAAGACGACTGCCCTCTTGATTTTTAGTACTTTGCCACCAAATAGTAGCAAATATGCCAAGATTCTGATGCTCAAGCCATATGGGAGTATCTTTAAAAAGCCTATTGCGCCTCTCAGGCTATAGTATTCAAGGGCATTTTGTAACTTTCTCATTGTTCAAATACTTTCTCTTTTAAAACTTCTGATATAGTGTAAAGCGAACCAGTAATGATTAATATTTCATAGTCTTTTGTTTTGGCAAAGGCGGTCTTTGTTGCGCTCAAGAGGTCATCACAAGCAAAATAAGGGATATCAAATTTCTTTGCCACATCTATTTGCTCCTCCAGATCGGCAGCGCGCTCAGAGTGGTTTTTACTGATATATATTTCTTTGGCAAAATGGCAGATGTCTTCGATCATAATATCGAGCTTTTTATCTCTGAGAATTGCTACCACAAAGCGGATATAGCGATTTGGGAACATGTTTTTGAGATTGCTGATCAAAGACTTTACTCCTTCTTCATTGTGCGCACCGTCAATGATCACCAATGGCTTTGTGTGCAAGATCTGCATACGCCCAAACCAATTTACCTGCATTAGAGATGCTCTGAGCTTTGTGAAATCAATTTGTCTCTGCAAAATCTCATTGTACAAGATAAAAGCAGTGAGTGCTGTGGCAGCATTTGTCGCTTGATGCTCGCCGAGCAGGTTAATCTTTATCTGTTTTAAATTGATATTCTTAGCTGGGAATTCATAGTCAAAGGTGGTGCCAGTGGTATCGGTAACGATATTTTTCACATAATATTCTTGATTAAAGGCAAAAACGGGTGCATTCTTTGTCTTTGCTTCTTGTAAAATCACTTGCTTGGCATTTTCAACGATATTTCCGAGCACTAGGGGCGTATTCTTTTTGATAATGCCAGCCTTTTCAAAAGCTATCTTTTCTATAGTATCGCCAAGGCTTTTGGGGTGATCGAGCGAGACAGTGGTAATAATGCTGACAGTCGAGTTAAAGGTATTTGTGCCGTCTAAACGTCCACCGAGTCCGACCTCGATAATCGAAGTGTCGACTTCTTTTTCGACAAAAAGCTGTAGTGCCAGCGCCGTTGATATTTCAAAAAAAGAGGCTTCATTTTCGTCAAATATGTTTTGAAAGCGATTGTGTAGATCGAGAATTTCGAGATAGGAAGGGTTTTTGCCATCAATGCGAAAGCGCTCACAGTAGTCGATTAAGTGCGGGGAGGTGTTCATTCCCGTGTGATAGCCTTGTCCAAGCGCCATTGCCTCAGATATTGCAGAGGTGGAGCCTTTTCCATTGGTGCCTGCGACGTGTATTCCTTTTAATTTTTTGTCTGGGTTACCCATTTGGGAGAAGATATTTTCAATCCTTTCCAAGCCAAGTTTCACATTTCCAGAATATCTTTGATAGATAAGCTCTAAAAAGTCTTTATATTCCATTTATTTTCCTTCTTTATTTTAAAAAAGGCAAACTTATGTAAAGTCTGCCTATTAAAAGTGTGTAGTTGTTTTTTTAAAAAAGCTCTGCAGGCGGTAATTTGTGGTTTGGGTGCTTTGCTTCGTTAGCGCATTTTACTTCAACGGTTTGGTTTTCAAAATCAAGTATCATATTGTATTTATCGCCAATATTTTCTTCAGGGCATTCTGGAGAAGTTTCAAGGTATTTACCGTTGACTAAATCATTAATAGTAAAGTTTTTTTCAATGCCACGGTCATCAACATATTTTTGTGCTGCTTCAACTATTCTCTTCATATTTCCAATACATTCGTCTGTTTTTTGCCCTTTATTCAAATCGAACATTCTTGGCAGCGTTAAAACAAACACAAAAAAGAGAAAGAATATAATGCTTAAGATCCGATAAAATCCAAGTTTCTTTTGTTTTAATCCCATTCTATACTCCTATATAGTTATCATTTTGTCTTATTATCAAATTATATGCAATTTAGTCAAGCTTTTTCTTTAATTATTTTTACTTATCTTAATGTATAGATCAAATCTGATAAAAATGAACGGCAAACCTGGATGGATGGTTATGAAAAAAGTGGCTGGTTCTATTGCTCTATCCGAAGGCACTATCTGTCATGAGATGGGGGCTGGAGAAAAAAAATCATCTCTAAACCCGCTCGTAGTAGGCATCTGTTGATTTAGGTGAAAATAGTTTTCGAAAAACACCATTTTGTAAGCCCTATATATAGAGGGCGTTGTTTTTTAAATTTATCAATCTGTTTTATTCTATGACTCGTAATTTTGATTTACAGTGAAACAGCTTTTACAATTATCTCTTTAAAAGTAAGGCAAAAAAATGCGGGGCAAGTGCCCTTGCCCCGCTGAGGATACATGGTGATTTACACACCTTTTTTTATAGATTTTTAATGTTTATGTGTTTTTTCTCTAATTACTTTACCGTTGATTTGTGAGCGTTCGAAGTAATTTGTGTGTAGTAATTTTTGAGCTAATGGTGAATTTGGTTCGCCTAAGTATTCTTCATATACTTTCATTACTTCTGGGTTGTGATGAGATTTTCTAAATTTCATGTTTTTATCTTCAGTATAGAGAGCATTTGCACGAACTTGTCTTTTCTTCATTGTATTGCCACGAGGTTGTCCACCACCGCCAACACAGCCACCAGGGCAAGCCATGATTTCGATAAAGTGGTATTCAGATTTGCCATTTTCTTTGATTTGTTTTCTGACTTTATCCATTAATTCTTGAGCATTTCCTGTACCGTGAGCGACAGCAACTCTTAGCATGCCAAAGCCAGGAATTTCAACTTCACCTTCTCTTACGCCTTCAAAGCCTCTGACTTGGGTAATGTCGATATGTTCGAGTTCTTGACCTGTGATTAAAGTATAAGCTGAACGAATAGCAGCTTCCATCACACCACCAGTTGTACCAAAGATAGTACCAGCACCAGTGTAGAAGCTCATTCCTTCGTCTGGTTCTTGTTCTTCAAGGTTTTTAAAGTCAATACCAGCTTCTTTGATTAATCTGATAAATTCACGTGTAGTGAGTACATAGTCAGTATCTTGGTAGCCAGAGTCAGATAATTCAGGTCTATTTGCTTCGAACTTTTTCGCAGTACAAGGCATGATAGCGACAGAGACGATATTTGCAGGATTGATGTCTTTTTTCTGAGCATAATATGTTTTTGATAAAACGCCAAACATAGACATAGGTGATTTTGCAGTAGAAACATATTCAGCAAGATCAGGGTAGAATGTTTCCATATATTTAATCCAGCCAGGTGAGCATGATGTGATCAATGGTAATGGCTTATTATTTTTCACTCTATCAACAAGCTCGGTTCCTTCTTCCATAATCGTTAGATCTGCAGTAAAGTTTGTATCCATTACAGCATCGAACCCGATTGTTCTCAAAGCGGCATACATTTTCTTAGGAGTAACTTCGCTAACATCCATGCCAAATTCATCAGCTAATGATGCTCTGATAGCGGGAGCTTCTTGTACAATGACGTGTTTTGTTTCATCATAAATAGCATTCCATACTTCTTCAACGTGTGAGCGTTCATAAAGAGCGCCAACTGGGCAATAGATAATACATTGACCGCAGTTGATACATGGGCTATTGCCAAGACCGTTTAAGAAAGATACGTCAACAAAGCCATCAAAACCACGATTAACAAATGTTAGAGCGGATACTTTTTGCACTTCATTACAGATAGTAACGCAGCGTCCACAAGAGATACATTTGTTTGGGTCTCTGATAATTGAGATGCTGCTATCGTCAATCTTGTGCATTTTTAAGATTGGTGGTGCATCAAGTAATTGAACACCCATATTATTGCAAAGTAATTGTAATTCGCAGTTATTATTAGCTGTACATGAGGGGCAATCCACATGGTGATTTGCTAAGAATAATTGCAATAAGGTTTTTCTGTAAGCTCTTAGTTCTTTTGTGTTTGTAACTACCTTCATGCCTTCATGAATAGGTGTGCTACAAGCTCTGATTGGTTGTGGTCTATTATCAACATAAACGACGCACAAGCCACAGTTCGACGTTGGTGGTAATTCTTCATGCCAGCAGAGAGTTGGAATATAAATCTTGTTGGCATTTGCCACTTCTAAAATAGTTTTGCCAGGCTCTGCTTTAATAGCCTTTCCATCAATAACAACATTGATTAAATTGTCCATACTTTCTCCAATTATTGTTTTTATTTAAATTTTTATTAAGCAATAAAGTGCTCATTTGTTTTTTAAAATTTAGATACAACTTTAGTGTTGTACTTCTCTTACTAAAGGGTCTTTGCGTGTGTTTGTGGGAGTGTGTGGTGGTTAACAGCGATGAGTTTTGGTAAATATTGAGTATTGAAAAAGCGTATGATTCTTGCCTGAAGCTTTTTTGCTTTTCCTTTTTCACAGCTATTTTAGGTGTTTTTCTGTTTTCACCTATACTCATCTTCGACTCCTTTCCAAGCACGGGAGGCTGACTCTTTTCAGATGTCAACCCATCGGTTAATCAATCATGATTCTGAAACTTTAGACTGATTAACTTCAGAGCAATACCCATTTTAAAATATTAATAAATTTGTAAAGCTTTTTTTTAAGAATTCGAAAATTACTGTTTCGTATGAGTTCATAATAGAACTAAAGGGCATAGTAAAAGCAGCTCCTTATAGACAGGTTTTTATAAAATCAAGAAAAAAAGTTTTTTTTGACAAAATTTGCTTATATTTAATTAAGAAAGAGGATGCATGGTTTTTTACCGCTATAAGATGAAAGGATAATAGCATGGAAAAAAACTTTATTAACGAAAAAGAGATTTTCGCAAGTATTGAAGCTGCTAAAAAAGCAGACAAAACAATGATTAAAGATATTTTGCAAAAATCAAGGTTACTTCAAGGATTATCATTAACAGAAACTGCAGCATTATTAATGACCAAAGACCCTGACGACATTGCTGCAATTTATGAGGCTGCTGGCTGGATCAAAGACGAGATTTATGGCAATAGAATCGTCTTATTTGCCCCCCTCTATGTAACGAATTTATGTGGTAATATTTGTGATTACTGTGCATTTCGTGCAGATAACAAAGAATTAGTCAGAAAAACTCTCTCCAATGAAGAATTGATCAGAGAAACAGAAATTATCGGTCATTCAGGCCATAAAAGAGCGTTGTTAGTTTATGGAGAGCACCCCTCTTTTACAATCAAAGACATTGTAAATAGCATTGAGACCGTTTATTCTGTGAAAATTAATGATGAGCAGGTGATTCGTAGGATTAATATCAACTCTGCGCCTATGTCCGTTGATGACTTTAGAGCCCTCAAAGAGACAGGTATCGGTACTTATCAGTGCTTCCAAGAAACTTATCACTATGACACTTATAAAAAAGTGCATATTGGTGGCTTGAAAACCAATTATGAATATCGTCTTAATTCTCTACATCGTGCTCAGAAGGCAGGTATTGATGACGTAGCTGTCGGCGTTTTATTCGGTCTATACGAGCCAATTTTCGAAGTCTTGGCTATGCTTCAGCACTGCTTTGAATTGGAAAGAGAATTTGATGTCGGACCTCACACTGTGTCATTCCCACGTATTGAGCCTGCTTTGGGTTCTGATATGTCGATTCATCCACCTTATGAAATTGATGACGATTTATTTAAACAAATCGTGGCAGTCACAAGGCTGGCTATCCCTTATACAGGCATGATTATCTCAACCAGAGAAAACCCACAAATGCGTGCAGATCTTATCAATCTCGGCGTATCACAGATTAGTGCTGGCTCCAAAACTTCTCCAGGTGGCTATTTTGACGCAATGAAAAATAACCCACAAAAACAGCAATTCTTGATCGGCGATGAACGCTCTTTGGGTGAAGTGATCAATGATCTTATTGTCAGAAACAAGCATATGCCATCTTTCTGTACATCTTGTTATCGCAAAGGCAGAACAGGGCACAAATTTATGACTCTGGCAAAACCTGGTAATATCAAAAGCTTTTGCCAACCAAATGCAATCTTGACTTTTATGGAATATTTGCAACAATATGGCTCAGAAGAAACAAAGAAAAATGGGCTTGCACTTATTCAAGAAGAGCTTGCTACAATTGAAAATGAAGTACTCAAAGCAGGTGTGCAAGAGGGACTCAAAAAACTCACTGCTGGCGAAACTGATATTTATTTCTAATTGAGGCTTGCAAATGAGTAATAAAGGCGATAGAGTCAATATTTGTATTATTGGCAAAACAAATGTCGGCAAGTCCTCACTAATAAATGCTATTATCGGGCAGAATATCTCAATTGTGTCCGATCACGCTGGCACAACCACTGATACAGTGACGAAAGTATTTGAACTTGTGCCCGTAGGACCTGTCACATTTCATGACACCGCTGGCTATGATGATCGCAGCGATTTGGGTAAACTCAGGATTAAAGCCACTTACCGCAGTATGTGGCGTTCGGATATCGTAATTGTTTTGCTTGATGAAAGAGGTGCTAATGAGTTTGATCAGCAGTTTATCTCTGAAATAAAAGAAAAGAAAATACCTTATCTGATAGTCCAAAACAAGTCTGATTTACAAAAATTGGCTCCCTCGCTTTTTGATGAGGAAGTGCTGCCCGTCAGCACAGTTAATAACTTTAACATTGACACTCTCAAAGATAAGCTTATCCAAAGAATTGGCTCAATTTATGAACAGAGACCGACTATCACAGAGGGGTTGGTCGCCCCAAATGATATTGTCTTATTGAGCATACCCATTGATAGTTCTGCACCAAAGGGTAGGCTTATTTTACCACAAGTTCAAGTTCTTAGAGAATTATTGGATATAAATGCCGTAGCGATCTGTGTTCAACCTTCAGAGATACCTATGTTTTTAAAGAAGATAGATAATCAAATAGATCTCGTTATCACGGATTCGCAGTGCATTGAATTGATCAATAAAATTGTGCCTGAGCCAATAAAGGTGACCACTTTTTCAGTGCTTTTGGCAAATTATAAAGGCGAGCTGCAAACGATGCTCAGGGGCTTGGATAGGCTTGCACAGCTCAATGCAGGCGATAAAGTGCTCATTGCAGAGGCTTGCTCGCATTAATGATATTGGCAGGCAGCAAATCCCTGCGCTCGTGAAGAAGTTTACTCAAAAGGAGCTATCATTTTCTTTCGCCAGTGCCTATGATTTTCCTGATGACTTGGAGACTTTTCAGCTTGTCATTCACTGTGGTGGCTGTATGATAAGCCATCGAGAGATGAAGAGGCGCATTAATGAATGCGAAAGGCTTGGCGTACCAATCACTAATTATGGATTAATCTTTAGTAAAACTCAAGGCGTGCTTGATAGGGCAGTGCAAATTTTTAAAGAAATAAAGATATGAATAAATTACAAAAAATAGTAGATAAAGCATATGAAACAGAGCAATTGAGCAGAGAGGAGATCATTCTTCTTTTAAAAGATGACTCAATCAATGAATATTTATATGCTAAAGCTCATCAGAAAAAGCAAGAATTGCTCTGCAATGAAATACACCTTCGTGCGCTCATCGAAATTAGTAATATTTGTCTGCAAAACTGCTTGTATTGCGGTCTAAGGCGTGATAATAGTTTACAAGAACGCTATAAGCTGAGCAAAGATGAAATATTGTTTTTGGCGAGCACAGCAAAGCAATATGGCTACAAAACTATCGTGCTTCAAGGCGGTGAAAGCAATACCTATCCTATTAATGACCTTTGTGAAGTAATACAAAAAATTAAAAAGGACGATATTGCTATCACCTTGAGCATTGGCGAAAAGACCTATGAAGAATATAAACTCCTAAAAGAAGCAGGTGCAGACCGCTTTTTGCTGAGAATTGAGACAACAGACTGCACTCTTTATGAACAGATGGACCCTGGCATGAGTCACGAAAATAGAAAGCGCTGTCTAAGAGATTTAAAAGCACTTGGTTATGAGACTGGTAGCGGCTCGCTTGTAGGACTGCCTGGTCAGACGATTGAGTCTATTGCTGATGATATTCTCTTTTTTAAAGAGATCGACGCTGATATGCTGGGCATAGGACCGTTTATCGCTCACCAAGATACACCCCTGAAGGACGTTCCCAATGGCAATTTATTTCTCTCACTCAAAGTAATGGCGATTATTAGGCTCTTGATGCCCGATATAAACATCCCTGCAACCACTGCTATGGAGGCTTTGCACCCTAATGGAAGAATGCTGGCTTTAACAAGCGGTGCCAATGTTTTGATGCCCAACTTTACAGACGAGATTCATCGCAAAATGTATGAAATATACCCTGGCAAGGCGCAAGTCGCAGAGAATAATTCTTTGCATATTGAGCAAATCAATAAGAAAATTAAAGAATATGGATTAGTAGTGTCAAAAACGGCAGGATACAGATGGAACCGTAGTTAATACCCTTATTTTCTACTATTTCAAAATATCACTTTACATAAAAAGCCCAAAAAATAGAGTTGTATTGTAGATGAAAGAATTTATTTTTAAGATCATACCAATCATAATATTCTTTGCTTTGGGCTATTTCTTTAAGCAAATAAAGCTCTTCAAAAAAGAAGACGGATCGATTCTATTAAGTTTAGTCTTTTACCTTTGTATGCCTGCTTTAGCTTTTTCATCTTTGCTCGAAACACAATTCAGCTCACAGCTGATTCTTATACCTTTTTTACCTGTAATTGTCATTGCTTTTACTTATGCGATCTCAAGGATAGTACTATATTTCAAACCATTAGAGAGAAAATCACGAGGCACATTTCTTATTGCGACAATGATCATGAACACAGGTTTTACTTTACCTTTTTTTTACGCTGCTTTTGGTAAAGATGGTTTTACAAAAGCGATTCTTTTTGATATTGGCAATAGCTTTATCATCTTTACATGGATTTATTACACAGCTGTGCAAGCTGGATCGCAGGAAGGTTTTAGCAAGCTCAAGGTTTTAAAAAAGACACTACTTTTACCACCATTATGGGCATTGACTTTGGCGGTACTAATCAAAAAGTTTGGACTTGTTGTTCCCACTCCTGCAGTTTCTTTTTTTAAGATGGCAGGCGAGCCTGTCATTCCGCTGATTATGATTGCTTTGGGACTATATTTTGAACCATCTTTAAAGTCATTAAAAGTCGCTTCCACCGCTATTACTATCAGAATGCTGGGCGGCTTGCTAATGGGCTTATTACTCACAAAGCTCATACATTTCGATGCTGTTGCCAAGATAGTAATCATTGCAAGCGCTGCAGCGCCAGTAGGCTATAATACTCTGGTTTTTTCTAATAAAGAGAACCTCGATGTCGAGCTTTCTGCTACCAGCGTATCATTTGCTATCTTAATCGGTATTTTTGGCATTCCACTTTTATTCTATTTTTTAGGCTAATGGGGGCGCTATGAAAAAGATGTCTTATAAAAAGGTTATTTGCTTTATTCTCTTGCTTTTACCTATTCTTATCTTCGCTAATAATCAAAGAAAATTTGACACTGACTTTTTAATTCACATACGTGTTTATGAAGAAAAAGACCAGAAATTTGCCAAAGAATTAAAGATAATCTTTTCTGAGCAGATGGAAAAATTTCAAAAGAGAGTCAAGCATTACCCTGATATTCATGTCTATATTCGCATTACGCCAAATGATGACTACTACAAAAAGCTTATCAAAGATAGAGGTCGTGTTCTGGAGTTTAGTGAAGGCTTTACCGATACACATACTAAAGAGATTTTTCTGAAAAACCCACGTTCTATTAGATCAATAAAAAAGTATTCTGAGCTTGTCCTGCACGAATATATCCACCTCTATGTCGACTATTTTTGGAGTGATGCACCACTCTGGTTTCATGAGGGTATGGCAGTCTTTTTCTCTGAGGGAGTTTCTTTTGAGCGATATAGTGATTTTATGCAGTTTTACGCATACAAACCGATGAATCTGATCAAAGAGAACCCATACAATTACCCCGAAAACCCTCACTTTTATTCGCCATACTATTTCCAATCTGCCCAAGCAGTTAAAGAGCTTTATCATAATAATTCCAATGCATTTTATAGCCTCTGGGACTATAGCCATGTGCCTTTTGATTCTGCCTTTATCAAAGCTTTTCACAAGACAACTGCCAATTATCTGACTCAATATGACCAAGAGGTTAAAAAGAATTTTTTAAATGGTATCATATTTTTAGTCATCACTCTCATTTGGGCGTCTTTGCCTATTTTGGTGATTATTGGCTCTCTCAGAAAGCGTAGAATAAATCAAAGAATACTTGAAGATTGGGAAAAAGATAAGCTGACAGATTACGAAGAAGAGGTCGAAGAAGATCTTTAACCTATATTTCTAAGTCAAGATGATTGCTCGATTTGTGATTTGACGAGGGTGCTGCATAAAAAATTAAAACAACATTTATAAATACAGTTTGAAAATTGCCTCATTTTTCTATTATAGATGGAACAAAAAAACGAGAGCTTTGAATTAGTCGTTAATGCCTTATTCAAAACATAAAACAGACGAAGTTAAAGTCTGTTTTTTAAAAAGCCTTCGTTATTATGCCTTTTTTGGAGCTGGCTCAAAACATAAAATCCTTAAATACCAGCGTAATCCGCGTCTATAAATCTTTTCCTTTCTAATTCAAAGATCTCAAAACACAAAAAAACCTATTATTAAATCTACTTTCCTCTCTTTTCACTAAATCCCTACTCAGTTTTATATATCACTATTTAACATATAGATGTCTATGTGACTCCCTTTACATTCCCCTTGCTATCTTGGAGAATGAAAGGTAATCTTATAGGAATCGAAAGGGAATGCAATGGAGATTTATTATGAATATTTAAGGTAAAGAAAAAATATGTAAATTTTTAGTAATGTCGATTGCTCGATTTGTAATTTGAAGATTGTGGAAAAACTTCTTTATTTTAAAAAAACTACTCTACTTTGCAAAACTCTTGCTTATAAATCTCCAGTAATGCGAGAAATAAAGAGGCTATTACTGGTCCAATAATAAAGCCCATAATGCCAAAAAGCCCGATGCCACCGAGCGTTGAAAAGAATATCATCAAGTCATGCATTTTGGCATCTTTACCTACCAAGACTGGGCGAATTATATTGTCGATATTTGAGATAATCAAAGAGCTAATTAAGATAATCGTCACCCCACTCCAGATATTGCCAATAATTATCTGAATAATGCCAGCAGGGACAAGCACAGACCAAGCACCAATCACAGGGATAATGGAGCAAATCACCATCACAAAGCCCCATAAAAGCCAAGTGTCGATGCCAAATGCCCATAAAATCAAAGCGCCAAGTCCTCCTTGCACCAAACCAATAATCAATGTGCCCTTCACTGTTGCGCGTGAAATACGTGTAAAAGTGTCGAACAATTTTGTATTGTATTCTTTACCTAAAGGGCTCAGGTTTTGTAAAAATTTTATCAGTTTATCTCCATCTCTAAAGAAATAAAACATGCTGAAAATGGTGATAAAGAGGTTAATAAAAAAGACAAAGACAGATGGAGAATAGCGATTTATTAAGAAAGTTATTGCTTTTAATAGCTTATTTGCCGATTCAAGTAAGACAGCCACCCAGTCGATATCCAGTCTTTCAAAGTAGTGATAGATGCTATAGCCTTGAAAATAGCTTGTAATCTCCTTTTGAGAAAGCTCTGATAGCTTTACAATATAGGGGTTTATATCAGAGACAATCTCGCTAATTTGATTGCCCAAAATAACAAAGATTATAGCTAATGGGATGAAAATAATGAGGATTAAAAACAGGCAAGTCAATAGAGAGGCAATGTTTTTTTTATTATTCAATAATTTCAAGATCTTTTTATACATGGGGTACATTAGAGAGGTGAATGATAAAGCTATGATAATAGGGCTGATAAAGGTTCTTATTAATCTAAAGAAGATAATGCTACATAAAAGCAAGAGCAGGATAATGACCCATGATTTGATACTCGTAATTCTTAATCTTTCATCCATTTTGCACCTCCCAAGAGATTTTACTATATATTATTTATATAGACTATATTATAAAATATATAATAAAAGTCAAGTATTTGTTTTATTAAATCGTGCTATTTTTACAAAAAAGTTAAGATAGTAAGCATTAAAAGAGCATTTTTATTCTTTTACAAAGGTTTTTTTATGTCTGATAATACATTGGTTTAAGTGTTGCTATATTAGTATTAAAAAAAGTATTGACTTTTTAAGCCAATTATAATATCTGTTGAGTAGGAGGGTGAAGAAATGATAGGATCATTAATTTCAAAAGCATATCTTAGTCTGGTGAGCTTTAGTGTTCTGCTTTTTTCAAATTATGTTGGCAACACTGTATCTTTCTCTCCATTATCTTCACAAATAGTAGGTGATAATATCGTTTTTTCTGCACATTTGATCAATGCTTTTGAAAATGATTTTGACGAGATATTTAAATCTGGTAAAGATATTAAAGTCTGGTTTGAATTGCGAATTATCCAAAACAATAAAATCATCCATTCTGAGTCATTTAATCACCAAGTCACATGGGACTCAAAAAACCGTGTATATCTCGTTGACCTGCAAGAGCAGAACTATAAGACACGAACCAGGTCCAGCAAAGAGTTGAAACGTCTATTATCTGTCGTTGAATACCCTTTTTATAAAGCAAGTCATCGTGGCAATGCTACTGTTCAAATAACGGCACATTTGCCAAAAATCTATATGGAAGAAATCGATAAAGAGCTCGATTTAATGGTGTTATGGAAGCTTCAAAAACCAGTTATTAAAAAAGAGGTACATATCTAATGATTAAATTTAAACTTAGTATGCGCAGCCTGATTATAGGACTTTTTGTGATCTTATATGCTGGTAGCATGATTGTTTTAAATCAGTTTTTTACTAAGATGCAAAGAGAAGAAGAAAGAATTATCAATAATATCACCTTTAATAATGACTTAAATGATATCGTCTTCAATACCCCAGAGGATCAAGAGTTGATAGGCAATCTCTCAAAAAAGCTTAATCAGTCTATGGCAGGCTTGAAAATGTTACAAAATGAGACTAAAATCTACTCCTCATTACTCTTATTAACTATCATGATACTGTCGATTTTTGTCTTTATTTTTATCTTTTATGTTATTACCAAGCCTATCAATGACCTACAGGCGGCGACAAATAAGATTAAAAAAGGTGATTTTAATGTCTATTTGCCGCCCAAAGGGATGACTGAGATCAAGTCTCTCATCTACTCTTTTAATGATATGTCACGCGAGCTTGAGAATATCCAACAAAAGCTCTTAGTTGCACAAAAAGAAATGATCTGGAAAGACTTATCGCGAATTTTGACTCATGAAATTAAAAACCCACTTACCCCTATTCAGCTGACCTTGCAGAGATTAGAAGAGAAATATGAAAATGACCCTGCTAAGTTTAATGAAATCTTTCATGAATCTTTAGATATTATTTATCAAGAAGTTGGTAACTTGCAAAACCTCGTACAATCTTTCTCTGCTTTTGCCAAAGATACACCACCCAACCCAACTATCTTTGACCCTGCAAAAGCTATCATTGATATATTAAAACCATATCAAAACGATTATCAATTAGAGTTTGATTTGCTTGAAAACAAGAGAATTAAGTTCGATCAAACACACTTTTATCAAATCCTTACTAATGTTAGTCAAAATGCAATTGAATCAACAAATGAGTCAGGTAGAATCTGGGTCAGCCTAAAGAAAAGCCACTCGTTTCTTGTTTTATCAATCAGAGATGAAGGCAAGGGTATTGATAGCAAAGATTTACCACGCATATTTGAGCCCTACTTTACCAATAAAGCGAAAGGTACAGGGCTCGGGCTTGCCTTAGTCAAGAGACTTTGCGACGCCAATCATACGAATATTAGAGTAAAAAGCGCAGTTGGCAAAGGCACAGAAATTGAGATAATCTTGGAGGAAATACTTGAAAATAACGATAATTGATGATGAAAAGAATATTTGTATCAGCCTAAAATATATCTTAGAAGATGAGGGCTATCAATGCACATATGCCACTTCTCTCGATGAAGGTAAAAAGATAATAGACAGTAACTTGCCAGATTTACTGCTCTTGGATGTGCAATTAAAAGATGGTAATGGACTTGACTTTTTAAAGATAATAAAAGAGGCTCATCCAGAACTGCTTGTCATTATGATTTCAGGGCATAGTGGTATAAAAGAGGCGGTGCAAGCAATGAAATATGGTGCATTTGACTTTATTGAAAAGCCTCTCAATCTCGCACGTATCAAGCTTACAGTGAATAATGCACTCAATTTTACCTCCTTGCAAAATGAGTATCAAGCACTAAAAGAAAACTATAATGAGCAATATCAGATTATTGGTGAAAGTAAGGCTATCAAAGATGCTTTACAAGTTGTGCAAAAGGTGGCAAAGACTAATTCACGTGTGCTAATTCGCGGCGAAAGCGGTACAGGTAAAGAGCTCTTGGCATATGCTATTCATGCCCAGTCTACTCGCTCCAATGCAGCATTTATAAAGTTTAATTCTGCAGCTATTCCCAATGAGCTCGTTGAAAGTGAACTTTTTGGACATGAAAAAGGCGCCTTTACGGGAGCTATCAAAGGTAAAAAAGGTAAGCTCGAAATGGCAGATAAGGGGACTCTCTTCCTCGATGAGATCGGCGACATGAGCCTCTCTGCTCAAGCAAAGATATTACGCGTATTGCAAGAAGGAGAGTTTGAAAGAGTGGGCTCCAATGATATTATCAAGATCGATGTACGTATCATTGCCGCCACCCATAAAAACCTCGAAGAGATGATTGAAAAGGGTTTGTTTCGTGAAGACTTATTCTATCGCCTAAATGTCGTGCCTATTGTCTCTCCAGCTTTGCGTGATAGAACAGAGGATATCCCTCTTTTGGCAAAGTATTATTTCAATAAGTTTGCTGCGGAGCTCAATCTTCCTCTCAAAGAGTTTTCTGACAGTGCTTTAAAAAAGCTCAGGACGCATGCGTTCAAAGGAAATATTCGAGAACTAAGAAACTTGATCGAACGCCTATACATCCTCTGTGATAGCAATATTATCAATGAGAAGGACTTATCGCTTACTGAGGAGAGTAAAGACTGCGAACTCGCTTTCTGGACCACGACCACTCTCTTTCAAGATAAAAAAGACGAGTTTGAATACAAATATTTCAGTAAACAATTCGAAATACATGACTACAATGTTAGTCGAACTGCTCAGGCTTTAGGCTTGCAGCAGAGCAATCTATCAAGAAAACTAAAAGAATTAAATATTGGCATAAAGGAGAAATAAAATGAGAACAAAATGGTATTTATTAGGCTGTGGCACATCTATTTTGCTACTGTTTTTGGTATTTGTTTTTGGTATAAGATCTTTAATGAAAACCAGCCAACAAGCAACTGTTAAGGTGCAAAACAACTCAGCGCTCGTCATAGACATTGACAAATTAGTGCCTGAATACTCAGATCTAACAGATTCTCACTTCAATTTAATCCCAATCTCAGCGCATGATATTATAGAAAAAATAAATTCTGCTGCTACGGATCCAAAGATTAAATGTATTATTTTAAAACCAAATAACTATTCAATTGGCTATGCGTCTTTGCATGAGATAATGCTTGCATTGGCAGAGTTTAAAACAACTGGCAAAAAGGTCTATGCTTATTTAAACTTCGTTGGTCAGAAGGACTATATCTTGAGCACGGTTGCTGATGAAATCTATCTCAATCCCTCTGCTACTGCAGGAGTGTATCTGACAGGTGTAGGCTCAAGTATCACTTTTTACAAAGATATGTTGAGCAAATTGGGCATAGAAGTGAATATTGTCAGAGCAGGCAAATACAAGGCTGCGGGTGAATCATTCTCCAGAAATAACATGTCTGCAGAGTTCAAAAACAATTTGATGGGCTTGTATGAGGATATTTATGTTCAGCTTTGCGCCGATCTTGCCAAGAATAGAAATATCGAAGATGAGACAGTTCGCAATATTTTTGAAAATAGAGCAAACCTCTTTATCGCTCAAGACGAGGCACTGAACTTCAAAATGGTTGATGGGCTTATTCAAGAAGACCAAATGTTAAAGAATATTGGTATTGATAAAGACCATATGGTTTCTATCTCAAAATACCAAGCTACACCGATTAAACAGAAGAATCAGAAAATCGCTGTGATCTATGCTATGGGCGAAATAAATAGTGTAAAAGCTAATATTGGCACAATGAATATCAATTCCAAAAACATGAAAGAAGTTGTCAGTAAAGTAAAAGAAGACAATTCAATCAAAGCGGTTGTCCTTCGAGTAAATAGCCCTGGTGGTTCAGCTTTGGAATCAGATATTATCAATTATTATATCGAAGAATTGAAAAAGGTGAAGCCTGTAATTGTCTCGATGGGCGATGTGGCTGCTTCAGGCGGTTATTATATCTCAGCAAATGCTAATTATATTTATGCTGACCCTTATACTATTACTGGCTCTATTGGCGTAATTTCAATGTTGCCAGATGTTAATAAGTTGGGTAAAAAGATAGGTTTATCGTCTGAAAGTGCAGGTTATGGCAAGTTTATTAATGTGCTTGAGCCATGGAAGCCTACCAATCCAAACATGCTTAGCTCATTCCAAGACATGACAGATAGAACATATCTTGAGTTCAAAACAGTGGTATCACGAGGTAGGGGCATAGATGTCGATACTGTTGATGATATTGCACAGGGGCAAGTTTGGAGTGCACCTGATGCCAAGGCACACAAGCTTATTGATGAAGTTGGCACACTCAATGATGCGATATTAAAGGCTGCTGAATTAGTTAATCTTACCGATTATTCAGTTGCTTCTTATCCACAAAAGAAAGACTTGATAAACGCTGTATTGCAAGAGAAATTTGATTTACAAGTCGCTCTCAAAGTATTGTCAGGCAAATACACTATTGAAGACATCCCAAATCACATAGAAAATACTCTCAACTCCATTATCGAATCACCTGTTCAAATGAAATTACCGTTCTCCCTCGATAATTAATAACATATAAGCAAGCTTTCGGGCTTGCTTTTTTTTGTTCAATCATATTAAAAAAGCCCTACCCCATGTTGTTACATAGGGTGGGGCTATATATTTTAGGCTTTTAGCAACTAATAAGAGCTTTTTATCTTTCGCCTAATTGTCTGTCGAGCATAAAGATACCGTTTCTACTATTGCCAATCAATTCTAAATGATCGACAATCTTGCCCACAGATTCTTCTTCTTCAATTTGTTCATCGACAAACCATTGTAAGATGCTCTTTGATGCATGGTCATTGATTTTTATCGCTAAATCCATCAAATCATTGATTGAATTTGTTACAAAAATCTCATGTTGAAGTGCTGCTTTAAAGAAGTCAATATATTCAACTGCTTCAAGTTTTGGTTCTGGTATAGCAGGCACCTTTACAGAGCCACCGCGTTCGAGGATAAAGTTGACGAATTTCATAGCATGCACGTGTTCTTCTTCTGCTTGTTTGAAAAACCAATTAGCAAATCCGTCTAAGCTTTTTTCAGCAAATTTTACAGCCATAGCTAAGTATAAATATTCTGCATAAAATTCTTTTGCAATCTGTTCATTCATTGCTTCATTCATTTTTTCTGGTATCATTGTTTCCTCCATTTTAATTCATAGTATAAATATAATACGTTTTTGCTAAAAAGCGAATTATTTTTCTATTTCTTTGATTAATGAGTCAGTAATTTTGTTCAAATCATCTCCTGATGGAACATATTGAAGTCTAAATGATGGTAATAATTCAAATCCGCATTCTTTTAAGATACCTTCGACAATGCCGACAGCCTGTCCGCCCCAGCCATAAGAGCCAAAAGCAAGCCCTATTCTGTTTTTAGGCGCAAGCCCTTTCATATAGGTCAAGAAAGCAGAAACTGAAGGCAAGATGCCATTATTCAAAGTAGGTGAGCCAACGCAGATATACTTGGCAGTGATGAGCTCTGTCATGATATCTGAGATATGGTTTGATTGCAAATTCATCATGTGCACGGGTATATCGAGAGCTTCAAATGCTTCACGAACAGCCAATGCCATCTTCTTGGTAGAGTCCCACATAGTATCATATACAATGACAGCCCTTTCTTCCGCCTCATTAGAAGACCACTTTACATATTCTGCGATTATCTCTTTGATATGTTTACGCCAGATAATACCGTGACTATTACAGATGGTATCGAAGTCAAGTCCTCCTACAATTGCCAGCGCTTTTTGGACTTGCTCACCATATGGTAAAACGATATTGCCATAATATTTACGTGCTTCTTCGAGAATGATATTGATAGGATATTCATCGTCAAAACGCTCAGAAGATGCGATATGTTGACCAAAAGCATCATTGGAAAACAGTATTTTTTCTTCAGGGCAATAGGTCACCATATTATCAGGCCAGTGTACCATTGGTGTATGCACAAATGTCAGTGTACGCTTGCCAAGAGAGAGAGTTTCACCAGATTTTACTGCATGATAATTCCAGTCTTTTTTATAATGTAGTTTCAAGCCTTTCTCGCCATTGGGGCTGGTATAAATCTTTGCATTTGGACATACATTCAATAACATTGGTAATGAACTCGAGTGATCCATTTCGATGTGGTTTTGTACGATATAATCGATCTTTTCAGGGTCGATTACAGATGCAATTCGCTCAATCATCTCATTAAAAAGATAGTGCTTTACATTATCAATCAGGGTTATTTTCTCATCTATGATTAAATAAGCATTGTAAGTTGAACCACGCTGCGTCATATAACCATGAAAGTTACGTAAATCCCAATCTATTACCCCAACCCAATAAACACCTTTTTTAATTTCAATAGCTTTCATGCTTCCTCCATAATTAATTAGTATAATAATATAATAAATAGTTTTATGCAGATGTCAATAATATTTTTAAAGAAAGTTAGCATACCTGCAAAAAAACTTGAATGAACTATAATGCATTACGATATTTCTTGCTCTTCGCTTGTGTTAGAGCAATTATACATTATGCATTGTGAATTATGAAAAAAAACAACACCCTCTATATATATAGGGCTTACAAAACGGTGTTTTTTGAAAACTATTTTCAGTCAAATCAGCAGATGCCTACTACAAGCGGGTTTATGGATGATTTTTTTTTGAACAAACAACTTTTGGTCCTCGCTTCGCTGCGGGTGAGGTACTTTACTTCGTAAAGGTTAGGTACTCTGACTGCGTCAGAGGTTAGGTACTTCGACTGCGTCGAAGGTTAGGTAAAAAATCAATTGATTTTTGTTTTGCTGTAGGTAATTTCACTGCGTGAAATTGGAGGGAGTTTTTGCTTCGCTGCGGGTATTGTTTAAAAAAAACGGCAGTTTTTTTTAAACGTACCCACAACTATCCTTAGTTGTGCAGCGAAGCAAATTATTCCATTTCTGTCAATATGAAAAGAAATGATAGTACAGTCGATGTAGATAAGAAATTTTGCGGTTTTGATTTGGTACAACTAAGATAGATTGTACCTACGTTTACTTGTTCGTAGTTGTCCATCGCACATATACAAATAAGGCTATTTGTATTTACAAAGCCATATGATCGTTAATGATAGATTATTTAAGGGGGCTTGTTCGTAGTTGATCATCGCACATATACAATTAAGGCTAATTGTATTTACAAAGCCATATGATCGGGAATGATAGATT
>ENA-UPXM01001345-UPXM01001345.1-activated-sludge-metagenome-genome-assembly--contig:-NODE-1345-length-32164-cov-5.778504_pt1 | contig 32164 bp, 32 predicted proteins | sample MGYA00238178_ERZ772708 | MGnify/ENA primary metagenome ERZ772708 (study PRJEB29002, sample SAMN05720212) | activated sludge metagenome | isolation source: anaerobic digester from wastewater... | reverse complement strand
AAACAAACACTCATGAAGATTAGGCGATAACATATGACAAATAAAAAACAATAAATATTTACATATGAAAAAAATTGTAGTCGCTCTCGGATTACTCGGAGCGATGCTTTCCGGAAATACATTCGCACAAACCGAAACTTCCGGCAGACCCGAAATTTACCGACAAACGCACACGAAAACTACAGAATTGAAACACACCAAACTAAAGGTGAATTTCGATTACCAAAAAGAACAAATGGGCGGCGAAGAATGGTTAACTGCTTCTCCCTATTTTTATTCCACTGATTCTTTGGTTTTGAACGCTAAAGGAATGTTGATCCACGAAGTGGCCTTAGATAAAAATGGCAGCAAAAGTCCGTTAAAATATGAGTATAAAGACGATCTACTCAAAATAAATCTCGATAAAACCTACAACAGAAATCAAGATTATACGGTTTACATCAAATATACCGCTCGTCCAAACGAGGTTTCTCAAAAAGGAAGCGCAGCAATTTCTGACGCAAAAGGTTTGTATTTTATCAATGCGCAAGGAAAAGATGCCGATAAACCCACCCAAATTTGGACTCAAGGAGAAACAGAATCCAGTTCAGCCTGGTTTCCTACCATTGATAAATCCAACCAAAAAACAACCCAAGAAATTTACATGACCGTTCCCGATAAATACGTGACTTTATCCAATGGAATCATGAAATCTTCTACCAAAGAAAGTGGCGGTTTGCGCACCGATCATTGGGTGATGGATAAAAAACATGCGCCTTATCTGTTTTTCATGGGAGTTGGTGAATACGCCGTTGTGAAAGATAAATGGAGAAATATCGAGGTAGATTATTACGTCGAAAAAGAATATGAACCTTTCGCAAAACAGATTTTCGGGAACACACCCGAAATGATCGAGTTCTTTTCTAAAAGATTAAATTACGATTATCCGTGGTCTAAATATGCGCAAATTACCGGAAGAGATTTCGTTTCCGGCGCCATGGAAAACACCACTGCAACGCTTCATCAGGAATCTGCACAACAAAAACCGGGAGATTTAATTGATGAAAACCGCTGGGAAGATACCATTGCTCACGAATTGTTTCACCATTGGTTTGGTGATTTAGTTACCGCTGAAAGTTGGAGCAATTTGACCGTTAACGAATCCTTCGCCAACTACTCGCAGTACCTTTGGAACGAGCATAAATATGGAAAAGATATCGCAGATTATGGATTAATGAAAGAAATTAAAGGATATATGATGGATCCTTCTAACATTTCGAAAGATTTGGTGCGTTTCAATTATCATTCGCGGGAAGATATGTTCGATGGCGTTTCTTATAATAAAGGTGGCGCAATTCTTCACATGCTGCGAAATTATGTAGGCGACGATGCTTTTTTTGCAGGATTAACCGATTATTTAAAAACCAACGAGTTCGGAACCGGCGAAGCACATCAACTGAGATTGTCTCTAGAAAAAGTTTCGGGGAAAGATTTAAACTGGTTTTTTAACCAATGGTATTTTGGAAACGGAAACCCGAAAATTTCTTATACGACCAGTTTTGAGCCTGTCAAAAAAGAAGTAACAATTACGCTGAGTCAAAATCAAATTGGGCAGAATTTTCAGTTTCCTTTAGCGATCGATATTTTCGAAAACGGAAAACCTACCAGAAAAAACGTTTGGGTGAGCGCAAAAGAAAAAAACGATTTCACTTTTCAGGTGAGCAAAAATCCAGATTTGGTCAATCTAAATTCAGATGGCGTCTTGCTTGCTGAAATTACGGATACTAAAACTCCGGAGCAGTTTTTAATTCAATATCAAAATTCAACGCAGTTTTTGAGCAGATACAAAGCGGTAGAAAACGCAATTGAAAACCTCACGAAAAATCCGGCGGCTTTAAAAACAGTGGTTGCAGCTTTGAAAGATTCCAATTTCAGAATTCGGGGAAAAGCTCTTGTCGGTTTAGATTTGTCTAAACCTGACCAAGCAAAAGCAGCACTCGCAGAAGTGGAAAAAATGGCTTCGAGCGATCCCAAAACACTCGTTCAGGGTGCGGCAATTTCAGCTTTAGGAAAAATAAAAGATAAAAAATACCTGCCTCTTTTTGAAAAAGGAATGAATGCGGTTTCCAATTCGGTGAAGGCCAATTCTCTTGCAGGGATTGCAGCAGTCGATCCGTCGCGAATTGCTTCGTTGGCTGATAAAATTGATCTCGAAGGAGCAGATGAAGAAGTGATTGCCGAACTTATGCCCATCATCGTTAAAAATAAAATTGAAAAGCAAATGGCTGCAATTGCATCTACCGCGGCATTTTATCCTTTTATTAAATTTCAAAAACCAGAATTGGGCGACGCTGCAGAGGCTGGATTTAACTGGATTATGAGTTCTGATCATTTGAAAGCTACGGAAAATGTTACCAAAGTTTTAACGCAGGTGAAAGGTCAAATTGGTCAGAATCCGCAAGCGAAAATGATGATTGTACAGATTTTAAAAGACGGTCTTGAGAAAAAGATGGTCGTTCTAAAGGCAAATCCTTCAAGTTCAACCATTCATCAGCAAATTGATTTGATTAATAAAACGATTGAAGTTTATAAATAATTTCAAAAATCGTAACTGAACTAAAAGAACTTCCGAAAAAGGAAGTTCTTTTTTTTTTTAGGTAATTAAGGTGCAAACTCTTTCGGTTTCTCAAATTTTTGGCCCGAGATTTTCGTCACAAACATCGCTGCAACCGTATCTCCCGTAGAATTTAAAACAGTCGCCAAAGGATCAACCAAAGTCCCGATAATCATCACCGCCGGAATTGCTTCCTGTGGTAGTTGGTAGACAGAAATCATCAACATTTCCCCAATATAGCCTCCATTCGGAATTCCACCCGCAACAATACTCACGAAAATGGTGATTCCTAATGCCAAAAGCAAATTCATCGGATCAAAGAAATCTTTGCCAATAATGAGAAATGCAACATAAATTTTAATGATCGAAGACATCGAAGAACCGTTTTTGTGCAGCGTACTTCCAATGGGAATCACAATATTGGCAATTGTATCTGGAATTCCTATTTTTGCAGCTGCCTGTAAATTTGAGGGCATTGTTGCAAAACTGCTGCACGTAGAAATGGCCGTCAGACTTGGATATATATTATTGGTCCAGAAACTTTTAACACCGGTTTTTCCGTTGGCTAAAAATGAATAAATGGTGAAAAACAGGAAGAAATAGACGATTCCCGCGGCGTAATAAATTCCGAGCGGTTTTGCATAAAATCCAAAAAGTTGTGGACCGACTGTCGCAACCTGAAACGCGAAATATGCACCTAAACCAATTGGTGCCGCTTTCATCACAAGGAGTAGAAGTTCCTTCATGACTTCATATCCCGATGCTAGAAACGCGCGGAAAACTGCGCCTGCTTCACCTGCTTTTCTGGACGCAGTTCCGGTTAAAAACGCGAATATCAGTAAAGCGAGCATATTTTTTCTTGAAAATAATTCCGTGAATTCACTCACCGTGAAAAAGCTTACAATTCGGTCTCCCCAACTTTCAGGTGCCGAATTTTCCATGATTTCTTGGGAATTTGATGGCAATGCTTCGGTCGGAAAAAAGTAAACCACTGAAATGGTGAAAAGTGCAGCAATTAGTATAAATAGGAGAAAAGTAAAAATCATAGAGAAAATAATTTTTCCGAATTTTCCGCCTTTTTCTACACTCGCAATAGAATTTGCCACCGCGAAATAAACGAGTGGAACTACGCTCACGAAAAGTAAATTCAGAAAAATATCTCCGAGTGGTTTCAGATGATTAACAACATCAGGGAAAAATATTCCAATAAGACTTCCGACTGCAATTCCACCCAAGAGTAAAATAATGCCCGAATAATTTTTCAGAATGTCTTTCATATCTTGTAATTTTTTCAAAGATAGGAGTAAATTTTAAAAATGGCATTTTTAGATTTTAATGATATTTTTCGGAATTTTATTTATTGCTGGTGAATCCGTGGAAATGGTCACGAAATAAAAGTCTCTTCAGTTTCTTCAAGGAAGCGCAGGAAATGGTTTTTCTTCCTTTTTATTCGTCGGTATCGGTTCGAAATGCAGAGTCAATGAAAAATCTATTTATTGGCGCAATTGTAATCGACCGTAACTTTTTTGCATCTTTTCCCCACGAGAAATCCGGTATTTTTTAATCGCGATATGTTGAATATTCTTTAAAATAATGGGCGGAAGATAAGGAGCAAATATAAAGGCAAAGATTTAACAGAACTTTAGAACATCTTTCCTTTTAGTTTTAGTAAATTTGAGTAAATCATTAATTTATGGGCTATATCGATTATTACAAAGTTTTGGGAATTGATAAAAAAGCAACTCCCGAAGAGATAAAAAAGGCTTACCGAAAATTAGCCCGAAAATACCATCCAGACGTTAATCCGGGCGATAAAGGAGCAGAAAAGAAATTTAAAGAACTCAATGAAGCCAATGAAGTTTTGAGTCACAAAGAAAACCGCGAGAAGTACGACAAATACGGGGAAAATTGGAAACATGGGGAAGAACAAGAGAAAGCGCAACAGCAATATCAATCGCAACGAGGAGGAAATTATGGCAATTATTCCGGTGCTGATTTTGGCGAGGGCGAAGATTTTTCAGATTTTTTCCAGAGTATGTTTGGCGGTGGTGGAACAAGAGCCGGTTTCGGACAAAATTCCAGAGGAAGCGCTTCTGGGAAGTTTAAAGGGCAAGATGTTTCTACAGAATTGAATCTTAATTTAAGAGAGGTCGCAGTTTCTCATCAACAAACTTTCGAAATTAATGGCAAAAAAGTGAGGATTACCATTCCCGCGGGAGTTGCCGATGGTCAAAAAATTAAACTTTCGGGTCACGGAAATCCTGGTCAAAATGGTGGTCCAAATGGTGATTTGTTTATTACTTTCAACATTAAGGAAGATCCTCATTTTAAAAGAAAAGGCGATGATTTGACTTCTGAAGTAGAAATTGATTTTTACACCGCAGTTTTAGGTGGGGAAGTTCTGATCAAAACTTTAGATGGAAGTGTAAATCTAAAGGTAAAACCCGAAACGCAGAACGGTACGAAAGTGCGTTTGAAAGGAAAAGGTTTTCCTCTGTACAAAAAAGAAGGGGAGTTTGGTGATCTATTTGTGACGTATATGATCAAAATTCCGACCCATCTTACGGAAAAAGAAAAAGAATTATTTCAACAATTAAAAGACCTGAAAAATGAATGATAGAATTTCCCGAGAAGAACTCGTAAAAATTTACGATATCGAAATTAGCTTTTTTGATTCACTGGAAGAATCTGGTTTGTTGCAGGTGGAGCATGAAAATGAAACGAAGTATTTACGGTATGATGATTTATCGGCATTTGAAAAATTTTCGAATTGGCATTATGATCTAGATGTCAATTTACCTGGTTTGGAAATTATTCATCAATTGCTAACTAAGCTAGAAAATTTGCAAAATGAGAATAAAAAACTGTCGCAGTATATAATTATTGATGATGAATAGTATTAAAGTTAAAGTTTTCTTGCCCAGCAAATCATAAACGCTCCTATTCAATAATTTATAACAATTGGAAACATTTATTAAATAATTGTAGAGATTTATCCTAATTGTATGGAAATTATTTATTAGGTTTGTAAAGTTTAACAAATTAAAAAAAGTTTATGAAAAAATTATTATTTTCTTGCTTATTAGCTTTAGGAGTTAGTGCAAATGCACAATTCTCTGAAAATTTTGACGCGGCAACTACTGCGCCAGCTGGGTGGAGTGTTATCAATGGTGGAGGAGCATCTACATTTATTTTTGCTGCAGGTGCACCAGGATCTACACTTTCTGCGCCAAATTCTGCACAAATCAATTTTGATGCTGTAGCACATGATGATTTTTTAGTGACTCCAGCAATTACTGTAACTGCAGGTGTTAATGATCGGATAACCTATTTTGTAAAAAATCAAGATCCAGCGTATGTTGAAAGTTACGATGTTAAAATTTCAACAGTAATACCTACTACAGGTGCTGATTTTACAACTTTTATTAAAGTAAATGGTCCTGCTCCAAATGCTTGGACACAAGTAGTTCTTGATCTAACTCCATATGTAGGACAAACAATATATGTTGGTTTTCATGCAACTGGAACAGATATGTTCAGACTCTTATTTGACAATGTGGTAAATGATACCGCTCCAACTGTAGCTCCGGATTGTGCTACATTAGCTGCTCCTGCAAATAATGCAATTGAAGTAGATAATACGAATACCACTCTTACTTGGACTGCACCTACCACAGGAGGAGCAGTATCATACTATGAATTGTACATGGATACTACCGCTGGAGCAACAACTAAAATTGGAAATTTCGTAAATCCAACTGCAACATTTAGTACTGCTACTAATAATTCTCTTTTAGCTAACACTAAGTACTATTGGAGAGTTGTTCCTGTTAATTCTGCAGGAAGTGCTACAGGATGTACTACTATTTATAATTTTACAACAAAAGCTTTTGTTGCTGCAGGTTGTACTACTTCTCCTAATGGTTTATATGGAGCTCTTGTACCTTCTACATGTAATGGAACAACTGCAGTAACTCGAACTATTGCATATGCAGGTGAGTATTCTACCGTATCAGTTGTAGCAGGAAATACCTATAAATTTGAAACATTACTTAAGACAGGTTATTATATTACCCTTGCAACAAACGTTGCAGCTCCTGTTGTATTAACTCATGGAGTAGGACCGTTAAACTATACAGCAACTACAACTGGACTTATTAGATTTTACAGTCACACTGATGCTTCATGTACAGGTTTAACAAATTCTACTACATCCCACACAAGAAGTGTTATTTGTCTAGGTGTATTAGCGGTATCTGAAAAAGACAAAACAGCAGTTTCTGTTTATCCTAATCCATTCCATGATGTATTAAAAATCTCTGACGTTAAAGGTGTTAAATCCGTTACAATCAGCGATGTTTCCGGAAGACAGGTTAAATCTATGGAGCCAAGTACAGAACTTAACCTTTCTGACTTGAAAACGGGTCTATATCTTGTTAATCTTAAAATGGAAGACGGAACAGTTCGTTCAATTAAAGCAATTAAAAAATAAGAATTTCTTAGTTTTTTAAGCTAAATAGGAATCCGCCTCAGCAATGAGGCGGATTTTTTTTGGTCTTTTTTAAGCGCTTTATTTACGGAACATGCTGTCATTACAGACTTATTCAAATATTAGAATGGATACAGCATAAAAAAAATAAAAAATATTACTACTTTGTATTGCATGATACTAAAATAATTTTATATCTTTGCATAGTAAGATTGAGAAAGTGTAATGAATCGATGATTATAATTTCTTAAAAATTTACCACAAGAACGAAACTAATTAATAACCCAAAAATAATGAACACAGAAAACACCAAAGCGCAAATGCGAAAAGGAATTCTAGAATTCTGTATTTTGAGTTTGATTGACCAAAGAGAAATGTATGTTTCTGATTTGATCGATGAACTAAAAAAAGGAAAACTAGATGTGGTGGAAGGAACGCTGTATCCTCTCCTCACAAGATTGAAAAACGGCGAATTTCTTTCCTACCGATGGGAAGAATCTACAGGAGGACCGCCCAGAAAATATTACCAGATTACAGAAAAAGGCAATTTGTTTTTAGCCGAACTCCGAAATACCTGGAACGAATTGACAGACTCTGTAAACCAAATCACTAAAAACACTAATCCGACGAGCGCACCTGAAAGCGCGTTCCAACCAAATTCTTAATACCATGAATAAAACACTCTCAATAGGACTTGCCGGTTTCTCTTTCACAATCGAGGAACACGCATATATTAAACTTAGCGATTATCTTGCAGCGCTTAGAAATTCTTTGGATGCGAATGAAGCAGATGAGGTAATGCACGATATCGAGATCAGAATGGTAGAAATCTTCAATGATACCCTCGGAAAAAGAGAAGTTATCAATGATGGAGATGTAGAACGGGTAATCTCTCAAATTGGTAAACCAGAAGAGATCGAAGAACAGGAAGAAGCATATTATTCTGAAAATAATTCAAAAAGATATGCTAAATCTTCTGCTAATTTTTCAGGAAACAAACAACTCTTCCGCGATCCAGAAAAGCAAAAAATTGCCGGAGTTTGTGCAGGTTTGGCTCATTATGTAGGTTTAGACATCAGTGTAATGCGCGCAATTTGGTTAGGAATTGCCATTCTCGGAATATTTACCGCAGCAATCTCTACTTCGCTCATCATTTTAATCTACGTGATTCTTTGGGCAGTTTTGCCACAAGCAACCACTGCGACCGATTTTCTTAAAATGAAGGGTAAACCAATGAATTTTGATAATTTAAAAAACGAATCTACCAAAATAGTGCAGTTTGCAAACGAATCTTCTCAAAGAGTTGGCGAAATTTACAATGAAAATAAACCTTATATCAACAATGCAGGAAGTGGACTTTGGAATGTGATCAAATATTTTGTTGGTGGAATTCTGGCGTTAATGGCCGTAAGCAGCATCATCGGAGTATTTGTATTATTTGGAATGTTTGGTATTGATTCTAACTTTCCTGGTGCTAACGAAATGAAATTCTATTTTGAAGACGATGGATTGTACAAAGTTTTATCTGCAATTATCATCATAGGATCTTTAATTCCTGCCATTATCTTCAGTTTATTGAGCATCAAGATCTTTTCTCCACAGACCAAATTAAGAAATATCGGTTGGGTGATTGGTGCATTATTTATCGCAGTAATGGCTCTTGGAGCGTACTTTGGTTTAAGTATGGCAAAAACGCAATCCTTCAAAGGACATAAAGAAGATACCGAAAATGTAAGCATTAATACGACCTCAGACAGTTTATATGTAGATATGAAACAGGTAACAATTCCACAGAATTTTAAAGGGTACGATAATGATCTTTTTTCTGACAAGAAAATGGTTTATGAAGAAGATTATCCGTTTGTGGATGTTACCAGAAATGCAAATATTACTACGCCGTATTTAATCATTAAAAAAGAAGGAAATGGATATAATGTTCCGGTTCAGCTGAATATTCCTGTAGAAATCGATGGTAATAAAATATTACTTCCAAATTACATGAAATATCCCTACGCACACCGTTTCAGAGATTACAATGTAAGTTATGAATTGGTCGTTCCACAAAAAACCCAGGTTTTTAAAGTAAGAGATAATGTCTTACAAATCGAAGGTGATCTAAATGGCGACGGGAAAATTGATGACGATCAAGATGATGATAATGATAATAATGGTGATGAAAAAGTAAACATCCAAATCGGAAAAAATTCCATTATCGCAAATTCCGGTAAAAACGATTCTATGATTGTAAATGGGAAAAAAGTTTCTCAGGAAGTGGGCAAAAAAATGATCGATTCTATGAATGTAGATTTCAGTGATTTGAAAGACGTGAACATTTCCATCAAAAACGGTAAAAAAGAAGTTTCTATAAAAACCAATTAATGAGAGTGGATGAGCAAAAGCGAAAACTTCTTCCGAAGATCTTTACGAGAATTGGAATCCAGAAAAATTCGCTTTTCGCTTGTTCCCTACATTGCAATTTTAAAGAAAATTTAACATTCACAATGGTATTCTCAATTTAAATTATAGTAATTTCGTTGTGTTAAATGGAAAAGTAAATCATTAACAATTAAAAAACTCAATCATGGTACAGTTCGTATTCGAAATCGCAATGAAAATCATGGATTTCATCAGCGGTTTATTTTAGACAGAATAATTCAATATATTTGTAAAAGTATAACCAATCCTTTTGGTTGTACTTTTTTGTTTAATTTCCATGTATTAATGACCATTACTCCTTATCGTTTATTATGAAAAAATTCCTCGCAAAATTAATCTTAAAAATCGTCGGCTGGAAAGTCGTCTTAGAAGGCGATGTTGATAACCTGAATCGCTGTATCTTGGTTGTAGCACCACATACTGCTAATGAAGAATACATGTTGGGAAATCTGGCATATTGGTCCTTAGGAAAACCTTTGAAAGTTATTATTAAAGATGCGCACACCAAAGCTTGGTACGGATTTCTGGTAAAAGCTATGGGTGGAGTAGGAATTGATCGTGCACAAAAAAACAATTTGGTGAAATTTGTTGCAGACAAATTCGCAAAAGAAGATTTCAGTTTGGTGATCACTCCAGAAGGAACCAGAAGTTGGGTCCCAAAATGGAGAAAAGGCTTCTATCACATGGCTTTGGCAGCTAAAGTTCCGCTCGTAATTGCCTCGGGAGATTTCAAGGATAAAACAATTTATCTCGGTAAGAAAATTTCTGTTGAAGATTTAGAAACCCGAACTTACGAAGACATCATGACCGAACTGGAAGAATATTACAAAAAAAGAACACCCAAAGTTCCGGAAAACTGGAATCCAAAAATTTTTTAAATTCAATCTCAATTTTTTAATGGAAAATAAAGAACAAATTTTAGAAAAACTCAATAATTGGGGTGGAGAATCCTTAGGAAAAACCTTAAACATCGTTTTTACCGAGGTTACCAACGAAACGCTTACTGCGACAATGCCTGTAACTCCACGTGTTCATCAACCTTATGGAATTATGCACGGTGGTGCAAGTTGCGTTTTAGCAGAAACTTTAGGATCTTGCTTATCTGTTTTGCATGTTGATATAGAGAAATTCGCACCGGTCGGAACCAATATCAATTCCAATCATTTGCGCAGCAAGAAGGAAGGTTTAGTTACCGGAACTGCAAAATTTATCCGAAAAGGAAAAACCATGCACGTTTCTGAAATTGAAATTCGAGACGAAAAAGGCGAACTGATCAATCATACAACCATGACCAACGCCATTATTCTAAGGTAAAAAATGCAGTTCACCTTCTTTTTATAGTTTAAAAATTGGCTTCCAAATATTTATTTTGAATAACTTTCTCTACTTTTTCACTTTCATTTTTCTTATTTCATGTTCCAGAAATGAAGGAAATTCTATTGAAAATCCTCAGAATCAAGAAACTCCACAGAATCCTAAAATTCTAGAAATCAAAGGAGCCGACTTATCATTTCTCCCTGAATTGAGACAAAGTGGAGTTCAACTCCTCAATTCTGAGAACCAAACGGAAGACGCATTGCTAACTTTGAAAAAAGCTGGCGTAAATGTGATTCGACTAAGACTTTGGAAAAATCCAGCGACTCCCAATTCTTCTTTTGAAACCGTGAAAAATCTCGCGCAAGAAGTTAAAAGCAAAGGGATGAAAGTACTTTTGTCCGTTCATTATTCTGATTCTTGGGCAGATCCTTCTCAACAAAAAAAACCGCAACAGTGGGATCATATTAGTTTTGCAAGTTTACAAGACAGCGTCGCTATTTACACCCGAAAAATTGTTACCGAAATAAATCCCGAATACATTCAGATCGGAAATGAAATAAACAGCGGTTTTCTTTTTCCTGAAGGCAGTATTCAAAATCTTTCTCAAATGAAAACACTTTTAAATGTGGGAATTTCTGCTGTGAAATCTACCAACGCGAATACCAAAGTTATTTTGCATTTCGCGGGTTTTCAAAATGCCAATTCATTTTTCACCAATGTTGCAGACCTGAATTATGATATTATTGGAATTTCTTATTATCCAAATTGGCACGGAAAAAGTTTAATCGAGTTGCAGCAAAATTTAGAACAGATTTCCAATTCACAAAACAAACCTATTTTTATTGCAGAAACAGCTTATCCTTTTACTTTGAGTTGGAATGATCAAACGCACAATGTAATCGGAAATTCGTCACAGATTTTATCAGAATTTTCCGCAACTGAAACGGGGCAAAAAAATTATTTGTTAAAAATGAAAGAGCTCATCACCGCAGTTCCGAAAGGCATTGGTTTCTGCTATTGGGGAAGCGAATGGGTTTCTTACAAAGGTCAAAATGCAACCGACGGATCATCGTGGGAAAACCAAGCTTTTTGGGGTTTTAACCATAAAATATTGCCTGTTTCTGAAGCTTATAAATAATCGTAAATGGTATACTTTAAATTTCCTTTCTCTGAAAACATTTGTACCACCGACTCTTCTTCGACGAAAAAATGGGTTTCTTTTTTTTCGTTTGATGGATCAGAAATCCTTTCCTTTGAAGGTGATATTATGCAATTTTCTCAACAAGAATTTTTGAAAAAGGAAATCAATACTCATTTTTTATCCTTTAATCTTAATGGTTTTGAGGAAGAAAATCAAAAAGATTACCAAGAAAAACTAGCGAATGTAATTGGTTTTATTAAACAAAATAATCTTTCGAAATTGGTAATTTCTAGAAGAGAATTGTTGAATTACAATGGATTAAAAATAAATTTAACTCAAACTTTTCTTAATCTTTGTAAATCTTACCCAAATGCTTTTGTCTATTTTTTCATCAAAGAAGGAAAATGTTGGATGGGTGCGTTTTCTGAGATTTTAGGTAAATTCAACAAGAAAAATTCGCAATTTGAGACCATGAGTTTGGCCGGAACAATTTCTGTGAACGACAATTGGACGAAAAAAGAAATAGAAGAGCAAAAACCTGTGACCAATTTTATCAGGAATGTTTTGGGGAAATTTTCTGAAAATATGGATCAATCTGAAACATACGACCATGTTTCTGGAAACATCAAGCATTTGCGAACCGATTTCAAAGCCCAAATTACCCAGGAAAATTTAGAAAATATTATTTCTGAATTACACCCAACTCCCGCAGTTTGTGGAATTCCAAAGGATCTTTGTCAAAATGCGATTGAACAATTTGAAAAGTACCCAAGAAAATTGTATGCAGGTTACATCAAGGTAGAAACCGAAGAATATATTCAATATTTCGTCAATCTACGGTGTGCAGAATTTTTCAAAAATGCAGCATTAATCTACGTCGGTGGTGGTATTACAGCGGAAAGTTCTGTTGAAAAAGAATGGCAGGAAACAGAATTGAAAGCGGAAGCTATTTTAAAGAACGTTGCCTTTACCTAAAGATTTTCAAACTCAAAAAAGCCACAAAGTAGCGAATTTATTAGTAATCCTTGAAACGCTGTGAATTTTGATGATCACGCTGAATAATAATGGAAAATGATTTTGAATACCTTCATTGAAAAAGTCGGGAATCCTTTAGTGGGTAAAACCCATCAGAAAACTCACCAACATAATTCCGATCACAATTGCGGAAATGATGACGTAAGTGTAATCTTTCTCTTTAATGTAGCCAACCAAGGCGAAAATAATCCGAACCAGTGGCGTTAAAATAAGCAGTAAAATGCCAAGTTGGATGATGCCAATTCCTTCAAATTTACATAAAGAAGTAAAAAAGCTTTGCCAAATTGTACCGACAGGAACTCCCAAAGAAGTATAATCATTGGGCATTTCAACTCCTTCAAAGAATAATTTAATGAAACCAATAAAAGAAGTGATGACCGAAAAAATCACGCCCAAACGAAGAAGATTGCCTACGGAACGGTTCAGATCCAAATCGGTGAAATGTCTTTTCATTATTTAAAATTATGGTTAAGACCGTTGTACATCATATAAATAGAGAGAATCGAAACGACGACCGCGAAGACTACTTTCAATTTTTTGGTCTGTGAAATCATCAATGTTTTCGAGCCGATAAAACTGCCTAAAACAACGCCGATTAATACTGGTGCTACAATGACAGGAATTATTTCGCCACGTTGAAAATAGATAAGAGAACTCGCTACTGCAGTCACTCCGATCATAAAATTACTCGTCGTTGTAGATACTTTAAACGGAAGTTTCATCATATTGTCCATGGCTAAAACTTTCAATGCTCCTGATCCAATACCGAGAAGTCCCGACATTACTCCTGCAAATGCCATCATAAAAAATCCTGGAATTGTATTTCGAGCGGAGTACGCTTTGATGACGCCTTTATCGGGAAAAGTTCCAAACAGCCGCAATCGGTGCTCTAAACTTCCCTCTATCAAAGGTTCCTGATGATCAGGTTTTTTTCTTAAATTAAGAATAACGGTGAGAATTAAGATACTTGCGAAAATAATTCCGATGGTATTTGGATTCAGCAAACCTGAAATTAAAGCCCCAATAATTGCGCCGGTTGTGGTGGCAATTTCTAAAAACATCCCAATCCTTACATTGGTAAAGCCCTCTTTCACAAAAGCTGCAGCTGCACCAGAAGAAGTTCCGATCACAGAAATCAATGATGCGCCGATTGCATAATGCATGGGAACACCAAAGCCAAGAGTGAGTAAAGGAATGATAACCACACCGCCGCCTAATCCAGTTAAGGATCCAAGCAATCCGGCGGAAACGGCTCCGAAGAACAGAATTAATATTTCCGACATGTCACAAATCTAAGGATTTTGAGCTGTTTAAAGAAATTTTGGATGCTAAAAATAACGCCTAAACTGCTATCTGGAATTTTTATAAATTGTATTTTTGCTTTTTGAAAATATGAAATTATTTTACGTCATTCTTGGTGCAACTCCAATCGGCAGAAATATCGAACAACACGATGTTTTTTTCGGCATTGGTGAAAATCTCAAAGATTTAGTTCCCGATATGAAGAAATTCTGGCCAGAAGCGAAAGGAAAAATTCATATCGACTGCTATCAAGAAGTTCAGTTTGTGGACGGTTTTGAAGTGAAAATTGTAGAAAAAACTTCCGAAGCAGTAGAAAATCATCTGTTTTTTATTAATCTCGGCGGTTATCAAAGTGGAAAGTTCGAGGAACTTCATGAGCAATATTTAATGGTCGGTCAATCGTTGGCGAAAATTATTAGAAAAGTAAAAAAAACCGACTTTTACAAAACGATGGGTTTTCCCGAAGCGGTAAGTCATATTGATGATAAACACGCCGTTGATATAGACGATGTTTTTAATGTTAATGATATTCTGCCTTTAAAAATGAAGGAGAAATATTCAATTATATTAGAAAAATCGCAAAGTGAAAGTCAGAAAAACTTCACACATATTGGATATTTAGCAATCAGTAAATTAAAGTAAACATGAAAATAGGAATTTTAGGTGGCGGACAATTGGGTCGAATGTTAATCCAGGAAGCTTTGAAATATGATGATGAATTTTACATACTCGATCCTAGTGCAAACTGTTCTTGTGCCAATATTTCTTATTTCACCCAAGGAAATTTCAACAATAAACAAGAGGTTATTGATTTCGGAAAAGACAAAGATGTGGTTTCCATCGAAATTGAACATGTGAGTGTTGAAGGATTGCAAGTCCTTGAAAATAAAGGAGTAAAGGTGATTCCGAATTCCAGAATCATCACCATCATTCAGCAGAAAATATTGCAGAAACAGTTTTATGAGGAGTTCGATATTCCAAGTCCGGCTTTTCAGGTTATTCAGTCGAGTGATGAAGAAATTGTCATTGGTTTTCCTTTCGTTCAGAAATTGAATACTGGTGGTTACGACGGAAAAGGCGTTCAGATCATCAAAGCAGAAAAAGATTTAGTTAATTTGTGGGATGCTCCTTCTGTTTTGGAAAACCTCGTAGATATCGAGAAAGAACTTTCGTTGATTATTGCCAAAAACGAACAAGGTGAAATCAAAAGTTTTCCGGTCACAGAAATGGTTGCAGATCCGCAGTTGAATTTGCTCGATTTTAATATTTCTCCGACGCAAATTGCTGAAGATATTCAAAAACAAATTGATCAGATCGCAGAAAAATTCATGAAAGCTGCCAATTCTGAAGGTTTATTTGCCATCGAATTATTTCTGGATAAAAACGGAAAAGTTTGGGTAAATGAAACTGCGCCGCGTCTCCACAATTCGGGACATCAATCGCAGGAAGGGAACGCAAATTCCCAGTTCGAGCAGTTTTATCGTGTTTTGAAAAATTTGCCGCTTGCCGACACTTCTTCCGCTGGATTCTCCGGAATGTTGAATCTGGTCGGTGAAGAAAATTTTTCTGGAAAAGTAAAATACAAAGGTTTAGAAGAGGTGCTGAAATTACCAAATACTTATGTTCATCTCTACGCAAAAGAAGAAACCAAACCTGGTCGGAAGATGGGTCACATCAATGTTTTGGGCAATTCCAGAGAAGAGCTTTTGGACCAATTGATTGCTATAAAATCTTTGGTAAAAGTGATTTCTGAATAAATGGGTGAGTGCTCATTTAGCATTCATGAAGGCGCGAAATAAATAATTTTCCATCGCAAACGGAATGCATCAAAATTCATTGGAGTTTTACTTCAGCAGAAAATTTGGGGAACTTCTTTGTTAAAAACTTCGGAGAAAATGGTTCGTTTTTCCTTTACAATTAATGGGCAGAAAGAATGTTTTTAATAATGATATTGGCATGAATTCTGGAGTTTTCGATGAACCAAAGATGCGTGTCTTTTCCGCCACAAACAACACCTGCAAGATAGAGATTGGGAATATTGGTTTCCATCGTTTCGGGATTGTAGTAAGGATTTAAACAATCTCCTTCCAACCGAATTCCTGTATTTCTGAGGAAATCAAAATCGGGAAGATAACCCGTCATTGCTAAAACAAAATCGTTTTCAATTTCGTGCAGTTCTCCTTTTTCATCTTTAAATATGACGGTATTTTCTTTAATTTCAGTTAACTCAGCATTGAAATGTGCTTTGATGCTTCCTTCCAAAATCCTGTTTTCAATATCTGGTTTTACCCAATATTTTACGCTTTTGGAGATTTCAGAATGACGAATGATCATGGTAACTTCCGCACCTTTTCTGTACGTTTCCAAAGCCGCGTCAACCGCAGAATTGCTCGAGCCTACAACAACGATTTTTTGTTGTGCAAAAGGATATGGTTCGGTGTAATAATGTTTTACTTTTTCTAAATTTTCTCCCGGAATATTCATCGTGTTCGGATGATCATAAAATCCCGTAGAGATGATCACATTTTTCGCAAAATAGCGAGATTTGGAAGTTTCTACCTCAAAAATTTCTTCATTTTTTCGAACATTTAGCACTTTTTCATACAAATTTATAGAGAGATCTTTTTGTCGTGCAATTCCCTGATAATATTCTAAAGCATCTTGTCTTCCGGGTTTTGGCGCAGTCGTGATAAAAGGAATTTCAGCAATTTCGAGTTTTTCTGCAGTCGAAAAAAACCGCATATACAAAGGATAATGGTAAAGCGAATTCACGATCGTTCCTTTTTCTACAATTAAATAAGTAAGATTGTTTTTCTTGGCTTCAAGCGCACAATTCAATCCGATTGGTCCCGCTCCAATGATGAGTAAATCTAAAATTTCCATAATGCAAAGGTACTTGTACCATAATAAAATGGCGATTTTTCAAAATAAATTATTAATCCAAATTTTTCTTAAACATTCCCGGCTTATAATTGGTGATGAAAACGCCTCCAATAATTAAAATGGTCGCAACCAGAAAAAGGATGCTAATTGGCTCACTTAAAACTAACCAACCCAGAAAAATCGCAATAATCGTGTTGACATAAGAAAGGATTGCAATTTGACTCGCCGTGATTTTTTTCAGCGCGGAATGAAACGCTACAAAAGCAATAATAGAACCAAATACTGCCAAATAAACCGTAGCCAAAATACTTTTTAGACTCCACGAAGAAACCTCGATGTGATCAGAAACAAGGAAACCAAAAATAATTTGAACTACTCCTGCGAAACTGAACTGATAAAAAAGATTAAGAGAAATATTCTCCGGTTCATGATTGATTTTCTTGGTATAAATGGTTCCAAAACCCCATCCAAAAATGGCGATAAAAATATAAATCACGCCGTTTCGGTATTCCGGATTGAGCAAATCCTGAAGTCCGTCTTTGAAGATGAGTACAATTCCCGCAAATCCAAGCAAAATCCCAATCATACCGCGAAAACTGAATTTCTGAAGATTAAAAAAAATGCTTAAAATAAAAACCAGAAGCGGAGATGTAGAACTAATCAAAGAAGCCAAACTGCTCGTTAAATGCTTTTCGGCAACTGTTGTCATTCCGTTTGCGACAATCAACATTAAGGATGCGAGAATGATTTGATTGCCATAATTTTTCCAGCCGATCCATTTTAATTTTTTGGAAAAAAGCAGGATGAGCAACAAAATTGCACCGGCTAATAACTGGCGAATTCCTGCCACAAACCACGGCGGAATCGTTTCTACCGCAATTCTGATTCCTAAAAATGTCGTTCCCCAAACCAAGGCCACGGTAATTATTGCAAGTACTAATTTGGGATCTTTGAACATTAAAAAATGATGTTTGGTAAGGTGAAAAATCAATTTTTGAAAAACACGTGGTGAGTTTCTGGAACAAAGGTAGAATTTTGAACCGATGAGTCCTAAATATTGACCGTTTTTTTAGGAAGAATTTATTGCACCGATTGCTGCATTTTTCAGTATTTTTGAGGGCTGCATTATCATAAAAAATGGTGGTTTTTAAAGATGGGAATTGAAATAGAACGGAAATTTTTAGTTAAAAAAGAAAATTGGAACGAACTCGAAAAACCTCGCGGGGAAAATTTCCGTCAAGGTTATTTGCTTACCGATCCAAAGAAAACTATTCGGGTAAGACAAACTTCTGACAAAGGTTTTTTAACGATCAAAGGAATTTCGGTGGGTGCAACACGAGCCGAATATGAGTATGAAATTCCTTTTGTAGAAGCCCAAGAATTGTTGGATCAATTTGCAGTTTCCGAACTTTCAAAAATCAGATATAAGATTTCTGTGGACCATCATATTTGGGAAGTGGATGTTTTTTTTGGAGAAAATGAAGGATTGATTGTGGCAGAAATTGAACTGAAAACTGAAGACGAAAGTTTCAAAACTCCCGATTGGATTGCTCAGGAAGTTACCGCAGAAGAAAAGTATTTCAATTCAAATCTAACTGTAAATCCCTATAAAAATTGGGAACTGTAGTGCGATAAATTCTAATTTATTTCCTCATAAAATTGTAGAAAAAATATTTTTACCGCATTCCGATAATTATCGGAAGAGGCAAAAGACCAATTCGAAAAATGAGCATATCAAAAGTTGGCAACAGCGAAATGTATTTTTAAATCGATTTTGCAGGATTTTGAGTCACTTGAAAAGTTTTCTTTGGACACTTTTGCGATAGAAAATTTTCATCTGGTAAAAAAAATTGAAGTTCAGCGGAAAACTAAAACCGTACTTTTGCAACACGATGCAGAAAAATCAAATCATCATCATTGGAGCTGGTCCGGCTGGATTAATGGCTGCGCAAATTTTAGCGGAAAAAGGTTTTGAAGTTCATATTTATGAGCAAAACAAAGCAGCGGCAAGAAAATTTTTAGTCGCCGGAAATGGTGGCTTTAATTTGACGCACAGTGAAGAAATTGATCAATTCGTTGAAAAATATGAATCATCAGAAATTCAAAATTTAGTTAAGAATTTTGATAATCAGCAAGTAATTCGATGGCTTTCTGATCTTGGGATTACAACGTACATCGGAAGTTCGGGCAAGATTTTTCCGACAAAAGATTTCAAACCCATTCAGGTTTTAAAAGCCTGGTTAGATCGTTTGACGTTTTTGGGAGTTACGATTCATTATGATTATACTTTTAAAGATTTTGATGATTCTTCAGTTTTTCTTAAAAATAATGGCAATGATGTAATCGTCAAATATTCAAAATTAATTCTCGCAATGGGAGGCGGTTCCTGGAAAAAAACCGGGTCTGATGCAAAATGGGTGGAAACTTTAGCCGCAAAAAACATTGAGATTATTCCTTTGCAATCCGCAAATTCTGGTTATAATACTCCGAAAAAATATCACTTATTGCAAGGACAATATTTGAAAAACATTAAAGTTTTTTTTGAAGATCACAGTAAAATTGGCGAAATTGTCTTTACCAAATACGGCATAGAAGGAAGTCCGGTTTACTACCTGAACCGCTTCACCCGAAAACATGATTTCCCTTTAGTGATAGAAATTGATCTGAAGCCAAACTTATCAGAAGATGAAATTGTAGCGGAATTGAAAAGTTCTGACAGAATCAGTCCGATTTTAAAAAAGAAATTGAAATTATCAACCACTGCGTTGAATCTGCTAAAAACATTAGACAAAGAAACCTACACCGATGTCGAAATTTTAGCAAAAAGGATTAAAAAATTTCCGATTGAAGTTTTAAGTTTCCGACCGATTGATGAGGTGATTTCTACTTCGGGCGGAGTTGCATTTTCAGAATTGAATTCCTTTTTTGAATTGAAAAAATTTCCAAATGTTTTCTGCGCAGGAGAAATGATCGATTGGGAAGCACCAACTGGAGGCTATCTTTTGCAGGCTTGTTTCAGCACGGGATTTTTTGTTGGGAATGCGGTTGCAGATTCTGTAAATTTATAAATTCGGGATTTATTTTCTTACCTTTAACCTTTAAAATTAATTGAAAAAATGGTCGGAATAATTATGGGAAGCCAAAGCGATTTGGCAATTATGGAACAGGCAGCAGATTTTTTGAAATCACTCGAAATTCCTTATGAATTAACAGTCGTTTCCGCGCATCGAACACCAGAAAGAATGTTCGATTACGCAAAATCTGCAAAATCTCGTGGCTTAAAAGTAATTATTGCAGGAGCAGGAGGCGCTGCTCATCTTCCTGGAATGGTCGCGAGTTGCACCACATTGCCTGTAATTGGAGTTCCTATTTTATCATCAAACTCCATTGATGGATGGGATTCCGTTCTTTCTATTTTACAAATGCCATCAGGAATTCCGGTTGCAACGGTTGCATTAAATGGTGCGATGAATGCTGGAATTTTAGCGGCGAAAATTATTGGAAGTGCAGATGAAAAAATCTCAAAAAAATTAGAAATTTATCAAGATAGTTTGCAAGAGAAAGTTTTGGGAACAGTTACCGAAATTCAAAAGAAACATCCGAATCATTTTGATCTGTAAATAAATGTCAAAAAAAAGACTTCAAGCGAAGTCTTTTTTTTTTTAATTTCTATCTTTCTAATTTGCCAGTGCAGATTTTATTTCTTTAAAAATACCAACCTGCTCCATACACCATTTCATTTTTTCGTAGGTTCTTTTAATATCATGATCCAAACCGATTGACATTCTGATCAATCCTGGTGAAAGTCCCATTTCTTTCTGTTCCGCTTCCGGTATTTCCGAGGAGGTTGAACTTCCCGAACAGGAAAATAATGTTTTATAAAAACCCAGACTTACCGCCAAATATCCTAAGTTTTCTTTCTGCATCAGTTCCATGAGTTCATTGGCTTTTTCCGTTGTTTTCACATCTAAAGTCAACAATCCACCGAAACCGTATTCTTCATTCATCATGCTTTTGAAGAGCTCATGCTGTTTGTGGCTTTTCAATCCGGGATATTTTACGGTCAATCCATCTTTCTCAAACTGTTCTGCCAAATATTGCGCATTTTCGCTGTGTTTTTTGATTCTGATATGAAGCGTTCGTAAATTTTTCAAAATACTTGCCGCCCGAAAACTGTCTAAAGTCGGTCCCAACAACATACACGCACCAGAATTCACATCTTTTAAATCATTAATAAATTGTGAACTTGCGCACACCACACCTGCAACCGCGTCACTGCTTCCATTGATAAATTTGGTCAAACTGTGAATCGTAATATCCGTTCCCAAAACCTGCGGCGAAACAGAAAGAGGCGAAAAAGTATTGTCAACAATGAGTTTTAGGTTGTGTTTTTTAGCAATTTTTGACAACTCCCGCAAATCGGCAATTTCTAGAAGTGGATTGCTTACCGTTTCGCAAAAGAGAATTTTGGTATTTTCGGTAATGGCAGCTTCCACTTTTTCTAAATTGGTGATATCTACAAACGAAGTTTGAATATTGAAACCCGGCAGAAAATTTTTCATAAAAGCATACGTTCCGCCATAAATCGTGCGGCTCGAAATAATATGATCTCCGCTTTTGCAGAGTTGAAGCAGGGTAGAAGTAATTGCGCCCATTCCGGAAGCGGTTACATTTGCACTTTCGGTTCCTTCCATTTGCGCCAAAGCTTCACTCAAATAAAGATTACTCGGTGTAGAATGTCTGGAATACAAATAACAACCTTCTGTATTTCCTTCGAACGTATCGAACATGGTTTTTGCGGAGAGAAAAGTGTAGGTTGAACTGTCTGAAATGGAAGGATTTACTCCTCCGAATTCTCCGAAATATTGCAAATCCTGAATTTTATTTGCGGCATTAAATTGTTCCATGAGTTTTGTTTTTTATTTGGATAAATATCTGCAGTTTCAAACTTGAATACAATATTTATCTAATAATTTAGAAAATAAATCTAAATAAGTTTATATTCTTGGATTTAAAATCTATATTTGAAAATTAACTTTTAGAAAAACCGAAAACAATTCTACGTATGCTTGATCCAAAAGATAAAAAACTCCTTGTTTTACTTCAAAATGATGCGAAGAAAACCACCAAAGAACTCGCTTCAGAACTCGATTTGTCGGTAACTGCAGTTTTCGAAAGAATCAAAAAATTAGAAAAGCAACAAATCATCAAACGATACGTCGCGCTCTTGAATCCAGAGAAAATTCAGAAAAACTTTATCGTTTTATGTCATGTGAAACTCGTACAGCACAAAAAGGAATATATTTCTCAGTTCGAAAAAGAAATTACCCAATTTCCGGAAGTTTTAGAATGTTTTCATGTTTCCGGTGATTCCGATTATATTTTGAAAATCTGTGTAAAAGACATTCAGGAATACCGCGAATTTATGGTGAGTAAACTAACGAATCTGCAGCATATTGCAAGTACGCAAAGTTCTTTTATGATCAAGGAAGTGAAAAATTCTACCGTGATCGAACCTTAATTTATTGTTTAAATATTAAATTTTCTGACAGAAATTCATTCGTCTCGAGAACGAAATTTAACTAATAATTATCAAAAGAAAAAAGAAGAGAATCGTTGTTCTTATTTTTGAAACAACCACAAATAAGCCGCACCAAATTCCCGCGACCAATACGTTTCAGAATGGGTGCCGTCTTCATCGAATTTGGTTCTAATGTTCGTTGCAGGAACTCCTTTTTTAAGTAAAATGGGGATTGTTTTTTGAATATCCGAAACCATGTCTTCAGACTCTTTGGTTCCGCTGACAAAATAAAATTGGGTAGATTTTAATTTTTTTACATTTTTATTCAGATAGAAATTCAAATCTTTAAAATTAAACCAAAAACTTGGGCTGAAAATTCCCAGTTTCCCAAATTTATCTGGATATTTCAAACCTGCATAAAAAGAAATCAAGCCACCCATCGAACTACCAATAAGCGCCGTGTTTTTTGCTTGTGGTAAAGTCCGGTACGTTTTATCGATGTAAGGTTTCAGGGTTTTTGACAGAAATTCGGTGTATGCATCGCCTTTTCCACCACCGTATTTTTCATTTTTCCAGGGAGAATATTCATCAATTCTTTCCGCGCCGCCATTTTCAATTCCTACTACAATTGCCGTCGGTTTTCCGTCTTTGAATAATTGGTTCAGCGTTTCATCAATCCTCCATTCGCCGGAAAAAGAAGTAGCGTCATTAAATAAATTTTGCGCATCCTGCATATAGATCACAGGATATTTTTTGTTGGAAGTGGAATAATCCAGTGGAAGATAAATCCAGATTTTGCGCGTGGTTTTTAATTGAGGAATGCTGAAGTTTTCGCTTAAAACTCTTACGTTATCAGAAGCAGTGTTTTTTTTAGCGACGGTTTTTTCCCACGAAATAATTTGGTTTTCAATGGTTTGAGCGGTTTCACCAATCACCAGTTTTCTGTTGTCTATCTTATTTCCGTTTTCATCGCCTTCTGCAGTTTCCCAGTTTCCTTGCGTGAACTTGTATTCTACTGTTCCTGCGTTTTTAGGAATTTGTATCGTAAAATTTCCGGAATTGTCCTTTTTTATTTCAAAATCTGGATCGCTCGGATTCCATTTATTAAGAGAACCTGCCATAAAAATTCTGGTATTTTCTGGCGTATCTTTTGGGAGCGACGTGATTTTGATGAAGACCTGGCTATTACAACCTGTACTGATCAACATCAGAAGTATCATGCAGATTTTGAACTTAGAAGTACACATTTTCAAAATTTATTTCTGAAAAAAATCCATCAAATCCATATAATTTTTTTGGTTGACGCCATGTCCGCTCATGTATTCCCGGAAACTGAAATAGCAACTTAAATCATATAATAATTCTGCGCCCTTTTTCGCCCAATCCAACGGAATTACAGCATCGTCGATTCCATGGGAAACAAAGAAACGCAAACGCTCCAGTTTCTTTTTGTCTTTAACAATATGATCCAATAGTTTTTCCTCTGGATAACAACTCATGCAGGCAATTTTCGAAAAAAGTTCGGGATGATGAAGCGCTAAAGCATAACTCAAAATTCCCCCTTGCGAAAATCCAGCGAGATGCGTTTCATTATCCGTTAAACCATAGCGATTAGAGATTTGCATAATGCTTTCCAGAATAGCTTCCATCGATTTTTTGGCTTGTGGAAGATCGATGCGGTTTTCTTCATTCATTAAATCAATGTCGTACCAAGAAAATCCTTCATAAGGAGTGTTTAATGGCGCTCTGAAACTTACAATCAACCATTCTTTAGGCAAAGTAGGAACAAAACTAAACAAGTCTTCTTCATTGCTTCCGTACCCGTGAAGGAGAATAAGAAGTGGCGTTTTTGAATTGATATTTTCGGGTTCGCGAACGAGATATTTTAAATCCATATTGCAAATATAGTGTTTTGAGCGAGTTTTTTTAAAGACCACAAAAGGTTATTTCCTCAAGATTATTGATTTTTTAAATGGCCTTTATTTTCGAGGGATTTTAAGGATGCTCCACCTAAAATTTTCTTAAATTGACCATTATTTACACCGTTAAAATATTCATGAAAACATACGCACTCATTACAGGAGGTTCAGACAGAATTGGAAAAGCTGTTGCCATTCATCTTGCCAAACAAGGTTATCATCTAGTGCTGCATTACAATTCTGCAAAAGAAAAAGCTGAAAATTTGCAGATGCACATTGAGTCCACTTATAAGGTGAAAGTAGAATTGCTGCAGATTAATTTCTTGAAAGAAAATGATTTTGACCGCATTTTTGAAGATTTCAAAAGGAAGAGCATCACGATTGAGGTTTTGGTGAACTGCGCCTCAGATTTTATTCCATCGAGTTTCAATGAGCAGGGAAGTGAACTTTTTGTTAAAGAAATGACCATTAATCTTAAAATTCCTTATCTGTTGACAAAAGCTTTTGCGCGGGTTTTCGGTAAAGGAAACATCATTAATTTCGTTGATACCAAAGTGGCTAAAAATAAGACGGTTCATTTGGATTATATTTTAAGCAAAAAATTGTTGAAAGATTTTACCAAAATTTCTGCCGTAGAATTGGCGCCAAATATCAGAGTCAACGCCATCGCACCCGGATTGATTCTTCCACCGGAAGGTAAGGATGAAAGCTATTTGCTTAATTTAGCGAAGGATATTCCTTTAAAAACAATCGGAAATCTGGATGAGATTCTAAAAGCCTTTCAGTTTATTCTCGACAGCTATTTTTTCACCGGCCAAATCCTGTACATCGATGGTGGAGAACATTTGGTTTAAAAATTTTAGAATCCTTTTTCACTGATATAAATTTCAAAAAAACTAAAAATGGAACAGAATTACGCCCCAAAATTATCAATTGTCCGGGTAGAAAATCTACGGCTTCGAGCATTTATCGGTTTCATCGACTGGGAAACCGAAAAGCTGCAGGATGTTATCATTTCTTACTCTTTTAAATATGATACCGCATTGGCTTCTCAAACCGATGATGTGCAGTATGCTGTTGATTATAAGAAGATTACCAAAGAGATTATCGATTTTGTAGACCATAAAAGTTTTCATTTGATCGAAGCTTTGGCGGAAAAAATCTACACCCATATCGAAGCTTCTAGTGCGGCTTTGCAAGAGATTAAGGTAAAAGTGGAGAAACCCAATGCTTTGCGTTTTGCAGATAATGTGATGGTGGAAATCGACGGCAAAGATCGGTACAATACCGCGATTGTGGCTTTAGGATCGAACATTAATGCTGAACAAAATTTCAATTCCTCTTTGGATCATCTTCAAAAATTAGGTTTTTTGATGCAACGCACGGCTTTTATTAAAACAAAACCTTTAAAATTTGAGGAACAACCGGAGTTTCTGAATGGAGCTGTTCTAATGAACACCCAAAAAAGTCTCCCGGAACTGAAAATGCATTTAAAACAAATCGAAGCAATTTTAGGTAGAGTTCGGACCGATAACAAAAATGCACCGCGCGAAATCGACCTCGATGTTCTTACTTATAATGGGTTTCTTATTGATGAAGACATAGCGGAACTGCCTTTTCTGATTGATTTTGTGCAACAATTGGCACCAGAAATTGCATTGGGAAATGCAGCGTTTAATAAATAAAGTCTTCTAAAATCAGCTTCAAAATAGATGGGTTTTACATGATGCTCGAAATCTATTGCGCTGATTATTATCTAAAACTGCAAGCAACTTTTGTTAATGTTTAAGGAAAAATGTGCGGTTACGGAAATCTTTCAGAAAATCCAGAAAACTATCGCGAAATAGGATCAAATCTCGCAAGCTGTAATTAGGTTTTCAATGAAGAATGCTTTGCAAAATAACATTGTTTTCTACGTTGTCAGAATCCTAAAATAGAAATTTCGCAGCACTTTTTCGTCCTATTTTTTGGATGGATAAGCATAAAAAAAACCGTCTCATCAAATTCTGATGAGACGGTTTGTATTTTTAATGTTCTCTTTTTACAGCCGTTACCGGATTCAGCTTGATGAGTTTCATCTTGTCCAAAAGAAGCATAATCTGATAAGTAACATCCATTTCGTGCCATCTTACGCCACCAAAATTAGCTCTTCCACCGTGTTTGTGGTGATTGTTATGGTACGCTTCTCCCATCATCAACCAATCAAATTTTAATAAATTTTTAGAAGTGTCGGAAACTTTAAAGTTTGTATAACCGTAAATGTGCGCAAACCAATTGATGATCACTCCATGAATCGGCGCCATCATATAAGCAACCGGTAACAATAACCATTGCCACCAAGCGGTTGCAAAAAAGTAGAAAAACGCGGTATAAGCAATTCCCCAACCGATTCTGGATCCCCAAGAACTTGCGAATTTGTCGAAACCTTCCCATTGTGGAACATTTTTCGTGAATTTTTCTTCAATAATGGCTTTCTGACTGTTAATGTCTGCGTAGATTTTTTTTGTGCGCCACATCATCGAAAACAAATTGTCGTCGTATTTCGGGGAATGTGGATCTTTTTCGGTGTCAGCAAAAGCATGGTGCATTCTGTGCATAACGCCGTATCCATAAGCAGAAAGGTAGTTCGAACCTTGCGTAATCCAGGTTAAAATGAAACACAGTTTTTCTCCGAATTTCGACATTTTAAAACTTTGATGTGCTGCATATCGGTGCAGAAAAAACGTCTGGAAAAACAGTCCGGAGTACCAGAGAACGATGATGAATATAATAATTGTCATTGAAAAATTTATTTATTTAGTGTAAAGATATACGAATTACCTTTCATATTGGTTTGATTAAGAGAATTTAACGCTGAATTACATAGTTAATTTGGTACAGATTTCTTTTGTCATTCTGAACGCAGCGAAGCGGAGTGAAGAATCTCCTATTGTTTTAAGAATCTTTTTCTAATAATCGTTCAGATTCTTCCTTCGTCAGAATGACAGAAAATCAAATCGCTTTTACGATGAAGTAATTTTTCTTTCCTTTTTGGAGTAATAAAAATTTTCCGTCGATGAGATCTTTCTCTGCAACTTCGAAAGTTTCGCTTACTTTTTCTTTATTAATGGAAATTGAATTTCCCGCCAATTCGCGTTTCGCTTCTCCTTTTGATTTTAAAAATCCGGATTTTTCAGAAATTAAATCAATAACGTTGCTTCCTACAACTTCAGTTTTTGAAATTTCTATTTGGGGAACACCTTCGAAAACTTCCAGAAAAGTGTTTTCATTTAAATTCACCAAATCTTCTGCGGTAGAACGACCAAATAAAATCTCTGAAGCTTTCACGGCTTTTTCAAATTCTTCCTGATTGTGAACCCAAACCGTTACTTCTTCCGCCAGTTTTTTCTGTAATTTTCTTTCGTGAGGTGCAGTTTGATGTTCGCTAATTAAATTTTCAATTTCTTCTTTGCTTAAAAAAGTATAGAATTTAATGAATCTTTCGGCATCAACATCAGTTGCATTGACCCAGAATTGGTAGAATTTATACGGTGAAGTTCTTTTTGGATCCAGCCAGTAATTTTCTCCACTTTCAGATTTTCCGAATTTCGAACCATCAGCTTTTGTGATCAAAGGAACGGTTAAAGCAAAAGCTTCTCCCTGAACTTTTCTACGAATCAGTTCTGTTCCGGTGGTGATATTTCCCCATTGATCGGAACCGCCCATTTGCAATCTGACGTTTTTTTCTTTGTACAAATGCAAGAAATCGTAGCCTTGTAATAATTGGTAAGAAAACTCGGTAAAAGACATTCCTTCTGCGCCGCCTTCTCCGGTAAGTCTTTTCTTCACAGAATCTTTCGCCATCATGTAGTTCACGGTGATGTTTTTCCCTACTTCACGGATAAATTCCAGGAAAGAAAATTCCTTCATCCAATCGTAGTTGTTAACCAATTCTGCGCTGTTCGATTCGGTTCCGTCGAATTTTAAAAATTGGGAAAGTTGACCTTTTAAACAGGAAACGTAATGATTTAGGGTTTCTTCATCCAACGCATTTCGCTCGCTGGATTTTCCGGATGGATCACCAATCATTCCTGTTGCACCGCCCACCAAAGCAATTGGTTTATGACCATGTTGCTGAAAATGTGCTAAAATTTTAATCTGAATTAAACTCCCGATGTGCAGAGAATCTGCGGTAGGATCGAAACCGATATAGGCCGTGGTGATTTCTTTGTTCAGTTGTTCTTCGGTTCCGGGCATCATGTCGGCAAATAAGCCGCGCCATTTTAATTCTTCAATAAAAGGATTCATTTTCTCGCAATTTTTTCAGGGGCAAATATAGGGATTTTGAGGGGAATTTTTTTAGCTTTTAAACGACAATAGCACAAAGTTATTTGTAGTGGTATGGAGATTAAATCCTTTAAAAAAAATATAAAAAAGTACCGCTTATTCGATCGTTTAGCTTTCCTAAAATGAACTTGAGAGCACACCATTTCCATTAATTTTTAAAAGCTTAATTTTGCACCCCGAAATAAAGATATTCAGATTATGAAAAGAATAGGGGAACACAGAAAACTTTTGGGAGTTGATAAAACTGCGACTTTAAAAGATTTAAAAACGATCTACCGAAATACGATGAAAGATTCTCATCCCGATAAATTTGTCAATGATGAAGCGGGTAAACTGGAAGCAGAAGAGAAAAGCAAATCTATCATTGAAGCCTATCATTTTTTGGTAAGCATCAATCCGGAGACGCAGGAGAAATACAAAGAAGAATACACCGAAACCATTTCAAAATCGAATATTCAGGATTTTTATTTGGAGAAATCTATTTTGAAAATTCAGCATTTGAATGGGAAAATGTTCGAATACATCGGTGTTCCAAGAAATACCTACATCAAAATGGTGAATTCTGATTCGCCGAGTCGTTTTGCGAGAAGACACATCTACGGCAATTTTATTTACCGAAAAGACGGTGAAGTGATGGTGGAGTAATTTCTGATCGTTTTATAACAAATACAATTACCGCTTAACCTTTTCAAGGTTTTAAATCTTGAAAAGGTTAGTTAACAAAGCACAATTTCAATTGAGAGATTGTGTTTTTTTTTTGGTTATTAAAAAATTTTAAGAATGAATACAATAAAATAATATTAAAAATCAATAATATTTTGAGATCATTATTGAGTATATCACAAATTTTTATTAATTTTATTCTGAATTAACAATCTAAACACAAACAAGATGGCAAATTTAACAAACAATCGCCTCAACATCGTGGCGACAGAAGCACAAATCACCGCTGCAAAAAATTCACTGGTTCAGTTCGACGCTCAATTTCCGTTTCTGATTGGATTAACTGTAGAGGAAAAAACTACGCTGCCCGCAATTAATGTAGATAATAAAATTTTTACAGAAGATGCGATTAATGCAGCAGTGAATAACATGGATATGTTGCCGGGTTACCTTTCTGTAAGCGGAGTACAGACTGACATGAAGCTCTTCAATCAATTGGATGAACTGGTTCCGATGGTAAGAAAGCAGCTGGAAAAATTAGAAGATACCCGATTCTTGGCGGGCAGCGAAGCCTATACTACGGCACTCATGATCTACAAATTATTTGGAGCTGCTGCAGAATCTGGCATTCCGGGTGCAGATGCGATCGTGGCTCAACTCCGCGAGCGGTTTACTTCTAATGGAAATACGCCGAACAACCCGCCGGTAAATCCAAATCCTTAAAAATTTTTTTAAACTATTTACATTTAAACGCTTCTTTCGGGAAGCGTTTTTTTTGCTTTTAGTGGTTCAAATACCTCACCTTATTGGCAAACTCAACCAATAAACTTGGTTGTTTTGCTATAAAATAGGGTAAACTTAACCAATAGAATAGGTTTAATCAACCAATAGACTTGGTTGTTTTTCTATAAAATAGGGTAAACTTAACCAATAAACTTATTAATTTCAACCAACCAACTGATTTAAAATCTATGATTTATAGGAAAAAGTGATTATATTTGATAGCAACAAAAAAAATAAACACGATGAAAACACCTCAAAAATATTTGCAACGGAGCGAAGACGAGCACCCCGATGTGGGAAATTTTGTACAATGGTATATTTTGGAGCTGAACCTGAAAAAAAAGGATATTTCGGATGCCATGAAGATTCTTCCCACCACGCTGAATCAGTATTTTAAAAACCGCAGTATGCAGTTTGGCATTTTGTGGCGACTGAGCCAGGCGATGAAATTTAATCTCGTCATGGCGATTGGCGAGAAGTTGAATATCCCGTTTGAAACCAAAGTAGAAAAAGAACTGCGCACGGAACTCGCCGAAAAAGTAGAGCGAATTAAGGAGCTGGAAATGGAGGTGGGGATTTATAAGAGGTTGGTGGAGCGGTGAGGTTCCTTGGTAGGAAGATTTTAAATTGTAATATAACGGTTCGCAGCTTGGCGTCAGTGGCGGAAATTGAAGCGAAAAGTTTCAATTTAGCGACACAGTAAGCAAAAGCCAATTAATTGAATAAATTTAAGAAAAAAGTCAATATAATTGGCTTTTTGCGGAATAGAAAGCCGAAACTTTAATTTTAGCGTTAACCCGCCATTGCGCCAAACCCTTGTTATAGGCAGTTATTTATTATTTGTTTAGGAAAAGTAAAGTGCAATTTCATCGTCTGACAACAATCCAGATTCAATTATTGCATTTTGAATATATCCAATGTCAGTTTTATTAATATTACCAATTACTTTACAAGATGTATTTATTATTCCATCTGTAATTTTGTCAACGTCTAATGGAATAGGGTATGAACAATTAGCATATGAATCATGACTTAAAAACTCATTTTGAGATTTTAATAAAGGAATGTGTAGTTTATAAATATTCGGTTTGTTAATGATTGAAGGGTGAATTCTTGAATTTATAAATACAGAACATACATATATTTTCCCTTTAGAAATACCAGCTATGATGAAAAACTTTTCGTGTTCAGCTTCTTCAAACTTTTTTAGAAATACGTCACCAACATTTATTGATTGCCTTATTAATTCCTTATGTTTTTCAGGGTCTAATCCTTCAAAAATTGACATACTTAAAAAGATTTAGTTAAAAGCATTTGCTCTTTTAAATATTCTACATAAGATTCATCATTTCCAGTTTCAATAACTAGATTGTCTAATGAAATAGGGGAATTTTTAACGGTATTTCTCCAAGCGTAGTCGTGTGATTTTTCTCTAACTTCGTCCCAAGTTAAATCGCCATATTCAATTAATGAATTGTTTAAAAACTCTAAATCTGTTTTAGATAGTTTTTTTAAATTTGGTTCAGCTATAGGCTGTATTAAATCCCAATTGACAACATCGAAAACTTGAGAAAAATTATTGTTATCCTTAAAGAAACCATCACCTCTAACTGATTTAAAAATATCGTAAAGATTTGACGGTACAGGACCATCATTCATTGCTATATAAGTATCTCCGGTTATAGATCTACCATAATCAGAAATGTGATTTCTATCTGCAAAATATAATATTTTAAAAATTTTATGGAAGTCATTT
>ENA-UPXM01001338-UPXM01001338.1-activated-sludge-metagenome-genome-assembly--contig:-NODE-1338-length-32253-cov-15.905864_pt1 | contig 32253 bp, 25 predicted proteins | sample MGYA00238178_ERZ772708 | MGnify/ENA primary metagenome ERZ772708 (study PRJEB29002, sample SAMN05720212) | activated sludge metagenome | isolation source: anaerobic digester from wastewater... | reverse complement strand
TCAATTCAATCGCCGACTTTCGTCGGTTAGTTTGTCATTGACATAGAATAATGTTTCCCATATAGTCCCTCCCGCAAATAATGAAGAAAATACTTTTAAAAATTATAAATCCTGTTGTTCTTTTTAACGCCTGGCTTTACCACAAGAAAAATTCAACCTTCAGCAACTCAACTTCCGACCTGGAACTTCATCTTTATTCGAAAATATTCAAAAATGACATGCTTCATTATGGGTATTTCGAAAATACCGAGATTGAAGTCGACACCATCTCTATCGCTGAAATTGAAAAAGCCCAGGTCAGATATGCGCAGAACATCATCGATCAAATCATCAACCCGCAAGATTTAATTCTTGACATCGGCTGCGGAATGGGTGGCTTGTCGAACTTAATATCCCAGAAGGGATTTAATGTTGAGGCGTTGACTCCGAATAAAAATCAGATCAGGCATATCCAATCAAAGTACCCGACGATTACGTGTTATCAGAAGCGATTTCAAGAATTCGAAACCGATAAAAAGTATGGAACCATCATCAATTCGGAATCGCTTCAATATATACCGCTTGAGAAAGCGTTCGAAAAAGCGGAAAGCATTGTCAAACCTGACGGCACATGGATTATTGCGGATTATTTTAAATTTAATAATTCAGGCGTCAACAAGTCATCACACCTGCTCGATGATTTTGTTCGGAAATCAAAGGAACATGGCTGGGAGATTACGTATCAGCAGGACATGACGCCTCATGTTTTGCCGACGCTGAAATTTGTCTATAATTATGCTGAACGATTTCTTTTACCCCTGGTCCATTTTACATCCGGAAAAATCAAGCGTAAAAAGGCATGGTTATACTACCTCATCAGAGATTTAAAGCAATCCGTTGATCATAAAATATGGAAGGAACTGGCGGCCGTTGACCCGATAAAATTTAGAAATGAAAAGAAATACATGCTTTTTGTATTAAGAAAAAACTGTCGAGATGCCGCGGACAATCCAGCTTCGTCTTAACATTTCGGCTGATCGACATTATTAAAGTTGTCATTCATTGTTCTGTCTTTCAGCTCGGCGAGTTTCCCCTTGTTCCAGCCGGAGGTTTTGCTGAAATACTTCGTGAGCCTCGCGATGCCCTCCACATCGGCAGAACCGCAGGCGGCACATTTGTCCTGCAACCCTCTGGTCGTTTCCTTGCAGGAAAGACAAAACGTGAATTCCGGATTGAAATCTATCTGGCGGTTTGCGGAATGATAGAATACGTCGCGGATGAACCGGGCAAGGACGTTCCTTCCCGGATTCAAATCTCCCAGCTGCAAATGCGTAATCACCTCGTCTTCAAGGTAATGATGGAAAAGCCCCTCCCGCATCACCTTCTGCAGGGGCCCAACATCGGCTGCAACATTCAAATGCGTCGAATTCGTGTAATAAATGGCTCCCTCGGCAATATCTCCCTTGACATAACGTCCGGCTGTCGGAGAGAAATATCTTAAATCAAGACGGGCAAAACGATACGCGGTGGTTTCCGCCAGAGACTGCCCCAAAACGAATTTCATTTTGCATTGTCTGCTTAAACGAAGCGCTTCCTGCCGGATGAAATCAACAACTCTCAGGCCGAATTCCAACGCCTCCTGTTTTTGATGCATTTCATTTCCGGTAACAATCTGCACCAGTTCATTCAAACCGACAATGCCGATAACATAGCTGGCCAGATGCATCCTTAAAAAGGGAAATCCGTCGTGGTTCATGGCCAGTACGGCCAGAGGTCCCTCTTCGGCATAGGAAAGCAATTTTTCCAGAAAATCTTTTTTCTGCACATGGGCTTTAACGGCTTTCTCCATGAAGGCTTCAAGCAGGGAAAAGACTTCTTTTTCGTCTCCACCGGCTTTGTAACCCAGCCGCGGCAGATTCAGCGTTACCGTCTGAATAGCGGCCCGGCGCTGAAGCCAGGGTTTGCGCCTCTCCTCGTCGTTGAAAATCAGGTCGACCGCTTTTTCATCCCTGTCAAAAACAAAACAGGGATTCCCCATCAGCGCGGCCACATCGCAGGCACGAAGCAGAAATTCACGGGCCTTATCGTTTTTCCAGACATGATCCGTAATATGCAAAAGGGGACGGGGCAGAATAAACGGTTTTCCTCGGGCGTCCCCTTCGGCAAAAATTTCCAGAATGGCCATGGCAAAGCGCTGGGCGTCCCGCGTGTAATCGCCGTATGTTTTTCCCGTCGGTTTTCCTTCCGCTCCCACCGCGGGAAGGTCCGCCCAGTGCGGCGGGACATCATAATAAATGTGTATGTCGGTGTAGAGCGCCTGTCCGCCGCGCGTTGCGGCGAGCTGCGAGAATTCATAAATGAGCATCTGGGCAAACTGTTTGACTTCCTTGTCGGTCATGGAGGCCAGATACGGCGCAAATGAAATATTGACCGCATCCCAGCCGACCGTTCCGGCAAAATGACCCTGCAAAACAGCGCTGAAGCGTACCATATGTGCCAGAAGCACTTCGGCGTATTTGGCGGGATTGGCGGAATTGATCGCATGAGGCAGATTTAACCCGTTGATTTTGAGGTATTCCAGAGACTGGCAGCAGCTATACGGGCGGTCAATATACCCCAGAGCGTGGATATGAATATCTCCCGTGGCATGGGCTTCGCCGACATCGGCGGAAAAAACGTCAAACAAAGAGAGTTCCCGTTTAATGCCTTCGGCAAAAATCAGATTCGTGCCTTCGGGAGAATGCGGGATATTGGCGTCCTGTTTGTTGGGATGCAGGATCAACTGGCGCACATCATAAAGGGGGAATCCCAGACGGCCGTGAAGCCGGCGCTCTTTCTCCAAGCCTCTTTCGATCAGCCGGACATTAACCAGTTCACGGATCAGGGCCGTTGTGAGCAGGCCGATTCCCGATACAATGATCTGTTTTTCCACTTCTTTCGAAATCTGGCCTGCCACGTCATCATCGATATCGGCTTCGCGCACCAGGGCATCCACAATACGCTGACGGTCCCAGAGAACGATTTCCTCTCCCGTTGTCCGCACAAAAAGAGTCAGGTCTGTTGTCTCGTCGTTTTTACTCATGTCAGATATTCGTCAGTGTTGATTTTGCAGAGCTTCCAAGAACTTTTTCAGCGGCAGCGGCCAGGTCTCCGTCATGATCATGGTTCAGAGCAAAAACTCTGAATTGCATGACCCGTGCCGGAATAAAACGGTAAATTTCGAGAAGCGGTTCGGGAGACGTCTTGTGTGTGACGGGATTAAAAATATTGATTCTCTTTTCCCTCTCGGTAATCGGATTGAGCGGACGCGGATCCTGCGTCGCCAGATCAACCTTGAAAGGAAGGGATTTCAGCGGTTTCGGAAGGCGTTCCCTGATCTGTTGTTCATAATCGGCTGCCCGGGAAAAGCCAACCCCGGGCTGTATCTGATCCAGTGAAATTTCTGCAACAAAAGACATTTTCCATTTCACTTCGCGGTCGTGAAGTTTTTTCCATTCGGCAGCCAGTTTTTTCTTTTGTTCGTCTTTGGATCGCAGCCAGTTCTGCACATGATTAAACAGCGTCCATTCATCGCATTGCAGATAATCGTCAAGATTGTTGAGCGGATTGGCGGGTAAAATCATCTGCATGGTATCATGAAAAAATTCCTGAAGATGCAGATCCAGCCCCCGTGTCGTGCGGTGAAAATAAACGTTGGTGTAGAGATTGAGACGGGCGTTGAGGAACCGTCTGAGTGCGGAAATGCCCGATTGATGAAGCGTGAGACCTTCCCGGGTAAAAAAAGTGTAGTAGCGTAAACGGGGGATATCCACCATATCCAGGGAGAATCCGGTCATGTAAGCGTCTCGCTGCACATAATCGAGATTATCCGCTGTATAAACACCCGAAAACAATTGTCTGAGCATTTGCAGCCAGCGCGGCGGCCTGCCCTCCTCACCGTCTTCGGGCATCCTGATCAAATACGCCACTTTTTGCGCATCCATTCTTTCTGTGCGTGAAAATCCGCCGGAAGGGCTTCGACGGACGCGCGCAAGATCATCGCCGAGCTTGTCCACGATAATGTTCTGCCCCACGATTTCATGGGTCAGACTCCAGTTGCTCAAAAAATTATCGTCAAAAAAGTGGCCGAAAGGGCCGTGTCCGACATCATGCAGAAGCCCGGCCAGCCGGAGTAATTCTTCCACGTAATGACAGGACGGAACATCTTTGCAGACGGAAGACAGGCTCGGATAAATGCTTTTGGCAAATTCACCCGCCATGTGCATCGTGCCCAGGGAATGCTGAAAACGGGAATGCTCCGCCGCCGGATAAACCCAGCGGGCGCTCTGTAACTGATAAATTCTTCTGAGCCTCTGCATCCAGGGAGAATCAATGATATGCTGCTCCGTTATTTCTCCGGCAGACTTGGCAGACTTGTCCTTTGGAACGGTAAAAAGAATATACTGATGAATCGGATCGGCAATAAGCGCAAGACCGTCATATATATTTTGCTCAGCAGACGTTTTTTTCATGATGATTTCTCTATAATATCCCGTTTAAAAAATCAAATTGAATCCTTCATTTGTTCTTGACTATTTGGTTGCCCTCCCTTATGATTTTTTACACGCTGAAACGTTGAATTTCAATAATCGCCACAAAATAAAGGATGCGGATTGACATGGGAACAAACAACATAATTTTTCTGGAAGTCATCGAATGGTTTGACGAATCGGGAAAAGAAATCGTACACAGGATTCCGGAAAAGGGCTCCGGCGAAATAAAATTCGGCGCCCAATTGACAGTCCGAGAAAGTCAGAGCGCCGTCTTTTTCTACAAGGGCAAGGCCTATGACGCCTTCGGTCCCGGACGACACACACTGAAAACCGCCAACATTCCTCTGCTGACCAAAGTCATTGCCATTCCCTGGGGAATGACCAGTCCGCTGCGCGCCGAAGTCTACTTCATCAACATGAAGGTATTCCCCAACTTAAAATGGGGCACACGGGACCCGGTGGCTTTCCGCGACCGGGAACTGGGGCTGATCCGCCTGCGTGCTTTCGGCGTTTTCAACATCCGTGTCATCCAGCCGCTTCTGCTGATTAACTCCCTGGTAGGTACACAAGGCATTTTCAGCACGGAAGAAATCGAAGAATATCTGAACCGTGTCATTGTTTCACGCTTCAACGATTATATGGGCGAAAAGGTGGACACGATTTTCAATCTGCCGGGAAAATACAATGAGTTTTCCGAAGGTCTGAAGGTCATGCTGCAAAAGGATCTGAGCAAATTCGGTCTGGCACTGACCGACCTGTACATCAATTCCATCACCCCGCCACCGGAAGTCCAAAAAGCCATCGACGATAAAAGCCGCCTGGGTGTCTTTGATGACCTCAACAAGCTTTTAAAAATGAAAGCGGCGATGGCCGTTGAAGCAGCAGCGCAAAACCAGTCGGAAGCCGGCGCCGGATTGGGTATGGGCATGGGTTTCATGATGCCCGGAATGCTGCTGGAAGCGTTCAAAGGAGCCGGAACAACCGTTGCTGCCGACGTTTTCACCTGTCCGGATTGCAGACAGGTTGTGCCGAAGGAAGCGCATTTCTGTCCCGCATGCGGTCATCAGATTCTGATTGTCAACAAATGCGCACATTGCGGAAGAAACTTGCCTGTGAATGCCAATTTCTGCGTCAGTTGCGGCAAACCGGTCACTGTAAATCCTCCCGGCAAACAGTGCGCCAAGTGCGGTTTTGAAAACCTGCCGGATTCGATGTATTGCAATAAGTGCGGTGAACGGCTCTAACTTTCAGATCGAACAGCAATGTCCCCAGTGCGGTGCGCCGATTATTCTCGACGAGACGGACCGTATTCTTTCGTGCCATTTCTGCAGGACGCGTGTCTATCTGGCCACCGATGATCACTTTCTCTTTTACATCCCCCCGGCCGCCGGAATTTCTGAAAAAATTTATTTTATCCCCTACTGGCGTCTCAAGGGTCTCTCCTACGCCATCACAACGCACAATATTGCTTATAAATATTTTGACGCCAATTTCATCTCGTTTGATTTGCCTTTTTTCCCCCACTCGCTGGGGCTCAGACCTCAGGCGATGAAATTACGATTTGTGGGCAATGCAGATCATGAAGGAAAATTCATTGCAGCGTCTCAAAAGACCAGGGGAAAACTGTTGAAAAATTTCAAAACACAGGCCGGCGCCGTTCAGGAAATATTCATCGGCGAAACGGCCAGCATCATCTATACGCCGGTTTATTTTGCCAACGGCCGTCTTTACGATGCCGTTTTAAAGAAGCCTCTGGACGTACAAAAAAAGGAGCCGGAGATGGAGGACAAACTCGTTTCATCACCGGACGAAAAGTGGCATGTTGATTTTCTGCCCCTGCTTTGTCCCGAATGCGGCGCGGATCTGCCCGGCGCCAAAGACGCCTTGATTGTATTTTGTGAGAATTGCCATCGTGCGTGGAATCCATCGAAAAAGCATTTTGTTCCGATTCCGTACGCAACGTGGCGGGAAAAAGGGGACGAGATCACTTACCTCCCTTTCTGGCAACTGAAGGTGAAGGTCGACGGTATCGCGCTGGGAAACTACGCAGACTTCATTAAAGTGGCCAATCTGCCGAAAGCCCCCCTGGACATCTGGGACAAAACACCTTTTTACTTTTTTGCTCCCGCTTTCAAGCTCAATCCCGCCTTGTTTCTGCGCTGGTGCCGGCAATTAACCGTAACGCCCGCGCCTGACGATTTAACGCCGGATTGCCCGGTAAAAAATATTCATCAGGTCACCCTGCCCGTGAGCGAAGCATTCGAAAGCTGCCTTGTCACGCTTGGCAGTTTAATGGCTGATAAAAGACATCTGGCAGATATGCTCTCGTCGCTTAAATTGACGCTGGAACATTATTCTCTGGTTCTTCATCCGTTTGCGGTCCGCAACAGAGAACTCGTCCACACAAAGCTCGATTTCAGCATGGACATCAGTGCGCTAACCATGGGCGCCTTCTTGTAGAAGAAGTCTCAAAGGCCGGCGATAGGATCTGGCCGGACCGCAAAAGCACGTAGGAAGGGGTAAAATCATGCAAAATTTTGTTTTTGAAAATCCGACCAAAATTATATTCGGCAAGGGTCAGATTCCCCGAATCGGCAAAGAAACAGCCCGTTTTGGACGCAGGGCCCTGCTGGTTTTCGGCATGGGTACGATTCTGAAAAACGGCGTTTATGATCAGGTAACAAACGCTCTTGAGAAAGCCGGCGTCGAAATCGTTGATTTTCCTGGCGTCAAATCCAACCCGGTGCTTTCGCATGTGCAAAAGGGCATTGCACTGGCGCGCGGGGAAAACGTCGATGTTATTCTGGCGGTCGGCGGCGGCAGTGTGATCGATGCTGCGAAAGCTATTGCCGCAGGGGTTGTGGCACATCACGATGTGTGGGATTTTTTTACGTTCAGCAAGCCCGTCACCGGCGCCCTTCCCGTTCTGACGGTGGCAACCGTCTCGGCCAGTGCATCCGAAATGAATGCCGGCGCTGTCGTCACCCGGGAAGACGGCTGTCAAAAATACTGCATCGTATCTCCCTTTATTCAACCGAAGGTCTCCGTACTGGATCCGACCGTTCTTTTTTCACTCAGCCCCGCCTACAGCGCTTACAGCGCCGTCGATATCATTACGCACATGCTGGAAGGATATTTCAACAACACCTCTTCCGCCAGCCCGCTGCAGGACAGGCTGGTCGAATCGCTGATAAAAACCGTCATGGAAAGCACGGAAATCATTTTGAAGGAGCCGGATAACTATGACGCCCGAGCCAATATGATGTGGAGCGCCGGTCTTGCATTTAACGGGCTCACAACGGCGGGAATGGGCCAGGTGCGAATGCCCGCGCATATGATCGAGCATTCGCTCAGTGCCATTTATGATATAGCCCACGGCGCCGGACTGTCCATTATTTTACCGGCATGGATGTCGTACGCGTTGGACAAAAAAACAGACCGGTTGGAAAAACTTGCCCGGGAAATTTTTCATGTGAAGGGACGCGGCGCGATATCCGCAGCAAAAAAGGGAATTGCCTGCCTGAAGCACTGGTTTGAATCGATCGGCAGTCCGGTGTCTTTACAGGCAGTTGACATCCCCGAAAGCGATATTGACGCAATCGCCGGGAATGCTTTCGCCCTCTCGCAAGTATGGTGCTATGAAGGCTACACGAAAGACGTCATCAGGAAAATCCTTCTACTCGCCCGCTAGACCCTCTGTTCATTTGATCAAGCGGCGTAGGGCCTGCCCTTTTTAAGGGTCAGAAAAGCCATTGCAATAAGACTCAGCACGACAATATTCATCAGCCACAGGTTATGATACGATCCGAAATGGTCGTAAATAAAACCTCCCAGAACCGGACCGATGGCGCCGCCGGTGCCGATAAAGAACGTCAGCAGGCCGTAAATCGATCCCATGCACTGCCGGCCGAATCGGTCGGCAATAATCAGAGGCAGCATGGGCGCAAGCGATCCGTATCCGAACCCGTAGACAAGAGCCGCAACGTAAAGATGCAGCAGGCTTTCCACGTTCAGGAGAATGACCGTTCCCGCCAGCATAAAGGAGATGCCGAGGAAAGAAGCGTATTTGGGGTCATTGATCCTGTCGGTTATCCAGCCGAAAAAAAATTGTCCCATAAAACCGGTCAGGCTGACGGCTGCCAGAGACGAGGCTGCCGCCATTTTGGAAATACCGTTGTCTGTGGCATATGCTACCTGATGAACAAAAACGGCCATGCTGATCATAACGGCCAATCCCTGACAGACGGCCAGCGTCCAGAAACGGGAATCCCGAAAAAGGATCATGGTGGACACTGGACAAACGGCCGTTGCCTCTGCCGCCTGAGGCATGCCTGATATTGTATTGCCGTCCGGCAAGAGACCGTAGGCTTCCGGGTGGGTTCTTCTCATCAGCGTCTGCGCAACAACAACGCCCACAATCAGCATGATGAAACTCAACGCCATCAATCCGAACCGCCAACTGAATACTGTTGCAATATAACCCGCAAGCGGCGTCAGCATGACCGTTCCCAGACTGATTCCCATGGATGCGATGCCGACGGCCACACCCCGCTTGCTGATGAACCACTTGCTGACGGAAGAGCTGCAGGCAACGACGCCCATTCCGGCGGACCCCAACCCGACCATGACGCCGTAGCTGATATACAGCCAGATCGGTGTATCGACAAAACCGGTCAGCAGGTAACCGCAGGCGGCAACGCCGGCGCCGGCCGTTGTGATCCAGCGCGGCGCAACGCGGTCCAGCATTCTGCCGACAAAAACAGATCCGAATGAATAAACCATCATGTTGATGGCCGCCGCCAGGGATATGACGGACCGTGATAAAGCGAATTCATTGGCCATCGGCTTGAGAAAAACACCGAAACAGTATCGCGCGCCGTAATTCATGGCCATGACCAGAAAAGCGCCGCCCACAATGTACCAGCCCCAGAATATTTTGCGATCATTTTTCATCAATAAAATCCTGCATCACCGGCAATCACGCTCCCGGCCGCTCTCTTATCACTAAATCTTTTTCTTAGAAATAAATATCTGTGATCATCCCGGTTCCTTTTCCGGTTTGACCCTCCGCGTTAAAAATCGTTACAGGATATCGCTTATCAAAAACAACGACCTGTGCTAGAAGCAGTTCATGTCCATCTGGAATAAGAAAAATACCATTGTGGTCACTTGCCCGAAAGGCGTATCGCCTTTTTTAAAAGAAGAGGTCCAGGCCTTGAATTATCCGGTTCGGGCAGAATGGGATACGGCCATTCAAACGGAAGGAACCCTTCAGGACACGATGGCGCTCAACCTGCATCTGCGCACCGCCCAGCGGGTTTTATATCAATTGGACTCCTTCTCCGCTGATACGCCGGAATGGCTCTACAAAAAAATTCATGCCCTGCCCTGGGAAAATCTGCTCCATGATTCCGGACCCGCGGCGTATCTCTGCGTGACCTCCATCGCCGAGAACCCGCTCATTAAAGATTCGCAATTTGTCAATGTCAAGGTCAAAGACGCTATCGTGGATCGCCTACGCGACATTTCCGGAAATCGGCCGGATTCCGGTCCGGAAAAAAACAGGGCCGTGGTTCATGTATACTGGAAAGATAACCGGGCCACTGTTTACCTGGATACGTCGGGAGAACGACTGGCATTGCGCGGATACCGCAAGGTACCCCTCGTGGCGCCCATGCAGGAGACGCTTGCGGCGGCGGTCATTATGGCGGCAGGCTGGAAGGGAGAAAGTAATTTTATCAATCCCATGTGCGGCAGCGGAACTCTGGCCATAGAAGCCGCATCCATTGCGCTGCATCGGGCACCGGGGCTGCTGAGAAATCACTTCGGTTTTATGTTCATCAAAGGGTTCCCCGAGGATCACTGGCAGACGCTGCGTAGCAAAGCCCGGACGAATGCCCTGAAAAAATTGCCGGCCAGAATTATCGCCACTGATATCAACCGAGAGGCGATTTCGGCAGCCAGACAAAACGCGCAGACTGCCGGGGTGGATCATTTCATTGAATTCAATATTTGTCCGTTCGAAAAAACGTCCGTCCCCGCGGGCGACGGCATCATTATTTTTAATCCTCCTTACGGTGAACGCATGAGTTCCGATCCTCGCAAACCGGTGTCAGCGGATTTCCGTCACAGCAGAGAAACGCCCGGCCCCGGTCGCAAAATCATTCTTCGTAAATCCGGCGACAAGTCCGGCGACGGCAACCGCCATCGGGGAAGAGAGATGAAAAAACTGGAAGCGCTTTATCAGGGCATCGGCGATTTCTTCAAAAAAACATGTACTGGTTGTCATGGATATATTTTTACCGGCAATCTGGAACTGATCAAGAAAGTCGGCTTGAGAACAAAAAGGCGTGTGATCCTGTACAACGGCGATATCGAATGCCGTCTGCTTGAATACGCGCTTTATACCGGCAGTCTGAAAAACACGGCAAAAGAGAAATCGCTATCCGCAGAAAACGGATAAGAATTCATTTTAAATCTTGACCAATAATTGCTATATTAGATAACCAGAATTAATCCGATCAAAAAACAGGAGGGGAAAATGCGACTACTCAAGGCGATTGTTGTATTGATCATTCTTTGCGTGGCGACGGGCATAGGATTCGTTTATCTGGCTCCCGAACAGGCGACGTCGCTCGCTCTGGATGTGGAACGCAAACGTTCCGGGCTGGAAAAAAAGGAAATCAACCTTTCGGATCATATCCGTTACGTTTATCTGGAAGGGGGAAAAGGTGAGCCGCTGATGCTGCTGCACGGATTCGGCGCGAACAAGGATAATTTCACGCGGGTGGCCAGGTTTCTGACGCCTCATTACAGGGTCATCATTCCCGACCACATCGGTTTCGGTGATTCTAGCCGTCCGCAAAATGAAGACTACGGATCACTGGCGCAGGCTGTCAGAATCAGAACCCTGGCGCAGGCGCTGGGGATCAAAGATGTGCACGTGGGCGGAAGTTCCATGGGCGGCCACATTTCAATGATGTACGCTTTTCTTTATCCTGATGAAGTAAAAAGCTTGTGGTTGATCGATCCCGGCGGAATCTGGAGCGCTCCGCCCGGTGAATTGCATGAAATCATCGCCAAAACAGGCAAAAATCCGCTGATGGCCAAAAACGAAGATGAGTTTGCTGAAATATTCAGTTTTGTCATGACCGATCATCCGTTCATTCCGCGACCGATTTTAAACGTCATGGCGCAGGAACGCATCAGGAATTATGAGCTGGAACAGCGTATTTTCAAGCAGTTGTCGTCCGATGCATCGGAAAGATACGTCAAAGAAATCAAAACGCCAACCCTGATTGTCTGGGGAGAAAAAGATCGCGTCATCAGTCCCCAAACGGCGCCGATTCTAAACAAATTATTGCAGAACTCCGAAATCATCATCATGAAGGGGCTGGGACATCTGCCGATGATAGAGCAACCGAAAATCGCTGCCGACGATTATTTAAAGTTTCGGAAAAGGCTTGCAAAGCAAGGATCATAATGGTCGAATGACCGGTAAACATGGCTCGGGAACCGGGCGGCAGGAAGTTGCTTCATGCTTGACAGCCCCTGTCTTTTTTTTATCGTTGGGGCATCAGACTTACGATGGAAACTTTTCGACCAACCTTAACCGACCCGACGGAGGAGGTAATCCGATGAAAAAATTAATGTCCGGAATCATATTTTTCGCAGGCGTGCTCTTTGCGCCGTTTTCAGTATCGGCGGGAGTCAGTGTGCACATCGATATCCCTCTACCGCCGCCAATCATTTTCCCGGCGCCGCCGCATCTGGTGGTGATACCGGAAACATACATCTATGCGGTACCCGATATTCAGGACGATTTATTCTTCTATTCCGGTTGGTGGTGGCGGCCGTGGAACGGCCGCTGGTACCGTTCACGCTATTACGACAGGGGATGGACTTATGACCATCAGCCGCCGTTTTTCCATCGTACCATTCCGCCCGGGTGGAAGGACAATTACCGCAATAAGACCTGGAAAGGACACCGATGGGAACACAGAAAAATAAGCCATCACGAGCTTCAACGTAACTGGAGCGGCTGGAAAAAAGAAAAACGCTGGGAAAAACATAGCTGGGGTGTAAAAAACTGGAAAGACCGGCGCTCCGGCACGCAATACAGGCGTGAAGTAAAAAAATCAAAGACCGTCATCAAATACCGTGATGACCGACGTCCCGTCAGAGAGGACCGACGATAGCCGGACGACGTAATTCATCAACACTGACAACGGCCAACCGCGTCATGTTGATTTCTTTCACCCCAAGATGGTTTATGACACCGGCTTTGTTTTTGCAGAAAAACAAAGCCGGTCCTTTTCATGGTGCTACAAAACAATCCCTGTGATATCAATCTATAAACGTCTGTTTCGTTTTTTGTGGGAACACAGGATCGTGTGCATGACCAAAATGATTGATGATTTTTTATACCGATTCCCCAAAAACAGCGGGAAAAGAAAAAAGTAGAAATAATTGTTGACAAATTTCAATGGATGAGTATGTTAACGACAAGCGGTGATTTAATCAAGTTAATTGCTCCGCTCTAAAAATGTGCTAAAGGCTGGTGTGAATGAAAATGAGCCCGTTGCCCTTTGGCGCGGGCTTTTTGTTTTTTATGAGGCCCAATCATATTTGATTAAAAAAATAAAATAGAAAAGAGAGGTTACAAAAAAACATGAGTAAACTGCACACACGTCACATTTACACTTCGGAATCCGTTTCAGAAGGACACCCGGACAAGGTATGCGATCAGATTTCCGATGCCATACTGGATGCCTGCCTGGAACAGGACAAACACGCCCATGTCGGCTGTGAGACGGCTGTCGGGCCCAATCTTGTCGTTAATCTTGGGGAAATCACCTGTAAAAACTGGAACAAGATCAATCCTCAGGCCATTTCGCGACAAGTTGTCCAGGACATCGGTTATGATGATCCCTGTGAAAACTTCAGTTGGGATACATTTAATTACCTTTCCGCCATTCACGGTCAGTCGCCCGATATTAAACAGGGCGTTGATCGGGATCGACCTGAAAATCAGGGTGCCGGCGATCAGGGCATGATGTTCGGTTATGCGTCATATGCCACGCCGCAAATGATGCCTGCGCCGATTTATTATGCACATCTCTTATTGGAAGAACTTACCATTTTGCGTAAAGCAAATGTGATAGATTACCTGCGGCCGGATTCAAAATCCCAGGTCAGCGTTCTTCATGAAGACGGAAAGGCGGTGAAAATCACAACCGTCGTCATCTCGCATCAAACGCTGGACGTTCCGCTGAAAAGAATTCGCAAAGACCTGATTGACGTCGCACATCAGGTTCTCGACAAGACGGGCATGCTGACCAACAAGACTGAATTTTTCATCAATCCGACGGGACGATTTGTAATCGGCGGACCGGCCGGCGATTCCGGTGTCACCGGACGAAAAATTATCGTGGATTCTTACGGCGGGGTCGGTTCTCACGGCGGCGGCGCGTTTTCAGGTAAGGATCCTTCCAAAGTGGATCGTTCTGCCGCTTACTACGCACGCTACGCCGCTAAAAATATCGTCGCGGCAAGACTGGCCGACAAATGCGAAATTCAAATCGCATACGCAATCGGCGTGGCCAAACCGCTCAGCATTAATGTCTGCACGTACGGTACCAGCGTAATTCCTGAAAATAAGATCGAAAAAATTCTCACTGAAGGAAAAATTTTCGATTTCCGTCCGGCCATGATGATTAAGGATCTTGGACTCACGACGCCGAAGGGTTGGAGCTATCGCAAAGCCTGTAACTACGGCCATTTCGGACGCAAAGGCTTCCCCTGGGAGAAAACAGACCGGGTGGATGCGCTTCGCCAGGCCGCCGGGTTGAAGTAAAAAAGGTTGTGTTTTATAAAAAAGCCCGCTGCCGATTGCAGCGGGCTTTTTTATCATAATTACCGCACCCTGACACCTGTTATAACAATAGTGCTGGAACCGCGGTTAAAAACTTACGGTTGCCCCTGCGGTTTCTGGGACTGTAGTTCCTTGATCCGGCCGGCGAGAGGTGATTGCGGGGATACCGGCTCAATCATAATGATGTGACGGGCATTAATGTAAGTCTGATCCGCCCCGTGTATTTCATTGCCTTTTCTTATCAGGGTATTGCTAACCTGCTTTGTATCCGGATTAGCGACGCTGCGAATATAGAAAACGTCTTTGAGAAGAACATAATCTGTACCCACAAATTCAACCTTTCCGAAAAAAACCTGACCCGTGGTAAGTAAAACCGCCTGATATTCATTCTGAAATTTTGGATTTTCATTCTGCTGGCAACCCTGAATGCAGACGAGCCCGAGGACAAATACGATAATGCTTAATAAAACCATGATTCTCTTTTTCATGACAGACTCCTTTCACAATAAATGACTAAATAAGTTTATAAAATATTTTTGAAGTATATCACGACGAAAAAATAAAATAAATATATGTTTTGATAAGACATAACACATAATGCATACTGCCTTACCTGTATCAATTTTCGCTCCTGACCTTGCAGATAAAAATACGATGATTTCTGCCGTTGATATGCAGAGACTTACTGAAGGATTATTGCAATTCTTACGCGCCTCAAAACTATCCTGAAAACAAGAATTGAAAAATATAAGTATTATATCTACATCTTTTATAATTAACAATTACAGCGTAATCGCCATTGAATTTAGCAGCATAATTAAAGATAATCGAAAAGATATTAATAATTTAATTAATTTAATAACAGCATGATCCGGATATTGCAGAAATATGAGAACATGAAAGAAGAAACAGAGATAAATATTCCGAAAGAGTTCACGAATAAATTATTCTGGCAGTCTCTCAATCCCATGTCCATTACCCGGGCTACAGATGGAATGTATGTTGACGTCAACGAATCTTTCACGGAATTTTTCGGACGGCGACGCGAAGAAGTCATCGGGAACACAGCCGCTGACATCGCATACGCCACCAGTCTGGAAAGATTGAAAATTCTGGAAGAGATTAATGAAAAAGGTTTTGCCAGAAATATTACCATCACCGTCAGGGATAAAAAAGGCGATCTGCGATGCGCATTGGTTAACACCCTCCCCGTTGAGATAAAAAATCAGGTATACTGGCTGACGGTTGGAACGGATATATCCGATCTCAATCCGGCCGCAAAGATAAGTCATGAAGACGCACTGATCAAATCCTTGAATTCCATTAAGGGCGCCGGCGTTGTTTTAATAAGAAACCATCAAAAGAAACAGCCCTCTTTATGTTACATGAACGAAGAGGCCAAAATGGTTTTAAAAACTCATTCGCTGGATAACCTGCTTCGCACACTGGCGGAAAATGATTCCACCTACCTCAGCATCGGGGCCAAATATTATCATGTTAAAAATATTAACAACCACCGGCGGTCTCCCCTGAAACTGATCGTCATGGAAAGAATGCCGGATACCATATGCATCAGGGAGAAACTCACAATACTCGATCTGACCCCCCGCCAGAAAGAGATCGCTTTCCTGGCGGCGACCGGGTACTCCAACCGGGAAATTGCAGGAAGATTCTGCATCACGGAATACACCGTAAAAGATCATCTGAAAAAAATTTTTCATACCCTCGGCGTTAAGAAACGCAGCGAAATCAGCCCCAAACTGTTCCACTGGCGTTAGCGACCTCAAAAACTCCTTGCATTTAAAAGTATAAAAAAATATTCTCCCGAAAAACATCCGGAACATTTTTTTATTGCATCGAACCATGAAAACCATAAAGATTTATTGCATCGTTATTTTAGCCGCATTGCTTTTATCGGCATACGGGAGTCTTGCGGCGGACTGGGGATTCAGAGGACTGCTTCCCCGGGGCACCGGCTATTATGACAAGAACAGCATCAGAAAAATCAGTGATCATATCTATCAGGTCTGGACCGTAACCATTTACAACGAACGGGGCAGAGCGGACGCTTATGCCATGCTGCTAAAGCAGGAAAAGGCGCCGGGAAACCCTGCTGTGTTGAATCAGGAATCGATATTGCTGGAATTGGACTGCCTGCAGGGCAAATATAGAATTGTTTCCATAAATATTTATGATGAAAAAGACACGTTGCTTTTTTCCGTACCGGAAACCAATGACGGATGGCATGATATCATTCCGAATTCAATTAATGAAAAACTTAATAACGCGGTCTGCAAGGCCGTAGACAACCACCGGAATGGGAATCCATAATGTCTCCGAATCGCGCATGGGATGTTTCAGCCGGCCACGACGGGCTTTTGTCTCGCCATCATAAAAAACACCGGAGTCAGACGATTCCCAAACCGGCCGTTCATGACCGGTTGATTTTACCAATAACCTGAAAGGACATAGATATGCTGAAAAAATATCGATATGTATTAACCGATTTTCTCCAGGATTTTCTTTATTATTTTATACGGGGTTACAGTTGGACATTCCGCCTGCAAGTTGTAAATGAAAAACCCTGGATGGATCACCTCAAACAGGGAGGACGTATTCTGATTTGCTGCTGGCACCAGCAGTTTTTTTCAGCCATCCGCCATTTCAAAACCTATGCCCCCTATCATCCCGCACTGATGATCAGCCAGAGTAAAGACGGTAACATCATCGCCAGGATTGCCGAGAAAACAGGCTGGCATACCGTGCGGGGATCATCATCAAAAGACGGGAGCCGTGCGCTCAGGGGAATGATTGATTATCTGATTCAATCCCGTTTTGCCGGTCACGTTGTGGACGGACCCAGAGGCCCAGCAGGCATCGTGAAAGCAGGCGTTGTTAAACTGGCACAAGCCAGCGGAGCGCTCGTCGTGCCGTTCTATATCTCCGCCGATCGTGCATGGTATTTCAACAGCTGGGATCATTTCATGCTGCCCAAGCCTTTTGCGCACGTTACCCTGCGTTTCGGGGACATGCTGGATCTGGCATCGGGAGAGAGCGAGGAAGATTTCGAGCGCCAAAGATTACGGCTCGAGGGCATCATGAAACCAAACTTGCACCTATGACCGGGATCGCAAACAGGTCCATGTACTCGTTTGCGTTTCACTTCCGGAAGGGAACAAGCCCTTTTCAGCAGCTCCTGTTCATGAATAACAGGTTCTGTTAATAATGACTTTTTTCAAATCATCGGACAAATGGTTGAAGTATGCGCAGTATCCCGCAATCCGTACCAGCAGGTATGGATATTTCTCCGGATGGTTGTAAGCATCCAGCAGCATTTCCCGGTTGATGACGTTGGGCTGAAACTGCATGCCTCCTTTTTTGAAATACGTGCTGAAAATACCGGCAAGATTTGTTATGCCGTCTCTCCCCTGAAAAAGAGCCGAGTCCATGGTAAAGGTGACGGTGGTTCCGTTGGGCGCATACTTTACAAAATCAACACCGGACACGGAATTCAGTGAGGAGAGAAGATCGGACATCTGCATGCCGTAGTGCGGAGAAATACTGTTGGCCAGGGGAACCCCTTTGAGCCGGCCGGACGGCAACGACGGTGTTTTCTTGCCGTAAACATCGCTGACGTTCAGCGCATAGTATCCGGCGGTATAGAATCCGTTGCGCGGCGAATTCGGCACCTGCCTCAGGGCATTGCAATAAATCTCCAGCGTCTTGTTGACCCATTTGACCGCTTCGGGGGAATCATCATGTCCCAGTTTCGGCACGGCAAGCAGCGCTTGTCGTATTTGTTGACCATCATCCCCTTCGAAGTCGTTATCGATGGCATGGATGACGTCCATCAACGAATACATCTTTTTCTTGAAGACCACTTCGTTGAGTGCGTGCAGCGAATCCGCGGCGTCCGTGATGCCTACGGCCTGGATACCGCTCGTGTTGAACTCGCATCCGCCCTGGTTCACATCCAGTCCTTTTTCGACACAGCCCCTGGATAGCGCGGAAGCCAGGGGCGTCGTAAAGTTTTTGCATATTTCTTTTTCAATTTTCTGATGATCAGCCAATATGGAAGATGCCAGATGATTCAGACGATTCTGATATCGTTCCAACAATTCATCCATATTCGCCGGAGGATTATATGCTGTTTTCTTTTTCGTTTTATAGGAGGCCCGGGCTTTGCCGTATTTGTCCGCTATCCATTTGGAAACCCTGTTGCCGCCGCGGAAATTATATTCAATGAATTTCGTCGTCAGTTTTTCCATTTGATCGGAAAAGCCGTAGTTCCATAAATCATCTTCTTCGCCTTTGAGGGCCTGAAGCAACGGCAGGACGACATTCATATTGGCGCAGTCGGTGTTCCCGAAATGATCATCAGACGCATTGGGTTCGACGCATCCGACAATGGAATAGTTTCTGATATTCTCGATAGACGTGTCATAATGTTTTGATAACGATTGAATATAAACTTCATCATTATTCAGTTTCGGTTGCGGGGAACCGTTAATATAGACCTCCGCTATTCTGTTCAGATAGCGCTCAGGGCTGTTCGGATGAATTCTTGCCGACATATCCACCGCGAGAAACTGGAGTTCGCAAATATCAATCAACATATAGGTAAGATCATTGGTCGCATCCTGACCGTCTTTGTCCACACCGCCGAACGTCACGGTCTGGTCTGTGGACTGGGTTTCGAAAAGCCGGCCGATGGCAAAATACGTATCTCCGTCGTTTACCAGAATCGCCTCGTCCATTTTGAGGATAAATAAGGCCAGCAGTTCCCTGGCTTTTTCGTATGTGATGATTCCGGCCTCTTTATCTTTCTTATAATAAGGATACAATATCTGATCGAGACGTCCGAACGATATGGCGTTCTCATACGATTCAATACAGAGCGCGACCTGCAGAAACATCATGGACTGGAGGGCTTCATGATACGTGCGTGCCGGATGTTTCGGTACATGCCGGCAAATCTGAACCAAGTCTTCCAGTTCCTTACGGCGGACGGGGTCTGCTTCTGTTTTGCTCATGTCGGAAAGAGCGTCAGCGTATCTTAGCGCAAAATTTTCCAGCGCTTTGACGGCAATTATGGCGCCCTGATAAAAGGTCTGATCATTCTGAGGCTTTTCTTTTTGTGCCTCTTCAAGTTCTTTGATGATGCCGGTTGTCCCAAGTGTCAGAATACGTTCGAAGTTGACGATGAAATGCGCTATCGCTGCCATATTGTTGTTGAATCCGACATTCATTTCACATAACCGTGAAATGCTTAAGACCAGATCGGACAACGTTTTATTGACTTTGGTCAGCAGGCAGTGTTTCTGCCAGAACGGCAATATTCTGCAATAAAAATACAGTCTGTCTTTCCACGAACACTGGAAGGCCACCGGTGTCTGGCGGTGAATCTGATGGAGAATGGATGAAAAGAGAATCCCGTAATGTTCCTCCCACACCTGACCGCCGACTCTTTTGGATGTAAAATTACCGACCAGCAGTTCATGCGGATAGATCCTGACCTGCTTATTTTTCAGCACATAATCGAGACGTTCCGCGCGATGGATGTGGGTCGGTTTTTTGAAACCGTTTTTTCTGTAAAATTTTGTTTTCAGTTTGGATGTTTCAAAACAGAGATGATAACCGCTCTTTCGTATATCTTTTTGTATCGCATGAACACGATCGGTAAAAACCGCTTTACTGCGAAAGTTTCCCAGATCTTCACACTCGGCGTAAATATCCAATGGTTTCAATAATTCGACGGCTTTTTTAACGGCGGTCAAACTCTGCTCCGGTGAAATATTCAACGATTCACGGACCAGACCGAGACGCTTGGCCTTGTCTTCGTACATATTGTGATATTTTAAAAGTTCAATCGATTTGTGGTTTACGGATTTCAGAAAATCAGCCGTCGCCTTTATGTGCTGCTCGTGATCGTTATATTCCGGGACCATGACCATGCGGAATTTAATGTTCGCTTTTGACGCAAGCAGTTTTCTAATATTGTCGTGAATGAGACGGCTGTCCTGCTTTGTGCATTTTCTGTGGAGGTCCTCATCCCCCACAACCTTCAAATCGACCAGGAACAAGTCAATATAGGGCGCTGTCTTGCTGATATTCTCCCAAGGCACATGCAGGGAGGTTTCCACAGCAATGTGAATCTTTTCGTCCTTCAATTTTTTCAAAAGATGGGTAAGGCTTTCCGGATCCTGCAGCAGAGGTTCACCGCCGCTGAGCGTCACGCCGCCGCCGGTCTTGAGGTAATAATCCTTGTCGCGCAGGACAACCTCCAGGACGTCAGCAATTGCATAATGCACGGCGGGAGAGGGCATCGGTTTTAAAGACAGCGCTTCGGGATTCTGACACCATACGCATCGCAGTCCGCACCCCTGAAAGAAAATGGTTGTGCGGATGCCGGGACCGTCATGAACACAGGTACGCTGTATTTTCAGAACGTTGAGTTTTTGGGTTTGTTCGATCGGGTCTTTGTCAATTTGTCTCGCGGTCTGCATTTTGGGACTCCTTTGTGTCTGAAAGCGACTTTAAAAATTTCAGTAATTCCATACCGGCTTTGAGAAAAGTGTTGGCTTTTTCAGCCGCCTTTTCTTCATCGCCGTCTATCACAGCCTGCAGAATTTCCTGCTGAAGCGTTGTATCCAGATTCGTCGACAGGGGCAGAAACAGATCCAGATGATTATCATGGATTGTTTTGATGGTATTCATCAGAAGAATGTACACCATGTTTTTGCTGGCCAGCGCGAGCTGCCGGAAAAATTCGAAATCCAGCTGCTGGAGTTTTCCCGGATCTGTTGCCTTGATCAGTTCATTCATCAGAATTTTCATCTGCTCGACATCCTTTTTGTCGGCTCGCCGGGCTGCGCATCTGGCAACGTCTGTCCCGAACAGTTCTCTTGCTTCCAGAATATTTTCCAGAATCTTGAGATCAATTTGGCCGTTGATGACCAGCAATGAAAAAATCAGGTCGATTGAGGCCTTGTGAAAATCCTCAACGATAATCCCCTTGCCCTGATGAATGACAATCAGTTTCAACTGCTCGAGTTTTTTCAAAGCCTCCCTGAGTGTCGCCCTCGTCACATTTAATTGTGTCGCTAGGGTCCTTTCCGGAGGCAATTTTTCACCGGGACTGACGCCGCCTCCGAGAATATATTTCAGGAGCCTCTCGGCAATCTGCTCCGGAGCCTTCATTTTCTCAACGGGCGTTAATTCTATCTGCATGGTCTTCTTCACCTTCTGGCACCGCAATTGGAAAATCTATCTTTGAGGAGGGATCACCATCAAAAAAACGATCTTTAGCGTGTCAAAAAATATAAACATTGGTAGTACCATTGGACCAATTGTACGTGGATAATTTTCAAAAATCAAGTATTTTTATTTTTTTTGGCAGTAATGAATGTCAAAATAATAAAATATTTCTACAAATTATTGTAAATACAGACAATATCTATTTTAATCAGGGGAATGACATTTATCGGGGGTTCTTCTTGCTGATTTTTTTCATTTTTTTGACAAAAACATAGACAATTAAACCGCAAATCATAAGGAGTAGGATTACAGACACCAGAAAAACCTTTGTAAGGATATTGCCTTTGCTAAAAATTCTGACCGGATTGCAGGACGGCTGCGCGAGATATCGTCCCTCCGGTTTGCTGTATTTAAGCGGAATCTTCGCCGTTTGCAAATGTTGCGGTTCTTGAAATGAACGCAGATAAAGTGCAAGGGCCAGCCATTCCTTGATTTCGCCGGTTTTTTTCATAGACACGATGGACGAGTTGAGATCGGTCAATCGCTTCCCTGAGCTGTCCTTCGGCACCACATGGATTAAACCGAAACTGACCGAGCTGACGTAATCAATAAGGGCGGCGGTATACAAATTCGCACAGGCGCGGTAGAGTTTTGTCTGATCAAGCGGTTGATAAACGCCTTTTTCATCCGCAACCCAAACCGACGTGACCCGGTCGAACCAGATGCGCCGCGGATTATAGGTAAATTTCACGCCGGACACCTGCAAATAAGCGTCTTTCTTATGCATCGGCGCTATGGTTGTATGAACTTCCAGAATGTCCTTGAGTTCCTTCCCGCTGATATAAAAAGAAACCAGCGGATACCCGGGAATCCTGTCCGGTCCGATTCCCAGAGAAAGGACCCGGAACACATCGCTTACGGTAATTTTTCCCTTGAGCAGGGAATCGCGAATCACGCCCAAAGGTTGCAGGGCAAAGTGGACATGGCGGTAATCGGGACCTTCCGCCTGTTTGACGGCTTCACGATAGGCATCAACGATTAAATTACCCAGTCCTGTTTCACGCGGATGACGATGCATGGATTCAAGAGATTCCATGGAAAAATCCGATTCGGCAATTACGTCTTCGAATGTCAGGTCATAGTGTGCAAGAAAGTCGCGATTGACTATCTTTTCGTAGCCGGCAATTGCCTCCTGAACCGCCTTGTCTTCAGGAATTTCTGATGAAACATGTCTTAGATCGTATGAAGCCAATGAAGCGCCCTTAAACCGGTCAAAACGAATGCCCAGCGATCCGAGGTACCTGCCGTAGCGTCCGCCGGAGACAATAATGGTCCGGCCGATGATGATCGGCGTTTTCAAGACCGTGTGCGTATGTCCGCTGACGATAACGTCTATTTGCGGAACCGCCCGGGCCAGAATTTCATCTTCCGATTTCTTCGCATCGGCCGACGTTCCGCTGTGGGAAAGGCAAATGACCAGATCAGCCTTTTCCCGGTTCTTCAAGATCGCAACGGTCTTTTTGCTTGCTTCCACCGGATCGGCAAACATCACCGGTTTGGCGAAAGGAGCATCGTCGGCCGCGTCTTTTCCCATGATGCCGAACAGGCCGATGCGTAAACCGTTTCTTTCAAGAACCATGTAATCCCGGACCGGATAATCGTTCAGTGCCTGCTTCAGCGTTTTATCGCCTGGATGGTCACCGTTCACAATAAGATTGGAGGCAACAATCTGCGGCAGTATTTGCGATTTGGAACGCGCCGCTGTCAGCATCTTTGCCAGGCCCTCGGGATGAAAGTCGAAATCATGATTTCCAAGCGTCGTTGCGGCATAGCCCATTTTCCCCATCAGTCTCAGTTCGAAAGCTTCGGTCATGAACGCGGTATGAAAAAGAGTGCCCATCGAAAAATCGCCGGCATCGACCAGCAAGGTTTTAGCGGGATGCAGGCGCCTCTGCTCGTTGATCATACAGGCAAGTCTGGCATATCCCCCCTGCACTGTCTGTCGTCCGTCTTCCGTTAAAACGCGATGCGGCAGAAAGTAAGAATGTAAATCGTTGGTAAACAGAAGCATCAGATCGATTTCCGTTTGATTCCCGGAGGCGTTCCGTGCAGATTCTTCCGCAGCAACCGGATTGAAAATTCCGGCAACCGGTAACAAACCGAATAAAACGAGCAGCAGAAAAAATTGAAGGAAAATTTTTTTCATCCTGTGTCTTTTACGCTCCGGCAACTTTTTTATGTTCTGTATGGTGATGTATCACAAAATCAAGAAATAATGGACTCCAATCATCATGGTCCGAAGCACCATAAATCGTTCTTTATTTTTTCCGTTGAATGAAGTAGATTGCAGTAAAATTCTTCACGCACATTGACCGTAAGAAAATATGCCCGTACGTACATATCATCTGATCTTGCTGGCAACCGTCTTGATCGTCTGGATCTGGTCGGCCATAAAACCGCAAGACACCTATCTGACATGGTTTCTGGAAACCCTGCCTTTCATGATGGCCTTGCCGATCATACTCTTGACATACAAGAAATTCAGACTGACGGATTTAACCTATACGCTAATCGCCCTCCACGCGATGATCCTGATGCTCGGCGCCCATTATTCGTACGCCAAAGTACCGCTGGGCCTCTGGATGGAAGAATGGTTCGGCTGGACGCGGAATAATTACGACAAAATCGGGCATCTCATGCAGGGGTTCGGTCCGGCGATATACGCGCGTGAAATTATCGCCAGAACCTCACCGGTCCAAAAGGGAAAATGGCTGGCTTTTTTCTCCCTTGCCGTCCCCCTGGCCTTTTCCGCATTATATGAGATTCTGGAATGGGCCGCATCGCTCTCCAACCCCAACGACACGGAAGCTTTTCTGGGAACCCAGGGATATCTCTGGGATACCCAAACCGACATGTTTTTATGTCTGATCGGTTCGATGGCGTCGCTCCTCCTGTTAGCCACGTTGCATGACAAGCATCTTTTGAAAACGCAGGCACCGGGGATAAACAAAAAATAAACATTTTCCCGCAAGACAAATAAAAAAACCGAAAGGATGATTAAAATTAAGCTTGTTTGAGGAAACCACTCTGTGCTATGTCTTGCACAATAAAAATCATAAAAGCTCAAGAAAGACATTGAGACTGGCGATTTAGCAAATCCGGATACGTGTCCGCTTCAATGGGCATCGTCCTCACGATATACCCCATGGTTCTGTATATGGGCTGGAATGTTTTTACTGAAAATATGAGAAAGGGCTCAATTAAACAATGTCCGTAAATTATTTTATCGTTTATAATCCGCTGACCTATCAATTGATGGATCTGATGCCGGCCAATTCCATCACGCCGTTTGATGTGATTACCTATCTGTCCGGACAGAACTCGCACGAAGTGAATGCTGAAAATTATTTAAGATTCATCGATTTTCAGCCGGAAAAAAAGCGGGCAACCATGGTTGACGCCCTGGCCATCGAAATGTATGCAGGCATCTATATCCAGCATCAGCTGGCAAAACTGGCCCAGGATCATCTCGTAGTCATGGTGGACGGTAAGCGACGGAATTTTTCAGAAGTCATCAGACAGAAAAAGGCCCCTCCCCAGGCTGTTTTTATTTCCACCATCAGCTCCAGTTTTCCAGCCGCCGCTGCTGCGGCCATCGTGCTGAATCACGCAAAAATTCCTGTCATCATCGGCGGGATACATGTTTCCACCATGCCTGAAGATGCGGACACGTTCATCAGAAAATATGCGCCCTATCCCGAACTGATTTCCATTGTCAGGGGCGCGGGCGATTCGACGGTCCTCAAGACCATCCTGGATGATTTGAAAACGCATTCCCTGAAAAGGGACTATTCGGGAGAAACCCTGATTGAAAACGGGGTCTGGGGAAATTTTGACAACCTTGAGCCCCTGGAACCGCTGAAAATCAATCTGCTCAACAGACTGCCGGTGATCAAATACACCCCCCTGAAAGATTTCCGGATTAATCCTGTCGCACCATTCACCGGATGTATATTCTCCTGCAAGTTTTGCTCCATATCGACTCTGCCGCAGAGAAATAAAATCGTCCAGTTTCGGGACACGGACGACTTTGTTGAGGAGCTTCGTTCTTATCAGAAGGAAATCGTTGATTTTAAAAACCGGTACTATTTCTTCACGCCGGACAATCTGTTCTCCAATAAAAAAAATCTGATATCCTTCTTAAAGAAAATCATTGCCAGCGATCTGCGCATTAACTACGCGGTTCAAATCTCCATTGAAGTTGCCGACGACGAAGAATTACTAAAACTGATCAGAGCATCAGGAGGCACCCATTTCTTCATCGGTCTGGAATCCCTCGATATACGCAATTTGAAGCATATCAATAAGCATATTGTTAAAGATATCGAAAAAAGCGGCATGTCGGTAAAAAAATATTACGCATCCAAAATCAGGAAGATTCATGCTCATGGCATTTCCGTTCACGGATCTTTTATTGTGGGCCTGCCCTATGACTATTTTAATTCTCCAACCGACAACACCGGCGTTGACATTACAAAATTCTGTATCCGAAACCGAATCGGAGCGCAGCCCAGCACCATCGTTGACTTGCCCGGCTCGGTCTTTTTCCATGAAAGCCAGGAGAATAATACGTTCATTTACGGCAAAAAAGGCACGATGGATTATTTTCTCTCCCTTTCCGTTGCCGATCTGGCCGAAACCAACAAAATTCCGCCCGATTCGCTGCACCAAAGTCCGCTGATTATTGCGTCCATGGTCTATGAAATATCGAAAATAGTCGGCGCACCGGTGAGGGCAACGTTCAACTCGTCCATCATTTTTTTCCGGTCTCTGTTGCACCCCACAAATAAAGGGCAGGGATTGCATTTCTGGCAAAGGTTCATAGACGCCGTCTGTTCGGCTGTATCCCAGACCGCCGTTGCCCTGTATAAGGAGCAGGGCGAGTCTCTTGTACGGTCGAAGCACGGTGTAAGAGGCATTATGGAACGGCTTTATGACACGGAAAAAAATCCTGAAATACGGAAAATGTTTAAAAACTACATCCCGCAATTCACCGAATACGGAACATCGGGAAAAACATAAAAAAGGCAGCGGCAGTAATGTTTTCCGGAACAGACCATACATCCTGGTTGATTTTATGCGGCAGGAGCCATCATGTCCAGACGGCTTAAAGGATTTCTCTTCATTCTTTGTTTTCTGCTGATTTCTTTTTTGGTCGCCGAATTGTTTTTCCGGTATCTTTATCCTAAAATTGCCCCTTTTGACGACAGGATCGATGTCCGTTATGCAAATCCCTACACGATGTTCAGTCGATTCGCATACGGCAGCCAAGAATCGGCCAAAACGCGGGGAGAATTCAGAATATTTATGCTCGGCGGTTCGACGGTCGAATACGGCAATCCGCCGTTGCCCGTCTATGTCGAACAGGAACTGAAGCGCCGCGGATTCGAGAACGTGCGCGTCTTCAACTACGGCGTCATATCGCAGAATTCCGGCCAGGAACTGGCTCACCTTGTCTTTCACGTGTTGGACTCGGAACCGGACATGGTGGTGTTCTACGACGGCGGCAACGATATTATGGACCCTCTGCTTTACGATCCCCGGCCCGGCTATCCCTTTAACTTCCTTGCTTATGAAAACAATGTTCTATTTCAGGCAACAGGAGATTACCCCTGGCCCGCGCTGCTCGCATACGGCAGCGAAATGCTCCGGCACGTGTTCCGCAATTATTTTTTTGAAAAATTCGGCAATTTTTCCAACCTGAGACTTTCGGCACAACACGGAGAATATGCCTGGTCGGAAAAAATAGCCGGAATTTATGCCGGCAATCTGGCAAAAGCGGGACAAATCTGCCGCGCCTACCATGTTGAATATGTTGCCTTTCTGCAACCCATAATCTTCTATAAACGTTTCGCCGTTTCCGATACGGAAAAAAATATTTTAAAAGGATGGCCGCCGGAAGAAGCGGGCATTGTCCGTCCATATACGAACGACGTCCGGAAAAGAATTCTCCGCAACATCCGGGAAGAGCAAAAACGGTTTCCCTTTGAATTTCATGATCTCAGTGACATATTCTGCAATTCCCGGGATGCTGTCTTCACCGATTACATCCACGTCAATGATACCTCCAATAAAAAAATTGCGCTGGCTATCTGTGACCGGCTGATGGACAACATAAAAAACAGCCATCCATGAATAATAAGACCTGACACTAATATCTTCCGGAGGTAATATCATGAAATATCTCATCATAACCGGGGCCGTATTAATTCTGCTGGCGATAACGACCGGCTGGTTCATTATCGCGGGCAAATACCTATCTCTGACCGTCATGAAGAAAATCATCCGCGACGAAGAAAAGCTTATCAAGGCTCACGTTGATTATGTGATAATGGGCATCCTCCTGCTCGTGCTTTTTGCCACCGGCATTAACCTGCCTCTCGTTGTCGCTGTATTGGCATGTGCGGGGGCGCTGGCCAATCCGTCACTTTTTCTGTTTCTTGCCGTGAAACCGAACGTCAATAAAAAAGCCGGAAGCTTTTTCGGTATCGTCAGCACGTTGGTATTTTTAATCACAACCGCGGGAATCGGCGGAGCCGCTTTGCTTCTGATTCAGGAACTGATACAATAACCCGAAACTCTAAGACAGACACGGCTGACGACCGGTGCAAAATGGTCGTCGCCTTCTGAAATGATGAAAGAAAACAACGTCCTGAAAGATAAAATCGCTCTTTTCCCGCGCAGCCCCGGCGTCTACCTTATGAAGGATCCGGCCGGGAAAATTATCTATATCGGCAAAGCAAATCATTTAAAAAGCCGTGTGGCGTCTTATTTCACGGGGAAAGACAGCCGTCCGATGACGCCCTTTCTAATGGCGCGCGTTTATGACATCGAATTCATCAACACCGCAACGGCTAAAGAAGCTCTGATTCTTGAGAACAATTTAATCAAGCGCCACCGCCCGCGTTACAACGTTACGCTGCGCGACGATAAAACCTATTATTACCTGTCGCTGGATCCGACGGATAAATTTCCCCGTCTGCAACTGGTGCGCAAACGATTACATAACGCTGCGCTTTATTTCGGTCCTTACCCTTCCGGACTGGCGGCCAAAGAAACCCTGCGTTTCGTCCAGCAGATATTTCCTTTGCGTTCCTGCCGCAACAGGGATTTTAAGCTTCGCCCGAGGCCCTGCCTGGAATACCAGATCGGCCGGTGTCTTGCCCCTTGCAGCGGACGAATCAACGAGGAGGCCTACCGGAAACTGGCCGACAACGCCGTATCGTTTCTGCGGGGACGAAGCCGGGAGCTGATTACCGAACTGAAAAAACAGATGAACGACGCGTCAGAAGAGTTGCATTACGAAGAAGCCGCCCGTCTGCGCGACCGGATAGCCGCGCTGGAACACGCGCTGGAAAAACAAAACGTTGAACGGGGAGAAGAAAAGGATCAGGACGTCTTCGGTTTTTTCAGCCGACATCATCATTACCAGGTCTGTGTTTTATTCGTCCGAGAGGGAAAACTGCTGGGCAGCAAATCATTCGCTCCGATCAGGTTGAAAATCGATGCCAGCGAAATTGTCTCCTCATGTTTGACGCAGTATTATGACGGTGACGTCACGTTGCCCGACGAAATCATCATGCCCTGCCATTTGCCGGATGAAGGCGTCATCGCCGAATGGCTGAGTGAAAAGAAAAATAAAAAAATGATCCTGACGGTGCCCTCGATCGGAGCAAAAAACGCCCTGCTTCAGCTGGCCAACGACAATGCGCGCAACCTCTGGGAATCCACTTATAAGAAGCGGGAAGAAAAAGAATTCGCCCTGCAAATACTGCAGGAAAAATTATCACTCGCCGGATTGCCGCGACGTATTGAATGTTATGATATTTCCAATATCGGGGGCACATACGCCGTCGGTTCCATGGCGGTTCTTCGGGACGGTGACCCCGACAAAAACAGTTACCGGCGTTACCGGGTCACGGCGCCGGCGGAACCGGACGATTATAAAATGATGCAGGAAGTGCTTTCCCGACGGTTTTCCAGCGGTGAACACCTGCCTGACCTGGTTGTTGTCGACGGCGGGAAAGGGCAACTCAACGTCGCGCTTTCGGTGCTGAAAGATCTGAAGATCAGGACGGATGTCATCGGCCTGGCAAAAGAAAAATGCCGGCGCTGTACCGTCCGCGCGGGACAAAAGACAACCCGGACGTGGGAGGATCGCGTCTACCTGCCGGGACGCAAAGATGCCCTCTATTTATCCGCCTGGCCGCAGGCGTTGCGCATTCTTCAACTGGTGCGGGATGAGGCCCATCGTTTCGCATTACGTTACCATCATCAGATCAAACATAAAGGCGATTTGCATTCCGTACTTGATGACATCGCCGACATCGGTGCAAAACGCCGCAAAATTTTACTGAGCCATTTCGGCTCTGCCGGAAAAATAAAAGATGCAACGAAGGAAGAATTGCAAAACGTCCCGGGAATTGGTAAGGTTTTGGCAGAAAAAATCTTTAACGCTCTGAAAATAATTCAGAATGAATGATGGACCGTCATGGGCTTCATAACAATATTCTTGATTGCGACAGGACTGGGACTGGACGCATTTTCCGTCGCGATCGGTATCGGCGCCGCCCATCAGAAAAGATCATGGATCCCGGTGTTGCGGCTCGCGATTGCTTTCGGATTCTTTCAGTTTATCATGCCCATCATCGGCTGGATGGCCGGTCTGACCGTTGTGGAGGTTATCGCCTCCTTCGATCACTGGATTGCATTCGGACTTCTGGCGCTGATCGGGGGGAAAATGATCCTGGAAGGTTGCGGAAAAGGCATTGACGAAACACAATCGGATCGGACAACCGGCTGGCCGCTGCTGATGCTCTCCATTGCGACCAGCATCGACGCTCTGGCGGTGGGTTTCAGTTTTTCCGTCTTGAAACATCCGATTTTGTTCCCTGCCGTCGTCATCGGCGTCGTCTGTTTCGTCATGACGGCTACCGGCATGATTTTTGGCAAGGCGCTGGCGAAATTATTCGGCCGGAAAGTGGAAATCTTCGGCGGAATTGTTTTAATTGTGATTGGCGTAAAAATTCTATTTGACCATTTGATGTGATGTTATGAAAAAAAATATTTTGATCCGGAATGTCTGCCGGGGCTTTATTTTCCTGTTCGTTGTTATTCCTCTTCTTTCCTGCTCCACGTTTACTGCCGCAAGATACGATGCGGACGTCTCGCCGGGTCATTGCCTGCCGGTTTTTCCCGACAGGGATGGCTGGTACGGCGGCGACGGCGCCTACTCCATTAAACTGGACAAGGATCGGACACTCTGGGTTTTCGGAGATACGTTTGTCGGCTGCCCGGGATGCAGACGAGACCGCATTGATATGGACATTGTCCTGGGCACCACCGTTGCGATTTCCTCCTGCCCGGAAAATCGCGGATTTGAGATCACCTATTATCTGCAACACAGCGGCGGTAAATATGTGTCATCGTTCGGCAAGAATGAATGGCTCTGGCCGCAGGATCCGTTTATGGTTAACCGCGTTTTATATATTCCGCTGATATCGATTGTTCCGGGAGACAAAGAAGATGAGGTATTCAATTTCAAAGTCGCCGGTCACAAATTCGTCCGGGTAAAAGATTTTTCCGCGACCGATCCCCGCAATTGGAATTATGATTACGTCGATTTGACGCACGCGCTGCCTCCGGAAATTGCCGCCTTTGCCGCCACATCCGTTGTGCATGATCGCTATGTTTTTTTCTACCCTTTCTATGTTCACGTCAAAAACGATTTGAATGTCTTCGGAAATATTCTGGCCCGCATTCCTGTCGACAGAATCGATCGTCCTGCCGGGGCGATAGAATATTACACCAAGGAAGGAACCTGGGAAAACCGGCTGAGCCCGGAAAAAGTTAAAATCGTTCTCGACGCCAGTGTCTCGGAATTGAGCGTCCGCTACCATGAAGATGATCAAAAGTGGATCGCCGTTTATTTAAGCACCCAAAATAAAGGGGACCGGTTGCTGTATCAGACCTCCGACAAACTGGAAGGTCCGTGGAGTGAAGCGAAACCTCTGGGCGCTCCCGTCCCGGAAGTGGATCCCCGAAGCGCTCTGTACGATAAAGGAAATTTTTGTTACGCGGGAAAAGAACACATCGGATTTTCCAGGGGGAAATATCTTGTGGTGACTTACGTCTGTAATTCATCAGAAGATATGGAGAAGCAGGACAGCTTTATCCGCCGCAATATGTTTCTCTATCGCCCGGTCGTTAGAGAAATCGGTTATTGATTGATTAAACACCCAACCATTTGACGAAATTATAAGCCGCGATTCCACCGATATACGACACCAGCAGCATCATGACAATAGCAGTATAAAACCATTTATTATTGTTCATTTCTTTTTTCAAAACGGCAATTGTGGCGGCACAGGGGATGAAAAGCATCATGACCACAAGAAACGCCGCAGCCGATTCCGGACTCATAATGGCCGGCAACATATTGGACAGACCGTCTCTGCCCACGGAATAAAGCACGCCCAGAGTCGCCACGACATTTTCTTTCGCCACCAGACCGGTCAAAAGAGCGGTAATCATTTTCCAGTCCAGTCCCAG
>ENA-UPXM01001336-UPXM01001336.1-activated-sludge-metagenome-genome-assembly--contig:-NODE-1336-length-32283-cov-16.537390_pt1 | contig 32283 bp, 21 predicted proteins | sample MGYA00238178_ERZ772708 | MGnify/ENA primary metagenome ERZ772708 (study PRJEB29002, sample SAMN05720212) | activated sludge metagenome | isolation source: anaerobic digester from wastewater... | reverse complement strand
AAACACCAGCTTTACCGGCAAGATGTCTCAGATTATCACCGGCTTGCCCAACGGATCTTATCTGTTGAGAGCTGCTGCTTTCTGCAACAATGGGGGTGACGGCTTCTATTTGTTTGCCAACAGCGGTAAAACTCAGGTTCAGACCACTGAGCCGACTTTCCACGAGGTGGTAGGCGTGGTTACCGATGGTAAGCTCGAAATCGGCTTGCTTGCTGAGCTGCCCACCAACAACTGGGTAGGTCTGGACAACGTTAAACTCTACAGCCTGGGCTTTATATTGAACGATATGATTACGGCTCTGGAAGAGCTGATTGTTGAAGCGGAAGCTATCACCGGCGATATGCAGGCCAGCGTAGCTACCGGTTTGGCCGATGCCATATCAAATGCTGAAGCCGCTGTGGCCTCTCGTTCGGAGGTGCATGTGGTGGCCTCGTTGACCGCTTTGCGCGCGGCTATTGATGCTGCCTACAGTTCTATCGCTTTGTACGCCGCATTCCCGGCTTTGCAGACAAAAGCCAATTATATCTATAGTGCTACCGCGGCCGAGGCTGAGGCATTACAGGCTGCTATTACGACTTCCAACGATACTTATGTGGCTAAAACAGCCAACCAGACTACTTACGACAACCTGGTAGCTGCCATGGTTTCGTACAGAGCCGCCAACGATGTTACTGCTTATGTGGTGAATCCCGATATGACCGAGGGTAAAACAGTAGGCTGGGCAAGTGACTTTGGTGAACAAACAGCCGCGTATCCCGGTTTTGAAGGAAGGTTCCTCGAAAAATGGGTTTCTGCTGCCAATAATCTGGCCGATTTCAATCTCAGCCAGATTATATCGGATCTTCCCAACGGCACTTATACCCTGAGTGCCTGGTGTATAGCAACCAAGCAAAACCAGGCCGGTGAAGCTGCCAAAACTTATGTAAAGAACGTCTATCTCTACGCCAACAACGATTCGACGCCTGTTTCCAGCTTAAACGGTGTACCCGAAGAATTCATGATCAATGTCACTGTGGCCGACAACACCCTGAAGCTTGGCTTTACCGGTATAAACTGTACGGCCAACTGGATAGCCATAGACAAGGTAAGGTTGATGAGCCACGATGTCTCTACTTTGCTGGCAGCCAAACAAGTATCGCTGAATGCCCTGATTGGAGAAGCGGAAGCTGTGGTTGCCGGAGTGGACAGCGCCATGTTGGGAGCCGAGTCGTTTAAATACGCTCCTGCCAAGCTGGACGCACTCAATGCCGCCATTGATTCGGCTAAGGTCTTTGCAGGTGCTTCGGTAAACGAGTACGTAGCCATGGAAAACTTCCTGACAGCAGCTATGAACAATCTCAGACAGATGAATCAGCCGCTGGCCACTCAATTTTTCTATATTGTACATAGTTCACTGAACCACTTGGATGTAGCTGACGGCGTCAAGATAAAGACAGCTGCAGACACTGCTTATTATCAGTGGTTTAAATTGCTTCCGATCGGTTCCGGAGAATTGAATGCCTATCATTTGAAGACCCTCGATGAAAAATTTGTCGGCTTGACGGGTACCAACAACTGGGATATGTCTGCACAAGACGTAGCCTCCTCCGACAATAACGTCAAATTTATTATCGAAATGATAGACGGCAGCAAATACAAGCTCAGAACGATCAAAGGCTTGTTGGGTACCGACGCAGTTACCAGCGGATCGGGTGTCTACGGCAATAAAGCCGCAGGAGCCAATTCCGAGTGGAGCTTAGTCGAAGTAGGAGAGGCTGTTTATCAGTATCATAATTCTTCGGTTGAGTTGAAGACTGTTTTGGACGAGGCGAATGCTCAATACGATTCTACTTTGATAGCCGCCGATGAGTTTGCTGCTGCCATTGCTGCCGCCCAGGCTGTGTACGACAAGGGAACAGGTGCAAGTGTGGCCGAACTGCAAGCCGCTGTTGTAGCTTTGAACGAGGCTATCGCCGCCTTTGAAGAAGCGAATGAAGTGCCGCCGATCGTTATCAACAAAGACGACTACGTGGCTTTCTACAGCCAGGATTACGAATTTGTAGCTCAGGCTTCGGATGTATGGACCTCGCCCAACAATCAGGCAGGTTTCTCCCTGGTCGAAGAAGCAGGCAACAAGTACATCAATTACGATCACGGCAACGTCAATTCCAGAGGTGCTTACAGCAACTTCGACATTGATTATGCCGGTATTTCGGAGTATCTGGTAGAGTTTGATCTGGCATTGACAGCCGGAAATAATCAGGCAACCGAATTTGCACTTAAGGGAACGGATTTTGCCTACGCCGGTGGTAATGTCAACTGGGGTGCAGAAAAAGGGTATCTCTTTAAATTGTCCACCACCAATTCTACTACCTGGACCATTGTCGGTAGTGGTGCCGAAAGCTATACGGTGGAACTGAATGCGCTTGAATTCTATCATTTCCTGGCTTTGGTCAGAGCCGATGGAATTCAGCTAACGATTACCGATGCTGCCGATTCCGTTGTTTTGGATAATGTTGCCATTACTTTGGGCAGTGAAGGTATCGAATGCGTAGGTCTGCATTATCAGGCAGGTCGTTATCAATCGAAGATGAAGATAGACAATATCTTGCTGAGTAAACCTGTGCCGCTGACCAAGGTAACCTGGTATATGCAGGATTACGAAAACGTTGCTTCTGCCGCAGATGTATGGACTTCTCCCAACAACCAGGCCGGTTATTCCCTGGTCGAAGAAGAAGGTAATAAATACATTTATTACAACCACGGCAACGTCAATTCGAGAGGTAGTTACTCTAATTTTGAGATAGACTTTGCCGATGTAGATAAGTACATTCTGGAATTTGACCTGGCACTGAAAGCCGGTAATAACCAGGCAACTGAATTTGCAGTTAAGGGAACTGATTTTGCCTACACCGGTGATAATGTCAACTGGGGTGCAGGAGGAGGTTATCTCTTTAAATTATTCACCACCAATTCTACTACCTGGACCATTGCCGGCAGTGGTGCCGAAAGCCATACTGTGGAACTGAATTCTCTCGAATTCTACCATTACAGTGCCGAAATAAGCGCCGAAGGCATATTGCTGACAATTACCAATGCTGCCGATTCCGCCGTTCTCGACAAAGCTGCCATCACTTCGGGCAGTGCAGGCATCGAATGTGTGGGTCTGTATTATCAGGCAGGACGTTATCAATCTGAAATGAAGATCGACAACATCGCTTTCAGTAAACTGGTCAAGGGTGTCGTTATGGTAGAACCCACCGTGTTGATGACAGGAGTGAGCGGAATATCCCGTATCATTACCATGCTTTCAACCCAGCCCACTGCCATCTTGAAGTATGTCCTTGTCAGTGCCGAAGACTACGAAGCGGCTGTTGAAATTGCCGATGTTGACACTACCAAGTATCAATGGCAAACTTATACTGCCCCCTTCATGGTCGACGCTGAAGCCTCTTATCTGTTGGCTTATGCCACCGACGGCTCTGTCAACTCAGCACTGGTGAAGGGCGTATATGCAGCCGGCACCGAAATTGCCGTCAATGCACCAGTTATTTCGCTGATTGCAGTGAATGGAACAGCCAAGACTTATGCCATCACCAGTGATAACAGCGATGTGTTGTTTGCTCCGGTTTCGGTGATTCATTACGAATACGGAACAAACAGCGGTGTGTACTCAGGTCCGTTGACCATAGACGAAAGCTGCACGTTGACTGCTACCGCATCGACAGAGGGTTATGCTTCTGCCAGTACCAGCATAGCTATAGACGGCCGTACCAATTACCGGGTAGCCAAGTCTTACGACTTTACTCAGGTAGATCAGGCCGTTATAGATACCATGTTGGCTCACGGCTGGACCGCCTCTTACGATTCACTGAATGTGTTGATCAATATTCATCTGCTCGAAGGGGCAGGCAGTGATAAGAACGCCGATAACCTTTTCTATTACGATCAGGATTCGGTCAAGATTCAGTACTTCCCCGATTTCGCAGCGAACTTTGATAGCTACGAACTCCGTACGGGAGCTGATGGTAAACTTGCCGGTTTGTACAGCCAGTCCAGCGGAGGCAGGGCAGTTACTGTAAGTAATATTACTGCAGGCCAGTTTGTAGAGTTCATTATTGAAAATGTATCCTACATAGTGAAATCCACTTCGACCTCTTGCAGCTATACTATGGACCGTTATAAAACCTTGCAGAAGGTGAATGTCTTTATTCCGGACATTTATTTGGATGTAAATACGGTAAGTATAGATATTACTGCTGCCGGAAATGTCAATGTGGAATACGACAAGGCTATGAACATCGCTCAGAATGAAGTGCTGTCTATAACTGGAACCGTCAACTTTAGCCGTGTATTCGGCTCCGGTTATGAACCTTTTGTAGCGCCTTTCAACAAGCCTGTTATCATGGATGCCGACAGCAATGTACTGGTACGCGGAACCGACTACGTTATAAGACGACTCTCCTCGGGAGAATTTGTTGAACTGGGACCGACCGCCAATATCGTTGCCAACACGGTGGGCTATGTAATCAAAGTGGCCGAAAAGTATGTAGGTCAGCCTATAACTTTCGTATACGAGAGCGAAACAGGTTTCGAACTGGGTATTGCTCAGACCACTTTCAACGCTCCGTCGAGTGGCATAGCTTACAGAACCAACAGACGCTTTATACCTCATGCTCTTGGTTCAGACACTACCACCGTTTACGCTTACGTGATGAACGACGAGGGTACGGCTTTTGTGAAAACAGCCAATCCGGTAATACCGGCCTTCCAGGCTTGTATTATGGCCGACTCAACTACGCTGGCCACCATTGATGAAATCAAGGTGGAAAAAGAACAAGCTTTGAACGGTATTTCTCAAGACAGGGTAGTCGTTTCGCGCGAATACTTCGATTTGAGCGGCACCAGGTTGCTCGAACCCGGTGTGGGGATCAATATTGAACGCATCCGGTACGAAGACGGTGCCATTGAAGTCAAAAAGATCATTATTTATGCCCGATAGGAATAACTAATGATGCTTATATCCAAAAAGGGGGTGTCTCTTAGAGACATCCCCTTTTTTTGGTTCGCCCGGCACGAACAGTATCGTTTATTCCCGGCAAATCTCGTGGATTAAATCGTAAGCTGCAGCCTGTTCCGAGGGATTTTCGCAATAAGTGACCACGATGAGTTTCATGCCCGGAGCCCAAAGTTCTTTCACCTTTTGGCCCAGGGTTTCGAGGTCGCCGACTATGCGGGCATTCAGAACAATGCCCGTATGAGCAAAGGCGGCGGCAAAACCTTCGCAGGGATTGGCATCGGGGTCGGTAGCCTTGGAGAAAGCACCGTCGGCCATTCGGAGCCCGTCTATACGGACAATGTCTTCTTTTTTGTCTGACCAGTTGCCGCAGGAGTGGAACACCGGACCTCCAAAAGGCCGGCCGGCACGGACCATTCTCGGTACGGCGAAGTCGTTGTAAAGGTCGGGAGGCAACATAACGATATTGTCGTCGCTCATGCCAAAGCCATCAAAAAACCTGCTCGAAGCAAAACCGTGTCCGGGCTTGACCAAAGCGGGGCCTATGAGTCTGGTCTGTACCTTGGTGAACTCGATGAGTAAATCGGTGATCTTATCTAAGGCCTGTTCTACCGCTTCGGGATTCAGGTAAAATTCCGGAAAAAACATATTGGAATCGACCAGGTTGCACAGGATATTCAGGGGAGACTGGACATCGCACCACGACATGGGCAAACGCCCCCGGGTCTGCTCCAGAAAGTATTCGGTCATTTCGAGGCTGTGACTGCCGATGGCTGTTTGGGCTACCGGTTTGAAATCGGCCTGCAGCAAATGTTCCAACTGCTCAAATTTGCCGTCCAGGGCCGGCGCCTGGCCTTGTTCCCAGCGATAGCCGAAACCGAATGCCGAGGCTATGGTGCCTATACCGTACCAGGGCTCCAGAAAATTGGGAATGTCCGCTTTATAGCCCATACTTTGTTGCAGGGCTCCCAACTGCCAATTAAGGGATTTCTGCCAATCGGCACTGTCTTCGGCAAAGACTTCTTTTACCCGCATACGACGATAGACCATTACACCGGAGGGAGCTTCCCAAAACTTCTTACAGCCTTGGTTTAAGCGGGCTTCGTATTCGGCATAGGCTTCAAAATCAAATTCTTCAGGACTTAAGGGCAGAACTTTGCTGGCTTGAGAGTCGGAAGAATAAATATTGAATTGGTCTTTCATTTTTCTGTTTTATTGAAGGAGAGAAGCTCCGCACGGTGATCAGAATTCAACAAATGATACTTCCGTTGGGCGTTGTTTTGCCGGCCTGGGGTTGCATAAGGGCAAATCTTTTTTGGTCGTTTTCGGCGTAGAGTATCATGCCCTGAGAAACGATGCCCCTGATTTTTCGCGGTTCAAGATTGATCAGGACCGGAACTTGTTTACCGATAAGCTCCTCGGGACTGAAATGTTCCAGTACGCCCGAAACAATAGTGCGTTGATCCAGGCCCGTGTCTACCAGCATCTTCATAAGTTTTTCGGTGTTGGGAACAGCTTCGGCCTGCAGTATGGTACCAACGCGAATGTCCATTTTGCAGAAACTGTCGTAATCGATGGGGGCTTTGGCCGGGGCAGGGGTCCAGCTTGCTTCTGCTTGGTTTTCCCGTGTGGCTTTATTGTTGTTTTTGGTGTTGAGCAGTTTTTGAATCTGTTGATTTATGGCATCGTCTTCTATCTTTTCAAAGAGCAATTCGGCGGGATTGAGCTGATGACCCACGGGCAGCAGATCGGTACGGCCCAGCGACTCCCAGCGGAAGCTGTCTATGCCCAGCATCCTACGCAATTTTTGGGCCGTGAAAGGCAGGAAGGGTTCAAAAACGATGGCCAGGTTGGCGGCTATCTGCAGGCAGAGATTCAGAATGCTACCCACCCGGGGCAGATCTGTTTTGGCCAGTTTCCAGGGTTCGGTGTCGGCCAGGTATTTATTCCCGATGCGGGCCAGATTCATGGCTTCTTTTTGGGCATCTCTAAAGCGGAATACATCGAGCAGGGTTTCGACCTTGTTTTGGACGTCGGTAAACTCCTCCATTGTTTGCCGGTCGTAATCGTTAGGTTCGCCCCGAGCCGGTACTTTCCCCTGAAAATACTTATGAGTGAGTACCATAGCCCGGTTGACAAAGTTGCCGAATACGGCTACCAATTCGTTGTTGTTGCGGGCCTGAAAATCTTTCCAGGTAAAATTATTGTCCTTGGTTTCGGGGGCGTTGGCGGTTAAAACATAACGTAATACATCCTGTTTACCCGGGAAGTCTTCGAGGTATTCGTGCAACCATACCGCCCAGTTTTGCGAAGTGGATATTTTGTCGTCTTCGAGGTTTAGAAACTCATTGGCCGGCACGTTGTCGGGCAAAATAAAACTGCCTTCGGCTTTGAGCATGGCCGGAAACACGATGCAGTGAAACACGATGTTGTCTTTGCCTATGAAATGGATCAGTCTGGTTTCGGGGTCTTTCCACCATTTTTCCCAGCTGTCGGGCAAGAGCTCTATGGTATTTGAAATATAACCGATAGGTGCGTCGAACCACACGTAGAGCACTTTGCCTTCGGCGCCTTCGACCGGAACGGGAACGCCCCAGTCCAGGTCGCGGCTCACCGCCCTGGCTTGCAGGCCCATGTCGAGCCACGATTTGCATTGTCCGTAGACATTGCTTTTCCATTCTTTATGCTCTTCGAGTATCCATTGTTTCAAAAATGCCTCGTATTGGTCCAGGGGCAGATACCAGTGTTTGGTTGCTTTCATAACGGGTTTGCTCCCGCTGATGGCCGAACGCGGATGTATCAGTTCGTTGGGGCTGAGGGAGTTTCCGCAGGATTCGCATTGGTCGCCGTAGGCGTTTTCGTTGCTGCAATGCGGACAGGTTCCGGTGATATAGCGGTCTGCCAGAAACTGGCCTGCTTCCTCGTCGTAATATTGTTCACTGGTTTTTTCGACAAAGCTGCCCTGGCGGTTGAGTTTGTCAAAAAAGGCGGAAGCGGTTTTATGATGGATGGCCGAAGTGGTACGTGAGTAAATATCGAAAGAAATACCAAAATCTTCGAAGGATTTCTTGATGATGTGGTGGTAGCGGTCTACAATAGCCTGAGGGCTGACTCCTTCCTTTTTTGCTTTGAGTGTAATGGGCACACCGTGCTCGTCGGAGCCCCCGATGAACAAGACGTCTTGTCCTTTGAGTCTGAGATAACGAACATAAATGTCTGCCGGGACGTAAACGCCGGCCAGGTGTCCGATGTGAACCGGCCCGTTGGCATAGGGCAGAGCGGTGGTGACGGTGGTCCGTTTGAATTGTCGGGTCATAAGTATGAATGCTTTTAAGCCGCAAAAGTACAAATTTATCGGGGAATTAGCAGGGCTTTTTTACGACTCTGTTTTTTCTCTTTGTTTCCCGGTTTATTTACCGTCTTCGATGGTGGGTATCGGGTTCCTCAAAGTATTTCCGTGTGTGAGGTTCGTAAAGCTAAGACATAATTATAAAGCCGAAGAGTGGGTAGTTTTTTATGATTGCTCTGATTCTGACCTTTGTTGGCCTTGTTTTCCATAAAAACACAGAGAATTTTAAAAACAAGAGAAGAAAGAGAAAAATATCCATGAAGTTTATATTACAGATAATCAGCCATATAGACTGTTGAAAACTTGTTGAAAACTTTTTATCTCATTTTATTTAAAAAAAGTGGGTGAAAATGTAGCAAAGTGGGTGAAAATGTTTATTTTTGTCTGAAAAATTTGCCTCTATGGGGTAAAATAGTCAAAATATAGGCTGTAAAAAGACAAAAACATGCGATTTTTAGGAAATATCGAAGCTAAACTGGACGCCAAAAACAGGGTGTTTGTTCCTGCCGCTTTTAGGAAAGTGCTGGACAACGCCGTTTTTACTAAAACCGATGAAGGCTCGCAAAGTAGAATTTTGTATTTGCGCAAAGATGTTTACCAGAATTGCATAGTGGTTTATCCGGCTCCGGTATGGGAAGAAGAATTGAGCGAATTGCGTGCCCGGCTTAATAAATGGAATCCTCAGGAGCAGGAACTTTACCGGCAGTTTATGCTGGAAGCCGAGGCCGTAGAAATGGATCCTAACGGACGTATATTGATTTCCAAACGTCTGTTGTTAAAAACCGGTATAGAAAAAAATGTACGTTTTTTAGGCGTGGATAATACCATGGAAATCTGGGCAAAAGAAGCTCTCGAGCAGCCAAGAGTGGATCCGGAGCTGTTTAAAACCCGGATGCAGGAACTAATGACCAAAACCAAAATCCCGGAATAATTACGCCATGGAAACACCCTACCATATTCCTGTTTTGTTGAGTGAAAGCGTAGATGGCCTGGCTCTGAAACCGGGAGGCATTTATGTAGATGCAACTTTTGGGGGAGGAGGTCATTCGCGCGCCATACTGGCGCAGCTTAAAGGAGGTCGGCTGTATGCCTTTGACCAGGACGAAGAAGTTTTGAAAAATTTGCCGGAAGATAAACGTTTACAGTTTGTTCACGGCAATTTTCGCTTTTTATCCAATTTTATGCGTTATTACGAAGAGGAACAAGTGGACGGAATTCTGGCAGATTTGGGTGTATCGTCTCATCATTTCGATCAGGCCGGCAGGGGATTCTCTTTTCGTTTTGATGTCAACCTTGATATGCGGATGAATCAAAGAGCTACTCTTACGGCTGCAGATATTCTGGCAGATTATTCCAAAGAAGAGCTCTGCAGAGTATTTCGCGTGTACGGAGAATTTCGTCAGGCTGCAAGGATGGCCGGGGCTGTCGTGAAGGCTAGAGAGGAACAAGCTGTAAGAACGGCGGGTCAGTTGTCGGATTTGTTACGGCCTTTGTTGAGCAGGCAAGCCGAAAAAAAAGACCTGGCCAGAGTTTTTCAGGCTTTGCGTATTGAACTGAATCAGGAAGTCGGGGCTCTCGAGGATTTGTTGACACAATCCCTGGATATCCTGAAACCCGGAGGTCGACTGGTGGTAATCAGTTATCATTCGCTCGAAGACCGTTTGGTCAAAAATTTTATGAGGACCGGAAATCTGGAGGGTGAGGTAAAAAAAGATTTTTACGGCAACAATCTCAGTCCCTTTATTCTGATCAACAACAAGGTGCTGGTGCCTTCGCCGGAAGAACAGGAACTGAATCCGCGTTCGCGCAGTGCCCGCCTTAGAATAGCAGAAAAGCGTTAAGAAATGGAACAGGAAGAAGAAAATAAAAAAACGACCAAACGTTTTATTTTTGGCGAATTTATAGACGGAAGCTTTCTGGATAAGAATTTCTTTCGCAAACACGCCAAATTGATATTCCTTATAGTAGTGTTGCTCTTTGTTTATATAGGCAATCATTACTCGGTAATAATGAAACTGGCCGAAATAAACAGGTTGCAACAAGAACTTAACGATGTAAAATACGAGGCTTTGATGTACACCTCGGAGTTTATGCAGGAAAGCCGCCAATCGCATATTAAATCGATGGTAGAGGAAAAAGGCTTGGAATTAAAGGAATTAACCGAGCCTCCCTATACCTTGAAAGTAAAATAAACGGAGCCGCTTGCAGGCTTGGAAAGGAAATGGACGAACAGACAGGTGAAGACATAACAAAAGGTATACGCAAACGCTATTTGATCATAGTGATTCTGTGTTTTAGTGTCATGCTGTTTGGTATTATTTTTGCAGCTTTTCACATACAATTTGCCGAAGGGGCGGCCTGGGCAGAATGGAAAAACAAACAACAGCGCGAAAACGTTGTTGTTCCCGCCGGCAGAGGGAATATTTTTTCGGACGAGGGTTTGCTGATGGCCGCCACAGTGCCGAGCTATGCCCTGTATATGGATTTTCAGGCCGTACACAGGGATACTCTCAATAAATACATGAAACCGCTTTGCCGGGCTCTGTCGCAAAAATTCGGCGACCTGTCGCCGGCAGATTTTGAAGCAAGGCTGCGCGAGGGGCAGCGCAGGGCCAGTCGTGAGTATCTGATACATCCGCGGAGAGTGTCTTACGCCGACTGGAAAGAGATCAAGACCTTCCCTTTGTTTAGTAAAGGCCGTTATCAAAGCGGATTGTATGAAAAAAAATACCTGGAACGTCAAAAAATGTTTGGCTCTCTGGCTTCGAGAACCATAGGAAATATTTACGCCGAATTCGGCAAAGGCGGGCGCAGTGGGCTTGAGTTAAAGTACGATTCTTTGCTCCGGGGCCAGGACGGTGTGTCGACCCGTCAAAAAGTGGCCGGCCAATACATGAATGTCAACAACAAAGAGCCCCGGGACGGTTGGAATTTAAGGACGACCATCAACATTCCCATGCAGGACATCGTTGAGACGGCTTTGAAAGAAATGCTCGAAAAGACGGAGGCAGCCTCGGGAACCGCCGTACTGATGGAGGTGAAAACAGGCAAAGTAAAAGCGATCAGCAATTTAGGCCTTACTTCCACGGGATCTTACCAGGAAATACAAAACTACGCCGTAAGCGACCTCAGTGAGCCGGGTTCCACCTTCAAAACCATAGCCATGATGGCCGCCCTGGAAGAAGGCAAAATCAAGCCCAACGATTCGGTCGATACCCAAAAGGGCCTGGTCAGAATGTATGGCCAGGCAATGAGCGATCACAATCAGGAACATGGAGGTTACGGTAAAATAACCGCAGCCAAGAGCATTTGGTATTCTTCCAACATCGGCATTTCTACTTTGATAGACAAAGCTTTTGCCGACAATCCTGCCCGTTTTGTGGATCGCTTGTACAAAATGAAGATCAATCAGCCTATGGATATAGAAATTCCGGGTGCAGGCTATCCCGACATTCCTCATCCTAAAAATAAAAACCGTTATTGGGCTAAAACCGACTTACCCTGGATGTCGATCGGCTACGTGGTGCGTATCCCGCCTATTTACACCTTGACCTATTACAATGCTATTGCCAACGATGGTTGTATGGTAAAACCCTTTTTTGTTGAAGAAATTTTCAGAGAAAATCAGGTACATAAAAGCTTTGGTACGGAGGTCCTGAATTTAAAAATATGCTCCGACAAAACCTTGCGCGAGATCAGAGCGATGTTGGACAGCGTGGTGGAAAAAGGAACGGGAGGGGCGGCCAAAAGTAAGTTTTTCCCCATAGCAGGCAAAACCGGAACGGCGGTTTTGTCCAAAGGTTCCATGGGATACAAGGCAGGGGGCAAAAACTATCAGGTTTCGTTTTGTGGTTATTTCCCTTCGGATCGCCCCAAATACAGTGCCATTGTGGTGATACGCGATCCGGTAGTGGGCTATGCCTCGGGAGGTGTGATGGCCGGAGGAGTTTTCAAGGAAATTGCTGAGCAGATTTATGCCCGGGAATTGTGGATAGACCTGAACAGTAAACGGGTCAAAGAGACCAAAGAGACGGGTCTTCCCAAAATTAAAACAGGCCTGCCCGGCCCCAGCTTTTACGTTATGGACAAATTGAATATAAAATACGACGATTCCGGGGTTCAGGGTGAGCGTCCTATAGTGGTCAGGCGGGAAGAAGAAAGTAAAAGATTGCTTCTGGAAGAAAGAAACCTTATTGAAAACCTGGTGCCCAACGTGTTGGGCATGGGAGCCAGGGATGCCATTTTGTTGCTCGAGCAATGGGGGCTTCAAGTCAGGCTTACGGGCAAAGGCAAGGTGGTGCAACAATCGCTCCGTCCGGGTACCGTCTCGCGCGAAGGGCAGGAAATCGTATTACGTTTGAATTGACGATAAGCATGAAACTGAGTCGGTGCATAGAAGATTTGACTGTTTTGGAGCATTTGGGCCCCAAAGACAAGGAGATCAATTCCGTTTGTTTTGATTCCCGGCTGGCAGCTCCCTCTTGTCTTTTTGTAGCTCAAAAAGGCAGCCGCAGCGACGGGCACGACTATATTCCCGAAGTGGTGGCAAAAGGGGCCGCAGTGATAGTATGTGAAAACCTGCCTTCGGAGATAAATCCGGAGGTGACGTATATCCGCACAGGCAACAGCAATCTGGCCTTGGGTTTAATATCTGCCGCCTGGTTTTCTCATCCCTCGCGTAAGCTGAAATTGGTGGGAGTTACCGGTACCAACGGCAAGACTACCATAGCCAGCTTGCTCTACAATACCCTCAAAGCTTTGGGTTATAAAGTCGGTTTATTGTCTACCGTTTGCGTTCGCGTGGATGAACAGGAATTGCCGGCTACTCATACCACCCCCGATGCTTATGCCATCAACAGTTTGTTATCGCAGATGCTGGCGGCCGGCTGCGAATATGCTTTTATGGAAGTGAGTTCACACGCGGTAGATCAGGAAAGGATAGCCGGTCTGCACTTTGCCGGAGGAATTTATACCAATCTCACTCACGACCATTTGGACTACCACAAAACGGTAGAGGCCTATCTCAGGGCCAAAAAAAGCTTTTTCGACCGTTTACCGGCAGAGGCTTTTGCCTTGACCAACGCGGACGACAAAAACGGGAAAGTGATGCTTCAAAATTGCCGGGCTGCCCATTATACCTACTCCTGCCGCAGTTTGGCCGATTTCAGGGCCAGATTGCTCGAAACTCATTCCGACGGTATGCAACTGGATTTTGACGGTCGGGAGGTACACGTTCGTTTTATCGGAAAATTCAATGTATCGAATTTACTGGCCGTATATGGGACTGCCGTCTTGTTGGGGATGGATGCTGCCGAAGTGCTCAGAATCATAAGCACCTTGCGTCCGGTATCGGGCAGGCTGGAATTTTTGAACTCTCCCACCGGTTATACCGCTATAGTTGATTATGCCCACACACCGGATGCTCTGAAGAACGTTTTACAAACCCTGGCTCAGATACGCAAGCAGGGCAAGATTATCAGTGTGGTGGGAGCGGGGGGCAACCGCGATAAAACGAAACGTCCCGAAATGGCTCTGGAGGCTGTGCGGGCCAGCGATACCCTGATACTTACTTCCGATAATCCGAGGTTTGAAGAACCGCAGGCTATTTTGGACGATATGTATGCCGGTGTTCCTGCCGAAGTACGAAAAAGAGTGCTGTCCATCGTCGATCGCAGGGAGGCTATTCGTACTGCCTGCAGACTAGCCGGTAAAGGCGATTACGTGTTGGTGGCCGGCAAAGGACACGAAGATTATCAGGAAATCAAAGGAGTGAAATATCCTTTTGACGACAAAAAAATAATTACTGAAATTTTTAAAGAATTACTCTGATACCAATACCCGGTTGTTGTTTTATTTATAAAAGTTTACAGCCACAAAACAAGAGAATATGTTAGTGCCTTTGTTTGATTATTTAAACAGTATCGACTTTACGGGAGCAGGAATGTTTCAGTACGTATCGTTCAGGTCAATTATGGCCTTTATCTTTTCGCTGCTTATAGCCACTTTTATCGGCCGGAAAATAATCCTTAAGCTTCAACGTATGCAGATAGGCGATGTTCCCCGCGATCTGGACGTGGAGGGTCAATTAAGTAAAAAAGGCACTCCTACTATGGGTGGAATCATCATTTTTCTTTCACTTATTGTCCCGGTATTGCTTTTTGCCAAACTGGACAACATTTACATCATTTTGATGCTGATCAGTACCGTTTGGCTTACCTTATTGGGTTTTGCCGACGATTACATCAAAGTGTTCAAAAAACACAGAGAAGGGCTCAAGGGTAAATTCAAAATTATCGGCCAGGTGGGCATAGGATTAATTGTGGGGCTGACCCTTTATCTGAGTCCCGAAGTGGTGATTCGCGAAAATGTTCAGCTCAACAACGGCTTGCCCAACGAAGAAGTCCGTTTTGAAGAAGGTGAAGTAAAATCGACCAAGACGACCATTCCTTTTTTTAAAAACAACAACCTGGATTATGCCAATTTGGTTTGTTTTATGAAAGAACACAAGCAGGCAGCCGGCTGGGTGCTGTTTGTGCTGGTTACCATTTTTATCGTAACCGCCGTTTCCAACGGAGCCAATCTGACGGATGGTTTGGATGGCCTTACTACAGGGACTTCGGCCATTATCGGAGTGGGTTTGGGTATATTGGCTTATGTGTCGAGTAATATGAATTTTGCTTCGTATTTGAATATTATGTACATACCCGGTTCCGAGGAATTGGTCATTTATATGTCGGCTTTTGTGGGGGCCACCGTGGGATTTTTGTGGTTCAATTCTTTTCCGGCGCAAGTATTTATGGGCGATACCGGCAGTTTGATGTTGGGCGGTGTTATTGCCGTTTTTGCCATTATCATTCGCAAAGAATTGATGTTGTTGTTTTTCTGTGGTGTGTTTTTGCTGGAATCCTTGTCGGTGATGATGCAAGTCTCCTATTTTAAATGGACCAAAAAACGTTATGGGGTGGGGAAGCGTATTTTTAAAATGGCTCCTTTGCATCATCATTTTCAAAAGCCGGGCAATGCTGGCATTGAGGCCTTGATTCAAAAACCCATCAAAGCCATACCCGAATCCAAGATTGTGGTTCGTTTTTGGATCATCAGTCTATTGTTGGCTGCTTTTGCCATAATAACACTAAAAATCAGGTAAGAATGAAGAGAATCGTTGTTATAGGAGGAGCCGAAAGCGGCAGCGGAGCGGCAGTGCTGGCCAGGAAACAGGGTTTCGATGTCTTTTTGACGGACAATGCTCCTATTCCCCAGCGTTACCGTAAATTGCTCGAAGATAACATGATAGTATTCGAAGAAGGACAACACAGCCTCGAACTCATTTTGAACGCCGACGAAGTCATTAAGAGCCCGGGAGTTCCCGACAAGGCTCCCCTGATTCAAACAATCAAAGCCAAGGGCATACCCGTTGTTTCGGAGATTGAATTTGCCGGGCGCTATACCAAAGCCAAAATGATTTGTATTACAGGGAGTAACGGTAAAACCACCACCACTCTGCTTACTTATCATATTCTGAAAAACGGAGGGCTCAATGTGGGGCTGGCCGGCAACATAGGTCAAAGTTTTGCCTTGCAGGTAGCTCAGCAGGACTACGATTACTATGTGATTGAACTCAGCAGTTTCCAGTTGGACTATATGTTTAAATTCAAGGCGGATGTGGCTGTAATGCTCAACATCACTCCCGACCACCTGGATCGTTATCATTACAATTTGCAGGAATACGTGGACTCCAAATTCCGGATTATTCAGAATCAGACCGAGCAGGATGCTTTTATTTACTGGAACGACGATCCCATTATTCAACGGGAGATAAAGAAAAGAACGATCAGAGCCAAAACCTACCCTTTCTCCCTCAAAAAAGATGCCGGCATCAAAGCTTTTATCGAAGATAAAATATTGGTTATCAATACTCCGGATCAACAATTCGAAATAGAACAGGAAGCTTTGGCCTTGCGAGGAACCCATAACCTTTACAACACTATGGCGTCGGCTATTTCGGCCAACATAGCGCATATTCGCAAAGAAGAAATACGCACGGCCCTGAGTAATTTCAAGGGTGTGGAACATCGTTTGGAAAAAGTGGCCGGGGTGGCCGGGGTGGAATACATCAACGACTCCAAAGCCACCAACGTAAATTCCTGCTGGTACGCCCTCGAATCGGTCAATACACCGGTAGTGTTGATAATGGGAGGTACCGACAAAGGAAACGACTACGGCGAAATTGAAGCTTTGGTCAGGCAAAAGGTGAAAGCCATCGTTTGCCTGGGTGTTGACAATACTAAGCTGCACGATTTCTTCAGGGACAAAGTAGACGAAATTCGCGATGCACGGTCGATGAAAGAGGCAGTGGACCTGGCAAGCAATCTGGCAACCAAAGGCGATACTGTCTTGTTGTCGCCTTGCTGCGCCAGTTTCGACCTTTTCGAAAACTACGAAGACCGCGGTCGTCAATTCAAGAACTGCGTTCGCAATTTATAAGAGATGGAACTGATACAAAGTGTGTTCAAAGGCGACAAAGTGATCTGGATGATCTTTTTGTTTTTATGTATAATTTCGTTGGTGGAGGTTTTTAGCGCCATCGGGACCCTCGCTTATGCCCGGATGAATCCTTTCGAGCCTATCATAAGACACGGCTTGTATTTATTGATAGGGGTTGCCATGGTGGTGGCTTTTCATAACTTCCATTACAAGTATACCGCTTTGCTGGTGTTCCCCCTGCTATTGTTGTCGGTTATTATGCTTATTCTGACTCCCATAATAGGTGTCAGACTGAACGAAGCAGCGCGTTGGATAGAGATTTTCGGTATACAGATTCAACCTTCGGAACTGGCCAAATTGTCGATGGTATTGTTTTCGGCTTGGTTTCTGGGCAGGGCTCAGGGCTCCAAAGAGGCCATGGATAAGGCATTTTGGGTGGTGCTTATTGTGACGGCCGCCTTGGCTTTTTTGATTGTGTTTGAGAATTTGTCCACTGCTATTTTGCTCTGCCTCTTTGTTTTTCTTATGATGGTGGTGGCCGGGGTGGACTGGAAAAAACTCCTGATTTTGTTTTTACTGGTGGCTTCGGCAGCCGCTTTGCTGTTGTTTTTGTTGATCAAGATAGAGCGCCTCGACGGGGTGCCCCGCTGGGAAACCTGGCACAATAGATTGGTGACCGAACAGCTGGATGTCAGGGATGAAGGATTTAAAATTACGGACGAGAACCGGCAGGTTTCACATGCCAAAATAGCTATTTCCGGGGGTAAGTTTTTGGGCGTTTTACCCGGCAACAGCAGCCAGCGTGATTTTTTGCCCCAAGCCTATTCCGATTTTATTTTTGCCATTATCATAGAGGATTTGGGTTGGTTGGGTTTGTTTGGGGTGCCTTTCCTGTATTTGTTTTTGTTGTTCAGGGCTTTAAAAATCGCCAAACGTTGTACAAAATCAGTGCCTATGCTCCTGGTGCTTGGTTCGGCACTGATTATATCTATGCAGGCTTTTGTCAACATGGCAGTGGCGGTAAACTGGTTCCCGGTTACCGGACAACCTTTGCCTTTGATAAGCAGAGGAGGCAGTTCGGGAGTCATTACTTGTTTGTATTTTGCGATTATACTGAGTGTTAGCAATTTTGCTACACAAAAACCTATACCCGAAGAGGAAAACTTAATATCGAACGAAACGGAAGATCCGGATTATGAACAGCAGGAAGAAATCGAAGCAGCAGACTGAAGAAACGCGTAAACCGCGTTTTATTATTTCGGGAGGAGGTACCGGAGGGCATATTTTTCCGGCCATTTCCATAGCCAACGCCCTTAGGCAAAAGTGCCCCGAGGCCGACATACTTTTTGTCGGCGCCGAAAACCGCATGGAAATGGAAAAAGTGCCGGCAGCAGGCTATCCTATCATCGGACTCCCTGTGAGAGGTTTTGATCGTCAACATTTGCTGAGTAATGTCAAAACCTTGTTTCAGTTGCTGAGAAGTATGTGTAAAGCCCACAAATTGATACGCGAATTTAAGCCCGACGTAGCGGTCGGAGTGGGCGGTTATGCCAGCGGTCCTTTGCTCAGGGCTGCGGCTGCCAAAAAAATACCTTGTCTCATACAGGAACAAAATTCGTATGCCGGAATTACCAATAAATTACTTGCAGCAGGGGCTGCCCGTATTTGTGTGGCTTATGAGGGCATGGAGCGCTTTTTCCCGAAAGAAAAGATTTTGCTTACCGGCAATCCCGTGCGTCAGGATTTACTTCGTTCACTCAATCAAAAGGAAGCGGCCCTGAAGCATTTCGGGCTAAAGCCGGATCGCCCTGTTTTGCTTGTCCTGGGAGGCAGCCTGGGCGCTCGTAGTATCAACCGGGCAGTGCAGCAACAACTTGAATCCATAGAAAAATCGAGAGTGCAGTTGATCTGGCAAACCGGCAAGTATTATTACGAGGATATTATGGCTGCCAATGCAGAACTCAATAATAAGGCTATCCTAATCACGGACTTTATTTCGAGGATGGACTATGCGTATGCCTTGGCCGATTTGGTTGTGTCGAGGGCGGGTGCCGGTTCCATTTCTGAGTTTGCACTGTTGGGTAAAGCGGTTTTGCTGGTTCCTTCGCCCAATGTGGCGGAAGATCATCAGACCCAAAATGCCCTGGCCTTGGTGCGCAAGGGAGCCGCCGTTATGATCAGCGATGAGGAAGCTTGCGAAAAACTCATTCCCGAGGCTTTGGCCTTGCTGGAACAGCCCGGACGCTTGCAAGAACTGAGAAGCGCCATCAAAAAAATGGCTTTGCCACATGCTGCCGAACACATAGCAGATGAAATAATAAAATTAGCGAAGATATGACAATCAAGCAGGTATACTTTATCGGGATTGGCGGTATAGGCATGAGCAATCTTGCCCGTTATTACCATTCCCGTTCTTGCCGTGTAGCCGGATACGACAGAACGGAAACCGAATTGACCAGACAACTGGTAAAAGAAGGCATGGAAATACATTACTGCGACGACGTGGAGGCCATTCCCGAAGCTTTCAAAGAGGTGAATACCACCTTGGTAGTGAGAACACCTGCTGTTTCCGATACGCATTCCGAATTGCAGTATTTCCGTTCTGCCGGCTTCAGAATCGTGAAGCGTGCCGAAGTGCTGGGTGAGATTTCACGAGAACTCGATGCCTTATGTGTGGCCGGAACTCACGGCAAAACCACCACCAGTACGTTGCTGGCCCATTTGCTCAGACAATCTTCGCTCGATTGCAATGCCTTTTTGGGCGGAATAGCCCTCAACTACGGTACCAACCTTTTGTTATCCGGCAAAAGCCGGCTTATGGTGGCAGAAGCCGATGAATACGACAGGTCTTTTCACCGGCTCAGCCCCTGGATGGCTGTGATTACTTCGGTAGATCCCGATCATCTGGATATTTACCACAGCCACGAAGCTTACCTGGAGGCTTTTGCCCATTTTACTTCTTTGATCCGTCCGGGCGGGAACTTGCTCATGAAACAGGGTCTGGTTTTGCAGCCTCGTTTGGCCGAGGGTGTAAAAACGTACACTTATGCTACGGAGCAAATGCCTCATAGCAGCAAGGCCGATTTTCGGGCGGAAAACATTACGATAGAAGAAGGGCGTCTGTATTTTGATTTCATTTATCCGGGGGGTGTGTTGAAAAAAATGGAATTAGGCCTGCCGATTACGATACATGTGGAGAACGCTCTGGCGGCCATGGGCCTGGCCTACCTCTGCGGAGTGAATGCAGAAGAATTGCGACCGGCTTTGGCTTCGTTCAAAGGCAATCAACGTCGTTTCGATTTTCAGATTCGCCGCAACGATTTTGTTTATATCGACGATTATGCGCATCATCCCAATGAACTCAAAGCCTGTATCCGCTCGCTCAAAGCACTATATCCTACTAAAGAACTGACCGGTATTTTTCAGCCCCATCTTTACAGCCGGACGCGTGACTTTGCCGACGAATTTGCTCAAGCCCTGTCGGGTTTGGATTATGTTTACCTGCTCGATATTTATCCGGCCAGGGAGGAGCCTATTCCGGGAGTGGATTCCAAACTTATATTTGACAAAATGACCATCGAAGGGAAAACCCTTTGTTCCATGGACGAAATCTTAAGTCTGCTGGATAGGAAAAAACCGGAAGTTCTTGTAACTTTGGGGGCCGGAAGTATTGACCGTTTGGTGCCATTATTAAAAGAGAAGTATTTCTGATGGCCGGAAGGGTGTTTATATGGATAGGCTCCGTGTTGATGGCAGGCTATGTCCTGTTTTCCGTGAGGCTCTACAGCAGGCAACAAAACGAGCTGCAGGTTCAAAGGGTTTGTATCAAAGTGAAAGACAGTGTGGACCATCCTTATGTTACATCAAAAGAAATTGGCCGCCTGTTGAAAGAAAATCAACTGCAGGTAATTGACAAGAAGTTAATAGAGGTAGACCTGAGTCGCATAGAAAGGGTGATAGATAATCATTCTATGGTAAAAAAAGCCGAATGCTTTCTTTCGCCTTCCGGCTGCTTGTGTATTAAGATTGATCAGCGTATTCCCGTCCTGAGGGTGTATACCGGAGGTGGAGAAGCGTTTTTTCTGGACGAAGAGGGCAAAAAGATGAAAATCAACAAAAGAGTACCGGTGGATGTGCCGGTAGCTTTGGTGCAGAAAACAGATTCTTTGAGTCTGGCCGGTTTGTTTGAATTGGCTCGCCTGATAAACAAAGACGATTTTTGGGATGCCATGATTGCACAGATTGTGCAGGAATCTTCGGGTAAACTCAGCCTTATTCCCAGATTGGGAGAGCTTGAGATCAGGTTGGGCAAAGCAGAAAATATGGAATATAAGCTAAGGGCGTTGCGTTGCTTTTACGAAGAAGCTTTACCCAGGTTGGGTTGGGATAGATACCGTTGCATCAGCACTGAATTTGAGAATCAGATAGTTTGTACAAAAAAATAAACATATGAATAACGTTCAATCGTACATAGCCGTACTGGACCCCGGAAGCTCCAATTTGATACTTAGCCTGGGGTATAAGGACGATATGGGGAAAGTGAACATTGTGTCTTCGAAGTCCAGGCCTATTGATACTGAGATTCGTCGGGGTGTAGTGCAGAATGTGGATCAGGTAGGCCTGATGGTAGAAGAATTGATGCGGGAATTACTCAGAGATCTGGACCGCGGTTGCAGCATAGACCGGGTGTATGTGGGATTGAATCTTTACAGTACGCAATGCATCGATAGTAGTGAAAAACTCAACCTCAATTCACAGGAACTGATTACCGAAGAAATACTTTCGGAGCTTTTCGACGACGCCATAGCCAGATCTCTGCCCGAAAACAAGGAGATGATCGCCCACTTTGAACAAGAATACCTGGTGGACGGTTTTCCCTGCCTCAATCCGAAAGGAGAGCGTCCCGATTCGCTCGAAGGCCGATATAAGCTGATTGCAGCCAGGACCCAGTACATGAAAAACCTTGAAAATAGCCTGAGCAACGCGGGTTTGAAAGATTGCCGAAATATTCTGGGTATACAGGCCAGCGCCGAAGCAGTCCTGAGCGAAGAAGACAAGAATAAGGGAGCTGTCGTGATTGATTTTGGAGGAGGTACCACCTCGATGTGTATTTATAAGGATAATGTACTTCGTTATGTTTGTGTTATTCCTTATGGAGGTAAAAACATCAGCCGCGATTTGAAGCAACTGAACCTGAGTTTTTCCCAGGCCGAGTCGCTGAAATTGGAAGAGGGAACAGCCTTGCATTATACCGAGCTTATGAAAAAGGAGGCTCTCAACAAAACGGAAGAAGAAATACGCTTTTTCAGCGAACCTTTACACGACGATAAAGAAATCAACGAAATTGTGGTAGCCCGCAGCGAAGAGATTGTTGAAAATATTTGGGCTCAAATTATTTATTCAGGAGTAGAAGTCGGCAAAATCGGATCCGGTATTATTATATGCGGGGGAGCATCAAAAATGGACGGATTGGAGGATTTACTCCGGATAAAAACACAAATGCCCGTACGTAAAGCCGATTTGTCCTGTCGTTTATCCTCTTCCTGTCGTGTGGAATTTCAGGATCCGGCATACGCACAAACCATAGGTTTGATCATGCTCGGGGAGAAGGGTGGTTGCCGTGGCCCCTTATATTCCGGACAGAGTAAAGAACAACCCAGGCAGGCAACTTTACCCATGGAAGAATTGGAAGAAATCACGCAAAAAGCACCCCAAAAAAGGCCCAAAACAGAAGCGGTAAAGCCGGATAAAAAGAATAAAGAGAAGCTGATAAGCAAGATCGGCAATATTTTTGATGACTTAATGAAACAAGGAGATTATTGAAATAGAGTATGATAGATGAATTAATACCCTTTGATTTACCCTCCAGTGAACCGGCCATTATTAAAGTGATAGGAGTGGGCGGAGGAGGTGGTAATGCTGTTACCAATATGTTTCGTAAAGGAATTCGAGACGTAAACTACCTGATATGCAATACCGACAAGCAAGCCATGCTGAATTCTGCCATACCCGATAAACTCCAGTTGGGCCCAAAAACTACCAAAGGTTTGGGTGCCGGTAATCATCCCGAAATTGCCAAAGCGGCTGCCGAAGAAAGTATGGAAGATATCAAGGCAGCTTTTGGCGAACATACCCGCATGGTATTTGTAACCGCCGGAATGGGCGGAGGCACGGGGACGGGAGCAGCGCCTGTTATTGCCGGTATAGCCCGCGAAATGGACATACTCACCGTTGGAATTGTTACCATTCCTTTTCGCTGGGAAGGAGAATCTAAAATAAATCAGGCTCTTGACGGCGTGGAGGAAATGAGCAAAAATGTGGACGCCTTGCTGGTGATAAACAATGAGCAACTTTTTCGCATCTATCCCGATTTGACGGTCAAAAACGCCTTTCTCAAGGCAGACGATACTTTGACGATAGCCGCCAAAAGCATTGCCGAAATCATTACGGTGCCGGGCTATATCAATCTCGATTTTGCAGACGTGAATACGATTCTGAAAGACGGTGGAGTGGCAGTGATGAGTGCCGGTTACGGAAAGGGACAAAACCGTCTGACCGAGGCTTTGAATTCGGCCTTGAAATCTCCTTTACTCAATAACAACGATGTATTTCGTGCCCGCAAGATATTGTTCAACATCACCTGCAGCGATAAGTCGGAGATCATGACTCATGAAATGGAGCAAATCAGGATTTTCATGGATCAGTTTGTCAACCAGGTGGAAGAAGTCATTTGGGGAATCGCAGCCGACAACGATCTGGACGATCAAATAAAAGTGACCATGCTGGCCAGTGGCTTTGGTATAGACGACGTACCTCAGGTTAAGGTGCACAGGCAAATCAAAAGCCGGGAACTGGAAGAAGACATCGAAGAAAAGCGGCGTAAACGTGAAAACCGCAAAAGCACTTATTATCCCGACGATTTTGGCATTCCTCCCCGCAGGCTTATTTACAAGCCCAGGGTGTTGAGCAATCAGGAAATGGATAACGAAGAACTGATAGATCAGCTCGATCAACAACCGGCCAATCAGCGTCCTTTTGCCTGATCACCATTAGACTAGACTACAGCATAATTCGGGTCCCTTTGCCCAGCAGGATATCCTGAGCTTTGGTAATAGTAACATCCTTTACTCCGCAATGGATGGCCTCGAAAGCGTTTTGCAGTTTGGGGATCATACCTTCACGGATAATACCCTGCTCGACGTATTCTTTGAACAAGTTGGCATCGATTTCGGGGATCACGCTGTTATCGTCCTCGGGATCCATCAGGACTCCTTTCTTTTCGAAGCAATAAATAAGGTGAACATCGAAGTATTCCGCCAGTGCTTTAGCCGTCTCGGCGGCAATGGTGTCGGCATTGGTATTGAGCAATTGCCCATTTTTATCGTGGGTAATGGGAGCCAGCACCGGCACAATGCCCAGTTTCAACAATTCGGCTAAGAGATCGTCCTGTACCTCCTTTACATCGCCCACGTAGCCGTAGTCGATTTCTTTTACGGGTCTTTTGTCCGATCGAATCAGGTTTAGGTCGGCTCCGGTCAGTCCCAGGGCGTTTATGTTTTTGGCTTGCAAACAGGCAACAATGTTTTTGTTGATCAGACCCCCGTACACCATGGTGACAATCTTGAGTGTTTCGGCATCGGTAATACGCCGGCCCTCGGTTATTTTGTTTTCTACACCCAGCTGCTTAGCCAGTTCCGTAGCCAGGGTGCCTCCACCGTGAACCAGTAGTTTATATCCGGATATTTTGGCAAAGTCTTGCAGAAATTGTTCCAGGGCTGCAGGGTCTTCCACTACTTTGCCCCCCACCTTTATGATATTTAATTTATCCATGTTTTCAAGCTGATTTATTGAATAATAATTTTTTGCAACTGCTGACGGCCCTGCCATTTAACGTAGTATAAACCGGCCTGCAACTCTGTCAGGTCAAGCTCTCTGCCTCTGAGACCGAGTTCTTTTATCAGGATTCCCGCACTGTTGTATATATAAAAGCGACTGCCTGCCGGCGCTGCCGCTTCGTCCAGGTAAAACAGGCCCTTCCCCGGATTAGGATACAACAGGGCATGGTTTTCACTTTGTCCACCGGGGTTTACGATTGCTGCCGGTTCTTTGTAATCATAAAGTTCGATATTGTCTATCCAACATTCGCTGTTTTGCTCGTTTTTACTGAACGAAAAGTTAAGGGTGTATTCTTTAGATTCGCTCAGGCTGTCCAACAGCAGGCTGTAATGCCGGGTTTCGGGATGGAGTGTATTTTCTATCCTTTTGGCGGTTTGCGTGTCGAAGAAAACGCTGAGCACACTGCCTTCACTGCCGCGGGCATCGAATTCCAGCCGGTATTGCCTGCCTTTGAATAAATAAACTTTCCAACCGGCCATACTTCTTATCAGACTGGATGCGTTGCCAACTTTGCCGTATAGCGAAGCTTGGCCGTTCAGGGGATTGTGCCGGTCAAGACTAACAGCCACGTTCCCCGAATAATTCATGTTCCATCCCTCTGTGCCGGTTTCGAAATCGCCGTTGGTGACGTAGTTGCCGTAGTCTTTGCCCGAGAGTTCTTCCAATTTAACTTCGTCTATCCACAACTCAGTGCCTGCGGGGTGAGTACCGTACTGAAAGTTCAGCACGTAGATTCCGCTCGATTCTCCGGCGTCCCCGGTAATGAAAGTCGAAGTCCGCATGGCCGTGTTGCAGACGAAAGTAGTTCTCAGGTTGTAAGCGCTGCCGTTGAGGCGTTGCATTTCGATATGAAAGGGTTCCTGGGAATTGGATTTGGCCAGAAAGCTGATTTTGTAGCGCATACCCCTTCTTACCGGGACTCTCCATTTGAGTTCCCTGTCCCAATAATTGGCGGAAGGGCTGTTGACTTTAACATAAAAGGAATTGCCGCTGCTGTAGGCTGTGGGCACTACGCTTTCGCTGAAATTGCCGCCATAGGTGTTGAGTACCCAATCTTTGAGGCCTTCGTCGAAACTGCCGTTTGTTACCCAATTGTAGGAGACGACGTTTTCAGGTACTTTTTTAGCCCAGAGCGAACGCCCGTTATTGGGGTTGATTCCGGTAAATAAAAGGCCGGGACGGTGGTTTTCCCAATCCAGCTCATAGAAAGGTATCAGGGGAATTTGTTTGCTTTCTTTATCTCTCTTGATGTACAGCGTGTCGTTTTCAAAATTCCAGCTCCCGGAACCGAAGTTCGAACTAAAGCGGCCGTCGGCGTTGAAAGTCATGGTGTTGCTTTTGCATAAGAACCTGTCGGGCGCATCGTCGTCCCCCAGGGGTTCGGCCAAGCCGTTGGACATCATAAGTTCATAGAGTCGTATTTCTTCCCATTTGCCGGGGATGGAATCCCGTGTAATGGCGGGCATGATACCCGGCCTTGTATAACGCTGTGGGCTGAGGGTCGGCCAGCCGTCGGAAGTCCAAAAGATTTTGCGGGTATGCATAATCATCATGGTGGGCAAAAAGGAGGGACGCCCTTGGTTCATCAAAAAATAATCTCCGCCCGATGCAAAGGCGCTGACATGCGAAATTCCCTGCCATCCGCTGTGGTTCTGAAACTGGTAAGGATAGCAGATCAGAGGATAAATGTCCCTGTTGACGGTATAATTTACGTTGTTTCCGTAGTAGTCGTAGTAAGGGCCGTCGGGATTTTTGGATCGTGCCACCCGGGTGTGGTAGACGTTGCCCAGGGCACCATGAGCTATAAAGAGGTAATAATAATCCAGTTCGGGATGGTAAATCACCTCGGGCCCTTCGTAAGAAGAGGTCCAACCCCAGGTGTTTTGAGGTCCGTTCCGGGTAATGCGTTTGTAGCTGTTGGGATCGCCTTTGCGTAAACCGGTGGCAGGATCGAGCTCGATAGCGTAAATGCCTTGAGTCCAGGAACCCCACAGCATCCAGTGGCTGTTGTCCTTTCCGATGGTCACCGTAGGGTCGATGGCGTTGAACACCGTCGTATTGGTGGAATGAACAATCCATCCCCGGTTGGTCCAGGGACCTTCGGGACTATTGGAAGTGGCCAGCACGATCATGGCTCTGCCGGCATCGCTGAAAATGGCGGAATAATAGAGCCGGAATTCGCTGCCCACTTTCAGGATATAAGGAGCCCAGATGCCGGTCATGGTTCTGTTGCTGTTGGGATCGACGCTGTGTTTCCAATTGAGTACTTCCTGAGGATAGGCATCGAAGACGGTGCCCCGGTATTCCCAGTTTACCAGATCGCGGCTGCGCCGGTAGGGTATGCCTTTTACACTGTAACCCCAGGCTGCGTCGGTTCCGTATTCGTAGAAATAACCTCTGCTGCGGACTACCGTGGGATCGTGGACGTTGTAATGAGCCCATTGGGCAGTGGACGCAGCCAGGTGCATATAGTTGTCGGCCTGCCAGGGGTCTGTGATGCCTAAGCGTTTATCCAGAAAATCGAGATAGGCCTGATGAAGTTGGTCTGTTTGTTGATCAATGTCAGCCTGAGCGGCCGTGCTGTCGTTCAATAAGGCAAGGGCAGGCTCGAGGGCGGTTTGAAAATCCTGTTTGGATCCCGAAAGGTAATTTCCTTCCTCTTGTCCTTCTACGGCCCGTGCCAGCAACATCTGACTGTCGTTGACCAGACTTTGCAGAAAGCTGACATCGGTTTGCCCGGCCTGGGTTTGAAGGTAGTTTGTACAAAAAATCAGCAGGAGGCTGCCCTGCAGTAGTAAGGGTATTGTTGGGAGTTGAAACTTCTTTCTCATTGTTGGGTAATTTTAAATGCAAAGAAAATAAAAATTAAGCAGACAGCCTTGCTTTTTGCTTTTTGACTATCTTTGAAACCTTTAAACCGAAAATGTCCAAATCTAAAGAAGTTATCATAGTCACCGGAGCCTCTGCCGGAATAGGTAAGGCCATAGTTCAGAGTCTGGCCGGCTGTGGCATACGCCTTATTATGGCTTGTCGTAATATGGAAAAGTCGGCTGCTGTTAAAGCTATCCTTGAACAAGACAATCCCGGAGCCGAAATCGAACTTCTTAATCTGGATCTGGCTTCATTCGCGTCTATCAGGCAATTTGCTTCTACCCTGGCTCGGAAAAAGTACCGTATCAATACCCTGATCAATAATGCGGGCGTGCTGCCGGGGCGTTTCAGCCTTACCCGCGACGGTTTTGAGACAACCCTTGGGGTAAATTACCTGGGTTTGTTTTTGCTCAATGAACTGCTTTTGCCCTTGATGCGTCCCGGTTCACTTATCATAAATACCATTTCCTGCTCTTATATCATCGGTCGTTTGAACAAAGACATGTTCATACCCAATCCCGGTGCCCGGTTTATGAGCATATTCAGCTATGCCCGTTCCAAGAGGGCCATTTTGGTGTACAGTCTGGAATTGGCAGAACGGCTTTCAGGGCAGGGCATACGGGTGTTGGCAACAGACCCGGGGATAGTCAGCACTAAACTGATTGCAATGAAGCGATGGTTCGACCCTCTGACCGATGCTTTGTTCCGCCCCCTGATCAAAACACCCAGGCAGGGAGCGGATACGGCTGTTTTTCTCACCCTGGAAGCACAAAAACCCGCATCGGAAAACGCCCATCTGAGCGGCCTTTGTTTTAAGAACCGTAAAGCAATGAGGCTTTCTGCAAAAATCAGGGATAAAAAGATCCGTAAAGAGCTTTGGGATTGGACAACGGCTGCCATTCAAGGCCGCTAATTCTTTATCAATTGTTCGAACCGGAGTAGAGCCTGCCTTGGTAATGCCCTCCGGCACGCATCATTTTTTCCAGTTGGTGGGTAAATTCGTAATTCTTCAATCCCCAGTCCGGGCCGATCAGCCATTCGGCGGGAGCCTGCGAAACAAAACGATCCAGGACAAGACCGGGCCGGAGGCGCTCGATAAAATCGATGAGCAGGCGCGCGTAGGAACCGGCATCGAAAAAATGCACATAGGCCGGGTTGTTCCTGACTTGTTCTTCCAGCCTGGTTCCTCGTATCAACTGCAACTGATGCAGTTTAAGAGTGGTTAAGGGTAAAGTATTCAGGCGTCCGGCATGCGCGAGCATATCCTCTTTGCTTTCTCCCGGCAAGCCCAGTATAATATGCGCTCCGCATAAAATCCGGCGTTGGGCTATTTTGTTCAAAGCATTTACCGAGCAGGCGTAATCGTGCCCCCTTCCCACTTCTTTCAGCGTTCTGTCTAAGGTGGATTCCAGCCCGAGTTCCACCAGCAGAAAGCAGCGCTTTGCCAGTTGCTCAAGGTAGTCGAGTAAGTCATCCGGCAGACAATCAGGCCTGGTGGCTATCACCAATCCCTTCACCCCAGGGAAACGCAAGGCTTCTTCGTATAAGTCTATTAGTCTGTCCAGCTTATCGTAAGTGTTGGTATACGATTGAAAATAAGCCAAATAATCCATCTTTGGGTATTTATGGGCAAAGAATTCTTTTCCCTCGGCGAGTTGTTCGCTTATACTGCGTTTGGTGCTGCTATAAGAAGGATTAAAGCTCAGATTATTGCAATAACTGCAACCTCCCCGTCCCAGGCTACCGTCTCGATTGGGACAACTGAAACCCGCATCCAAAGAGATTTTTTGAATCTTCCCTTTAAAATATTGGCCGATAAATTCAGGGAAACTGTAGTAAAGTTTGTGCATAACTCGGCAAAATTACAAACTTAATTAAAGCCTTCTGCAAGTCGGAACAATTTTTTACCTTTGCCCATCTTTCAATGTTTCAGACCCTTTTCTTATGAGAACTTTTCGTGTACCACTGATATTGCTATGCCTGATATTTCAACTATCTACTGTAAAAGCAGCCGGCATTGAGTTGGATTCTATTATAGCGGGGGCCTACCGACCGGAAATTCCCTCCGGCTGGCAATCTATGAACGAAGGCAGCTCTTACGCCTGCCTGGCGCAAGGGGGTAAATTAATACTGCGTTACGACTACAAAAGCGGGAAACTGCTTGATACTTTGTTGAATGTGGAAAAAACCCGAAACGTACGGATGGAAAAAATAGAAGGTTTTGAGTTCAACCCCCAGGAAAGTATGATTCTGGTATGGAAAAACAAAAAACCGATCTGGCGGCGTTCATTTACGGCAGAATATTTTGTGTACGATCGCTTGCACAATATTTTGGATTCTCTTTCGGCCGTGGCTCCGGTTAGAGAGGCCTCTTTTTCGCCGGACGGCAGAATGGTGGTTTTTTCCAGAAACAACAACCTGTTCATAAAAAAACTGGATTTCAAGACTGAAGTAGCAGTAAGCACCGACGGGAAAACCAACGAAATCATAAACGGGACCGCCGATTGGGTGTACGAAGAGGAATTCATGACTACCCGCATGTACGAGTGGACGGCCGACAGTAAATTCCTTTGTTTTGTCCGCTTTGACGAAAGGTCAGTGCCCGAGCATTTCTTTAGTATGTACGGAGCCTCAAAGCCCGAATATCCCGAATATAAATACCATCCGGGAGAAAAGCGATTCCGGTATCCCCGTAGCGGAGAAAACAACAGCAAAGTGAGTCTGCATTGTTACAATGTGCAATACCGTACTCTGCAAAAGATAGAGCTGCCGGTGGACGAAGAAACCTATATACCTCGTTTGCGCCGTATGGAAAATCCCGATCTTGTAGCTGTTATGACGCTCAACAGGGAGCAAAACTTATTCCGCATGTTCACGGCCAATCCCAAATCCTTGCTCAGCCGCCTGATATTGTCGGAAAGCAGCGATACATACTACGATCCCTCGTATTTGGATGATATCTTGTTCACGGATAAGGATTTTACCTATGTGAGCGAAAGAGACGGATACAGACATTTGTATTTGTATGGTGTCAACGGCGCGTTTATCCGTCAATTGACGTCAGGTCCGAACGACTTAACCAACTATTATGGGCGTGACCTGCGGAAGAATTATTTTTATTATCAGGCGGTGGACGACCTTCCTTACAGGCGTTCGCTCTACAGGGTGGATGCCAGAGGCAGAACAACCAAACTCAGTGACAAGGATGGCATCAATCAGGCCGTTTTTGATAAACACTTCAACTACTGCATTTGGACCTGGTCCGATAGGAATACTCCTCCGGTGTCGGTTTTATGCCAGTCTGATAACGCCAAGGTAATTTCAACACTTAAAGACAATGCCGCTCTCAGACAAAAATTGAGTGCTTTGTCGTTGCCTCAAAAAGAATTTTTCGAAACGCCTGCTGCCGACGGGCAAAAACTCTACGGATGGATGCTGAAACCCGCCGGTTTTGATCCCTCCCTTCGATATCCCCTGGTGATGTTACAATACAGCGGCCCCGACAGTCAGGATGTGCTGGATTCCTTTGGAATCGGCTGGGAATATTATCTGGCAGCCCGGGGAATAATCGTGGTCAGTGTGGATGGCCGCGGAACAGGGGGCAGGGGAGAGCAATTCAGGAAACAAACCTGGCTCAAGCTTGGCCAGTACGAAGTACAGGATCAGATTGCCGCTGCAAGGGCGTTGGGTACATTGCCCTACGTGGACGCTGCCCGCATCGGCATTTGGGGCTGGAGTTACGGTGCTTACATCAGCTTGTTGGCTCTGACCGAAGGTACTCAATATTTCAAGGCCGGTATAGCGGTTGCTCCCGTCACGGATTACCGTTATTACAACACAGCATATACGGAGCGATTTATGCGTACCCCTCAGCAAAACAAAGAGAATTACGACAAGACCTCGGTATTGCAACGCGCCTCTTCCCTTAAAGGAGAATTGCTGCTGATCCACGGTCTGGCCGACGACAACGTGCACGCCAATCAGACCATGGAGCTGATCGATGCTCTGGTACAGGAAGGCAAACAGTTTCAGATGCAACTCTACCCCAACCGCAATCACAGCATCCTGGGTTTATCCAACCGCAAGCATCTTTATACAAGAATGTCCGACTTCTTTATACAAACTTTGAACGCTGACAAATGAAGGAAGGCTATTTGCGCAAACCCGAATGGCTCAAGATTCGCCTGGGCGACAGCGAGCAATACGGTATCACCAAACAAATTATCGAACGACATCGCCTACACACCATCTGTACCAGCGGTCGCTGCCCTAACCAGGGAGAATGCTGGAGTCGGGGAACAGCCACCTTTATGATCTTGGGGGAAATATGTACTCGTTCCTGTAAGTTTTGCAATACCCTGACAGGCAAACCCCTGCCCCCCGATATCAACGAACCCGAAAAAGTAGCCGAATCCATTCGTTTGATGAAATTAAGGTACGCCGTACTCACCTCGGTAGATCGCGATGATCTGCCCGATTTGGGTTGTTCCCATTGGGTAGCTGTCGTGAACAAAGTGAGAGAATACAATCCCGGTATCGTTGTTGAAACTCTGATTCCCGATTTTCAAGGCAGGAGAGAGCTGATTGCCGAAATAGCCCGCCTGGCTCCCGAGGTGGTGTCGCATAATCTGGAAACCGTCGCCCGTCTGACTCCCCTAATACGTTCAGCCGCCAAATACCGCCGCAG
>ENA-UPXM01001328-UPXM01001328.1-activated-sludge-metagenome-genome-assembly--contig:-NODE-1328-length-32428-cov-54.514503_pt1 | contig 32428 bp, 33 predicted proteins | sample MGYA00238178_ERZ772708 | MGnify/ENA primary metagenome ERZ772708 (study PRJEB29002, sample SAMN05720212) | activated sludge metagenome | isolation source: anaerobic digester from wastewater... | reverse complement strand
CCACCTTGAGCACGACCTTCTTCCCGCCCAGGATGCCGCCTTTCTTGTTGATCAGATCGGCCGCGATCTCACAGGACTGTTTCGCCATCTGGCCCTCATAGGCCCAAGCCCCGGTGATCGGGCCCTGCAGGCCAATGACCACAGTGTCTTTGGCGGCATGGGCGCTGCCTATCCCCAGGACGAGGAACAATACACTCACCAGCAGTACAAACTTTTTCATCCCTTTCTCCTCCAAAACAGTAGCTATGTTTTTTTAAGCCTGTTGATTCCCTCTTTCCTGCCCCGCTCCGGGGAGCGGTTTCCAGGCGCTTACGGAGCGAGATTAACCCGTACAATTCACGAGTTGGAGTCGCCTTGCCCGCCCTGGGATGTGTCGAAAGCCCAGTATTTTCCAGTCGTTATGATATAGTTCAGGAGTGACGCTCATGTCAAGGATATTTTCTCCGGGAAGATGGGTCCGAAAGGAGAGGCCAAGGAAGGGGATGGGAAGAGCCAGAGACAATGGGGCGCCCCGCAGCGAGCAGACTGCGGGGCATGTCGTTTCTGTGGGAAAAGTGTTTTATTTCGGAAGCCACTCCTTCACACGGTCGGGGTTTTCCTTGATCCAGCGCTTGGCGGAATCGGCCGGATCTGCGCCCTTAGCGTTCCATTCCATGACTTGGCCGATCTCCTGGAGCGACCAGTGGAAATTGTCGAGAAACTCATAGACCTCGGGCATGTCCTCTTTCAGTCCCTTGCGCACAACGGTGTTGATGGTCTCTTCACCGCCGTACACGCCCTTGGGGTCCTTGAGATATTTCAGGTCCCAGCGGGCGAACTTCCAGTGAGGGGTCCAGCCGGTCACGACGACCCACTGGTTCTTTTTGATCTTTTCACTGAGGATGGCCGTCATCATGGCTCCTGTGCTCTCCATGAGCTCGAAGTTTTTCAGCCCGTACTCATCGATGGCCTTTTCCGTGGCGCTCATGATGCCAGCGCCCGGATCTATCCCCACGATCTCGCTGTCGAACTTCTTGATGTGATCGTTCATTTGATCGATGGAGTCGATGGTCACATACGCAGGGACCACCAGACCAATGGCCGCTCCCTCACAGTTCGATCCGAGATCGACGACCTTGTCCTTGACCTTGTCCATGTAGTGGCCGTGGGTAAGGGGGAGCCATGCGGTGGTAATGCCGTCCACATCACCCGTGGCGACCGCCTGCCACATGGCGGCTGCTCCCACCGGGGTGACCTCGACATCGTAGCCCATCTTTTCTTCCAGAACCGCCTCGATCACGTGAATGCTGGCCGTGGCGCACGCCCATTCCACGTAGGCGAACTCAAGCTTGCCCTTGGCTGCGCGGGCGTCCGAGATCCCGCCGATGACGAAAAAGAGTGTGAAAACAGCTATGAATCCAAAAAAGTGTCTCATTCAATCCTCCTATTTGGTTTTTTTGTTCTTGTGCCTGTGCCGCTGCTGCCGGCTCAGAGCGGTTTGTCGCTCTGCTTTCCGATCCGCTGCATGATCCTGTCGAGAATCATGGCTATGATGACGATCGCGATGCCTGCCTCGAATCCCCTGGCGGGCTCCAGGCGCTGGATGGCCTTCCAGACCTCTCCGCCCAGGCCCTTGGCCCCGATCATGGCGGCAATGACCACCATGGACAGGGCGAGCATGATCGTCTGATTGATGCCTGCCATGATGGTGGGGGTAGCCATGGGGAGCTGAAGCTTGAACAGCTTCTGCCACCGGGTGCTGCCGAAGGAGTCGGCGGCTTCAACCAGATCGGTGGGCACCTGTCTGATTCCGAGGCAGGTGAGCCGTATGGCCGGAGGCATGGAGAAAATGACTGTCGAGAAAATCGCCCCTACCGGTCCGAGGCCGAAAAAGGGAATGGCCGGTATCAGGTAGACGAATGCCGGCATGGTCTGCATCACATCAAGAACAGGCATGATCGCCCGGTAGGCGCTCTGATTGAGCGCGGACAGGATTCCCAGGGGGAGTCCGATCATCATGGCGATGAGCGTGGATATGAGCACCAGCGCAAGCGTGCTCACCGTGGGGCCCCACAGATTCATGTTCCAGATCAGGAGCAGCCCGGCGAGGGTGAACAGGGCAAGGCCTCGTTTCCTGCTCAAAAACCAGGCGATCGCGGTGAAGGCGAGGATGAGAACCCACGGCGGAAAGAACATCAGGCCGTTGATGATGAGCGTGATGCCGCTCTCCACCAGATCGGAGAATGCGCGGGTGAGAAACGAGCAGTGCTCCGAGAACAGGTCTATTGCGTATTCAATTGCTCTGCCGATCGGTATCGCCGGCATCCAGTCCATTTCCATTGGTCTGTACTCCTTCCGCCAGGGCCGCCAGGAGAGTGCCCTTGATGATCACGCCCATGAGGTGCTCCTCGCTGTCCACCACGGCCAGCGGACTGCTCTCCACGAGAAGCGGGAAGAGCTCGTACGCGGGGGTCTCCGGGGACACCTTCTGGATATCCGTGACGATAATGTTCTTCAGGTCCTTTTCACCGGCCTTCAGGGCGGACGAGGCGTCCTCGGCCCTGACGATTCCCATGAGCCGGCCCTTGTGCTGAACATAAACGCTCGACAGACCTGCCTGGCGCATCTTCCACAGGGCGGCCCTGGGACCGTCGTGGGCATAGCTCGCCACCTCGCCCGGATTCTTCATGATGGTCTCCGCAGTGACCACCTTGGATATGTCCACGTCTTCCACGAACTTGGCCACGTACTCGTCGGCGGGGTTGGAGAGGATGGACTCGGCCGTGCCTTCCTGGACGATACGGCCGTCCTTCATCAGGATGATCCGGTCGCCCAGCTTCAGGGCCTCGCCGAGGTCGTGGCTGATGAAAACGATGGTCTTGTGCATCTTCTCCTGCAATTTGAGCAGCTCGTCCTGCATGTCGCGCCTGATGAGCGGGTCGAGCGCGCTGAAGGCCTCGTCCATGAGCATAATGTCGGGGTCCAAGGCCAGCGCGCGGGCCAGGCCGACGCGCTGCTGCATGCCGCCACTGAGCTGATCGGGATAGGAGTCCTCCCATCCCTTGAGCCCCACCTGCTCCAGCGCCTTCATGGCGCGTTCCCGCCGCTCCTTTGGAGGCACCTTCTGCACCTCGAGGCCATACTCAACGTTTCTGATGACGCTCCTGCGGGGAAAAAGGGCGAAGTGCTGGAAGACCATGCCGAAGCGCTTCTGACGAAGCTGTCTCAGCTCTTCCCTGCTCAACAAGGTGACATCGGTCCCTTCTAAAAGGATCTTGCCGCCGGTTGGCTCGATGAGCCGGTTGAGACATCGCACGAGGGTGGACTTTCCGCTGCCGGAAAGACCCATGATGACCAGGATCTCCCCCTCGTCCACATGGAACGACACGTCCGCGATTCCCACCCCCAGCCCGGTCTTTTCCAGGATATGATCCTTGGTGTATCCCTGCTTCAGCAGCTTGACACCCTTGCGAGGATGGTTTCCGAAGATCTTGTAGAGGTTTTGCACAACGATTTTGTGGTCCACAGTCTGCCTTTCTTTGATGGTGCTCATCACGGCATACACGGCAGGGCCGCATCTGTCCGGTGCGGTTTTTCCAAGACCCGGATGCCCTTGCAGGCCCCGTAAGGCAATGAAACACCTCTTGCGGGGCTTACCTGCCGGCGCTGTCCGGATGTTGGTTTTCTTCCATCATATCCACGATCCGCTCCAGTGACAGGGCTATGGATATCTGCTCCAGCTCGGGAAGCTCCGAGATGGCCTGTACCAGCCTGTTCTGAAGTGGCGGTGGCATATTTCTGGAAAGCATGACGCCCGCATCGGTTGCGGAAACCAGCACTTTCCTGCGATCGGGATCCGTCCTCTTGCGCTCCACGAGTTTTTTCGCCTCCAACCTGTCGATAATGCCATTGACCGTGCTCATGCTGAGGCTGACGAGCTTCCCCAGTGAAGAGAACGTCATGGGACCGTCGTGGACAACGGCATGAAGGCAGATGAGTTGCGGGACGGTGATATGATAATCCATGGAGAGTTTCCTTGAATAGGTGTCGATCGAATGCATGATTCTTCTGAGGGCCATGAGTATCCTCATGTTGCAGATGACAGCGGGGTATTCGGGGGCAGGGGGGTTTTCCGGACCTTCGTTTGCATGATACTCGACAGCGCCGGGATAGTGCTCCGGATCGCAGTCGCTCTTCTGGAGAATATGGCCCTTTTCCCGGACAGAGGTCTCATTGCTCATGTCTTTGTCTCGTGTCTTCACCCAAAGGAACAGAAGAAGTATATTCCTGCTCGAAAGTTTCTTGTGAGAATGTTTCTTATACGAAACATATTGGTTGTCAAGGGAAAATCAGGATTTTCGTTTTTCAAACCCGTATGGCACAAGCGCTAAAGCTGCGATGCGATGACCATTTTCTGTACGTTGGCTGCACCATCGATGGATTTCATGAGCTGCGCGTCCTGGTGGATGCGGACGATTTCACGAGCGTCCGCCGATGCCCCGGCGGCGCGATATCCCAGGATCTCCACGCCGAAGGATGCGATGTCCAGCAGGGTGTCTGCGGCATGGAGCTTTGCCATGGATGCCTCCAGTGAAAAGGTCCGGTTGCCGTCGATGCGGGACAGGGCGTCAAAGGTCAGGAGGCGGGATGCCTGAAGCCGGGTGGCGAGCTCTGCCAGGGGCAGCGAGATTCCCTGGAAGGAAAAGAGGGGTTTACCGAACTGAACCCGGTTCTTCGCATGATCCAGCACCAGATCGAAGGCCTTTTTGGCAGCCCCTGCACAGCTTGCCGCAACCAGGGGCCGCCCCTTGTCCAGGGTCTCCATGAGGAGGAAGTACCCGCTGTCGTTCTCCCCCAGCAGCGAGTCGGGGGGTACCTGTACACCATCGAACGCCACGCCGCCCATGATGTTTCCGGCGAACCCGGGAGTCTCGCAGGGTTTGCCGATCCGAACACCCGAAAGGGCCGGGTCCACGAGAAAGGCATTGAGCCCGGCGCGTCCTTTTCTGGCCGGTCCGGCTGCAAAGACGATGAGCAGGGACGCGATGGCGTGGTTGATCACGATGCTCTTGTCTCCGGTAATGGTAAAACCGCCGGGAGAGCGCTGGGCCCGTGTGGACAAGGAGGCGATGTCGGAGCCCGCACCTTCCTCGGTGAGACAGAACCCCACGGCCAGCCCCTTGGATGCGATTGCGGAGAGAAGCTCTTCCCGGCGCGCACCCTGGCAGCCGATCCTGATCATCTCGATACAGTGGGCAGTGGTGATCGGGCCGTGAAGCGTAGCCGGAAGGTGATAGCTCAAGGCCTCGTATACCAGGCCTGTGTTCACGTAGTCGAGCCCCCTGCCTCCGAGATGCTCGGGAATGAGCAGGGCATGGTAGCCGCCCCGGGCATAGGCGCGGTACAGCTGCGCGGCGTTTGCGGTTCGGTCATCGCCGGGATCGAGGATCCCTGCGTGTTCGCAGGCAAACCGCCGGGCATCATCCACCAGGGCCTGTTGCCTTTCATTTAACGGATGCATGGTCCTGCCTCCATTTCAGATAGTCGAGAAAGCCCTCCAGGAGGCGGAGCTCCTGGGGGCCGAGCCGGGATATTCTCTCGAAAACGAGGTGCAGCGCTCTTTCGTTACCCTCGGCCTCTGGTGCGGATACCTTGCCGTTCTCTTCCTGGATAAAGAAATCGAGCCGTTTGCCCAGAACAGATGCGATCTGCTCGATCTGGTGGAAATAGAGCCTGCGCTTGCCGAGTTCGTAGTTTGACAGGGCAGCCTGGGTAATGCCGAGGGTATGGGCCAGGCCCACCTGGGTCAGGCCTCGCTCCTCCCGGGCCATCTGAATTTTTTTACCGATCTCCTTGAACCCCATCTGACTGTACGCCCCTGATGATTTCGTTCCATTTTCCCCTGAGCAGAAGGAAAAATGCAAGTGTTTTGTCATTTCACTTGACAGGCATATAACATTCAAGGACAATAATAAAACAAAGTGTTATATCAGGAGGGATGCCATGTTCGATTTCATGATGACCGACGAGCAGAAAAGGCTCAGGGACGAGGCCCGGGCCTTCACCAAATGGGTGCCTAAACAGCTGATTCTCGACATGGATGCCGAGAAGGTCCAGTTTCCCCGGGAATACCTTCAGGAGGCGGGCACAAGGAATCTTTTGGGCATACGGCTTCCCAGGGAGTACGGAGGCAGAGGGCTCACCTGGGTGGATGACGCTATCGTGGCCGAGGAGATCGGCGTTGCCAGCTACTCGCTCGCCTGCCTGTGGGGGGTGGGCGCGGACATTGTATGTGAGGCGGTCATCGAGTTCGGGTGCGAAGAGCTCAAGCAGCAGGTGGTCGTGCCCCTGCTGAAAGGGGAGACCTTTGCTGCGGAGGGCCTGACCGAACCGCGCGGGGGCTCGGATTTTTTCGGCGCCGCCACGGTGGCGAAGAAAGACGGGGACGACTGGATTATCACCGGCCAGAAGCGCTTTATCGTGGGCGCCGAAGGCGCGGACTGGTTCCTCGTCTATGCAGTGACCGACCCGGCGGCCCCGGCCCATAAGCGCATGACCGCCTTCATGGTGCCCAGGACTTCAGGGGTGGAGACCAGGTATATCTACGGCCTCATGGGTGTCCGGGGCGGCGGCGCGGGCCGGCTCATCCTCAAGGATGTCCGGGTGCCCGAGCGCTATGCGCTGGGCGGCATCAACGGGGGCTTCGAGGTGTTCAAGCGCATGATGATCCCCGAGCGTCTCGGGACCGCGGCCATGACCATCGGGTCGGTGCGCCCGGCAGTGGAGATCGCCACCCGCTACACCTCCAAGAGAAAGGCATTTGGGTTCCCCATCCAGATGTTCCAGGCCGTGGGCTTCAAGGTGGCAGACTGCGCCATGCTGCTGGACTCCGCCCGGTCCATGGTGTACACCACCTGTCGGGCAGTGGATTCCGGCACCGTGCATCCGGGAAGGGTCAGACGCATGGTGTCCCAGAGCAAAAAGTACGTTACCGAGGCTGCGTGGGAGATCGCCAACAAGTGCATGCAGGTCGTGGGCGGTATCGGATACACCAATGTCTACCCCCTGGAGCGCATTGTCCGGGACATCCGGCTCTCCATGATCTGGGTCGGCTCCAACGAGATCATGCAGCTCATCATCCAGAACGAGTGGTACAAGGAGTACTTCAAGACCCTGTCGAAAGAGGATATCCGGGACGTGGAGAGTGATGCGCTCAATGCGCACGAGGACGAGGAAAAGGTCTACGAATAGCAGGCTCGAGGCCGGGCAAGACCGTCTCCTTCGGCAGAGGGGGACGGGACGCCTGTTTCCCAAAGGGAGATGCTTGGGGCCTTTCCTGCAAGGCGGATGCGACGGATCGGAAAGAACCTTCTGCGAGAAACCCGCGCACCTGCGCTTTTTTTTAGGTTACTCCCCGAATCCGATGGCGAACATGCCTTCGAGGTCGTGGCGCGAGTATGCCCGGAAGGCGAGCATGCTCTCGGTATCCTGTATGCCTTCGATCTTGAGCATGCGGCCGGTCACCAGCTCTGCGAGGTCATCATTGCTGCCGACCCGGGCGATGGCCACCAGGTCGTACCTGCCGCTCACCGAAAACACCTCGGAAACGCCCTCCATATCCGCCAGGGCCTCAGCGATCCCGCCGATGCGATCGCGGGCCACCCTCAAGAGAATCACTGCGGTTACCATGAGTCCTCCTTCTGAAGCGCTACGAGCGCGCCTGGATATGTTCGACCACCAGGTCGCCGAAGGCGGTTGTGGAGATCGTCTTCTGCCGGGCGTGAACATCCTGGGCCAGGTCCTGGGTGACGTAGCCCTGCTCGAATACCGCAAAGAGAGCCAGCCAGATTTCCTCCGCTTCATCGGGGAGGTTCAGGCACCGGTCGAACATCAGCGCGATGCTGCCGATCATGGAATAGGGGTTGGCGATGTTCTTTCCCGCGATATCGGGCGCGGACCCGTGGGCTGCCTCCACATAGCTCTTTTTTGGACCGATGCAGGCAGAGGGCATGAGTCCGAGTGACCCGATCACGCCTCCGGCCTGATCGGTGAGGATGTCACCCTGCATGTTTTCGAGTAGCATGACCCCATTGAGCCGGGCCGGGTTCCGCACCAGCTGGTAGGCCGCATTGTCCACCAGCAGCGACTGATAGGGAACCTGGGGATAGGCCTGGGAAATATCGTCCACCACCTCTTTCCAGAAGCGGGACGTGGCCAGGACGTTGGCCTTATGAATATTGAAGAGCCCGCAGGAGCGCTTTACAGCCTCTTCGAAGGCCACGGCCGCAACCCGCCTGATCTGCTCTTGGGAGTAGGTGCACTCGTCGGTCGCATACCGCATGCCGGTGGCCGGCCCCTCGATCTTGGCGCCGAAATAGATGCCTCCTACCAGCTCCCTGATCATCAGGATGTCGATCCCCTCACCGATGATCTCGGGCCGTATGGGCGAGAAGTGGGCGAGCTTGCCCGGCAGCCTGACCGGCCTGAAATTGGCGAAGGTGTCATAGCGCTTCCGCAAAGGGAGTATGGCCCCGATCTCGGGCCGATGCTCCGGCGGGATGCGGTTCATCTCCTCCAGCGCCAGCCCCACCGGGCCTTTGATGATCACATCCGCATTGTCGCAGGTCTCCCGGGTTTTCTCCGGGAAGGGAGACCCCTCGTCAAAGTATGCTTGCGCACCGAAGGGAGCATACTGCAGGGTGAATCGATGACCATATTTGCGCTCGACCGCACCGAGCACCTTGACAGCCTCCCGGATGATCTCCGGGCCGATGCCGTCTCCTTCGAGAATTGCCAGTGTCTTTTCCATGGTGTCACCTTAGGTCTTGTACTTGCACAGCCAAACAACGGATGAATGCATTCGAGGTGTTATGGCCCATTTTTTTTCTTCGGGCAAGCCATTTCTTCGAAGAGATATCTTTAAGGGGGGGGAGGGAAGACTGCCATCAGAAAACGCACCGCAGCCGGCGGCAAAGGAAACGAGCATGCGCTTCGCATCCGCCATGAGCGGTATCATCGCCATTGCCCTCTGCAATCACCAGTCATGGTCGGACATCCTGGTGCTGCTCGCCAGCTTCCACGGGTACATCCCGTTCTCCACGTTCTTCCTGAAAAAGGGGCGCTTCGGGATTCCGCTGAATGAATAATCGGGCAGGGCTCTTCACGGGTCCTTTTCCAGCTCGCCGTTCAGCTTGCGGTAAAGCCCGGATCTGACGATGCTGAGGGTCTGCTGCCACTGGCGGTCGAATACGATCTGCTCCACGTCGGCATGATGGGGAAAGGTCCAGATGGCAAGCGCACCCGGGTCGGGGCCCAGAGGGCCCATCCGGCACAGCACCGCGTTGAGCGCGCCGTTTTCGTACCTGCCCGCACGCTCGGTAAATCGCCGGGCAACCACCTCTTCCCGGCTGGAGACATCGTGCTTGAAAAACTCGATATACTGGATCCCGCCATTGATGGGCGGGCCTGAGAACACTTCGGAATAACAGCCTGCCTGACAGAGATGGATGGCATTCTGGGAAGCCGCTGAATGCAGGGCCCTGCGCGCCTTGAAATATGATTCCCATTCTCGAAGACATCCGAATGTTCTGCACTGCCAGATGGCCAGAAAGGGAGGGTGCGGGCCGAGCCGCAGGGTACGGCCAAGCACGGCCAAAGGCTGGTTTCCGGATACGGCGTCGTCGTCCGCCCACCCAGATTTATCCTTTTGGGGCCTGATCAGCTCGGCAGGGATGGAGCGGTCATGCTCCATATATTCGATGTATATCATGTCTTCCTCCTTGTGCCTCGATTCTTTGACCATCCTTTTCCAGCGGACTTGAAAGGAAAATGACGCCCTCGAACAACGAGCACACGGAAGTGCCGATGTGATAAAGGAATTCACTGTGAATGTATTATAACAGGGGATGAGCAGTCCTCAAATCGTTGACAGCCTTTTATTGTGCCGTATGTCCTGGGAGGAACCCGTGACCGCCTGAGCGCCGAGGAAAAACTGCCGGTCCATGCCGGGATGTCAGGGTTTTTTTAAAGAGGATAGATCAAGGGGATCATGAAAAGAACGGCGATTTCCTCAAGACCACGACCATGGGGAAAAACCTGATCCCGTTTATTGTTCTCGCAGGGCCCTGGTGCTCGAAGCCCATCTGCTCGTATGCACCCACGGCATTGGGAGAAGCATTCACGCTGATCTCCCTGAGCCAGGGGTCACGGTCACGACAGATCTTCAGGGCCCGTTTGAGCAGGGTCTTCCCGATGCCTTTTCTCTGGAAGGCTCCTGCAACGAAGAACAGGGCGATATGATGGTATTTTTTTATCTCGATCATGGCGACGATGTCATGTCCCGCTTGCGCAACAAGAATGAAGTGGTCTGACCGCGAGCGTTTCAGGAGGTCGTCGCTGCGTGCATACTTGAGGAACTCACTGACCCCTTCGGGCGAGTAGCCGGGTGCAACACTGCGTTTGAAGACCTCGACGATCAGGCCGATCACCCGGCCTTCCTCGCCCGGCTTCATGTATCGACAGCGGATACGATGAAACAGGGGTACCAGTGCATCCATCACCAAAAACCCCGCTATTCGTACGGATAAGACAAGGATCTCTCCATCATGGAGCGTCCCCCTGGAGAGAAAACCCGAAAAAAGATGTCGTCCGGTCTCGATCCCTGACTCCCTGCGTCGTGGACCGGGGCAACCCGCGACCTCGGTTCTTACATGCTTGAGAATATCGGGCCGCAGGAAAAAGTCAAATGAGTGTTCTGTCTTCTTCTTGTTTTTTATCCTCTTGCTGCTGCGGTTCATCGGTCCCTTCGGTTCGCTGCCCCTCCACCAGATAATCGGATATCCCTGCCCCTATTCCAAAGGGGATGGCCTCCACGGTGATGTGGCCGATAATATTATCAAGACCGAGCTCCGATTGCAGGGCCCCGATGATCATCAGGCTCAGTGAGGCGCAGACGGCTGCAACGGCCAGCGCTACGAGGCTGTCCATGACAGAGATCCTCCACCGGTATTCTTTTTTCTTGCGAAACCCTGGGCCGTAATCGAGGATAATGAGCAGGAACAAGGAGATGCAAAGGGCGAGCGTCCATATATGGCATATTCATCTGATCCCCCACCAATCATCCGCTCTGCAAAAGAGTTTCACCGGGGCACAGGAGGTTTTTTGTAAAAAAGCAGAAAAATCATCTTTTTGCTTGAATATTCCCCTTTGAAACGCATATACTATTATTGTAATACAATAATACTTAATAGGGGGGGTTCCGTTATGATGGATTATCCTTTGTTGCTTCGCACCTATCTGATCCGGACTGCGAAGTATTTTTCGAAAAAGGAGATTGTTTCGGTCTATCCTGATGAAACTTTCCGCTACGACTACGGCGAATACTACCGGCGGGTCTGCCGGCTGGCGCATGCGCTGAAATCCCTGGGCATCAGGCGCTCAGACCGGGTGGCGAGCATCGCGCTCAACGACCACCGGCACCTCGAGCTCTATTTTGGCGTGCCCTGCTACGGGGCCGTGCTTCATACCGTGAATTTCCGGCTCCCGCCGCGTCATCTGATCCATATCATCAACCATGCTCAGGACCGGATAGTGTTCGTGGACGAGGACCTGCTCATGTTCATCGAGCCTCTGAAAGATCAGCTCAAGACCGTGGAGAAGTTCGTGGTGCTCTCCCATACGGGCACGCTCCCCCAGACCAGTATTGAAAACATCGTGCTCTATGACGACCTGATCGAAGATTTTCCCGATGAGTACGATTTCCCGGATAATTTGAGCGAACATGACCCGGCAATGATCTGCTACACCTCGGCCACTACGGGCGATCCCAAGGGTGTGGTGTATTCCCACCGGGCCATCGTGCTCCACAGCCTTACCGTGGGGATCACCTTCGGCGCCGGAGAGCCCGATTGCATCCTCCACATCGTGCCCATGTTCCACGCCAATGCCTGGTGTGCACCATTCGCGGGGCTCATTGCCGGGTGCAAGCAGGTGCTTCCGGGCAGAGAGGTCATCAACATGGAGAAGCTCTGCCGGATGATTGCGGATGAAAAGGTCACCTTCACCGCAGGCGTGCCCACCATCTGGATGCTCCTGTTCGATTATCTGGAAAAGGGGGGCCGGCATGACTTCTCGTCCTTGAAGACCATTGTGAGCGGGGGTGCGGCAATGCCCCTGCATCTGCTCAAGGCCTTCAACGAAAAGTACAACTTCCCCATCAAGCAGGCCTATGGAGCCACGGAGACCACGCCCCTGGTTTCCGCCGCCCTGCCCAAGAGTTATATGACCGGCAGAAGCGATGAGGAACTCTACGACATCCGCACCAGCGTGGGCCTTCTGGTCATGGGTCTGGAAATGAAGATCGTGGGAACCGACGGCGTCGAGGTCGAGATGGACGGCAAACAATGGGGCGAGATCTGGCTCCGCGGACCCTGGATCGCAAATGAATACTACCGGGACCCCGAGCGCTCCAAAGATGCCTTTGCCGGCGGATGGTACCATACCGGGGATGTGGCCACCATCGACCGCGAGGGGTATATCCGGCTCGTGGACCGTACCAGAGACCTGGTCAAGAGCGCAGGGGAGTGGATCTCATCCGTGGATCTGGAGAACCTGATCATGGAGCATCCCGGGGTGGCGGAGGCGGCCATCATCGGCGTTCCGCACCCCAAGTGGCAGGAGAGACCCCTTGCATGCGTAAGTGTCCTTGAGGGGCAAAGCGTGACCGCGGACGATCTCAAGGCCTTTCTGAAAGACAAGGTCAGGGCTTCCTGGTGGATTCCCGACGACTTCGTGTTTCTGGCCGCGCTTCCCAAAACCAGCGTGGGCAAGTTTGACAAGCGGGAGCTGCGGAGGCTCTACGCAGAGGGCGAGCTCGGGGCGGTCTAAAAAATGAAGGTGTTGTGCAGGCTGAGCATTCGCCTGCAGGGTGGTGGAAGGAGGAATATATGTCACTGCTTGAGAGGCGCTACACCGACGAACATCTCCTGTTCCGTGATCAGGTGCGCAGGTTTTTCGACAAGGAGGTGAGCCCTTACGCGGATACCTGGGAAAAGGAGGGCATGGTACCCAGATCCGTGTGGAAAAAGATGGGTGACCAGGGTTTTTTGTGCCCCTGGCTGGAGGAAGAGTACGGCGGCGTGGGGGCTGACTTTCTCTACTCCTCCATCCTCATCGAAGAGCTGGCCAAGACGCACTGCGGGGGATTCTTCTTTCCCCTGCACTCGGATATAGTGGTCCCCTATCTGCACAGCTTCGGCGCGCGCGAGCAGAAGGACCGGTGGCTTCCGGGATGCGCGGCCGGGGACACCATCACCGCAGTGGCCATGACCGAGCCGGGAACGGGCTCCGACCTGGCGGCCATGAGGACCGCAGCGGTCAGGGACGGAGACGACTTCGTCATCAATGGTCAGAAGACCTTTATCTCAAACGGCCTGTGCTGTGATCTGGTCATTGTCGCAGCAGTCACCGACCCGCAGGCGGCCTCTGCCTATGAGGGAATGTCGCTGATCGTGGTGGAGGACGGGACCCCCGGCTTCCAGAAGGGAAGGAGGCTTGAGAAGATCGGCCTGCACTCCCAGGATACGGCAGAGATGGCCTTCGTGGACTGCCGGGTCCCGGCCTCGAACCTGCTGGGCGAAGAGGGCAAGGGATTTTTCTATCTCATGCAGAAGCTCCAGCAGGAGCGGCTCGTATGCGCCATGGGGTCGCAGGCGGGAGCGGAGGAGGCCCTGCGCGTGACGCTTGATTACACCAGGACCAGAGAGGCCTTTGGCAGGGCCATCAGCCGGTTCCAGTACATCTCGTTCGAGCTCGCCAAGATGGCCTCCGAGATCGAGGTCGGGAGAGCCTTTCTGGATACCTGCATCTTGGACCACGTGGAAGGCAGGCTCGATGTCAAGCGTGCATCCATTGCCAAATACTGGATCTGCGAGATGCTCAACCGCGTGGTGAGCCAGTGCGTGCAGTTCCACGGAGGATACGGATACATGGAGGAATACCCCATTGCCAGGATGTTCCGGGATGCCCGTGTGCAGACGATTTACGCCGGCACCTCGGAGATCATGCTGCTCATCATCAGCAGACAGATGGGGCTTTAGTATTACAGCGGCGAAGTTTGGCACAAGTCAGGATCCCATGACTGATTACCACTGCAGTATTGGGGAAAGGGCCGGTATATCACAGGCAGGGAGCGGATGGGTTATAGAGGTAAAAAAAGAGATCCTTTTGTTTGCAGTGCCCACGGAGGAGCGCCAAAAAGGCGCGTGAAGACGAGCAAGGCCATGTTACTCTCCAAGCATCATTTTTCGTGATGGGAGCGCTCCCCGCTTGCGCTCCGTGACGCAGCCGGGGGCAACGGGGGGCGCAACCATGGTGAGCAGGCGGCAAAAAAACATATCAGGAAGACCGGGGAAAAACAGGCTTTAAAAAAAGCCTTGCACCAAGATAAGTTCCACGTATCTTCTCACTTGCTTGAGCCGCGGCCCTTCACCGATTCGGGCCGCGGCATTTTTTTGTCTTGCGTGATCGGCTCTACGAATGATCGATCGCCTTTTTGAGGGATTTCTCGAGGTATTCGATGTGGGTGATCAGTGCAACCTCGGCAGCCCGGGGATCATTCCTTTCGATCGCATCGGTAAGGGCGCCGAGCTGCTCGATGATGCGGGCTGCACTCCCCCTGATCGTCGAGAGTTTCTCGCGGCTGAAGGGGAATGCTCCCAGGAGCAGGGTATCGACGGATTTCCTCAGCTGGATGAAGATCGTATTATGGGTGGATTCGATGAGCGTATCAAAGAACCGGGCATAGAGCTTCCCGCCCTCCGGGGCGATGGGAACCCGGCGGGCGAGACCTCTCTGAGCGGCCTTTGCACAGAAGGAGCGAAGGGCCTTCTTCTCCTCACTGGTGGCGCATCCGCATGCCAGGGCCGCTGCCTTTGCATCGAGGATTCTCCGGACGCAAAGCAGCTCCCATATCTTGTCCTGATCGACGGAAAGCAGGTCTTCAATGGATGTTTTTTCTCCCTCCTCAGGGATCCTCACAAATTTGCCCCGCTTGTACTGGGGCTCGATATATCCTCTTGCCTCAAGCAGCTTCATGGCCTCGCGCAGCGAGATCCTGCTGATGCCCATCATCCTGGTCATATTGTGCTCGGAGGGAAGGCGATCGCCCGTCTTCAGGACGCCCCTGTTGATCAGGTCAATGATCTGCTCCGCCGCCTGGGTGGGGATATTCGGCATCTTGACGATCGGTGAAATGCTGGTCTTTTTCTCTTCCATGGGCCGGTCCCGGTAGAATGCACACGTTATCTGACAGGCATGTAATCATACGACAAATAATAATACAACCCGTAAACACCGTTCATTCTTGATGATTTTCCCGTCCATATCAGAACGCGAGGAAATGATATCCTAAAAAAAGTCCACGGGCGCTTCACGAGATTCTTGTCATTGCGCAGTTTTTTTCATTCGTCTATAGTTCTTATCCGGGGCAACCAGGCATGAAGTTCTATACAGAAAGCGAAATCAGGGGCCTGCTCTCCCGGGTCAGGGAGAACGAAGAGACGGCCCGGAAGTTTTTCGAGGTGGAGGCGAGCGTGCTCTCCATCCTGGACTTCGGGGATTTCTTTCACAAGCTGCTCTGGGCCATCATGAACAAGTTCTCCGTAGGATACGTCTGGGTCACGCTCGTGGAGACCGGCAGGGCCATCAGGATCATTCAGGCCCATGCCGCCTCCGCCATTCCGGAAAATCAGCTCAAGATCGTTGGCTGGCACGCATTTTCTCTCGTGGTGCCCGAGTGCGACCGGCCCGTGCTCGGGAACACCGATCTGGGCCGCTTCGCTGCGCTGGTTCCCGAAGGGCTCCGGAAGAGCTTCAATTCCATAGCGGTCGTGCCCATCAGCCTGGACGGCCAGACAGCGGGGAGCCTGAACTTCGCCGACATGTCCGCGGAGCGGTTTTCCCCTGATTCCGACACCAGCCTCCTGGAGCAGCTGGGCCTCGTGGTATCCATCTGCCTTTCCAATGTGGCCGCCCATGAAGAGATCAGGGCTCTGGCCTTTCAGGATCCGCTGACCGGGCTAAAGAACCGCAGAGCCATGGAAAAGGCACTGAGCCGGGAGATCGCCAGGGCAAGAAGGTACGAAGGGCTACTCAGTGTGGTGTTTCTCGACCTGGACGACTTCAAGAAGGTCAACGACACTCTCGGGCATGAAAACGGTGATGAGCTCCTGGCGTACGCCGCAACGGTCATGTGCAGGATGGTCCGGCAGACCGACCTGGTCTCGCGCTTTGCCGGAGACGAGTTCGTGATCATCCTGCCCGAGACCTCTCGTCAGGAGGCGGAGCACCTCATCCGGCGGATGCAGGAGTATTTCGGAGAACATCCTCTGACCCTGGCCGAGATCCCGGTGCCGGTTTCCTTCAGCTACGGGATCGCCTCGGTAGACATGGTGGAGGGCGAAGACCCGGCAACAATTCTGAAAAAGGCGGATGAGCTGCTCTATCAAAACAAACGGGAGAAGAAGGCGGCCAGGCAATGATTCCTCAGGGAGGCTCGGCTTGCAGGGCATCGTGATGGAAGGTGATGAAACAGCCAGGCAGCCCGGCTCTGCAATCCCGTCGCCATGGGTCTGATCAGGATCATCTTCATCGAGCAGGGCGGGATGTGGGCTTGTTTTTGCCTGGGGCCGAGCCTTTCACCTCGGGCAGGTAAACCGTGAAGGCGGATCCCCTGCCGGGTTCGCTCTGCACGGTGACAGCGCCCTGATGGTCGCGTACGATACCGTGCACGACCGAGAGGCCCATTCCCGTGCCCTCGGTCTTGTCTTTGGTGGTGAAGAAGGGATCAAAGATACGCTGCATGACCGCTTCATCAATGCCCTCGCCCGTATCGCGCACCGTAATGCGGGCATAGGGGCCTGGGGCGAGGCCCGGAGAAATCCCGGAAGCCTGCTGTGCGCTCAGGGTTTCCCGGGCGAGCTCAACCACGAGCTCGCCGCCGTGCTTCCGCATGGCATAGCCCGCATTGTTGCCGAGATTGAGCATGACCTGTTTGATCTGGGTTGGGTCTGCCAGCACATGGACGTTTCCCGCGCTCAGGCGCGGGTGGATTACGATGGTCGTGGGCAGGGCCGACCTGAGAAAGCTCAAGGCCTCCTCGATGAGGGCGGTGATCTGAACCGGTGTTTTCTCCTTGAGGTTCCGGCGGCTGAAGGTGACGATCTGCCTGGTGAGATCAGACCCCATCCTCGCCGCTTCCTGTATTTCCCGGATAAGGGAAAACACGGGATGACCGGTCTCCAGGTCCATCAGCGCGATCTCGGCATTGAGCACGATAGGGGTGAAGATGTTCTTCAGGTCGTGGGCTATCCCGCCCGCCAGGGTGCCGATGGCCTCCAGCTTCTGGTTCTGGGACATACGCCGGCTGAGCGCAATCTCGCGTGTCACGTCCCGCACCACGGAGACATAGTTGACTGTTTGTCCCTTCTCGTCGCGCACGGGCGATACCGTGAGATCTGCTTCGACCATTTCATCGGATTTGTTCTGCCGCCTCTGGTGAGAGCTCCAAGTCCTGCCCTGTGCCAGCGTCCGGTTGAATTCCTCGCGGCTCTGGGCGTTAAGAAAGTTCTCCTTGATGCAGTCAACCTTCCTGCCGATAAGCTCCCTGCGGCTGTAACCGCTGATGCGCTCGAAGGCCGGATTGACATACTCGATCACCCAGTCGGGACTCAAAAGAACAATCCCTTCGCCCGCCTGTTCAATGGAAAAGGCCAGCCGCTGGAGGTCCTGCTCCATCTTCCGGCGGGCGCTGATGTCGATCCCGATGCCGATCACCGATCCGTCGGAGAGGCGGACATGGGTCCACAGGCAGGGATGCGTCTCGCCCGAGCGGGTCACTGCTTCCAGCTCGAGCCAATCGGATCGGCCCTCGCGGATGGCGTCCGAGACCGCCTTGCGCATCTGTTCGTCGGGAAACACCCTGGGGACTAAGTCCATGGTCCGCGCATCCTCCAGGGACCACCCGAAGACTCGCTCCATCTCCCGGTTGATCAGCCTGATCTTGCCCTGGGGATCGGAGAAGATCAGCATGGCGGGAATATGGTCGATAACGGTCTGAAGGATTTCCTTCTGTTCTTTCAGCTCCTCGACCACCTGGCTCAGTGCCTTGGTTCGAGTCTTCACCTTCTGGTCGAGCAGCTGCTCGCTCTTGAGCAGACGTTCTTCGATCTCCTTATGCTCGGTGATGTCGGCGATAAAACCTTCAACCGCCACCACGCCGCCCCGGGACGAAAAGATGCCCTGTCCCTGCTCCCAGACCCATTTCAGACAAGAGTCTGCAGCCTTTATCCGGTAGGAGATCCTGAACGAGCATCGGTTGAGCAGGGCCTTCTGGATTTCTTCCCACACAGATGCCCTGTCATCCGGGTGGATCAGGGACCCATATGAAAGCACCCGGTTTTCCTCCAACTCCTCGGGCCGGTGGCCGGTCAGATCCAGACAGCCCTTGCTGACGAATTCCATGGTCCAGTCTTTATCGTTTCTGCACCGGTATGCCATGCCGGGAAGGTTGTTCATGAGCGTGGAAAGAAAGATCTGGCTTTCCCGGAGCTTCCGCAGGTTTTCATCGAGATGGATGATCCCCGCATTCAGGCTGTCCAGCCTCATGTTGCGTGCATGGAAGAAGACCTTCCTCTGTTTTGCGTGAGAGATGTGTCGTTTGATCCGATGCATATATACACACCCGGTCTCGTATTGCTTCTCCGGCGGACATGGCAGAGGATGACAAAAAGGGGATGGTCCCTGGCCTCAGGGCTGAAAACATCATGAAAGCAGTGCAAGAAAAAAAGTTTCTTGCAGGGCAGAGAAAGGCCATCCGGTGCGGATACTCCTTTGTCGGTAGTGCATGTACGCAGCGCTGTCAAGCTGTAATTTTCCCGCAGCCGGGGCCGGCCCGCGCGGCCAAGGACGGCGATCTGCCGCCGGCATCGGTTGCCGGAAAGACCCGCGTACGGGTGGCGCGCATTCCCGTCCACATTTTCCCCTGACACGATACTACTTATTGTACAGAGCCTTATCCCGGATCACCACTTCCTTTTCATGTGTGGAATTCCTGGTACAACACTTGGCAAATCCAAGCGGTTCTGGTAAAAGTACTTAAAAATTGCTTGTATTGATGGCCGGTATGCAGGAGGGGGATCCCATGATCGAAAGGCGGGATATTCAGTTTATGTCGCAAGGGATGCGCTGCGCGGGGTGGTTTTACCGGGCGGATGGAGCGGAAGCCAGACCGTGCATCGTGTTGGGGCACGGTTTCGGCGGCACCAGAGAGATGCGGCTGGACGCGTATGCAGAAATCTTTGCCGAGGCTGGGTATCATGCACTGGTCTTCGATTACCGCCACTTCGGCAACAGCGGAGGCGAACCCAGACAGTTGCTCGATATCGGCAGGCAGCACCAGGACTGGCATGCAGCCATCGATTGTGCCCGGGCAATGGATGGGGTGGACCCCGGAAGGATCGTTCTCTGGGGCACGTCGTTCAGCGGCGGGCACGTGATCCCGGTGGCCCTTGAGCAGAGCGGCATCGCTGCAGTGATCTCCCAGGTGCCCCATCTGAGCGGCATTGCTACGGCATCGGCTGCGGGGCCGGTTCAGAATTTCCGACTGGGCGCTGCTGCCTGCCGGGACCTGATCCGCACGATGCTGCGGCTGAGTCCCTATTATGTGCCCATCGTAGGCCGGCCGGGGACGCTGGCCGCCATGACGGCCCCGGGCGCAGAAGAGGGAGCCAGAAGGCTCTATCCTGAAGACTACGAGCCCAACGAGATGATAGCGGCCCGCATCTTTCTCTACGTGGGTCTGTATTCGCCGGGCAGGCTGGCGTCCGGGCTCACGGTTCCCTGGCTGGTGCAACTGGCCTCAGGAGACCTGACCACCCCGGTACGGCCTGCAATCAAGGCTGCCATGAAGGCTCGGCAAAGCAAGCTCATCGTCTACCGGTGCGAGCATTTCGATGTGTATGTGCCCCCCCGGTTCGAGCAGATTGTGGAGGACCAGATCACCTTTCTCAGGCACGCCCTGAAATAACCTGCGCGTATCTGCCCAGCCTCGGGCTGCTGAGCCCCCGGACTTTACAGGCCGTTTATCGTAATCTCCGTGATAAAGGTCTCGACGAGCACCGGGTCAAAAGACGAGAGGCTGAGCTTTCTGAGAACGAGAAACGCTTCCTTAAGAGAGCGCCTCTTCTGATAGGGCCTGTCGGTGATGAGCGCGTCAAAGGTGTCGGCGATGCCGATGATCTTTGCCCCAAGCGGGATGTTCCCGCCGGTGATCCCTCGCGGGTATCCCGTTCCGTCCTCCCTTTCGTGATGGGAGTAGACATAGTCGATGACCTTGGCCGGAAACCCCTGGCCCTCAAGGATGGTCTTGCCCATTTCAGGGTGCTTTTTGATCTGCTTGAGGATCGACTTGGAAGGGTGCTCTTTCACATTTCTGAAAACCTTCGAGCTGAAGCGGATCTTTCCGATGTCATGGAGCAGCCCTGCCATTCGGATATCCTCAATCTCGTTCTCGGGCAGGCGCAATCTCCTGGCAAGCCTCCGGGCATACCAGGAAACCCGCAGGGCATGGTCTTCCGAATACGGGTCCCGTGCGCCCAGCCTGTGAGCTATCTTCGCTGCTGTGTGGAGGGTGTTTTTCTGCATTTGCATCGTCTTTTTTCAGACGTTTTATCTCCTGTGATGGATTCGCACATCATGAATCCCGCTCTGGACACTTTGGTTACCGAGCCTGGGCCGGTCCTTCGGATACTCGCCGCAGGACGGTTCCAGTGCTGTTCATTTCTTCTTTTTAAGGGCCTGCTGGAGCTTCTCGCCAAGCGAGCTTACGGGTTGTCCAGATCTGTCCGAAAAGCGTTGCCAGTCGTCCTCGTCGCTCGAGTCGCCCGGGGCCAGGGTGAGCTTGCGCCCGGTTGTGTCAATGGCCTCGATCGCCACGGTAATGGGCTCGCCGGGCTGCTTTTTGTCGATGGATGACGGATCGTGGAAGCGCGCGATCCTGGATCTGGGAAGCAGTCCCGTGACCCCGGGCTCCAGGTTGATGAAGAGGCCGAATTTCTCCTTTTTCTCGATAACCCCTTGGACCCGCTGCCCTGCACGGTATCGTCCCTCGATCCCAATCCAGGGATCACCCTCGGCGTCCTTCATGCTCAGGGATATCCTTTTGCTTACCGGATCAATCTCCTTGATCATGATATCGACGATATCGCCGGGGGCCACCTCGTCACGGGTTCTGGACACCCGCTTGGTGTAGCTCATCTCCGAGATGTGGACCAGGCCCTCGACACCGGGTTCGATCTCCACAAAGACTCCGTAGTCCATGCACCGGGTGACCTTGCCCGCGAGCTTTTGCCCCGGAGAGTATTTTTCTTCCACCGTGTTCCAGGGGTTTTCCCCTGCCTGCTTCATGGACAGGGAGATCTTGCTGTTTCCGCCCGAGGTGTTTTTTTCGATCCCGATGATTTTGACCGTGATCTCGTCCCCTGTGTGCAGGAGTTCTTCCGGGGTTCCCAGCCGGGACCAGCTCATCTCGGAGATATGCACCATCCCTTCCACGCCGGGACTCAACTCCACAAAGGCCCCGTAGGGCATGATCCTGCTCACCCTGCCCGTGCTTATGCTGCCGATTGCGAGAGAACCGAGAAATGCCTGCCGCGCCTCTTGCTTCTCCTGCTCCAGGAGCGTGCGGCGGGAGACCACGATGTTTTTCCCTCCTTCGCTCAGCTCGGTGATCAGAAAGCGGAAGGTCTTGCCCACATATTCTTCCGGGTGTTCGACATAGATCGTGTCGATCTGGCTCATCGGGCAGAAGGCCCGGTGCTTGACGACCTCTATATTGAAACCCCCCTTGCAGGTATCCGCAATGCGGCCCTCGACGGGAAGGCCCTGATGGTACGCATCCTTGAGCTGCTCCGCGCCTCCGATGCCCGCCAGGGCCCGGGAGAGTCTGATCTCTCCGTGCCGCATGGACACGACATAGAGTTCCAGGGTGTCTCCCACCCGATAGGGGAGATCGCCGTTCTGATCCGCCAGCTCGGCGAGGTCCACGACCCCGTCGATCTTGCTGCCGGTGTCCACGAACACGCTTTCCTTCCCGATGGAGATGATCCTTCCGCTGAGCTTGCTTCCGACCCGGGGCGTTTCCCTGCTCTCGGGTTCGTATGCTTCAAGGAGCTCTTCCATGGACAGCTGCTTTTCGTTGTTTTCTGTGCCTGACATTCCTTTTTCCCCCACGTGGTCCACTTTGAGTGAAGGGCATGATAGAGAAATTTATCGCGCGAGTAAATAACAATGTTCACCAGAGAACTCGCAGAGGAAAACCGTCCGGTTCTGCAGCGAGGGCCGGCAACGACAGTGGCCGGGAAGTCTTGAGGGAAGAATTCCTGCAGCCCTCTAAGCAATCATTCCTCCTGTATGGATGCGATATTCCGTTCCTTCGAGGCGAGCCTTCCGGCGACCATGCTCCCTGCGAACAGAAATACCGTTGATACCGGGAAGCTCAAGAGGAGGAGGTCTTCATGCCCGGCAAGCTTGAGCCAGGCGGATGTTCCCCCGCCAAACACGATTGCGAGGACCGCACCGATGGCACGGAGCCGGAATCGCTCGGAATAGAACCCGAAAAGAACCGGGATGACGAGCCCGCCCGAGTAGATGGTGTAGGCGAGGAGCAAAGAGCCGATGATCCCCTGCATCTTCAGAGCAATAACCATGGAGAGAACGCCGATGACCAATACGGCTGCCCGTGAGAGGAAAACGAGGGCCTTTTCAGGAAGCTCGAAGGGAAGTGCGGGACGGAGCACATCATTGACAACGATGGTGCCTGCCGTGAGCATGCAGGTATCGGCGGACGACATGACCGCTGCGAGCAGAGCCGCCATGACCAGGGCATTAAAGCCGGCGGGCAGCAGGTGCATGACCAGAGCGGGGAAGGCGTTTTCCGCAGGGATATCCGGAAGCAGAAATCGGGCCGAGATGCCGATGAAGGCGATGGCGAATGCCAGCGGGATCATGGCGCACGCGGTTATGAGAGACGCCCTCTGTGCAACCCGGGGCGTCCGTGCACAGAACAGGCGTGAAAAGATGTCGGGACCTACCACGAAGACCGAGCCGACGAAAAGAAAAAAGAGCAGAAGATCCCGGAAGGTGAACGCAGGCGAGACCGGAAAGGAGAAGTGTTCGGCGGGGAGCGCAGCAGCCATGGCTGATGGATTGCCGGTTGCCGCCACGATGAAGGCGAGGCAGACCACGATCCCGGCAAGGATGATCACGGACTGGATGAGGTCTGTTTTGATAATGGAGCATTGACCGCCCAGGGCGGTGTAGACGATTGTAACGCCTCCCACCGCCACCATGGTTGACTGGAGATCGAATTGCCACAGTGCGGTGAGGATCTTCCCCGCCGCGATGATCTGGGCTGCAATGACCGCGATCCAGGCAGCTGCAATGAGGACCGAAGAAATGATCATGGCGGTCTCGCTGTTGTACTGGGCTTTCAGGATCTCGGGCAGGGTGTAGACCTCAAGCGAACGCACCTTCTCCGAGAGCCAGAAAGACAGGACCAAGAGCCCTGCAGCACCCACGAGCATCCACCATGCACCCACGAGGCCCCTGGAGAACCCGAGCCCTGCTATGCCCAGGGTGCTGGACCCTCCGACAATGGTTGCCAAGAGCGAGCCGGTAATCTGGACAGTGCCGCCCTTCCTGTCAAAGACATAGAAGCTGCTCAAGGACCTGATGCGCCGGAAGCTGAACAGCCCGATACCGAGCATGCCCGCCAGGTACAGGACAATGATCATGGTGTTGAGGATCTCCATGGGGGACATCAATCAGGCCTTCCCGCAATGCAAAGAGGGCCTTGGGCGGGATGCGGCTGTCTGAAGAGCAGGGAGTGCGGTGGTCCGAAAACCGCTGTCTTCCCCCGGACCATATCGGCGCGGGCCGCCTGGAACTCACTGATGATCTCTCTCAAACGGGCATGACCGTGCTTGTGCATGACCGAAAAAAATAATACACTGGATCACGAAAGTAAACGGTGAAGTGAAATCAACCCGATATGAGTGTGGAGGGATTTTTCGCATCGGATTGCCCGCGCAGAAAAGGACGAGGAGAGAAAGGATCTGCAATGAATATTCGGAAAGTCGCTCTGGCGTTTTTTATCATTCTGGGTGTTCTCGACATCGTGTACGGCCTGCTCATGGATGACCGCATAAGTCTGCTGATGGGGCCTGTGTTGATCATCATCGGTCTGTATCTGATCATGCGGGAGAGGAAGCAGGCCCCGGGCAGGCAGTAAGGAGGCAGGCCCTGTTGTTCGGGACCGAGCCTGCCGTGTCTGCAGGAGATCGTCCGTTCCTTGCCCGGACTATAACCTGCGGTTGTCGATGACCCGCACGGCCTTCCCTTCGGCAACCGGGATGCTGCCCGGCTCGCGGAGATCGACCTCCGGGGTGATGAGGAGCTCGCCTTTGAGTTCCTGGGTGATTCTGTTCTTCAGGCGCTCGAGCGATTTGTACGCATCCAGGTTCAGCGACGGGTCGATCTCCACCTGGACGATCATGTGGTCGTTGTGGCCCTTCTGCTCCAGGATGATCCGGTAGTTGCGCCCCACGCCGGGGATGCTGTTGAGGACCGATTCGATCTGGATGGGGAAGATGTTTACCCCCTTGAGGATCATCATGTCGTCGCTGCGGCCCGTGATACGGTTGATCCTCGCATGGGTTCTCCCGCAGGCGCACTCTCCCGGCTCCAGCGAGGTGAGGTCTTTGGTGCGGTAACGGATGATGGGCATTGCCTCGCGAGAGAGCGTGGTGATGAGCAGCTCGCCCCTGCTGCCCGCAGGGAGGGGCTCCAAGGTGTCGGGGTCCACGATCTCAACGAGATACGCGTCTTCCCAGATGTGCATGCCGTTCATCTCGGGGCATTCAAAGGCGACGCCCGGGCCGTTCATCTCGGAGAGGCCGTAGGAGTTGAAGGCCCTGATCCCGAAGAAGTCCTGCACCTTTCTGCGTGTTTCCTCCGAATGGGGCTCGGCGCCCAGGATCGCATAGGAGAGGTCGGGGAACTCTGTGCGAGGGTCGATGCCTTCGGCCTCCAGGGTATCGGCCAGGTGCAGGGCGTAGCTCGGGATCACGTGAATGGCCGTTGTCTTGAACTCCTTCATGAACTTGAGCTGACGCTTGGTATTTCCCGGACCGGTCGGGATGGTGAGGCAGCCCAGCCTCTCCGCGCCGTAGTGAAGCCCCAGGCCGCCGGTGAAGAGCCCGTAGCCGATCATATTCTGAAACACGTCGTGCCGGCGCAGACCCATCATGTAGAGGCAGCGGGCGACCAGTTCGGTCCAGTTGTGGAGGTCAAGCGCGCTGTGATAGATGACCGTCGGTATCCCGGTTGTGCCGGATGACGAATGGAGCCTGACCACCTCATCGAGGGAGGTGCAGATCATGCCGTAGGGATAAGCGTCTCTGAGGTCCTGCTTCGTAGTGACCGGCAGCTTCCTGATGTCGCTCAGATCACGGATCGTATAGTCTCCAAGCCCCTTTTCCCGGTAGAAGGGCGCCCGGGAAGCGCGCTCGACAGTCTCTTTGAGCCTCACGAACTGGAGTTCCTTCAGCTCGTGGCGCGAAATACATTCATCGTTCCTGTTCCAGTACATGGATACTCCTCACTAGGTGTGTACCGCGGTCAATACTCCCGGCCACGTATTTCCTTGCTGCTGCCGCCGATCCTCGATGCGATCGGATGGTGCCGGCTTCTCCAACAAAGGGGGAGTTGTATCGTAATACCCGCTTTCCCATCGTAAGATATTTTCGCAAAAGCCCTATATTCCTCATACGCCTAGCACGACGCGGTGATCAAGTCAATCCGGCTTCAGATATCTCACTCGTTCCCCCGGCACCTTTCATGCCCGGTATGAGCAAGATATTTTTTCAAGAGGATTGGAGGAAACCTGCGGGGAAAGGGAGATCCGGCACATGCCAGAGGGTTATTACAACGGTGATTAAAGCAGTGAATATGAATATTGAGCTGGACCGGCGCAGTATTCAGATAAACAATCGCCGGTGTAATAAAACCGCCAGGCCTTAAAAAAAGCTCTGGCAAAAGATTTCCGAGGGAACCCTCTGCTCTGATCCCTCAAAAAAGAAGCGCCTTAAGGGGAGATTACTGGGCAGGGCTCGATTCAGCGGGCGTCTGACCCTGCGGTGCGGCCGGGATGGACGGCGCGGCAGGCGCTGCGCCGGCCCCTGGATCCGGCTGGAGCGCAGTTCCACCAGGAACCGCGGGAGCGGTTGTGGCCTGGTTGTCCATGATGCTCTGAGTCGGCCGTTCAAAGGTGAAATAGCCGAGGGTGAGCGAGGTGAGCATGAACACTGCCACCAGGACCCGCGTCGCCTTGTTGAGGAAATCGGCCGGACCCGCAGAACCGAACAGGGCCTGAGAACCCGCCCCGCCGAAGACGGCGCCGATATCGGCCCCTTTGCCCGACTGCAGGAGCACGGCAATGATCAGCAGCACTGACACCACGATGTGAAGGGTTAATAGGACTCCGTACATATTCTCACTTTCCTTTAAAACGTATTATTCTTTCGAACGAAGCCGCATCGAGGCTGGCACCCCCAACCAGGGCCCCGTCGATATCGGCCTTTGCCATGAGCGCGTCGATGTTGTCTCCCTTGACGCTGCCGCCGTAGAGGATCCGGATCCGATCCGCAACCTCTTGACCGAAAAGCTCGCGCAGGAGCCCCCTGATGAAGGCATGAACCCCCTGTGCGGTCTCCGGCGTGGCGGTCTTCCCAGTCCCGATGGCCCAGACCGGCTCATAGGCGATGACCAGCAATCCGGCCTGCCCGGGATCAATGCCTGCAAGGCCGTTTTTTATCTGGGCCTCGATCACGGTGTTTGTCTTTCCCGCCTCACGCTGGTCAAGGGTCTCTCCCACGCACACGATCGGGGTGAGGCCCCCTCTGATCGCGGCGAACAGGCGCTTGTTGACTGTTTCGTCTGTCTCGCCGAAATACTGCCTGCGCTCGGAGTGGCCGATGATAACGTGGCTCGCGCCTGCGCTTGCGAGCATGGGCGCGCTGACCTCGCCGGTAAAGGCGCCCGAGTCTTCCCAGAAGACGTTCTGGGAGCCCACTCTGACCGGGGACCCCCTCAACGACTCGGCAAGGGCGTGGACATAGAGGCAGGGCGGGCATACGAGGATCTCAGGTCTCGTGATATCCGAGACCCGCTTCGCGATATCATCGGCCCAGGAAGAGGCCTCATCCAGGGTCTTGAACATCTTCCAGTTCCCTGCTATGAGAGGTGTTCTCATGCTTTCTCCACTCCTATCGCTCCAGGGACTTCACCCCCGGAAGTTCGGCGCCGCCGAGCATCTCCAGGAAGGCACCGCCTGCCGTGGAAACAAAGTCGACCTTCTCGGCCAGGCTGCTCTTGTGTAACGCCGCATCTGTATCACCTCCACCCACGATGGTCAATGCCTTTGAATTCGCAATTTTTCTCGTGATATCCATGGTCCCCTGGGAAAAGGGTTCCTGCTCGAAGACTCCCATGGGGCCGTTCCAGACGATCATGCTGCAGTCATCGAGAGCTTCGGAGAACAGGGCCGCCGATGCCGGGCCGATGTCGAGGCCCATGAGACCCGCGGGGATCTCCTGGATGGTCACGGTCACGGCGTCCCGGCCGGACTTGGGGTCAGGGGCGCACACGCAGTCGACCGGGAGATAGAGCTTCACGCCCCTGCTGCGGGCCTTCTCCATGACGGCCCTGGCAGTATCAACGAGATCGTCCTCCACCAGGGATTTCCCGATATTCTGGCCCAGGGCCTTGATGAAGGTGAAGGCCATCCCGCCTCCGATGATGACCTTGTCGACCTTCTCGATGAGGTTCTCCAGCACCTCCAGCTTGCCCGAGACCTTGGCCCCCCCAATCACGGCTGCATAGGGGCGCTTGGGGTCCTTCAGGGCCTTGTTGATGTACTCGACCTCTCTGAGCATCAGGAAGCCTGCCGCAGTATCCTTGATATAATCGCAGATGCCGACATTGGATGCATGGGCGCGGTGGGCTGTGGCAAAGGCATCGTTGACATAGCATTCGCCCAGTTCGGAAAGCTCCTTGGCGAACCCGGGGTCGTTCTTTTCCTCGCCGATGTGAAACCTCAAGTTTTCGAGCAGGATCACCTCGCCGGAAGAGAGGTTGTCGACCATCTTCTTCACCTGGTCTCCCACGCAGTCGGGTGCCATGTTGACGCTCGCCCCAAGAAGCTCCGAGAGTTGACGCGCCACGGGCAGCAGGCTCATGGACTTGACCACCTTGCCCTTGGGGCGGCCGAGGTGGGACATGAGAACGACCTTCCCCCCCTGGTCCATGGCATATTGAATGGTGGGCAGGGCCCCTCGTATCCGGGAGTCGTCGGTGATGGCGCCCTCTTCGTCGAGGGGAACATTGAAATCCACGCGAATGAGAACTTTTTTCGATTTCAAGTCCAGTTCCTTGATGGACCGAATACCCATAATATGTGTCCTCCTTACCCTGGTATGTTCAGAATATGGATGCTGTACGCTGAAAAAAAGAAAGCCTTATAGAAAACAGCGTTTGTGCGTCTTTTGCCAATCAGCCCCTTTACAAACAGCCCCGGTTCCTTTTAAATAAGTGATGTATATTATTAAGGTGTAAGATATGTCAATGGGATTTCAAGATGGCCGATGAGGGCAGGGAAGGCCCTGAGATGCTGGATGCACTGGGCGATCGCTTTCTCCTGCTCATGGCCGGCCTCATCAGCGGAAACCTCAAACGGGCGGCTGCGCTCGCCGAAGAGATACGCCGCCGCAACGGCGGCTCCCATCCCGGGATCATGTCCCAGACCCTCATCGAAGAGATGGCTCAGGCCCAGGCACTCAAGAACTCCCTCATCAACCTTCCGTCCGTGGTTCCCGGGCTGGGCACCATTGTTTCCTTTTCCCTGGTGGGGGTCGAGAACTTCTATCTCCTGGACCAGTCGGTCGCCCTCGTTCTTGCCCTGTGCCTCATCCATGAAAAGGACATCGAGAACCGGGAGGCCATCGAGGATTTTACCGTGAGGATCATCGGCGAGGTGTTCGGCGTCACGAACCAGGAAAGCGGGGAAGACTCCCGGTCCATCACCAGGGAATATGTCTCCCGGCTGCTTCCCATGAAGTATTTCAAAAGGGGCGTGGACCGGAGCATGCAGAGGGTCCTTCGCCGGATTGTGCCCATGAAAAGCCGGTCCCGCCTGCTCCCTGTAGGAATCGGCCTCGGCTCGTCCGCCGTGAGGGCCTATGACACCATCGTACACGTGGGCCAGGCGGCACTCAGGCATCTGGCAATGCTCCCGGACGCGCCTCCGGCGATCTCCGGCCACTAGGAATCAGGATCTTTGCCTCGGATGGAAGGGGAAAACGAGCCTCCGGCTCTTACAGGCGGTAGATTTCCTTGTCCCAGACCTTTACCCAGTTGCGCTTGAGCACATTGGTGGCAACAGACGTGTTGTCCACCTCCATGATCATGATAGGGTTCGATGCCCTGCCTATGTAGGGGTACATGGTGATCACGTTGATCTTCGCGTCTCTCAGAGGTTTGAGCACGGCGTTCATGCCGCCCGGGTGGTCCGGCATTTCCACGGCGAGCACGCCGATTTCCTGATACTCGAATTTCTCTGCAGACAGGGCGTTCTTTGCCTTCTTGGGATCATCAACCACAATGCAGATGGAGGAAACCTCGGCAGATTCCTGCCCTACCGAGATGGCCCTGATATTCACCCCGTGCTTGCCCAGCGTGTCGCTCAAGTTCGAGAGCTTGCCCGATACGTTTGCGGTCTCAAGACGAAACTGTTTGACTGGCATGACCTATGTCTCCCTTGAAAAAAAATCGTACCCTGTTTTCAAGGCATCGATGTTCTTGTCTTTGAAGCGGGCCTTTCTCTTTCCCAGGATTTCTTCCATGTTGTCGATGAGAGAGGAGATTTTGATCAGACGCGTCCGACTCACGAAGGCGCCCAGCATGACCATGTTGGCATAGCGCTCGCCCACGGTCCTGATCGCGAGTTCGTTCACCGGGACATCCACCACGTCGATATCCCCTCTCACCGGCCTGGTCGTGACGATGCTGGTGTTGATGAGCACCTCGCCTCCGGAGGCGGCCTGGTTCTGCAGGCGCTGGAGAGAAAGATTGTCCATGATGACCAGGTAGTCTGGAGAAGACGCCACCGGGGACGCGATCTCCTCGTCCGAGATGGCGATAGTGCACGAGGTGATGCCGCCGCGCATCTCCGCACCATAGGAGGGCAGATAGGTGACGTAGTGCCCCTCGAGCATGGCCCCCCACGCGAAGGCCAGACCGGAGAAGAGAATTCCCTGCCCGCCGATTCCGCTCATGATGGTTTTCTGAAGCATGGCGCCTACTTATCCTTCTTTGCTGTGTTATCTTTCATGACCCCTAAGGGGTATTCCTTTTCCATTATTTCTTCCAGATAGACGAATGCCTCCCTGGGGCTCATATTCCAGTTGGTGGGGCAGGGCGAGAGGACCTCAACGAGCGAGTAACCTGCGCCTGATATCTGGACCTCGAAGGCCTTTTTGATGGCTTTTTTCGTCTCCCGGATCTTGACCGGGTTGGCCAGCGAGGTCCTGGCTACATAGGCGGCGCCAGGCAGGGTTGCGATGAGCTCGGTGATCTTCAGAGGATACCCCTCCACCTCGGTTCTCCTGCCATAGGGGGAGGTGGTGGTTTTTTGCCCGATCAGGGTGGTGGGGGCCATCTGGCCTCCGGTCATGCCGTATACCGCGTTGTTCACGAAGATGCTCGTGATTTTCTCGCCCCGGTTCGCCGCGTGCAGGGTCTCTGCGGTCCCGATCGCGGCCATGTCTCCATCGCCCTGGTAGGTAAAGATGATCCTGTCGGGCTGTGCACGCTTGAAGCCGGTGGCAATGGCGCAGCCCCTCCCGTGGGCCGACTCGCACACGTCGAAGTCGAAATAGTTGTAGGCGAGCACCGCGCAGCCCGCAGGCGGGATGCAAATGATCCTGCCCCGCATATCCATCTCATCGACCAGCTCGCAGACGAGCCGGTGGATGATCGAATGCCCGCATCCCGGGCAGTAGTGATTGGACACCGGCTTCAGGGTTTTGGGCCTGGTATATACGGTCTTCATCTAGAGCTCCTTCTGCAGCCAGTACCGTTCGATGATCCGGGCGATCTCCTGGGGAATGGGCACCACCCCCCCCGGGCGGCCGTAAAACTCACAGGGGACCCTGCCCTCGATCGCCAGGCGCACATCGTCGAGCATCTGGCCGGTGCTCATCTCGAACACGAGGAAGAGCTTGGTCTTTTTTGCAAGGCTGCGGATCGCCTCTTCGGGGAACGGCCACAGCGTGATCGGACGGAGCAGGCCGACCTTCAGCCCATCGCTCCTCGCCCGCTTGACAGCGCCCTTGGCGATGCGCGCAGCCGTGCCGTAGGCGATGATGGTCAGTTTCGCGTCTTCGGCCATGAACTCCTCCCACTGGGGGAGCTCATGCGCCATGAGCTCGTATTTCCGCTTGAGCTTCCAGTTGTGCTCTTCCATCTCGGCCGGGTCAAGGATCAGGGACTTGATGATCCGGGAGGGCCTGTTTTCAGCGCCGTCCAAGACGTAGTCCTTGGGGGGGATCTCCACCTCGGGCCGCTCGTGCATGGAGATGGGCTCCACGATCTGGCCCATCATGCCGTCTCCCAGGATCATGACCGGGGTGCGGTAGAGGTCGGCCACGTCGAAGCTTTTCATGGTGATGTCATAGAGTTCCTGCACATACGCCGGCGCATAGACGGGCATGCGGTAGTCGCCGTGGCCTCCTCCCCGTGTCGCCTGATAGTAGTCTCCCTGGCTGGGCGCGATATTCCCCAGGCCGGGCCCGCCCCGGTTGATGTTGACGATGACCGCCGGAAGCTCGAGTGCAGCCAGGAACGAGAGCCCTTCCTGCTTGAGGCTGATGCCCGGAGAAGAAGAGCTGGTCATGGCGCGCATTCCGCTCGCGGCCGCGCCGAGCACCATGTTGATGGACGCGATCTCGCTCTCGCCCTGGAGGAACACCCCGCCCACCTCCTGCATACGCCTGGACATATATTCGGGCACCTCGTTCTGCGGGGTGATGGGGTAGCCGAAGTAACACGTGCAGCCAGCACGGATCGCGGCCTCTCCGAGGGCGTCCGTGCCTTTCATGAGAACTTTCTTATTCACGGTACACCTCGATGGCTGTTTCGGGGCACATGACCGCGCACAGGGCGCACCCCCTGCATGACTCCTTGGCGGTTTCGGCTGGATGATATCCCTTCTCGTTCAGGCTATCCGAGAGCCGGATTGCCTCATCGGGACAAACGGTCAAACACAGTTCGCAGGCCT
>ENA-UPXM01001317-UPXM01001317.1-activated-sludge-metagenome-genome-assembly--contig:-NODE-1317-length-32575-cov-6.077921_pt1 | contig 32575 bp, 18 predicted proteins | sample MGYA00238178_ERZ772708 | MGnify/ENA primary metagenome ERZ772708 (study PRJEB29002, sample SAMN05720212) | activated sludge metagenome | isolation source: anaerobic digester from wastewater... | reverse complement strand
ATGTCGGCCGTGCCCGAAATTCCACTGGTTGACGTGTTGATGGTCTATAAGTTGCGGGACCTCACGGGGGGGACCATACCGATCATTGATCCTCTGCCAACCCAGGGGGATTCGGAGGTGATGCGACGTACCGCCGAGTCACTGGGGATTTCTCTGGAGGAAATTTCCGCGGTTATTTTGTTTCAGGATTTGTTTTTTCAATTGAGTCAGATTGTAAGCCGGGGAGGTCCCGCGGAGGCGGCCATTTCCAATGTAATCAAGAGCCGGACATTGACGATGGGGTTATCGGAAGAATCGGTTCGCCGGATACTCCTTCGGTATGCCAAAAAAATAGAAGAGTCCGAAGAAGCGATGAATGCGTTTGTTCGTACCGGGAATCAGGTCAGTCGGACGGTCGCGTTGCTTCGGAACGAAATTGGCAAAGACAGGCTGGCAATAGAACTGGCAAAGTATCCCGGAAAGAAAAAACTTCTCGCAGTCGTAGGCGTACAGCATGTTGCTATGTTTGATGTTCCCGCTGTTCATGTGCCGCCCGGTTTCCGGGCCGAAAGCTATGAGCCGATGAGCGTTAGACAGATGCAATGGGTACTTCAACATCTTGGCTCCCTGGGTTTTCAACATCAGAGGTCGTCTCCGGCTGAAAGAGGAATCATGTCGCTTTTGGACAGCCTGGAGAAGGAACTGTTGCGGGATGACCGCTTGCGCGAAAAATGGGAAGGTACTCGTCAGAGCGTGATTGAAGAATTGAATCAACAAGGGGGCGCGACTCGCCCGGAAATGCGGATGTCCAATTCTGAAACAAAAGGGAGCGTGGAGGCGAATGATCGCCCGGAAACACGCGCTCCGGAACCGGCGATCCTAGGGGCGGATGAAGGCGCTCGTTCCGAAGTCCGGACGTCGGAAGTGAATCGATTGAGGATTCTTTTTGAATCCGCGGAAAAGTTGGCCGACGAGGATATTGATCAATATGTCGCGGAAACGGAAGAATTGTTGGAGGAACTTTCCGACGACTTGTTTATGCAGTTGATAAAGGCTCGGAGCCAAGGGCTACTGAAAGCTATTTCAATCCGCCTGGAGGCCACCAATCTGTCTGCGTTATATCTCAAAAAAATATGGCTTTGGAGCGTGATTGCCCAAGCGGACGCCGAAAAGATCAATGTTCCGGACATTGTTAAGCGAGCGGATTCTTTAATGGAACAAATCAGACAGAGATTGTATGTAATGGAAATGTCCCGGTCTGAGTTAAGGCGCGATGATGAGACGGATGTGACTTTGTCCGGTACGCAGATGGGGTACTTTGAAGCTCCTGTAAAAGAGGTTGCTGCCCAGGGCAGGGACTTGATAAAGAAAATGAATACCCATGCGCCCGTCTTTAAACTCAAGTATGACAAGTCCCGGGACCGGTTTGAAGTTACGGTGAACCAGAGAAGAATGAATTTGAGCGAGGTCGCGTACGAATATGACGGATACTATAACCCATTTTACGATGTAACATTCGCCGCGGACGGAAAACAGGAGAATGGCCTTTTGGAAGAAGTTCGCCGCGCTATTGATCGGGCGCTCAATGAAGGGCAACGTGAACCGGACGCTTCGGACCTGGAAGCATGGAGCCCGACTATTGCTCCGGAAGAAATCGATTTTTCCGAGAAACCGGCTCCGGGCCTGTCACCCGAGGAAATGAGGAATTATAAAGCCAGACTTAATCACGATGAAAAACGCCGGATCAATTTCCTGATCAATGACGATTATTCCCGGGCGCTGGCAAACCTGGGAAAATTGCCGGGACAAACAAAAATGTTATCCATGGAGTGGCTGCTGGGAGATGAGGCTCTTTCGGATTTTGTCCAGCACGCGAAGCATCTCATGTACGAGGGGGAAAGTTATTTTTTGAGCCAGGTGTCGCTCAGCGAATACATTCGGGGATATTTCAGGGATATCCTCGCCTTCCATGAATCTCCGACGCCGGAACTTCGCAAAAAACTGATTGAGCGTTACAAACGCTTCGCCCTTTCAGAATTAATCAAAGAACATCCTCGCCGGAAACTGGCGCTTCTTCACGGCGAATCGGCGAGTTCCTGGCGGGTGGTTGTTGAGGGACAGGATGGGGACGCGGAAGAAGATTCGGTCGTGATAGAACCGGTTGTTTATCAATTGAAACAGGAAATGGTCGTTTGGGATGCCGCGAATCGCCGTGAAAAGGTTTTGCCGGGAGAGAAAATCGTGTTTGCCCGGTGGAAGGGGCAACGTTTCCTTTTTTACACATCAATAACCCACGGGATTCAAAACGGCCCCATCCGGGCCTGGAGAATGGGAAATAGCTATGTGTCGTATTCCGGGTGGATCGTCAAAGAGACCCCGGAAAATCTCGCGGAATTACCGGTCGCTTTATCGAAAGCTCTCGATGATGTTTTGGCGGCAAATCCCGGAATTGCGCGGGCCGGTGAATCCGCTTTTATCAAACGGGCGGAAGAGTTGGGTTTTTCCGATTTTTGGGACTATCCGTTACTGGAAGAAATCCAGGAGCTTAGATATCCCGCGGATATCCACGCGTTTGTCACAAAGCTCACCGCTTTTACGGGCCGTAATTTTCAAATTCGTGAGGCTCTCGAAAAAGTTCGGGAGAAGTGGCGGATCCCCAGCCATGAGATTTCATGCGCCCGGGAAGAAAAAAGCGGATATATTCCCTACACCTGGCTTGGAGGGATTAAAGTTGGCCAGGAGACAGAGTTGAGAATTGTGCGAGACAGCCAATGGGTTTACAGCATTCAGCAGAAGCGGAGGGGCAAATGGCAGTATATTCCCGGGGCGGAGTTTTCTTTAAAAGGAAATGATGCCGCGGAACAGGTCGTGATGGTGGGCCGTAGCCGTCGGGAGCACATTCCCAGTGTCCGGATGGTTAATCCCCTGGGAAATGACCTGACGGTGTCCCGCGCGCACGTCCTGATTCAGGCCCGCGTGGGAGCTAACGGGGATGCCCTGTTCCAGTTTCAGCGATTTTCAGAAAGGGGGAGTGTTTTCGCCTCGATGTTTGACTCGGAAATCGAAAGGTATAACCGATGGGTTCTTTTGGAAGAATGGAAGAAGTTTAGCGGCCGTCACGGTTTTTTTTCAGGCGCTCGGACCATTGCCTGCCTTATGGACCGATTGGGTATTATTCGGGGAAATGCCTGGGTGGTTGACACGGTTATTCCGAAGGACTGGGAAACTCTGGTTTTTCGTCCGGGATGGAAGGTTGTGTACTTCAAGTTTCAAAATCTCAAAGTCGGCCGGTGGAGGCTCCCGGTATTTCAATGGGGAACTCAAAAGTTCTTTGAACCATTGCGGGTGCTTGGGACGAATCAAGGCCAGGAGGAATTTCCAGATCCTCGCGGTTGGGCAGTACTTGAAGCTTCCGTGGCGAAAATCAACGAGACCCTGAGTCGCTCGGAAAGCCGGGTTCAGGACATTCTTTCGGAGAGCGGCATTCCAAACCTTCCGGGGTTGTCATCGGTCAAGGAGATGCCTCAGATGCCCGCGACAGATTCTGATCTTGTCAGTGAAACGACTTTGTCCATTCATGAGCCCAGGACGCAACCGCGTTTCCTTGAAGCTGGCAGGGTAAATCCGCAAAGCGCCTTCAATACCGTGTCCTTGCCGCCAGAGATTGACGGGCAGCTTAAAAAATCGGGTTCGCTTTTGCCACTCATTGAAGTTGCTTTCGTAGCCGGGGGGACGGTGAATCCGACCTATTACTCTGGCCGTAAGATCTGCGAATTTTTGCTCGGATTGATAGCGCCTGAAACAGTTTCGCTTGAGAGGACATTGGCGCCGGAAAAAATCCAAAAACTCCAATCGCGGAATCGAGATGCGTTTTCAGCGGCGAAAAATCCCGGCGAGCCTGTCGCGTCAGGGGGGACGATTTTTATGGACGAAACGGGGTTACTCGATTTTGCGAGCTACGATCCCCAGGGCTTTTTTGAATTTCTGAACGTTCTTTCGGCCTCGATGACGGAAGGGGATCCTGGCAAGCCGCTTGTGACCGGGGGAGACCAAAAATTATTCAAGGATCTTGAAATGATTTTGAAAAATAAAAACGCCGGTTTAACGGTACTCCAGCAAGGAGAAGTTCGGGGCCTGATGGCGCGGGTGTTGGAAGTGGTTCCGGCGGGGGATGACCCGGGAGAGGTGATACGCCAGAGGGCAAACCGGACGGGATGGGTCGCCCTTTTGTCGAATGAAAACCTGCTTGCCGGATTGCCGGAAGGCGCGAACTTCGCGTTTAAAAATGGTCTGGATAAGGAAAACGCCCGATTGATCATGCGTAGTCTCTTGAGCCGGATGCGAGTCCTCGCGTCATTATTGCACAAGGCGCCTCCGGAATCCCGGGCGGCTTTGCTTGAGCAGTTTGAACAGCGTCAGCTGGGTGGGACCCGAAAATCGGCGGGAGGGTATGTTTTTGACGATATTCTCGCGCTTGCCGAAAGTTTGATGACAAGCGTGCAGGCGGTCGCTCGTTCCGCGTAAAAAAACCAGTATCTAAAGTCTGTTCATTTCTCTCCTCTGATACCTCTATTTTTATAAATCATTTGTTTAAAACGGTTTATGAAAAATAAGAGTTAAAATAAAGCCCAATAAATACTTTATTATTAAATTTTATTAGTTATTGACATCATTGCATTCATCAGCTACTTTTTAAATAGAAGATAATAAAATATATAACAAGATTATCATCGATGAACTGTTTAGTGGGTTATTTAGTCCGGAACGGGATTTAAGTCGCTTGATTGGTAGTGTGTCCGGGGAGTGGAGTTCTGATAGCTTGAAATAGACGCGTCAGGCGTCTCGTGGGGGTTCAATGGAAAGAATGATGGATAACAAGTGGGTAAGGCGGGTCGTTTGTACCGTAACAATCGTATTTTTTTCATTCACCCAGGTTGTCTCCGCGGTTCCGGGAATGGGGGTCGAGATCGCGGTGCAAGGCGAGACCCCGGGTTTCATTCATTTGAGTATTCCCGCGGATCTGGCAAGTCTTGATGATATTTATGAAGCGCCTCCGTCTCCTTCGCCCCGGCTGATCCTGCACGTCCAGAATGCTCACGCCAATTACGATGCCCAGACCAAGATCAAGAACCTTCTGGAGTATCTGAGCGCCCAGTACGCGGTACGCACTATTTTTGTCGAAGGAGCCTCCGGCACGCTTGATCCCGACTATTTGAAATTTTTCCCGGACCAGGCGCGTAATCGCGAGCTTGCCGACCGTCTTGCCCGCCGGGGCGAGCTGACCGGAGCGGAACTGTTTATTCTGGAGGCGGACCGGCAAAATATCCGTGCGGAAGGGATTGAGTCGACGGATCTCTACCGCAAGAATTATGAAGCTCTCAAGAAGGTGTACGAAAACGAGACGGTCGTTCTTCAGTTTATCGAGGGACTTGAGTCGCGTCTCCGGACCCTCGCGAGTCAGGTCGCGGGCAGGGACCTGCTCCGGATGATTTCGGAATGGAAAAGATTTGAGCGGGGACAACGTGAATTTATGCCTTATGTCCGTTCGCTCGCGGAGGATGCCCGGCAATTCCTGCGACTGGACCTGGAAAGTCTTTTTTCGCAGGTGGAATGGCCCCAACTGACGCGGCTTCTCACGATCCAGGATATGGAAAAGGAGCTTCAACCCTCCCGGGCGGTCCTTGAACAGGAGAAACTGCTGGCGCTATTGCGGCGTTCAGAAGCATCACCAGAATTGATCGACGGGATCGCGAACTTCAGGGATCAGCACATCAGTCTGGCGCGGACCGGTTCGCGGGGTTCTCCGCAGACCCTTCAACCCCGCTACCTTCTCGAGCGGTTGGTGAATGAAATGGGGCCCCAGGGTTTTAAATTCAGTGATTACCCCGCTTTCAGCCTACAGGCGGGTTATTTGATCCTCAAAAGCGAACTCGATTCACGGGCGCTTTTCGATGAAATTCATCGCCTGTTTCAAATGATCCTGGACAAGATGGCCGTGACCGAAGCGCAGAAAAAACTCCTCGCGCTTTACCGTGACGAAGAGCTGGTTCGCAAATTACTCCGCCTGGAATTGACCCGGCGTGACTGGCGGGAGCTCCAGTCACGGCGGGACGAACTGGCGCCAGATCCGTTGATGGAGCGTCTGAAATCACTGGCGGAGGATGCCCGGGTGAACCTGAAACTTGGTTCCACCGGGTGGGATTCGAAAAAAGGAAGCCCGAAGCTCCGGTCGCGAATTCTGGAGCTCTACGGTGCCGCTGACTTGTTCTACGATTACGCCCGCGCCCGGGAATCCGCTTTTTTTGAAAAAATTTCCGAAGTGATGATCGCCGGGCGTGAGACGAGTTCCGTCCTGATCACGGGGGGATTTCACACGGACGGGATGTCGGACATTTTCAGGGAAAACCAGATCAGCTACGGGATCCTTACGCCGCGTCTTTCTGAAAAATCCGACGAATCGCTTTATCGGAACTCGATGCTCCAACGGGGGCCCGGCATTTTTGACACGTCCACGATCGAATTGTTTTCCAAGATGTTGCCCCCTGATGTTCTGAAGTCCATGGGCGCCAACCCCGATCGCGTGTTTGGCCAGAATTTGGGCCTGTCCCTGGAGCTTACGGCCGAGACTTCGGACACGATGGATGATATTGAGGCTCAACTTCAATATCTTCAGACGTTTCTGCCCCGGTTTGATCTAAGTTTGAATTATGAAGTCGACGATGACGGCTTCAGGGTGCTCTTGCTTAAAAATGGCGCTCCCCTGAAGAATGACCGAGGGGAAGTTTTTTTGGTGAGCATCGAAAAAAATCCCGCCCTGGCCGGAAAATTTCGGATCTCGCGAGGGAAGAAAAACTGGGTTCCTGCCGACAAACTTGGCCGGGAGATTTTGCGGTTTTCCGTGACGGATCACCGGACCGGACTAACATTTCAGACGGGAACTCTGGACCCGCTGTCTCAGCCTGCCGACTTAGGGCGTTCTGAAGTCCGGGGGAAATGGCAGGCATTTTGTTCATGGGCCGGAGAACGCAGAAGGATTTTTCTTGTCGGCGGGATGACAGTCGTGATGTGGGTGGGGATGTTCGTAGCCCATCAATCCATTGTCTACGCGAGAAATTCAGCTGAACCGATGTACAGTTCGAAGAATTTTACGTTTGAAGTTATGTCTCGTGAAGAGGCGGAAAGAAATAAATGCTTGATCGTTACAAACGCAAATATGTTCCGTGCCGATACCGGGGGTCCCGCGGGCCTTTTGCTGAGGGACGGTGTTGTGGTAAATCCCTTTAACCCTAATACCCGTGGGAGCGCGCAAGCGAGAGTGGTGGTTCTGTTTCATCCTCTTTACCTCTCCAGAATTGTTACTACCGAGGAGTATGCGGCAAACCGTGAGTTTTACGAAAAACCAGGGAACGGGTGGTGCGGGTTCCAAATCGGGCCCATGGCGGATTTGGGGAGGAGCCCCGAGCGTGATGAGGCGATCAAGAAGTGGTTTGAAGGTAATCCTGGGCGCAGAGTTATTGTTGGTTTTGATAAGGAGGGAAATTTGCATGTGAAGGAATTTGGTAGTGACGTGTTTGGAATGGGAAACATGTCTTGGGAAAAATTTCATTCGCGTGTTCTTCGTTGGTTTGAGAAATATGGTATTGTGGAGGCGTTTTTTCCTGATGGTGGGAATACTGGTTCGAATACTGGTTATAAGCAACTCGGGTTAAAAAAATCGTATTATGTCATAATTGCTCGTCCACGCTCAGAAGTGAGAATGAGACCAGATGTTTCGGATGTAAGTCCCGCGATTGGGATACCGACCCAGAAAGTGCCCGCAATTCCCACGCTGCCCGCGGTTGGGCCGGGGCCGGTTGAGGGGCGTCCGTCGGGGTTGGTGGATGTCGATGGCATTCAAAAGGCGCTTGACGGAGCGGTGGGTGCCGAAAAAGTGACGGTGGAAAAAGACGGGACCGATGGAATCGCAATCACGACTCCCGGGAAGGGTGTTGTCGTGGTTCGGGGATTTGTGGAACTTTCGGTCCAGGGGAAGCAAATCCGGATTACGCACCGGGTGTCATCGACCAAAAAGACACGGAGCGACCTTTTGCCGATTGAGCTGCCGTTCAAGATTGATCGCCCGATGGAGGTGGATGCGTTTTTGGCGATGCGGTCGGTGGAACAAATGATAAATACGGTTACTCCGGAGATCCGGGAAACACTGGAAAAGATTTCATTCCGTTTACTCCGGAATCTGGGGATTGAACTGGATCAGACATCGCCCGCTCTGACGGTGACTGTTGCGCTGACCTGGGGCATCGTGAACATGGAAAAAGAACCGGAGTCCGCTTTTCTGCTCCTGAGAGAAATCGCGCGACTTGTTGATACGAGAACACTGACCGGACTGCGTCAGCGTCTTAGTGAACAACTGCCGGGTGAGGCGATCCCGTTCAGCGGAGAGGCGGGGAATGTCGTCAAGATGATTGACGCGTCGGTCCTTTCGACGCGTGAAAGTACCCGTGAAGTTCTTGAGCAACTTATGTTTACGTATCTCTTTAATCCCGAAGTTCGTCTGAATATTCTCGCGTTGGGGGATGAAATCAGGGAGCCACAAAGGGAAAACGGAATCTGGCTGGCTGAAACTTTTAACCGGTGGGCCGCGACATGGACCGGCGTTGAAAGGGTCGCGAGGCCGGTGGCTGTGGGGGTTTTCAATCGAAGCAAAGCCGCCAGGGAAGCACAGGGATTTTTAAATCATGTAAAGGCCCAGGGACGTTACGTGGTTGCCGGAGATGAGTCGCTTCTTATGGGGGGTCTTCCCGATGGCCTTCTTTCGAACATGCAGGCCTTGGCTCCGGTTTTGTTTGAATCCGGAGTCAACACACCCGAGTTGCAACCGATGGCGTTCCTGGCGGCGGCACGGGCTTCCCAGCGTATCGGAACGGCCAAAGGAGAAAGTGTCAGCGTGCTGGTTGACATGCTTCGGGACCCGCTACCTGACGACGGGTATCAATACGAGAACGGACGATTTGTCATCAATAGTCATACCCTGAGCGCGATCAAGAATCTCCAGACATTGTTTGCGGCATTTCAAAAGCTCCAGGCTTCCGCGTAAAGTCTTTCCGGGATTGTTTCCTTCCGTCCGGATTTTCCCCCAAAAAACCGGTTTGCCCGGAGTTTGGGCCTTTGGGAACGGGTGACGGGAAAAAGAGGTTTGAAAATGAGCCCGGTGCCGCTAAAATCCATCTTCGTCTTGTGGCAGACACTATTTGAGGAAGGACTCAAAGTATGAAGGTTTATAAGGAAAAAAAACTGGGCGCCGTGGCCGGTCTTTTTTATTCCCTGGTTCTGTGGCTGGGAACGGTGACGTTGACCGTTTTTTTTACGCTGGTGGATATTTTTCTGGCCCTACCGGTCTCTCTTGTCCTGGACCGGGACGCGCGCCGTCTGCCGCACAAGGTGACGAATCTCTGGGCGCGGGGAATTATCGCGTGGAACCCCATCTGGCGGCTGACGGTGACGGGACAGTCCAATATCCGGAAGGGAAAAAATTACGTGATCGTGGCCAATCACCAAAGCCTGCTTGATATTCTTGCCGTTGCCGCGGCGCTTCCGCTGAACTTCAAGTTTCTTGCCAAAAAGGAGCTTTTCTCGATCCCGTTTCTCGGATGGGCGATGTCCTGCGCTGGATACATCCCCGTGGACCGGAGCAGTCACGAGAGCGGCCGACGGGCGATGAAAAGAATTCAGTCGATTCTGGCGAAAAAACTGAGCGTCCTTTTGTTCCCCGAAGGGACCCGGAGTCCGGACGGGAAAATTCACGCGTTCAAGACGGGGGCCTTCAAGCTCGCCCGGGAAAATAAAACGGAGATTCTTCCGGTGGTGATCGACGGGACCGGTCGCGCGCTTCCCAAAAAAAGTCTGATCCTTCGTAATCGCAGCAGGTTTGTCGTTTCGATCGGCGAACCTGTCTGTCTGGAGAATCTGGGCGATCAGTCGCTCGAAGAAGCCCGGGACAAGATCCGGCACGAGATGGCCGGACGGCTTGAACGGTTACGCCGGAACCGTCGTTAGTTATTCCGGAGGCGATGATCCGGGGAGATTCCACTAATGTCTTGTTTCCCGTCCCGGAATGTTTGACGGGGTCCGAGGTCGTCACGAGAGTAAATAAAAATGAAAATATTGACTTTAAACACATGGCAGGAACGCGGCCCGTGGCGTGAACGGTGGGACCTGATTTTCCGGGGGCTTAAAGAATACGCTCCGGACATTGCCGGATTTCAGGAGGTTTTTAACATGGAGTGGGCGGAGTTGATCCGGGAGCGATCCGGATACCCGTGGCTTTGCGTGAGCGGGGAGCACTCTGGCTTAATCTTTCTTTCGAAGTATCCGCCAGTCGGGCAGGAATGTCTGATCATGAAAACGCGATCTCCTCTTGAGGAGTACCGTCGTTACGCGTTCGGCGCGATGTTTGAGACGCCTCGCGGCAAGGTCCCGTGTTTCAACACGCATCTTTCGTGGCAGGTTTCTGATGAGCCGGCCCGCGTGGGGCAGGTGAAGGAGCTGGACGAATGGGTACGGGAAAAGGCCGGTTTGTCGCCGGCGGTGGTGATGGGGGATTTTAATACGGCCCCGGGGACTGCTCCGATTCATTTTCTGACGTCAAGGGGATGGAGCGACACTTTTGAACAGGCCAATCCTTGGGTGAGGGATTTCGAATTAAGCGGGGGCGCGCGCCAATCTCCGGACGGGTTTTCGAATTCTCAAAGAAAGGGGAAGGCCTATTTAACGTGGGACTACAAAAATCCGTACGCCGAAAAGGAACGGGACAAAATGGCCGAGCGGCGTATCGATTATATTTTTGTCACCCGGCGGGACGGGCCTTTTTCGCGAATTCGCTCATCGCGGGTTGTTTTTGATTCTCCCGAGGGGGAGGTTTGGCCGTCCGACCATTTTGGAGTTCTTACGGAATTTTCAAACGGGTGAGTGTTTGCGGGGCGGGAGCCAACGATAATCCCGGGATTGTTTTTCCCGGGAAGAAGTCGGGGAAGACGCGCGTTTTTCGGAGTTTTTATTTTGGTATTTTTTTCATAAAGGGAGACAAAATTCAGACATGGAACGTCATGTAAAGGCGCGACAATATCAGCGAATTCGCCGCAGGCTTACTCTCATCCATCTGGTTTTGACGCCCGCTTTACTTGTTGTATTCCTCCTGAGCGGTCTCCATCTTCTCTTTAAAGACTGGGCCATGGCCATAGCCGGTTCCGACGACTGGCTGGTGATCGCGTGTTACTTTACCTTGTTCTCTCTTTTTTTTCTGGTCTTTGATCTTCCGTTTTCGTATTACGCGGGATACCGGCTTGAACATCAATTTGCCTTGTCCAACCAGACCCTGGGCGCCTGGGCGGGAGATTTTATGAAAAAATCACTGCTTTCTTTCGCGCTGTCGCTCGCGCTGGTCGAATTGCTTTATCTCCTGATCCGGGTTGCTCCCGAGACCTGGTGGATCTGGGCCTGGGGCGCGTACGCGTTTGTGAGCTACTTTCTCGGGAAAATTTTTCCGGTCCTGATCGTTCCTCTTTTTTACAAATACGGGAAAGTGGAGGACCAGGCGCTGGCGGAACGGATCAAGGGACTTGCTTCGCGGTATGGCATGCCCCTTCAGAACGTTTATTCCCTGAACCTCAGCAAGACGACAAAAAAGGCCAACGCCGCGTTCATGGGAATCGGAAAGACAAGGCGCGTGGTGTTGAGCGACACGCTGATCGCGAATTTTTCGCACGATGAAATCGAGACGGTTGTCGCGCATGAACTGGGCCATTTCAGGGCGCGGGACATCTGGCGGCTCTTGGGTTTTGGCTTGATAATTTCCGCCGCCGCTTTTTACGCCGGTTTCCACGGAATGAACCTGTGGGCCCGGTCGTTCGGAATTCAGTCGGCCTCGGACGTCGCGGGGCTTGCCTTGCTTCTTCTGATCTTCTACGGAGTCAGCTTTGCGCTGATGCCGGCGCAGAACGCTTATTCGAGACGGCGGGAGTTCGCGGCCGACCGGTTCGCCCTCAACGCCTGCCGGACTCCGGATGTTTTTATTTCGTGCATGAAAAAACTTGGGACGGTGAATCTGGCGGAGGAAAATCCGCCCGCGTGGTATGAATGGATGTTTTATGATCATCCGTCGCTTGCTAGGAGAATTCGAGTGGGAGAACAATACAAGATCAAAAAGGGCGGGACATGAGGCGGTTGAAGAAAATCGAAGGACGGGGCAAGTCTGCTTCCGGATCTTCGGCCGGATTTTGTCGTTACGGCCGGACGATTCTTTTTGCGTCCGTTTTCGGGGCGGCCCTGGCGGGGCTCGCGGCGAATTTTGACGGTGAACGGTCGGGAGCGGAATCGGTGGAGCAGCGTCAGTTGAATGAACTGAAACGGTATTATTCGGCCGGGGCGAGATCGGGTGTCGCGGGAGTGCCCCAGATTCCCATGGCCATCAGCTTTTACAATGACGCGGTGCAATTCTTCGAAAAGGGGGAATACGAGATCGCCCGGGAAGCGGCGACCGAATCCATTCATCTGGATCCTCGAAATCCGCTGGCCTGGGAGCTTTTGGGTGAAATTGAAAATTTGCGCCAGAACTTTGACAAGGCCGGCGAGTATTACAAAAAAAGTTACGGGCTGAACGCGTCCCCGCGCGTCAAGGCAAAGCTGGAAAAATTGAACAAGGAACGCCTCGTGGAAGAGAAGATGGACACCTACCACGAGGAACATTTCGTGATCAAGTATGACCGGTCGGATTCACAATACGAGGGATTTTTTCTCAAGAATCTTCTCCGGGAGATTTACCGGAAAGTGTCGCGGGATCTGGGGTTTTATATTCGCCACAAGATCGTGGTGATTTTTTACAAGCCGGAGGATTTCCGGTACGTGACCGAACAGCCGCATTTTGTCGGAGGCATTTACGACGGGAAAATAAGACTGCCGGCTTATCGGAAGGGATTTAGCGAGCGTGAACTTCGCGCGACCGCCGCTCATGAAATGACCCACGCGTTTGTGGCTTACCTGAGCAGTCTGCGGGCTCCGGCGTGGATCCAGGAAGGGTTGGCCCAGGTGGAGGAAAACAGCGTCCGTCCGATTGATCTCTCGATCCTTCAAGCGGCGTTTCGCTCCCAAAAACTTTATCCGGTCGAGGAAATGCTTCTGATGGAATTGAAACCCGAAATGCCGCATGAGCAAGTGAGCGTTTTTTATCAGCAGTCTTTCAGTTTTGTCAGTTACCTGGTAAAGCGGTTTGGAATGTACCGGATGAAAGAGATCCTTCAGGAAATGCGCAAGGGGAGCGATTCCTTCGCGGCAATCGAAGAAGTCCTGAAAATTTCTCCCCACCGACTGGAGAAGGAATGGCTCACGACGATCCGAAAATAAAAAAGTCGCGCGCGGGCAACGGTCAAGTCTTGCCCGGAATGGCGCTCACGGAACTTCGCTCCTTCCGGGATTCCCGGAAGGGCGTGGACCCGGGGCCCTTTTGTTACCGGTACCGGCTTGAGGATCAGGACCTTGAAAAGTCGATCCGGCGTTGTGGAATTCTGAATCCGCTCGTGGCGCGAAGGGAAAAGGGAGCGATCCGGATGATCGCCGGTCACAAACGACTTCACGCCGCGTGTCGTCTCGGGATGAAACAGGTCCCGGTAATTTTTATCGAAAAAAAAATAAGCGATCCGGACGCTTTTCAGATAAGCCTGGTCTCGAACTGGAAGCAGGAGATTTCCGATATGGATCGTGTCGTGGCGATCCGGAAGGCGATCCAGGATTTCCGGTTCAGGCCCGAGCGGGTACGGGACACACTCCTTCCGCTTCTGGGACTTCCGGCCGAAGAATCTTTTCTTGAATATTACCGAAAAGCGGACGCCCTGGAAGATGAAATCAAAAACCTTCTGGACCGGCGCCAAATTCCTTTTAAATCCTGCGCCCTTCTCCTCAGATTTTCACCGGCCGATCAGAAGGCGTTCGCGCGCTTTCTGGATCGGCGCGCGCACCTGACGAGTTCCCAATGTCTTCAGTCGCTGGAGTGGCTGGGGGATATTGTCAAACGGGATGAAACGACGCTCCGGGACATTTTACGCCTGAAAAGTTTCAGAGCGATTTCGGAGGCGAAGTCGCTGGATCCCCGTCAACGCGGCGATTTGTTTCTGGCCGAAGTCCGTCAGCGGCGATTTCCGGGTTTGACGGCTTTTCTCAAGGATTTTTCGACGCGATCCCGCAAGATTACTTCCCGGGCGAAAAATCTCCGGATTGAGCCGGTGGCCAGTTTTGAAGAGCCGGGAATTGAGCTCCACGCCCGACTTCGAAACGCGGCGGATGTGGACGGGATTTTAAAACTTCTTTCGGGAAGCGTTCAGGAGCTTAACGCGCTACTGTCATCGGTTTTTTAAAAGTGGACTCCTGATTTAATCCGTAAGCGCGCGTGATTCTGTCATTGAAAAATCAGCAGGATTCGCCTAATATCCGTTACTCTTATCATCAGAGATCACTGGAGATGGTTTTTGACTACAAGAGGGGAATTCTGGAGACGAGCTGGAAGTAAAAAGGCTTCGTAACGGCAGGCAGTTAAGGAACTTGTGTGTCCCGCGAGAGTGGCGGAACTGGCAGACGCACTGGACTCAAAATCCAGCGGTGCTCAAACACCATGAGGGTTCGACTCCCTCCTCTCGCATTGTTTTTTATGACCCGGTCCGTGGCTTATGACGGTCCCCAGGCGCGAATCGTGGAGACGAAAGCTTCAGAACGGGCCTCACCTTTTTCGAATTTTGAGGAATTATGGTCAGCGGATTTAAAGCGTATCCCTTCGACGAAATTGAAAAAAAATGGCAGGCGTACTGGCTCACTCACAAGACCTTCCGTTCGCCTGACCCTGATGAATGTTCGCCTCAAAAACCCAAGTATTACGTCCTGGACATGTTCCCTTATCCCTCGGGTTCGGGGCTTCATGTGGGGCATCCGGAAGGATATACCGCGACGGACATTATAGCCCGCTACAAAAGGATGCGCGGGTTCAATGTCCTCCACCCGATGGGATGGGACGCCTTTGGGCTTCCCGCCGAACAATACGCGATTGAAACGGGGACGCATCCCTCGATTACGACCAAAAAAAACGTCGAAACTTTCCGCCGCCAAATCCAGATGCTGGGTTTTAGTTATGACTGGGATCGTGAGGTTGACACCACCGATCCCGACTATTTCAAGTGGACCCAGTGGATTTTTCTCCAGCTTTACAAAAAAGGACTTGCCTACGAGGCTGAAATTCCGGTCTGGTGGTGTGAGGGATGTAAGGCCGTTCTGGCAAACGAAGAGGTGCGATCGGACGGAACTTGTGATCGAAAAGGGCACAAGGATGTTTTCCGCCGTCCGCTTCGTCAATGGGTGTTGAAAATTACGGCTTACGCCGAACGCCTCCTCGAAGATCTCAAATACGTGGATTGGTCGGAAGCGATCAAGGAGATGCAACGACACTGGATTGGTCGGAGCGAAGGGGCTGAAGTCCAATTCAAAATTGCGGATTCAAACCTTGAAGTCAAAGTGTTTACCACCCGGCCGGATACACTTTTCGGAGCCACTTACATGGTGCTGGCCCCGGAACATCCGCTGGTCGAAAAAATTACGTCGCCCCAGTGCCGCGCGCAGGTTGAAAAATACCGTCAGGAATCCTCCCGAAAAAGTGAACTGGAACGCGCCCAGCTTGAGAAAGACAAGACTGGCGCGTTTACGGGCGCTTACGCGATCAATCCCGTGAATGACAGCAAAATACCGGTCTGGATTGCCGATTACGTCATGATGGGGTACGGTACCGGAGCGATTATGGCGGTTCCGGCTCACGACACGCGTGACTTTGAGTTTGCGACGCGATTTAATCTTCCCGTGATCCAGGTGGTTCAGCCGGATGATCCCGAAACCGAATGGCGGGGTTTTGTGGGAGAGGGAACTTCGGTCAATTCCACGGGCCCCGATGTGTCAATTACCGGCTTACCGACGGCCGAGGCCAAGAAGAAAATCACAGACTGGCTTGCGGCCAAAGGACTTGGGAAAGCCAGTGTCCAATACAAACTGCGCGACTGGCTTTTTTCGCGTCAACGCTACTGGGGCGAACCGATCCCCCTTATCCACTGCGCCCAATGCGGCATTGTGCCGGTTCCCGAGAATGAACTTCCTCTGCGGTTACCCGAGATGACTGATTACACCCCGACCGGGTCGGCGGAACCGCCGCTTGCCAAGGTTCGGGATTGGGTTCAGTGCAAGTGCCCCAAGTGTGGAGCGGTTGCGAACCGGGAAACGAATACGATGCCCCAGTGGGCGGGGTCCTGCTGGTATTATCTGCGCTACATCGATCCCAAGAACTCTGATGCCGTGGTGGACAAGAAAAAAGAACAGTACTGGATGCCCGTTGATCTTTATGTCGGTGGGGCTGAGCATGCCGTGCTTCATCTGCTGTATTCCCGGTTCTGGCACAAGGTCCTTTTTGACCTCGGGTTTGTTTCGACTCCGGAACCTTTCAGGAAACTTGTTAACCAGGGGATGATCCTCGGGGAAGACAACCAGAAGATGTCCAAGTCCCGCGGGAATGTGATTAATCCCGATGATGTCGTGCGGCAGTACGGGGCCGATTCGTTTCGTTTGTATGAAATGTTTATGGGGCCGCTTGAAATGACGAAACCCTGGGCGACGTCAGGCGTTGAGGGCGTTTATCGCTTCCTCGGAAAAGTTTGGCGTCTGTTTATGGATAAAGACGGGAATCTTCATCCGAATATTCAATCGCGCGCTTCTTCCCAAACCGAACTTCGGGCGCTCCATCAGGCGATCAGGAAGGTGACGGAGGATCTGGAATCGCTTCGTTTCAACACGTCGATTTCCGCGCTCATGATTTTTGTCAATGAAATTTCCGCCCATCCCGATCATTCACGGGAAGTTCTCGAGAAATTCCTGTTGCTTCTTTCGGTGTTCGCGCCGCATTTGTCCGAAGAACTCTGGCAAAAGATGGGGCATTCCGGGTCGCTTGCCTACGAACCGTGGCCGGAATACGACGACCAGTATCTGGCCCAGTCGGAATACGAGATGGCGATTCTTGTGGCGGGGAAGGTTCGGGCGAAAATGATGGTTTCCGCGGAACTGGGGCAGGAAGAAATCCGGAAGAAGGTTCTTGAACAGCCGCGTGTCCGGGAAATCGTCGGCGAGAAACAAATTATCAAGATGATCGTGGTACCCGGGAGGAGGACCGTCAACCTGGTCCTGGGCCCGGGATAGTGCTTGTGCGATCGTGGTTAATTGGGTACGATCTGTTCGCTCGACGCCTCCGGGTGTTTTTTATGTAAAGATTTCGTGATTTAGGGCGATGAATGTGAAGACTTCCTGAGATTTGTTCACGCTTAGCCAATGATGGATTGCGCAAAATGCCGAAGGTAGAAATTAAAAAGAAAAAACTTTTGGTCGGCGGCAAAGAAGTTCCTCTTATTTCCGGGGAAGTGCATTACTGGAGATTGAATCCGAATTGCTGGAAACATACTCTTTCCCGTGTCAAGGAGATGGGACTGAAAATTATTTCCACGTACGTCCCGTGGGATTTTCATGAGTATCAGCGCGGGAAATTCGATTTTGCGGGCAAAACCGACCCAACGCGAAATTTGAAAGCTTTTCTGGATTTGACCCGCAAGGAAGGTTTTTGGCTTGTTATCCGGCCGGGACCTTACATCTACAGCGAGTGGCCCCATGACGGGGTTCCTGCTTACGCCTACAAATATCACCGTCTTCATCCCAGGTTTCTTGACTACGCGAGTGTGTACCTGAAAGAGGTTACGAAGGTTTTTAAACCTTATCTCGCGACGCGACGGGGCGGTCACATTATTTTGCTCCAAGCGGATAACGAGATCGATCCGTGGCCTGACGTGTTTGGTCAGCAATATGGCCTGAGTGGCCCTCCCGGGCTTTTTCAGGATTTTATCGCGAGGCTGTACGAAAACGATCTGGAGGCGCTTAATAATGCGTGGGGAACGCGATACGCCTCATTTAAGGAGGCGTCACCTTTTATCGCGACCATGCTCGCGAACGCGCAGGGAATTCCGCTCAAGGGCGATAAAGAACTTAAACGCAATCTCGACTACTTCAAGTTCAAATATGACTACGCCACGAAGGTCGCCAAATGGAACGTCGAAACCTACCGGAACCTCGGGATTGACGTGCCGATCTATCTGAACACGTACCCGTTTTTTTACGCGCATGACTGGTCCCGGCTTCAGTCGGTGTCGGACATGGTGGGAGTGGATTTGTATCCTTCCAATGAGCTCGCCGAAGACGAGTTTGAACACCGGAAATTTTGCGACAAAATCCGTTACCTGTCGAGCGTGTCTCATTTGCCGTTTATCGCGGAATTTCAATCGGGGGTCTGGCATGGTCGCCACTACGAAACCAGCGTGCTGACGCCAAATCATTACCGGATGATTTGTTTGTCGGCCTTTCTCGGGGGCATCAAGGGATGGAACTGGTACATGTTGGTGAATCGTGACAACTGGTACATGTCTCCGATCAATGAATGGGGGCGTACTCGTGGGGAACTTTACGCGGTTTTTAAACAGATCGTTCGCGCGTTTCATTCGCTCAGGCCGACTTCTCTTGAAAAATTGACCGAAGTTGCCGTCACTTTTAATCCCCTCCAGTACGCGGCGCGAACGCTTTCGCATGACAATCCGATTTTGCAGGCCCTCTACCACGGGGACGTGGACTACGATGTCTGTGACCCCCGACAGGCCGTCCCGGACAAGAAAGTGGTTTTTTATTCGGGCAATCAATGGCTGGACAGGATTTCGCACGAGAACCTCCGCCGGTACGTGGAGCGGGGTGGGACCCTGGTCTCGTTTGTGAGTTATCCGAGGAAAGACGAAAATTTTAATCCCTGTCAGGTGACCGGGTTTGAAGACCCCGAACGAATCCTTTTTGAGTTCAAGCGTCAGTTCAAGATCAGGCTGGATAAAGGACAGCCGGAGATTCAGGTCACAAGTTCGGTTTACGTTTTCAAGGCGGATGGTTGCCAAAAAATCCAGGCCGAAATCAAGGGATACGGGAACCTGACCGTGGGCTACATCAAAAAAATTGGCAAGGGAAGGGTGATCCACCTCGGCGTGGATCCTACGCCCGAACTGGTCCTTGGAGTTTTGCGGTTTCTGTCCGTGCCGCTTTTCGCTTACTCGGTGACCCGCGATGTGAAGACGGCGATTTTCAGAAGGGGAGCAAAACATTATCTGGTCATGGTGAATAACGGAAATGAAGACAAAAGCGGTACCGTGTTTCTTCCCGCCCTTGAAAAATGCCGGGGGGATATGATCGTCCGGGACCTGATCACGGGTGAGAAACTGGACCAGACGGGGGAACGACGCAGGGTTTTTAACGGTCCCATTAACCGCAAGGATGGCCGCGTTTTTGAAATTGCTTTTCGCAAGGCCTGATCCCGCTTTCCTGTTTTTCTCAAGACGAAGACCGTATGTGCCGTTCATTAAGTGACGGGAGACGCAATGTACGAATCATTTTTCCACCTGACGGAACCGCCTTTCAATGTGACGCCGGATCCCCGGTTTGTGTATCTCAGCCGGCACCATCAGTCGGCGTTATCCTCCATGAAGTATGGCGTGGACCGGCGGGTGGGGTTTATCCAGATCACGGGTGAGATTGGAGCCGGAAAAACCACGCTTTCGCGAATGTTCCTCCAGCAGATTGGCGAAAACGTCCACACGTCACTCGTTTTCAATCCCAAGCTTTCGGAAATTGAACTGCTTGAAGTGATCGTGGAAGACTTCGGCCTCAAGCCGGCTTCAAAAAAGAGAAAAGCCTGTTTTGACGCGCTGAACCGGTTTTTGCTTGAGGAAAGCTCGAAGGGATTTAACGCGGTATTGATTATTGACGAAGCGCAGTTGCTCCCGCCGAAGGCGCTCGAACAAATTCGTCTTCTTTCCAATCTTGAGACCGCGTCCCAGAAACTGCTACAGATTATTTTAATGGGACAGCCGGAACTCAATGACCTTTTGAAACGCCGTGATCTTCGCCAGTTGAAACAGCGGATCGCGGTACGTTGTCATCTCCCGGAATTGAGCCTCGAGGAAGTCGGCCTTTACATCAGGCATCGACTGAAGGTCGCGGGAGCCACCGACGATATTTTTTCGCTAGAGGCCATTGGCCGGATCCACGAGCTTTCAGGGGGGATCCCGCGGGTGATCAATATCCTAGCGGACCGCGCTCTCCTTGCGGCCTTCGCGGCGGGGGCACAACGGATTGACGCGCCCATGGTGGAGTGCGCGGAAGCTGACCTGCAGGGGATTGCCGTATGAGCCTTATCCAGGCGGCGCTTAACAAGGCCGCTTCATCACAGAAGCAGAAGATGGAAACTCCGTCTCCGGAGACGGCAGGAAAGATCAAGACGTCATCGAAACCATTGCCTGATTGGCCGAAGGTGATGGATGAAAGACTGGAGCGTGAGCTTCGAGAGGTTCAGCGTCATTATGGTTCCCGGCGCGCCCTCGGGTGGAAGATCCTGGCGGGGGTTTTTATTTTGCTTTCCCTGGTTGTGCTTGGCACGATTCTTCAGCAGGTTTCAAATACCGGGTCGCCAGAGCTAACGGGGGGTGGTGTTCCGAAAAAATTGAATTCGGCTGTTCCCGAGGGTTTGCGAGATCCGGACGGAAACACCCGCGCCAGTTTTTCATCTTTGGCGAAGATTGTGCCGGTCATAAGCAATAAAAACTTGTCCCATCAAAATCATCATGCGTTGAAGCTGACGGGTATTCTGGATCTTGGCGAGGGGGCTCGTGCCGTGATCGATGACCGGATTTTGGCGGTTGGGGATTTGGTGGGGAATGAGTGGGTGGTTATGAGGATTGATCCAGACGAAGTGACGCTGGAATCTCGAGGGGAAGTTTTACGATTAAAACTATAAGGTCTTTTCGAGCCGATGTCTGACGATCGAAAAACTTCGCATACGGTCTTTTTTCTTCTGCTTCTTGCGGTTCTTTTTTTTCTCGCCCTCAAGTATTTCCTGAAAAGTTAATCCCAATTTCAGTCGCTTGTTTCGAGAAGAAGTTTTTAAAAATATCATTATTATACAATATAATATTGTATAATAATCATCATCATGAAGTTTCCTTTTCTTCCGTTAGCCATAAGCCTGTCACTGGGAATGGTGTCGAGCCGGTACGCTCCTTCGGTCACGCCCGTGGCTGTTTCTTTGCTGGTTATTTTGCTACCCCTCGCCTGGTTCCTGAGGGGTCGAAAATCTTTTTTCCCTGTTTTTCTAATCCTTATATTCACCGCGGGATGGATTGGTTTTAGTATTGATGGATTAAAACCTGAAAACAGTGTGCATCAATTCGTATCAGACCGCCGGCTTGCTGTCACGGGGATCGTCGCGACCTTGCCGGATGTTAAATGCCGCGGACGGGGCAGAAATATCTCGTTTGTCCTGAAATCAACGGAAGTCAATCTTGGTTCCCGGCGATATCCAAAGCCGCGAGCGGTGAGGGGACAAGTTTGGGTGTACTGGATTCAGCCGGCGACTGTTCCCTCCGTGGGTGACAAGGTGCGTCTTTATGGTTTGCTGAAAAAACCAAGGCAGGCCCAAAACCCCGGAGGATTTGATCAGACGCGGTACCTTGCCGAGAAAAACATTCACGCGATGATCGAAGTGATTGGGCCGAATTCGGGACGAATTGTCGCGGAAGGTTCTGTGTTTCAGCCCGCGAGATGGATCGGAAAATTACGTCTCACGATTGCCTCAAAAATTGACGTGCTTTACCAACGGCCTGAATCTTCGATGCTGAAGGCGGTCATTTTGGGTTTTCGAAGCGAGATTGCTTCAGGCCTGAAAAGCGCGTTTGTGAAGACCGGAACCATTCATCTTCTCTCCATCAGCGGGATTCATATCACGATGGTCGCGGGAGGATTTTATCTTCTGTTTCTGGCGTTGGGGGCCGGGCGACGGATGACGGCAATGTTGACGATGGCCGTCGTCCTTTGTTATGTGTCAATCTCGGGGATGGGACTGCCTGCCCAACGGGCGGGCTGGATGGCAGGGATTGTTCTTTTGGGAGTTATCTGGGGAAGGCCGTCCCTCAGCATGAACGCGTTGTGTGTCGCGTTTTTTTTGATGATTCTCGCCAGACCGCGGGATCTTTGGAACATAGGGTTTCAGCTATCCTACCTTTGCGTGTTTTCACTAATTGCTTTTCTTCCGCGATTCTCGTCATGTCGTTCTCTTCCGGGTTCCCTCGGAGGGAGCCTAGTCGTGACGGCGGGGACGTTCCCGCTTGTTCTTTATTATTTTAATGTGTTTTCACCGGTAAGCCTGATGGCTAATTTTGTCGCGATTCCCATTTTTGACGCGGCTCTTTTCCTATCTCTTTTTTCACTTCTGTTTTCAGCCGTTCCCTTGCTTGGCGAGTGGTTAATTGCGATCTCTTCCGCTTTCATTCAACTGATGAGCGCGTGGATTGTCCAACTTTCCCGCCTGACATGGGGCTATTGGTTTCTTTCAAAACCAACGCCCTGGCAACTCTTTGGTTATTATGGTTCCCTGGCTGGTTTGCTTTTTTTCTGGGGGCGGAATTCGTTATGGAAAAAACAAATGGCAATACTTTGCGCGGGAATTTGTCTGGTGACGGGATTAACCATGATGCGAACCGAACCGGACGCCGGATTTTTCGTGAATGTTCTTTGCGCCGGGCGTGATCCGGTCATTCATGTCCGGTTTTCGGGAGGTCGCAACTGGCTGATCGGCGCCGGTCGCCGTTTCCCGTCCGATCAGGGAGAAAAAATTATTCTACCGTACTTTCAGCAGAAGGGGATCAGGGCGCTGGACGGGATTCTGGTGCCGGGATCATATAAAAAACACTGGGGCGGTCTCATGACGATTCTCCGGGAACTCAGAGTCCAGACGGTTGTTTTTCCTGGAGATTTTCACGTCCCGGAGGAACTGTCCCGCTATTCGGATAAGTTTCGATACGTCAGAAGTGGGGAAACAATCCTGGAGCTTCCGGATCGTGAGAGTTTGATGATGGAGTGGGCCGGAAAAAAGGATACCGCCGTCTTTATCGAGGCAGGCCAGCAGAAGATATGTTTTGTGCCGTGCGGGCTTGATCCCTTGAGGATTTCAAGAATTTCTCCTCCTCCGGATATTTTGATCTTGCCGTTCGTAAAAAAGATCGCGCCGTGGAATGGTGTCGAGGAAGTTCGATTATGGGTACTTCCGGGAGCCGAAACGGAAGCGGCTCTTTTCCTTCAGAAACAGGCTGGCCAGCGCTATTTCCTGAATGAAAAAGGCGCCTTAAATATTCGTGTTTTTGAGACGGGATTTCTGACGAAAAACCTGGTGAAAGTCTAGGAAAAACAGGGGATTTCTGATTGACCGGTATAGTGCCGCGTGCTATAGTACCAACTCAAATTTTCTCTAACCTGAAGATAATAAACCATTTATGAAATTTTCTTCAATTGTTGCCCTGATCATTCCGGTGTCTCTTGTCCTGGTGCCGGGACCTCGAGCGAACGCGGACTGGGTTTGGTCTCCGGAACGAGGCGAGTTTGTCAGTACGGACGAAGGCGGGCAGGATGATTCCCAGGACGCGTTTGACCAGGCCCTGGATTATTTCCAGGAAAAAAAGCTGGATCCTGCGGCCGAAGGCTTTGAACTTATCCTCAAAAAATACCCCAAATCTATCGTTGCCCCTGAGGCCCAGTATCGGTTAGGTACGATTCATGAAGAAAAGGGCGATCTGGTCAAGGCGCACAAGGCTTATCAAAATCTCCTCAAGACGTATCCGCAAAGCGAGAGGTTTGAAGAAGTAGTCGAACGGGAATACGAGATTGGCTCCGCTTTTCTTTCCGGAGAAAAAGGGGTGTTGCTCGGACTGAAAATCAGGCCTTCCGTTCCGATGGCGATCGATATTTTTAAAGGCATTGTGGAAGCGGCCCCCTTCAGCGCCTTTGGAGATAAGGCGCAGTTTCAGCTTGGGAACGCCTACATGAAATCAGGGCAGTATGACCCGGCCATGGAAGCTTTCCAGGAGGTCATCGATCAATATCCGCAAAGCCCCCTGGTTCAGGACGCCCGGTTGCAGATGGCGGAAGCTTCTTACGCGAAATCACAAGTTGAAATCCGAGATCAAAGCGCGCTTGACGACGTGTCGCAACAGGTGGAGCGTTATCTCCAAAAATACGGGAGTTCGGCGGAGGCTGACCGGGCGACTCAGATTCGCCGTGAAGTCGATGAACGGAACGCCGAAAAGAATTACCGAATTGGCGCTTATTACGAAAAAGAAAATTATCTGGAAAGCGCCCTCATTTATTATCGCGATACGGTCAAGCGATACCCTGACACCGCGTGGGGACAAAAAGCCGCTGACAAAATGAAATCCCTCGAACAGCCCGTCACTTATCTCACCGCGAAGTCTGATGAAATTAAAACTGAAATCGCGAGACTGGAAGGGGAACTGGCGGCGATTGGAAAGAGTGATCCGCAAAAGCAAAAAGATCTTGAGCGGGAAATCAAGGCGCTGAAGAAAAAGCTGGACGCGGTGGACGGGAGCAAGTCGGATGCCTTGCTTCGCCGGAAACAGGATTTGAAACGCCGGGAGCGGGAGTTGAAGGAAAAGTTTAAAGCGTTTGAACTCAAGAAGAAACGTTATCAAAACAACACGTCCCCCGATTTCCAGCGGGCCATGGATCGGTGGCTTGCTTCTCTGGAGGCCGAGCGGGACCTGATTTTGGAGGAGAAAGCGCGTCTTGCCGACTGGAGAGCCGAGCTGGGCGTGTCTTCGGAGCCTTTCTATCAGAATCTTCTGTCGTTCATGCAACCTCAATCACCCGTTGAAAAGGTTCGAGAAACAGGGGAAAAAGATCTTTACAAAATCTCCAAGGCGAAAAAGGACCTTTTTCTTGAGAAGGAGAAACTCTACAAGCGCTATGGTGAGCTCCAGGCGGATCTCGCTCCCCAGCTTACCGAGACGGGTGTTGAAATTAAGCGGCTTCGGGGTTCCGAGCGCCAGCGGATTTCCGAAAAACCTTCCGATCAGCTGAGCGACAGGGAAAGGTCAATTAAGGCGCTTGATGAAAAGCTTGATGGGAAACTGGCGGAGTATGAGAAGATTTTCGGAAAGTTGGCCGAACAGGAACTTGAGGCGGTTCTCGCGCGTCAGGCGGGAGTCCAGACGGGGGCCCCCGTTCATTTCGATGTCGGCGGCGATGTGCAGAAAAAATCCATGGATGAATTGCTCGCGCTAAAAATGCACCTGACCGAAAAGGTTCGGGCACAGCAGAACGTGGTGGATACTCTCTCCCATGCCTTTAACCGCGAATTGGCGCTTCAGGAACAGCGGGAAATTTTAAAATCACTGGACGCGCGGGATGATGCCGATCTCAAAAAACTTCGCAAGCAGATAAAATCCGTCGAAAAAGATATCCGGCAGAGGTATCAGGATATTCAGGATCGTCACGAAAAGAAGAAACAGCTCCTGAATGAACTGGATCAGGTCCTGAACGGGGATCGTCACACAACTTTGCGGAAAACAAAAAACGCGGTAACGGGAGTGGCGTACCTCGCGCGTTCCTTTGTTTTCGGGCTTCCGAATCGGGATGAGCAATTAAATCGACAGGCCAAGCGAAGTTCCCAGCAGAAGGTTAAGGAGCTTCAGCAGGCCGTTGAACTGGAGAGTCTGGTGATTGAAGCCCAGAGTATTGAACTCGCGCGGCTTGAGAAACAGCATGAGATTTTGACGGCAAAAGCGTCACTGGCCGGCGGATACAAGTTCCGGAGTTCGTTGGTCAAGGTGCCGTATGAGTATATCGATGAGGCCGTGCATAACGCCAGACGCATTCTTCCCTCCAGGGAACGCAGGGATACCTTGCTGAATCGTCTTGATTCGCAGAGCCGTGAACTTGAAGCGGCAAAAAAGCAGATTGAGCGGGTGGATTCGGAAATTCGTTCAAGATCGTCGACCGTGGCGGCAACGGCGGCCGAGCCGGATCAAGCTTCGGTTGAAGATCGGGAGAAGATGCTTCGGGAAGAGATACAGCGGCTTTTTGAGCAATTGGAGGTCCAGTACAGTATTTATGCTGAAGAGCAGGGGATCCTTTCCGCGGACTACCGCGACAAACTGGAAAAAGAGATGGATGCTCCCGGCGCGGAAAAAGAAAGAGTAAAGCGGTATAAGGAATTTCGAGGGATTGAAAATTCTTTGGTGAAATTGATTGGAGAAGAACTCAAGATCGAATCGGAAGAAAAAGAAGTCCTGCAGAAAAGAATACAGGAGGCGGACAAGATTCTTCCCGGGGTGACTTCGAAAGCGATGACGCAAGAAATCCTGGACGAAAAAAAACGCGCGGAACAGCGCATCTCGGATCTGGACACTCGCCATGATTTTCTTATGAAGGAGCAACAACGTTATCAAAAGAAGGATTTATAGGAGCGGTCATATGACATTTGCAAAACGGTTTATATGGATTTTTTTGGCAGGCGTGATCATCGTCCCTTTGTTTGGGGGGTGCGGCTACACGACCAAGACGGTGCTTCCGCGCGACATCAAAACCATCTATGTCGAAACGGTTAAAAATAAAATCCCGATCCTGGAGATGCGCTCTTATCAGCAGGGCCTTGAAATGGACATCACGAATGCCGTGATCGCCCGGCTCCAAATAGACGGAAATCTTCGCGTGGCGCCTGAGGGGCAAGCCGATTCTATCCTGCAGATGGATCTGAAGAGATACGAGCAGGAAGGTCTTCGTTTTACCCAACTTGAATCCGTCGAAGAATATCGCATGTTTATCGTTATGCATCTTAGACTGGTGGATGCCAAAACGAACGAGATTATCTGGGAAGAGCCTGATTTTTCGGGCGCCAGGGAATATTACGTGACGGATATTAAACAGATTGGGGAACAGGCGGCCGTTGAACAAGCCGTTGACAAGCTGGCGAAGAACATTGTGGATCGTATCGTTGAAGACTGGTGACGCCGTCTTCTCTTCACCAGTATTCTCTCGCTAATGATTTTCCATTTCACCTCCCGAAGAGGGCCGCGATGACAAGCCGTTTTTTTTTGATTATCGGAGATCCTTTCCTTCGTTCCCAAAAGATCAAATCGATCGTTTCCGACCTTGAAAAAAAAGCCAAGGGATCTTTCGATCATCAAACGTATCGCCTCGCTGACACCCCGCTGGACAGCATCCTTTCTAATGCCAGGACGTTACCCTTTCTCGCTTCGGGGCAGATTTTTTATATTCAAGTCGCTGAAAAATTAACCCAGGGAGAAATGGAGATTCTCAAGCGTTACGCCATGAGCCCTGACGAAAAGACCTGTCTTATTTTCGAAATCGATTCCTCGGAGGGACACTCCGAACTTATCAACCTAGCGAAAAGTCGAGGGAAAGTGGTTCGTCTCGCGAAGGAAGAAGCTCGGTCGCTGGCGCAGAACTATTTACAGCAAAAACTAGCGAGATTCAAAAAGACCATCACTCCGGGGGCCAGGCAACGGATTCTGGAAATGTGCGGTGACGCGATTGTGTTTCTCGACACCATGCTTGACCGGATCTTACAGTATTCGGGAGAGGCGCAATTAATAGATGAAAACATGGTTTGTTTGTTCGAAGAAAACTGGCGTGGGGTTAATGTTTTCCAGCTTGCGGATGCGATTTTGGAGCGTGATCGTGGGAAGGCGAGGCAGACGTTTCATGAACTTCTGGAAAATTCCGAATCGGAACCGCGCTTTTTGATCGGAATCATTCACTGGCAATTGCGCCAATTGTGGCAGGGGGCTGTGCTTCGGGAGGCAGGGACGAGCGAAGCGGAAATTCTTGAGAAGGTCAAAGTCCCGTTGTTTAAGAAAGGGCCTTTTATGTCCGCGATTAACCGGTACGGGATGGCTAGACTGGAAGCCGCTCTGGAGGCTTTGCATCAACTCGACAGAAAAACAAAGACAGGACAGGCTCACCCCGTCTCGGGGACTGAAACCTGGATTATGGAATTTGTGTCGTGACCGGAAACTTACTTTTTCGCGGAAAGCTTCGTGACAAATTTCGTAACACGCGATTTTCGCCGGTCGGCTCGGCCCCGGGGAATGACGCCTTTGGTAACCGCGCGGTCATAGCGGGAAATAAGCTCCTGGGCGACAGCCGCCGCCTTATCCGCGCTCGCGGTGAGTTGAACCAGTTTTTTGGAAAGAGTTTTAATTTCCGAAAGAACGGCTTGGTTTCTGGCTCGTTTGCGCGCATCACTGCGAATTCGTTTTGCTGCTGAATCTATATTAGGCATGACTATGTCCTCTTCTGTTGAAAAAAGTGGCGACAATGTAACACGTGGACCTCATCCTGTCAACGAAGTTCCGAAGGCGGGATTTGGGAAAAAAAGTCTGGTCAGGGCGGCCGTCCTCGTGAGCGCCATGACCCTGCTCGGACGTGTCCTGGGATTGATCCGTGACATTTTAAGCGCCAAAACTTTCGGGACGCGGTGGCAGTGGGACGCTTTTATTTACGCGTTCATGATCCCCAATTTGTTTCGGCGAATCGTGGGGGAGGGCGGTCTCACGAGCGCGTTTATTCCGGTTTACAACGAGACGAAAACAAAACAGGGAGTCGCGGAGGCCTTTCGGTTTGCCAATGTGACGCTCTGTTTTCTCGCCTGCGCTCTTCTGGTTTTTGTGATCGCGGTCCAGGGACTCATTACGGCGATTTTGGCCGCGGGGCATTATTCCGAGATGCTGACTTTGACGCTGAATCTTCTCCGGATACTTTTCCCATATCTGTGGTTTCTCTCCCTTTACGCTCTTGGCATGGGGATTCTCAATAGCCACGGCCACTTTTTGGCGCCTTCCCTGGGCTCCGTGATTCTTGACGGGGTCTGGATTTTCGCGATCCTTTGGGTCCCTTCGTGGGTCGGAACGGATTACGCGGACAGGATACGATGGTTGACCTACACACTCCTTTTCGCGGGTTTCCTGCATGTCGCGGTGGAAATTCCTCCGCTCTGGAAGATCGGGTTTCGCTTTAAATTTATTTGGGATCTTGCCCATGAGGGGCTCAAGAAAACCTGGAAATTGCTTTTGCCGGTTGTCATGAGCTTCGCGGTGGTTCAGATTAATATTACGGTGGACGCGACGCTTGGGCTTGTGATCGGTCCCGGCGCCAACTCAAGTCTCTGGTACGGGAATCGGTTGATGCAGTTTCCGCTCGGAATCTTCGCGCTTGCCATGGGGACGGCTTTGCTTCCGATGTTGAGCCAGCAGATTGCCAGCGGAGAACGGGAGGCGGCCAAGCGGTCGCTTTCATTCGCCCTGAGGAGTGTTTTTTTTATCATCATTCCATCCTCGGTCGGATTGATTGTTTTTCGCGAGGAAATCATCCGGTTTCTCTTTGAACGGGGAGAATTTGATCCGGTTTCAACGGCCCGAAGCGCCGCGGTCCTTCTGGGTTACACGATTGGGCTTTTTGCCTATTCGGGACAAAAGATCATGGCCGCCGGTTATTACGCGGCTCACGACACGAAAACGCCCATGCGCACCGCTCTCGTTTCTCTCTTTTTGAACATAGTCCTTAATTTAATTCTCATGATCCCACTCAAAGAAGCAGGGCTCGCCCTCGCGACTTCGATTTCGGGAATAGTCCAGTTCGGGCAGTTAATCTATTATTATCCGAAAAAAGTCGGGGAATTTCCGTTTCGGGAAATTGCCCGCTCCTTTTTTCGAATTTTACTCGCGTCGGCGGCGATGGCGGGAATCTGCTACGCTAGCCTCGCGGGCCTTCGTTCCGTTGTCCCGGGGACCGATACTCTGGCCCAGGGTATTCAGGTGCTGGGCAGTATTCTGATCGCGATCATTTCGTATCTCGCGCTTTGTTTTCTGTTCCGTGTTCCCGAGATCCATGAGGCGGTCGAATGGATCCGAAAAAAAAGAAAGCGAAAATAGCGCGGGCCCGGGCGGGTGTGGCCGCGATCGCTCAGCCGCGCGTGTTGAGTTGTGAGTCGCGATAACCAGTTGCCAGAGGGGCATGATGCCGAAGAAAACATCAGCTGAACCGCTTCGCGAAATGGTGGAAAAAATTCCTTCGACGCCGGGCGTCTACCTGATGAAGGATCGTTCCGGCGAGATTCTCTATGTCGGGAAGGCAAAATCACTTCACAAACGCGTCCGCTCCTACCTTTCTGTTTCTCCGGCCCTTCCCAAAATCAAAGTCATGATGTCGAAGGTTTGTCTGATTGATCACATCGAAACGCCGAGCGAAGTCGATGCTCTTTTGCTTGAAGCCCAGTTAATCAAAAAATACCGTCCGCGCTACAACAAAGAACTTAAGGATGACAAAAGCTATCCGCTCCTTAAAATCACGGGAGATGAGTTCCCGCGATTGACGATCACCCGGCAAAAGGGAGACCGGAAGGCCCTTTATTACGGACCTTATACCGATTCCAAACTCCTTCGGCAGGCCGTGGCGTTGATCCATAATCTTTTCCCGATCCGGAAGTGTCAGGCGTTGCCAAAGCGCGCCTGTCTTTATTATCACATCCGCCAATGCCTTGCCCCTTGCGTCCACCCTGAAGTGAAGCGGGATTATGACCGCCTGATCCGTGAAGTGAGACATTTTCTGGGGGGAGGAAAGCGAAGTTTTCTTGAATATTTGACCGATCGGATGAAGCGGGCAAGCCGCGAACTCAGGTTTGAGGACGCGCAGTTTTTTAAAGAGCAGATCGTCGCGCTCGGTCAGCTTAAAAGGAAAAGATTCTTCCCGGGGAGAAAGGAAGAGGGGGCCGGACTTTCAGCCACGATGGATCTGAAACGCGCTCTGAAGATGGCCGTCTGTCCCGCGAAAATCGTTTGCTTCGACGTTTCCAATATCCAGGGGGATGAGTCGGTCGCTTCCAAAGTCAGCTTTTTCCGGGAACTTCCCGACAAAATACATTATCGGCGGTACAAGATTCGGGATGTGACGGGCATAAATGATTATGCCATGATCCGGGAAGCTCTTGGCCGGATGTTGCGCGGCATCAGGGAGGGACGTGAGTCTTTTATTCCCGATCTGATCATGATTGACGGAGGGCGAGGTCATCTTAATACCGCTCTCAAGGTGCTTCGGGAGGAAGGTATGGAAAGAATCGAGATGATCGCGATCGCCGAAAGGTTCGAACACGTGTTCAGCCCCAAGTTTCGGGAACCGATTATATTTCCCGCGGGGACTCCGGTTCTGCACCTGCTTGAAAAAGTTCGCGATGAGGCTCACCGTTTTGCGATCACTTACCACCGTTCACTCAAGTCGAAAAAGCTCGAGAGCTCCCTCCTGGATCAGATTGATGGGGTGGGAGCCAGGCGGAAGCGAATCCTCCTGAAATCGTTTGACACTCTGGAGGATTTGAAACGGGCCAATCTTGAGCGGCTTCGGGGAATTCAGGGGATCGATTCTGTCACGGCACAAAAGATTTTCGATTTCTTCCATCCTCGCTAAATTCCCGCCGCGGAATTTCAAATGCCAAATCTCAAATGTCGGGAGTTGTGCTACAATACCCGCCTTATGACTCATCCGTTTCTTGAACTTTGTAAAAAAAGGGTCATGGTGCTTGATGGCGCCATGGGCACCAATCTCCAAAAACAGTTTCTCACGCCACAGGATTTTGGCGGCAAGGACGGTTGCAACGAGTACCTTGTCATTACGAAGCCCGAATCCGTCCGTAAGGTTCACGAAGACTTTCTCGCGGTCGGTTGTGATGCCATCGAGACGAACAGCTTTGGCTCAAATCGGATTGTTCTTTCCGATTACGGGCTTGAGGCCCGTGCTTATGAGCTTAACGAAAAAGCCGCTCAGATTGCCCGGGAAGCCGCGAGAAAATATTCTACTCCGGAGCATCCCCGGTTTGTCCTCGGGTCCATCGGGCCCGGGACCAAGCTCCCATCCCTGGGGCACATCACTTTTGATGATCTGAAGGACGCGACCCGAGAGCAGATCAAGGGGCTGATGGCCGGAGGAGTTGACGGACTGATTATCGAGACCTGCCAGGATTTGCTCCAAATCAAGGCCGCGGTGATCGCGGCTGAGGAGTGTTTTGCCGAAGCCGGCCGTCGCCTCCCCATCATTACCCAGGTTACGGTTGAATCGGCGGGGACTATGTTGTTGGGCTCCGAGCTTGCCGCGGCTATCACCACGCTTGAAATGTTTCCCGTGGACGTGATCGGGATGAATTGCGCCACGGGTCCGGCGGAAATGGTTGAGCATGTCCGAACCCTCTGCGAAAGTTCAAGGAAACTGATTTCAGTACTTCCGAACGCCGGCCTACCGGAAAATATTGACGGGATGGCTTGTTATCGTTTAACCCCGAAAGAATTCGCCGATTATCAGGAGCGGTTTGTGAAGGAGTTTGGCGTGTCGATTGTCGGGGGATGCTGTGGGACAACCCCCGAGCATCTGGCCGCCGTTGTGGCGCGGGTTAAGGGGATTCAGCCTAGGGAGCGTCATCCTGTCCATGAACCTGCCTGCGCGTCCTTATACAACCGAGTTGCCTATCACCAGGTTCCGGCGCCGCTTCTTGTTGGAGAACAGACAAACGCGAATGGCAGTCGTCGGTTTAAACAAATTC
>ENA-UPXM01001311-UPXM01001311.1-activated-sludge-metagenome-genome-assembly--contig:-NODE-1311-length-32685-cov-5.869568_pt1 | contig 32685 bp, 28 predicted proteins | sample MGYA00238178_ERZ772708 | MGnify/ENA primary metagenome ERZ772708 (study PRJEB29002, sample SAMN05720212) | activated sludge metagenome | isolation source: anaerobic digester from wastewater... | reverse complement strand
AAACATTGTCTGCCGTGCTGATGGTTTCAAAAGTATTGGTATTCAAATTCGTAATCGAATTAATCGTTGAATTAAAATCGTTTGTACTCGATTGCAATTGTGTGTTATAATACCATTTTTCTTTTTTGTTTGGCGAATAATCCAGTTTGATGTTTCCGATTCCTAAAACGGAACGATTGTCGCTGTTTTGCAATTGGTTTTCAAAAGCAATCGCACTATTTTGAAGGTATTCGTTGTTATTTTCAGATTTTGACGCCATCAATACTTTAGAGAAAATACCATAACCCGAAATGGACAGTTTCTTAAAAGCATCCACACTAAAATTAAGCGCGCCAAACTGCGATTTGTTTTCCACCACATCCGTATTGTCATTGGTAAACGAATACAAATTCGTAAACGATTTTCGTCCTGATAAAAAACTACTCACGCCGCCATCAAACCGCATCAAATCTTGAAACGTAAACGTACTTCGCCCGATATTGTTAGCATCGCCAATAAAACTTACATTGAGTTTGGGTGAATAGTAAAACAAACCAGCGTGTAATAAAGTATATTTCTCATTGCCAATTCCGGCTTCGATGTCGCCAAAAACAAATTTCTTTTTGTCTTCTTTCAGTTTGATGTTCATCGCAAGTTCATCACTATCGGATACTTGCTTCATAAAACCTACTTGATTAAAATGGTCAATCACTTCTACTTTATCAACAGCATCGGCAGGAATATTTTCGACACCAAGTTTAGTACCACCACCAAAAAACGATTTGTCTTCTACTAAAAACTGGGTAACTTTTTTGCCTTGCACGGTTACGCCACCGTTTTTATCTACTTCTACGCCGGGCAATTTTTCGAGTTGTTCTTTTAGTTTGCGTTCGTTACCATTAGTAAACGCTTTAACATCAAAAACCAACGTATCTTTTTTAACGATAATGGGTTTATACTCATGTTTGATGACAATTTCTTTCAATTGTTCGCCCGTAGCTTTTAGTTTGAAATTATGAGTAGTAATTGTGCTGTTGGCTTCAAGAACCAAAACCTGTTCTTTATACCCAATATAAGAAGCCGTTATTTCATAAGGAATATTTACATCCAACTCCAACCGAAACCGACCTTTGTTATCAGCAATGGCAAATTTCAAACTTCCTTTCTCGCTTTTGGGTAAGGCGATGATATTAGCACTTTCCAACGGATTGTTAATGGTATCCGAAACTACTCCCGTTATGGTTTTGGTTTGGGAGAAGGAAAATGAGGTAAAGAGGAGAAAGAAAAGGATTCGAGGCATTATTTTCTTGACAATACTTTTTTATCATATTCTTCTTGAGAAATTGTTTTGCCTTTTGGAAAATTTATCTCAATTTGTTTGTCAAGAAAAATAACTGAATTAGCAAATATGGTAAATCTACTTTCTTGAATTTCTAAAATAAGTCCAGGTAAACCATTATATTCTTTAGGACCAATCGAAACAGGAATACTTGGTGAATACCATGCAGTAATTTCAATGTCTTTTTCTTCTTTTTTATAATTTATAATTTTCTTATATGTAATTGCTTTGAAACATTTAAAACCACCGATAATCTTAGTTTCATTAATTAATTTCCAGTCAAATTTAATTATTTTATTTTCTATTAATACTCCATCATTAGTTTTAAGAATGGATTTTTGGGTATTAAAATCAAAATAATAATCATAGGGACATATTTTAGTGAGTGAAACTCTTTTTGCTAAATTATCTTCCTCATTAAGTTCACTATTTAATTCCTCAGTAACTATAAAACTGGTTTGATTTTCTTTGGAATAATGTAATAGAAAAGTTAATTCATTTGATGATTTGTTTATTTTTTCTGTAAGATATGCAGTTTTAGGATTAGTAGAGATATTTTTTCTTGCGATATAATTTGTACTATAAATTATTTCTAAATTAGAGTTTTGACCAAAAGAAAAATTAGATAATATTAGATAAATAAATAAAAAATAAAATTTTATTTTGAATGTCATAAGCTTAAAATTTAAAAGCTAGCTTTTACACTAGCTTTATTAAATGTTCTTTAATTAATACTTCATGTTTTTGTAGCAAAAATTAAGTAAATCTTGAAACACCTGATTATATTGAACATCTGTTAGATTATCTTCATCATCAACCATAAAAGTAACAGCTTCAATTGCCCATTCTTGACAACCATCACCTCTTTCTTCTTCAATATCAATAGTGTTTCCAAATGAAACACCACTAAATGCTACTAGTGCAATAGCACTAAAAAATAATTTTTTCATACTTTTTGTGTTTTTAAAATTAATACTTTTTTACATTAAACAACAAAAAGAATCTGCAGAAATTTTTGTTTTGGTAAAGTTGTAGAATTTTTTTTCTCTGAACTAATCAATTATTGATAAAATTATTCCTTTTAAGAATAAAATATGATAAATTAATTTCTGATTTTTGATTAATTTAATAAGATAAGATTGTTCTTATAATAAATATTATAAAACTGAGCATAATAATTAATTTTTTATTAATTCTTCTCTTTGTTCATATATTTTTCTTAAAATTTCCTGAAAATCTTGAAGCATTATTTTTTTTCCTTTTTTTGGTTCTTCTACACTAACGTCTAAACCAAAAATAATATTAGAAGCATAAAAATAAGCATGATTGTTATATTTCCCTTCCAAAACTAATCCTGGTAAACCATCTAATCCTCTTGGTCCAAACGGTGCAGGTATTTCAGGGGTAAACCAAACTTCTGGATTAAAAATGATATAACTTTTTTTTCTAAAATTATACTCTTTATAAGTTGAAACTGCTTTGTAGCATTTGTATCCGTTTATGATTTTAGATTCAGTTGATATTTCCCATTTAAATTCATCAAAAGGTAAAGAAATATTAAAAAGTTCTCCCTGTATTTCGAGAAGTTTTGATTTATAATTTTCATTTAAATCTTTGTAATATACTCCTGACGCAAAAATTGCAACAAGTCCATATGCTTGATTGTTTTCAAATTCTAATTTATCAATTATTTTGAAAAGACTTTTTTTATTTGTGTAAATCAGCTCACATTCAACTAAATCATATGCTTCATCTCTTTTGTCTAAAAATGCTCTGATGTCAGAATTAGTGGGTGTTTCTAATTTTTTTTCAACAGTTGGTTTTGATATTTTATATATAACTTTTGTAGTATTAGCATTCTGAGAAAGAAGAGATAATGAATAAGTTAATAATAAAAAAAGAAAAAGTTTATTTTTTTTAATCATTACTTTTTTATTTTTTAATGAAATTTTAAAATTGGAGTTCGCTAGAAGCGAACTCCATAATATAGTATTTATTTTTTTCTTATTTCATTTAAACAACCACTATAATATTGATACCAATAATAATCTTCCTCCCATTGATCTAATTCTCCTTCTTCAAGAATTATAGTTTCTATCATTTGATTAGCTTCTAAAGCGCAATCTCTTCTTAAAGCAATAATTTGTTCCTCAACATCAATAGTATTCCCAAACGAAACACCACTAAATGCTACTAGTGCAATAGCACTAAAAAATAATTTTTTCATACTTTTTGTGTTTTTAAAATTAATAAATATTTACAGTAAACAACAAAAAGAATCTGCAGAAATTTTTTGTTTTTGTAAAATTCAAGAATATTTTTCAAACCAACCTAAAAAAAGTAGTACAAAATTATTCTCTTAGAGAATAAAATATTTTCATTTTTTTTGTAGGATATTTTTTTTTTTTGCTATTTTTGAAATTCACAAACCACAAGTATTAGTTAAGTCTCAAAAATCCAAATATTAATTTAAATCATTAATTCTATGGTATATGGTCGAGAAAATTTTAATTAAAATCAAAAAAAGAAGAAACGAGTTGGGCTATTCGCAACACTACGTTTCAAGTCAATTAAACATTACCCAAAGCAGTTACAACAAAATTGAAAACGGAACAACAGAGTTAACCGTTTCTATGTTGATGCAACTCTGTAAAACACTTCAACTAGAGTATAAATCCATGCATTTTGATGAAAAAGACACTGTTTAATTCAAAATGCAGTCAATCACTAAATAGTCTTATAAACAGAAACAAAACTAAACCACTAGGGGTTGAAAGATCATAGGTTTGGTTTGCAAACGTAAAGTCTGCCAGATTTGAAAAACATCATAAAACCATAATTTTGCAATTAAAAACATTTTAAAACGGTGAATAATTTGCGGTATATCTTTTAGAACCTGAAAGCGGATATGCTTAAGTATATATTTCTTGCTACTTCTGATACCAATAAATGAAACCTCTTGTTTTTGTAAATCTCATTTATGTATATTCTATATAGGGTTTTGAAGCATCCACATGGGGTAATGGAATATCTAATTGGGGTGATAAACCATCCAGTTAGGGTTTTGAAGCATCCAAAAAGGGTAATAGAGTATCCAATTAGGGTGATAAACCATCCAGTTAGGGTTTTGAAACACCCAGACGGGGTTATAGATTTTTCAGAAGGGGTAACAAAGCATCCAAATGGGGTAATTGACTAAATAACTAGTATAAATAATCAGTACAAGGCAACAAAGTTTAATAAATATTTTGCCTTGATTTGTATAAAAGTTTTTTAATCATAATTATATTTGCAATCCCTAAGAACTACTAATGATCTACACCAAATTACCCAATACCGATATAAAAATCAGTAAAGTTTGTCTTGGTACCATGACTTTTGGAGAGCAAAACACTGAAAACGAAGCACATTCACAATTAGATTATGCTATCGAAAGAGGTATTAATTTTATAGACACTGCCGAAATGTATCCAATAGCAGCAAGAAAACAAACTTTGGGTGCAACCGAAAAGTATATTGGAACTTGGTTAAAAAAAACAAATTATCGAGAAAAAATTGTTCTTGCAACCAAAATCGCAGGTCCAAATCGCGGCATGGATTATATTCGTCAGCCGCTAGATTTTTCAAAGAAAAGTATTCATCAAGCGGTAGATAAAAGTTTAAAAAATCTTCAAACAGATTACATTGATTTATACCAAATGCATTGGCCAGAAAGGGTTATGAATATGTTTGGGCAAAGAGGTGTTGCTACTATAGATAAAGAATGGCGTTATAATTTTTTAGAGGTGCTTACTATTTTTGACGGACTGATTAAAGATGGAAAAATCAAGAATATTGGTGTTTCAAATGAAAATCCTTATGGTATAATGAAATATATTTCAGAAAGCGAAAAATATAATTTACCAAGAATTATAACCATTCAAAATCCCTATTCGTTATTGAATAGAATATATGAAATTGGATTGTCAGAAATAGGTATGCGCGAAAACATAGGCTTATTAGGCTATTCACCTTTGGCTTTTAGTTTTTTGACGGGTAAACATTTGAAAGGCATTCAATCGAATTCGAGACTTGGCTTGTTTCCAAATTTCACTCGATATACGAATGACAATTGTTTTAAAGCAACTCAATTTTATAAAACTATTGCCGAGCGAAATGGAATGACACTTACGCAAATGGCGTTGGCTTTTGTAAATCAACAACAGTTTGTAACTTCGACCATAATCGGTGCCACAACCATGGAGCAATTAAAAGAAAATATTGATTCTTTTGAGATTAAACTCTCTTTAAATGTCATCAATGAAATTAACAAGATTCAAGAATTATATCCGAATCCTGCACCATAATACCAAATATGATTTTTAGTTTTTTTATTCTATAATAACTTTTGATTTAAATTGATTTCCATTCAAATCTTCTGCCACTACAATATATAATCCAGCAGTAAAGTGTGAAGTATTGATTGTTTTGCTAGTTGCATTTAAATTATTTTCTGCATATAAAATCTTTCCAGTAATGTCTATAAGTTGAATAGCATTAAATGTTGTATTTGATGAGTTGTCAATTGTAATTTGAGTTTTTGCTGGATTTGGATAAACACGTATTGTGTTTTTGTCAAAATTGGTATTACTCAAAGAAGTGTCTATGATTTTAGAAACAGTACTTCCGTTTGTAATGTACAACTCGCCATTTACATCTTCACCAAAAGAAGTGATTACACTTGGAGTATCTAGTGCCCAAGTTATTGAGCCAGTTGAACTAACTAAACCTATTTCACCTGAACAATAATCAGCAAAGAAATATTTGTTAGCAAAATTAGGATACATTGAACCAGTATAAAAATAACCGCCTGTTATAGAGCATCTGGCGGTTGTTTGATTGTATTGAGTAAATGGTGCAACAGTACTAGAAAAAGCAGGACAACCTCCCGTAATATTACTACTTGTTCCTTCATAACATCTCCACCCAAAGTTTAAACCAGTATTGGGTAACGGATTAGAAACTTTATCTATCTCTTCCACAGCATCTTGACCTACGTCGGCTATCCACAAATCGCCATTCAAACGATTAAAATTAAATTTCCAAGGATTACGAATACCATATGCCCAAATTTCTTCTTTACCCGCTTGACCAACGAAAGGATTTGTAGCTGGAATTCCATAAGGACTAGCGGAATCTACATCTAATCGAAGTATTTTGCCCAAGAAAATACGACTTGGATTGGAACTGTCAACCGTTAAGTTTTGAGCATATCCATTTGGATCATTTCCACTACCACCATCGCCCATTCCTATATACAAGTAACCATCAGAACCAAATACCAAGCTTCCACCATTGTGATTAGAAAAAGGTTGGTCTATCGTTAAAAGAGTTGTGCTAGTAGTATTTGCAACATCAGGATTTGATGAAACAGTATATTTTGCAATAACAGTATCACCAGAAGAATTAGTATAATTCACAAAAAACTGACCGTTAGAAGCATAATTTGGATGAAAAGCCAAGCCCAATAATCCTTGTTCACTTCCGCTAGTCAACCCAGTAATGGTTAAAAAAGGAGTTGTATTGATGGTTCCGTTGGTGTTTAAAATTCGAATAGCACCTGTTTTTTGAACCACAAAAAGTCGAGAATCGTTTGGTGGATGAACAATTGCTACTGCAGACGAAAATCCAGTTGCAAAAGACTGTATGGCAACAGTTTGTGCGTTAATAAAAAAAGAAAAGAGTAGTAAAAGTGAAAGTAAAATTTTTTTCATAACAAAAATGTTTTTTGTAAAGTTAAGAATAAAAAGGTTAACGTCGGGTATTTAAAAATCAAATTCATCACTTGAAGTACTATCAATTTCTGTTTTGGAAAAAGCATTGTTTTTTAGAAAAAACTGTGCTTGACCACTTATTTTTAAAGGAAGATGTTGCCCAAGGGTGTCATTTGGTTCTAAAACTTTTCTTCGCAACATCACGTTGGTTAAAAATTTATTTTCTTGTTTTGACGATATTTTTAAAGATTGATTTCCGTCAAATTTGTACATAAACCCTTTTGGTCTTGGAATAATTGTGGCAAGAAACAAACATTGGTTTAAGGTTAACTCTTTGGGTTGTTTTTGAAAATAAAAAGTAGCTGCTTCGCCAATACCATATACATTTGGTCCAAATTCAATTACATTAAAATACACTTCCAGCATTCGTTCTTTAGAGGTTATCCTTTGATTTTCGAGTATGTAAACCAACATGATTTCTTCAAGCTTTCTCGATAATGTTTTTTCTCTTGTTAAGAACACATTTTTTACCAACTGCATGCTAATTGTACTAGCACCACGAGAAAATTTCTTGGTTCTGATGTTTTTTGCAATCGATTGTTTGAAAGCATCATTTATAAATCCACGATGTTGCAGGAACGATGGATCTTCGCTTGTCAAAACACATTTTTGAAGATAGGGAGAAATTTCATGTAATGGTGTATAAAAAGGATTAGCATGTCCAACTATAATTGGTCGCTGCGGAATTCCCTTTTCAATAGCGCGATAGACAAATTCATCATTAATTTTATTCAAATTGGCTTCACCAAATTGTGAGATTTTTAATTTATCTGGTTTTAAATTACTTTCAAAAATCAATTTATCTGGATGATGATTGTTGTATTTAAAATTTAGTTTATAATCAAAATTCCCAACAGCTTTCATTCCTTCAAGATGATTAAACAAACCATTGGGCAATGATTCAATAAAATCTTGCGCTTTGATTTTTGGTATTTTCAATTGCAATGAATAGGTTTTATCCTTATCATTTTCATAAGACAAATAAGGCTTTAAAATGATTTTATTGATTTGAATTTTAGAAGTGCTATCAACTGCTACAAATCGTTCACCAAAAACAAAATGATATTCCATTCTAGCATTCCTTACCAAAACATCTTTTTTAGATATTTTAGGATGATTAATAAGTAGGTTTTGAACGGATGCAATTCCTTTTAAATGAAGGTTTCCATGTGACAAATCCATTTCATCTAAAATAAAATGAATGCTTTTGAAACCTGTTTTGAGATTAAATTTTTTGTTTATAAAAGGAATTTTTATAGTGTCGTTTTCAGAAGTAGAAAGGATTAAATCTGTTTTTCTATCACGCGGATTGGCAAAACCCGAAACGTTCCAAAGTTGTTCTTTTAAATCTGATTTTACTACAATGGTGGACGAAAATTTCTTGTCATGCAAGACCATTTCGGTACAATCAAAAACTGCTTTGTTTCCATTGTCATCAAATTTTAAATCAAAACTTTTTACCTGTAAATCGGTTGGAATTAAATCTAAAAGTTGGGATAAAATGCGATTTACTACTTTGCCATAATTACTGTTACTATCCGAAAGTGTGTCTTTTTTAGTTTTTAGAAAAGCTTCAAAATTACGACCTTTTTTATTCTTTACTAATTGTATAAACCCATTGTTGACTTCTAATTTTCCGAGTTGAACATCGCCGACTATTAATTTCCAAATATTTATTTTAGTATTTAGTTTTTCAATATAAACCAATGTATCTTGATTTTTGGGCACTAAAGAAATGTCTTCAAAATGTAAAGAAGTTAGTCCGTCAAAAGCAGCTTTTTTAACCGTAAAATTGCATTGGTAGTCATTTTCTAATTTTGTGCTAACACGGGTTATTATTTTTTCTAAAACGGCACTTCTAAAAGTAAATAATAAAATCAAACCAAGTACAAAAACGCTAGCTGCAATTTTTAGAAATAGTATTATTTTTTGTTTTTTAGATTTCATTTTTGTTTTTCAACTTGGATTCCAATTCCAATTACATTTGGCAAATATGGACCGTTAAAATTATTTGAAATGGTGATTTTATAATTTCCTTTTTGAAGTTTAGTGTTTTCTTTAAGTATAGATTTCAAATCACAAACATCGCCAACACAATCGCCAATATCTTTTCCGTTTTTTTCTTTGATTACAATAGCTTTATTAATAGTTTCGGTAGTTCCATCTGGATTTTCAAGAAGAAAGCTTACAGGAATAGTGTTGAATTGAAAGCCATAAATATGACTAAATAAAAAAGAAATGGAATATGTTTTAGTTTCATCGTCAATCCCAAACTCAAAAGTTTTTGTGGCATTCTTTTCCCATTGATGACTTTCTGGCAATTCCTCAAATTGTTTAAAATTATTTTTATCAGTACAAGAAATTAGGGTAACTAACATCAAAAAAGTTATTGCTGTTTTCATAATTATAGGTTTAGAGTTATAACGAATTTTGTGGGGTTTTAGTATTTAAAAAATTAAATTTATCCAAACAATTGCTCCACAACTTCTTCAATTTTGGAAACTAAAATTACTTTAATTCCGGGAAACTTGGTAGAAATTTTGTTGTATTTGGATATAAAAATTGTTGAAAAACCTAATTTTTCGGCTTCTTGTATGCGTTGTTCTACACGGTTTACAGGACGAATTTCGCCAGAAAGACCAACTTCACCAGCAAAACAAACATCTTTACCAACTGCAATATCTTCATTAGAAGAAAGAATGGCTGCTACAACGGCTAAATCTATGGCTGGATCATCCACCGAAATTCCACCAGTTACATTTAAGAAAACATCTTTTGTTCCCAATCGAAAACCAGCGCGTTTTTCTAATACAGCCAAAATCATGTTCAATCGTTTGGCGTTATAACCCGTTGTGCTTCGTTGCGGAGTTCCATAAACTGCTGTAGAAACTAAAGCTTGAATTTCTATCATCAATGGTCGCATTCCTTCCAAAGTTGAGGCAATTGCTGTTCCCGAAAGTTCTTCTTCTCGATGTGAAATTAATATTTCGGATGGATTGGAAACTTCTCGCAGACCAGAACCCTGCATTTCATAAATTCCCAATTCGGCAGTAGAACCAAAACGGTTTTTAAGCGAACGAAGAATTCTATATACATGATTTCTATCGCCTTCAAACTGTAAAACGGTATCGACCATGTGTTCCAAAATTTTTGGTCCAGCAATGTTTCCATCTTTGGTTATATGACCAATTAGAATGACAGGAATGTTGGTTTCTTTGGCAAATTTTATCAGCTCTGCGGTAGTTTCTCTAATTTGAGAAATACTTCCGGCGGTTGATTCAATATAATCCGTGTGCAAGGTTTGAATAGAATCGATAATGACAATATCAGGTTCGATTTCAAGTATGTGTCGAAAAATATTTTGCGTTTTGGTTTCGGTTAAAATGTAGCAGGTGTCACTTTCGGGAGTAATACGTTCTGCGCGCATTTTAATTTGTTTCTGACTTTCTTCGCCCGAAACGTATAAGGTTTTATAAGGTAGTTTTAACGAAATTTGTAGCAACAAAGTGCTTTTTCCAATACCAGGTTCGCCACCAAGAAGGATTAAAGAACCTGGTACGATTCCACCACCAAGCACTCTATTCAATTCTCCATCAGTAGTATCCATTCTAACTTCTTGAGTAGAATCGATTTCTTTAATTTTTAATGGTTTTGAAACGCGTTTGGTTTCAGAAGTTGGAGGTTTCCAACTGGATTTTTCTTCTTTTTGAATAATTTCTTCGGCAATGGTATTCCATTCTTTACACGAGTTGCATTGGCCTTGCCATTTTGCATATTGAGTCCCACAATTTTGGCAAAAAAAGGTCGTTTTTAATTTCGCCATTATTCTGGTTTTTTCTCTTCCGTCGGAGTTTCAGTTGGTGCTTCCGTTGGGTTTTCTTCAACAGGAGTTTCTTCAATTACTTCACCTTTTTTGCCTTTTTTAGGAGAAAGACGCTTCATTTCTTCTGATTTTTCATACATCATGTCTTTGGTCAAATCGCCAATTTCTTCTCTCTGAAATGCTCTTAAATAGGTTTTAGAAGCTTTGGCATAATCACCTTTTTTCTCATACATCATTCCCATGTGGTAATCGGCCAACATCGATTTTGGATAGTTTTTTTCCGCTAATTGTGCTAGTTCGTCAAATTCGTTTAACGCATTATTTTTTAAAATGGCAGCTTCAATTGCTCTGAAATCATTCAATCTTATTTGAAGTTTTAGTCCTAATGATTTTTCTAATAATTCATATTTTTGTTTCAAATATTCAGCATATCCTGAAGGTAATTTGACAATTTTTTCTTGAAACTCCGTCATTGAAATAGGTTGATAGACAGAGAATATTTGATACAAAGCACTTGGGATTGCATGTAAAACAACAGAATAGTGAGAAGCATCTTTAAAGTCTTCAAATTTATAATTTAGAGTTGGTTTATTGATTTTTTTTATTTCTTCGTCCATTGTCAAAATTCGAGTTCTCATTTTCTTTAAATCACCATCAGCAGTACAATGATAATAGAAAATAGGTTGTTGAATGGTAGCTAATCGTTGTGGAAGGTTTTTTTCCATTTCGAAAGGCAATTCTGGACTAAAAGAAATATAAGCGTTAAAAATAGGTTGGTCTTTGTAAAGATATAAATTTAAAAAACCAGCAGTAACGTCTAAGCCCGAAACAATTTTAAAAGGTGCGACTCTATAGTTTTTTTCAATTTGTGGGATTAGTTCAATGCCAATAAATTCAAAAAACTGGGTTCCTTTTTCTTCGGGCAGCCCCGTTTCAGCATTAACAGCGCAGTCAGCTTCTCGAGTATTGTTTTGATTGATGCCAACTATAATTACCTCTGGTAAATCATCCCAATAGTAGCCATAACTCAAAGCACCATTAAAGGCACTAAAAAGAAAATCGCCATCCAAAAGCACTAATATTGGGTATTTTTGAGATTTGTTTTTTTCATAAGAAGGTGGAAGACTTATAAAAATTTCTCTTTTCTCGTTTAGTTTTTTTGAAAAAATAGTGTCAGTAATTTTTTTTTGAGAAAAAGAAGTTGCTGAAAAAGCGATTATTACTAAAAAAAGTATTTTTTTCATAAAGATTGGTTTAGGTCAATAATTAGCTTTGCTAAAATAGTTAGCAAGATACTAATTTATTTATTTTTATTTAAAATTGGCAATAATAAATAAGAAACTAAACCAAGGACTATAGTTAGCAGTGTTTGTGAAGTCCATACCAACCATCCAAATGCAGTACCGGATTCTGTAGATATTCCGTATAACGATAGGACTAAAGCTATTGAAAAAGGATAAGCTCCTAATCCACCATTAGAAAAACCAATAGCTAAACTGCCAAAAATAAATCCCATAATAACGATATCAAAACTAATATTTGAAGTTTCTGGCAATGCAAAAATTGAAACATAAAACATCGATAAGTACGAAAACCATATAAAAAAAGAATGAAAAAGATATTTCCATTTATCTTTCATTTTAAAAATAGTTGTCATTCCTTCGGTTAAGCCAGCTAATCTCTTTTTTAATTTTTTTATAATTTTCCACTCTGCGTATATCCAAATTAGAATAAAAAATATGAATAAAACCAAACCAACGGTAGAAAAAATCCCAATGGTTTTTAGGGATACATTTTTATCAATTAAAAATCTATTTAATTTATCAAATTGTAATAAAAAACCAATAAAAACAAACAAGAAAAAGATAGCCAAATCAACTATTCTTTCGGCAACTATAGTTCCAAAAGCTTTGTCAAAAGGAATGTTCTCGTATTTTTTTAGTAAAGCTGCACGAGAAACTTCACCAGAGCGGGGAACAGTTAAATTGACTAAATAGGATACAGAAACGGTAAAAAAATTATTGTAAAATTTCGTTTGATATCCTAAATGGTGTAATGAATATTTCCAACGATAGGCTCTAGACCAATAGCCAACACAAGCAATAATTAGGGATAAAAAAATATAATAATAATTTGCTTTTTGGAAACTGATTTTTATTTTATCAATTTCCTCTAAAGTTAATGTTGAAAATTGATAATAAATGATTCCAATTCCAATAAAAAGAGGAACTAAAATAGACAGCCATTTCCGAATTTTATTTTTCAAGACTAAGTTAATGAATTGTCTTCTTCATTAGGGAATACCAACCATGGTTTAAAGGTTTTTGCTTTTTCAAATTCCATTAAGGCATAGGAAATTATAATGATGACATCTCCTTTTTGAACGCGTCTAGCAGCTGGACCGTTTAGTGTGATTTCACCTGAGTTTTTATTTCCTTTGATAACATAGGTTTCAAAACGTTCCCCATTATTAATATTAACAATAGTCACTTTCTCGCCTTCAATGAGATTTGAAGCATCCATTAGAGCTTCGTCAATAGTGATACTTCCGATATAGTTTAAATCGGCTCCGGTAACTTTTACGCGGTGAATTTTTGATTTTACAACTTCAATTTGCATGGGGCAAAAATAATTAATTTAATGAAATAGTATCGATTAATCTGATATTGTTTACGAACACGGCTATAAAAGCACGATATTTTTTTGATTTGTTTTTTCTATTACAAGGAAGCAATTGGTCTTCATCAGCAATTTCAAAATATTCAAGCTCAAATTTTTTATTCTCATTAAATACAGAGGCAACCCAATTCATAACTTCCTTGGCACTCTTAGTTTTAAAGAGCGTTTTTGCTTCTAATAGCGTTTTATAAATAATAGAGGCTTCTTTTCGCTCAATTGATGACAGTCTCTCATTTCTAGAACTCATTGCAAGTCCGTTTGTTTCTCTTAATATTGGGCAACCAATTATGTTTACTGGAATTTTATATTTTGAAACCAATTTTCGGATGATTTGCAATTGTTGAAAATCTTTTTCTCCAAAATAGGCATTAGTAGGTTTTACAATCTTAAATAATTCTTTAACGATTGTTCCAACACCGTCAAAATGTCCTGTTCGATATTTGCCTTCCATTTGGTTTTCTAAACCATCAAAATTAAAATGTTCTGAAACTGTTTTTCCTTTATAAATGTCTTCAACCGTCGGAGCATAAACAATTATATCGGTTGAGATTTTTTTTATTTTTTCAACATCAGACTGTAACGTTCTCGGGTATTTTTTTAAATCTTCAGGATTGTTAAACTGTGTTGGATTGACAAAAATACTTATAATCACTAAAGAATTTTCTTGCTTTGCTGTTTCCAACAATGACAAGTGACCTTGATGTAAAGCACCCATTGTAGGCACAAAACCAATTGTTGATTTATCATTGTAAAATGGTATAAGATGATTACTCAGCTCATTTTGAGTTACGAAAATTTTCATCAATTATCTTTAGTTAGGGTGCAAACTTACTATTTTCATATATAACTGCGCAATTTTTTGTACTTTTGCATGTTTTTTAACGCCAATAAATAAAGAAAAGTAAAATATGGAAGACAAGAGGATATTATATGTATCATCTGAGGTAGTGCCTTATTTGGCAGAAAGTGAAGTTTCTTTAATGTCTTATGATGTTCCAAAAATGATTAACGATCAAGGAGGACAGATAAGAATTTTTATGCCTAGATATGGCAATATTAACGAAAGAAGGCATCAATTGCATGAGGTTATTCGTTTGTCTGGGATGAATTTAGTGGTAAATGATTTAGATATGCCTTTGATTATTAAAGTAGCATCAATACCCAAAGAAAGAATTCAGGTTTATTTTATTGATAATGACGATTATTTTAAAAGAAAAGCTACATTTACAGACGAAGAAGGCAGCATGTATCCCGATAATGATGAAAGAGCCATTTTCTTTGCAAAAGGTGTTATAGAAACCGTTAAAAAACTAAACTGGGTACCAGATATTATTCATGTTCACGGTTGGATGGCAAGCGTTTTGCCGGTTTATTTAAAACATTTTTACAAAGACGAAGCTTTGTTTTCGGATACTAAAATTGTAATTTCTGTATATGGTCAGTCTTTTGATGGGACCTTAAACAACGAAATGATTAACAAGATTGCTTTTGACAATATTCCATTAGAAGCGATAAAAGAACTTGAAACCCCTACTTATGAGAACATTATAAAGAGTGCCATCAATAATTCTGATGCAGTAATTGTCGCTTCATCGAGTATTTTGTCAAGTTTAACAAATTTTATTGAATCTTCGGATAAACCTTTTTTACCTTTCGCCCCGAAAGAACAGTTTGCAAATGCATATACTGAATTTTACAAAAAAATGCTTTCATAAATATTTATATATAAATTAAAGATGAATTTTAAATCTTATTTACTTAGATTTTTTAGTTTTACTATTTTCGCAATGATGATTTCTTGCGATAAAGATTTTAACGAAATTGGAACTAACATCGTTGGTGGTGACAATGACCACTATCTGTTTGATAGATATGAAAATGCTTCTATTAAAGCATACAATCAAAAAATTGGTGCTGTTGCGATGAATAATTTGCCGATAAATCCATTAGGTATTTATAAAAATCCAGTTTTTGGAACAACTACCGCTGGTTTTGTGTCACAATTGGAAATGGCTTCGGGTTCAATTGGCAGAAAATTTAATAATACCGATAGCACTCTTTATCAAGATTTGCCAATTATTGATAGTGTTATTTTAAATGTACCTTATTATAGTAAAGTTATTGGTACTGTCACTTCAGAAGGTATTAGTACTTATCAGTTGGACTCCATCTATGGTGAAGCTGGTTCAAAAATGAGATTAAGCGTTTATGAATCTAACTATTTTTTGAGAGATTTAGATCCTACAGCTCAATTTACGGAGCAACAAGTGTTTTACAATGATATGCAAGAAATTGAAAATCAAAAAATACCTTTTGTTTTAAATAACTTATCTGTTTTTGATGATAAAAATTTAGATGGACATGAAAATGCTCAGTTTTATTTCGACAAAAGAGAACATAAAACAACAGTTAAAAATTCTGAAAATGTTGATGTTCCTACAAGATCAGTACCATCTTTGCGATTGCATTTAGACAAAGCAACTTTTTATAATAAAATAATAAATGCACCAACTAGTCAATTGGCAAGCAATACAATTTTCAAAAATTATTTTCGAGGATTGTATTTTAAAGTTGAAGATTTAGGAAATTCAAACAGTATGGCAATGTTGAATTTCGCTAATGCGAACGCAAAAGTTACGGTATATTATACTGAAGATTTAAAAGTTACCGTTGGCAGCACTACTACTTTTGAAAAAAAGAATAAAACGTTTGATTTAAATTTTGCAGGAAACCGAGTGAGTTTACAATCCAATTCTAATGAAAACATGGATTATTTGAGTGCTGCTAATGCTACTCAAGAAGCTTCAAAATTATATTTAAAAGGGGGAGAAGGCTCAATAGCAATAATTGATTTGTTTGGACCCGATGCTGACAATAATGGAATTGCAGATGAAGTAGAACAAATTAAAGCAAACGGATGGCTTATAAACGAAGCTAATTTAACCTTCTATATTGATAAAACAGCGATAACTGGTCAAGCTATTGAACCCAATAGATTAATGTTATACGATTTAAATAACAATAGAGTCTTGCTAGATTATTTAACTGACCAAAGTCTAAACAGTAGAAATCCTAAACAGAATAAGTTTATACATGGCGGGATTTTGCTCGATGAAGATGATGTTTTTGTTAAGCAAATTAAAGATGAAACAACAGGGTTAATAACCAATAGAGGAACTAAATATAAAATTAGATTAACAAATCATATTAAAAATCTAATAAATAAAGACTCTACTAATGTTCGATTAGGGCTGGTTGTAACAGAGTCAATTAACACCATTGGGTTTTCAAAATTAAAAACACCAATTGGAAATATTAAAAAAGTACCACAAATGTCGGCGCTCAGCCCAGTTGGAACAATTCTATATGGAACCAACATTCCTGTTGGAGATCCAAATTATGCGAATAGATTAAAATTGGAAATTTATTATACCAAACCTGACTAAATACAAAAAACTATGTGTGGAATTGTTGGATATATAGGACATCGCGAGGCGTACCCTATAGTGATAAAAGGACTAAAAAGATTAGAATACAGAGGCTATGATAGTGCGGGAATAATGCTTTTTGATGGAAATGATTTAAAAGTTTCTAAAACCAAAGGCAAAGTTTCTGACCTTGAAGAAAAGTCAATCGACATAGCAAATGCTAACGCTACTATTGGAATGGGACATACCCGTTGGGCTACACATGGTGTGCCAAATGATGTAAATTCACATCCACATTTATCAAACTCTGGTAAAATTGCCATTATTCATAATGGAATTATTGAAAATTACGAACCTTTAAAAAAAGAACTTATTAATAGAGGTTATGTTTTTAAATCAGATACGGATACTGAAGTTCTTGTAAATCTAATTGAAGAAGTTCAGAAAAAAGAAAAACTTAAATTAGGTAAAGCTGTTCAAGTAGCCTTAAACCAAGTTGTGGGAGCGTATGCTATTTGTGTTTTTGATGTAGAAAAACCAGATGAAATTGTCGTGGCACGATTAGGAAGTCCACTGGCTATTGGCGTAGGAAAAGACGAGTATTTTATTGCATCAGATGCATCACCTTTTATCGAATATACTTCTAACGCCATCTATTTAGAAGATGAAGAAATGGCAGTCATAAGAAGACATAAGCCATTAAAAATTAGAAAAATTAAAGATGATTCCATGGTTGATCCTTATATTCAAGAACTTCAAATGAATTTGGAGCAAATTGAAAAAGGAGGATACGATCACTTTATGCTTAAAGAAATTTACGAGCAACCTAATGTTATAAAAGACACTTACAGAGGAAGACTTCATTCTAACCAAGGTCTTATCCAGATGTCGGGTGTTGAAGACAATCTTGAAAAATTCTTAAACGCCGAAAGAATTTTAATAGTTGCCTGTGGAACGTCATGGCATGCAGGTTTAGTTGCAGAATATGTAATTGAAGAATTTGCTAGAATTCCTGTTGAGGTAGAGTATGCTTCTGAATTTAGATATAGAAACCCAATCATTACCGCTAAAGATATTGTAATAGCCATTTCTCAATCGGGAGAAACAGCAGATACTTTGGCTGCCATAAAACTTGCTAAAGAAAAAGGTGCTTTTGTATTTGGAGTTTGTAATGTAGTAGGTTCTTCTATTTCAAGAGAATCTCATGCAGGTGCATATACCCATGCAGGTCCAGAAATCGGTGTAGCTTCTACAAAAGCATTTACAACACAAATCACAGTTTTAGCTATGATAGCACTTCGACTAGCAAAAGCAAAAGGAACACTTACTAATTCAGATTTCTTCAGGTATTTGCAAGAATTAGAAATTATTCCTGAAAAAGTAGCCGAAGCATTAAAGACAAACGATATCGCAAAAGAAATTGCATCAATTTATAAGGATGCGCCAAACTGTTTGTATTTAGGAAGAGGTTATAATTTCCCAGTTGCTTTAGAAGGCGCATTAAAATTAAAAGAAATATCCTATATACATGCTGAAGGGTATCCAGCAGCAGAAATGAAGCACGGACCAATTGCTTTGATTGATGAAAAAATGCCAGTAATCGTAATTGCACCAAAACAAGGTCATTATGATAAAGTGGTAAGTAATATTCAAGAAATTAAATCAAGAAGTGGAAAAATTATTGCTATTGTTACCAAAGGTGATACACAAGTAAAACAATTGGCTGACCACGTAATCGAAATCCCTGAAACTTCGGATGCATTATCGCCATTAATTACAACTATTCCATTGCAATTATTGTCTTATCATATTGCGGTTATGAGAGAATGCAATGTTGACCAACCAAGAAATTTGGCGAAATCAGTTACGGTTGAGTAAATTTTTTGAAAATAATATTTTAAAAAAGCGAGAATTACATCTCGCTTTTTTATTGGGGTTTTTTGAAGAATCTATAAAATTTTAACAACTTTATATGCGCGCATAGTGTTTTTTTTATCGAAACAGTATTTTTGTTAAAAAAAACATAATTTTTATAGATTTAGAATTCAATAATTTAATTGAGAAATATTTATAATTCAATAAAAATAAGCATCGATTATTAATAATCTAAAAAAAATATTTGTACTTTGGCTACTTAAACCAACAAAATTAAAAACCAAATGAAAATTTATTTATTTATTATTTCATTGTTTTTTTGTAGCATTTCATTTGCGCAAACAACTATTACAGGTTCGGTAAAAGATGGTAATAATGAGCCATTGCCAGGAGCAAATGTTACCGTTTCTGGAGAATCTACAGGAACTATTACAGACAATGAAGGAAATTTTATCTTATCCACATCCAAGAAACCACCTTTTGAAATTAAAATTTCAAGTATAGGATATGGTGAAAAAATGGTTTCTATTTCAACTAACAATCAAAAAGTAACAGTTGTTCTTAGTGATGAACGAATGTTATTAGATGAAATTGTAGTTTCAGCTTCTCGAACACCAGAACGATTGCGAGAGTCGCCAGTTACAATCGAAAGATTTACGGCTGCTGATGTTAAAAAAACTGCTTCGCCAACTTTCTATGACGGTTTGGAGAACTTAAAAGAAGTGCAAATGAACACTAGTAGTATGTCGTTCAAATCGATTAATACTCGTGGATTTGCAACTGTTGCCAATACCCGTTTTATGCAGTTAGTGGATGGAATGGACAACTCTTCTCCATTGCTAAACTTTGTATTAGGAAACCTTATTGGTGTTTCTGATATTGACGTGGCTAGTGTTGAGTTACTTCCAGGAGCATCATCTGCTTTATATGGAGCAAATGCTTTTAATGGAATTTTATTCATGAAAAGTAAAAATCCATTTACAGACCAAGGGATTTCTGTATATGCTAAATACGGTCAAACCAATCAAAAAGCAGCTGGTGCTAATTTATACTATGATTATGGTATAAGAGCAGCACATAAATTCAACGATTATTTTGCAGCCAAAGCCAACTTTACTTTTATGAAAGGAACAGAATGGTGGGCTACTGATTATAGCGACAAAACGGTTGAAGGAAGAGATAGAAGCCATCCAAATTATAATGGTATGAACGTTTATGGTGATGAAGCTACTACAAACATCAAAAGCGTTGGACAAACATTAGTGGGCTTAGGTTTGTTACCTGCTTCTGCATTAAATTTATTGCCAAATGAAAATGTATCTAGAACGGGGTATAATGAAGTTGATTTAACAGATAATGTTGTTAAAAATGCCAAAGTAGATTTCTCTTTACATTTCAGACCAGGAGGAAATGAGAATTTTGAAATCATATGGCAAAGTAAATTTGGATTTGGAAACTCTGTATATCAAGGAGCCAATCGATACTATTTGAATGGGTTTACAATGCAACAACACAAATTGGAATTTACAGGGAAAAACTTTTTCTTAAGAGGTTATTTTACTACTGAAGACGGCGGAAATTCATATGATATGCTATTTACAGGACTAAATATTAACAGAGCTTGGAAAGATGATAAGACTTGGTTTGGTCAGTATGCTGGTGCTTATGTGCAATCTACACTAGCAGGAGCAACACCACAACAAGCACACGCTACGGCAAGAGGTGTGGCAGATACAGGAAGATTCCTTCCAGGAACAGCAGAGTTTCAAAATGCATTTAAAAATGTAATTGCTAATCCAGATGTGCTTTCGGGTTCTAAATTGGTAGATAATTCAAAAATTTATCATTCAGATGCCAACTATAATTTTAAAGATTTAGTAAAATTTGCTGAAATTCAAGTTGGTGGTTCATATAGAAGATATGACTTAAATTCTTTTGGTAGAATTTATACAGATACACCGCAATATGGAGGAATTAAATATGATGAATATGGAGTATATACTCAAGTTCAGAAAAAATTAATGGATGACCGATTGAAGTTAACTGGTTCTGTTCGTTATGACAAATCGGATAATTTTGACGGAAATTATTCTCCAAGAATATCAGCAGTTTACTCTGCAGGTGAAAGTAAAAACCATGTGTTTAGAGGTTCGTTCCAAACAGGTTTCCGAAACCCAACAACACAAGACCAATATATTGGATTCAATGTTGGAAATGCAATTCTTTTAGGTTCTGCTCCAGATAATTTAACTCGATATAGTGAAACGTTACCTGTTACAACCACAATAGGTCAAATTTACGCTAGTGGAGACCCTTTAAATCCTGCTACAAGTACTACAATAAATGGTAATAATGCTTATTATAATTCATACACGTCAGCATCTGTAACGGCTTTTGGTGCATTTGCTTCTGCAAATCCAGGCAATTTACCAGGAGCGGCTGCATTATTAGAAAAAACGAATGTTGGTCTAGTGAAACCAGAAACAGTAAAAGCATTTGAATTAGGATATAGAGGTCAATATGAAGGTTTTAATATTGATATTAATGGATACTATAATATTTATAATAATTTTATAGGAAACTTAACCGTATTAGCACCATTATACGGAACAGCAGGAACTACTTTTGATTTTACAAAAGGAGCTACAAATCCAGTTCCATACTTATCTGCTGACCCAAATCAAAACAATCCTGAAGTTCAATCTCTTCAAGCTTTACAATCGGGTAATTATAGAGCTTTCCAACTATACACAAACACCGATATCGAAATCAAATCATTAGGGTTTGGTGTAGGGTTGTCTAAAAAATTACCTAAAAACTTTGAGGTTTCTGCAAATTATAATTATGCTCAATTTGATTTTGATCAAGCAAAAGACCCAAGTTTCGAAGCAGGATTTAACACTCCAAAACACAGAGTGAAAGGTTCAATTAGCAATGACAACGTGTTTAAAAACTTTGGATTTAATGTAAGCGCAAGATGGAGTGATGAATACTTATGGGAGTCAACATTTGCCGATGGAATGATTGATGCTGCCACAGTAATTGATGCTCAACTTAGTTATGGAATTCCAACGTTAAAATCAACGTTAAAAGTGGGCGCAACTAATCTTGGTGGAAAAGAATACAGACAACTTCTTGGTCCTGGATTAATCGGACAACAGTATTTCGTTTCATTAACTATTAATCCTTAATTAAAAAAATTATGAAAATGATAAAAAATATAAAATGGTTGGCATTTGTAGCTTTAGCATTTGTAGCTTGTAATAGCGATGATGAGGTTATTGTTGATCCAAATTCAACAGATGGAACACCTTTAACTGCAGGAAGTGCAGATTTTTCAAAATATGTTGCTTTAGGAGATTCTTTTGCAGCTGGGTATTCAGATAATGCTTTGTTTATGGAAGGGCAAAAAAATTCCTATCCAAACATAATAGCTTCTCAATTTGCTTTAGTTGGTGGTGGCGATTTCAACATTCCATTTATGGCGGATAATATTGGAGGTTTTTCAAGTGGCGGAATGCAAAGCTCCGCTTATGGAGTGAGATTATATTTTGGCAAGAAAGAAGGTTCTGATTTTGATGAACCCCTCAAGGTTGATGGTGTTTCTTCTACAGATATTTCAAGCATGTTATCAGGATTGTATGGCAATCTAGGTATTCCAGGAGCGAAATGCATTCATTTAGTTACTCCTGGATATGGAAGTAGTTTTGGGAACCCTTATTTTGCTCGTTTTGCTACTTCTCCTTCTACAACAGTGCTGAATGATGCCGTAAGTCAATCACCAACTTTCTTTTCGTTATGGATTGGAGGGAATGATGTTTTGGGTTACGCATTAGCTGGAGGAGATTCTACGTTGAATCCAATAACACCATCTAGCGGTGGAATTGGTGTTGGTTTTGATGCCTCTTATAATGAAATTGTTAGTCAACTTGTCACTGGTGGAAGAAAAGGAGTTGTTGCTAATTTACCATATATTACAACGCTACCACAATTCACATACATAAATCCAAATGCTGTTGTAGATCCATTTAAGTATTATGTTGATGGGGATGAAAACAAGACATCAAGAGTAGTTAGTGTGGGGGATGTTGCAACTATTAATACAATCAATGGGATTTTAGGATTTTTAGACCAAGTCCTAACAGCGTATGGTCAAGGTTCAAGAATTAATGTTTTATCTACAACAACTGCAAACCCAGTTTTGATGAAAGATGATGAACTGGCTGATTATGGTGCCCAAATTACTGGAGCGGCTTTAGGAAGTGGTAACCCTCAATTAATCGCTTTGTCTAGTTACTTAGGTGCTACATTTGGTAAAGTTAGACAAACAACAACAGGTGATTTAATTCCTTTAGTAACTTCTTCAGTTATTGGGACAGATGCAGCTTTACCTCCTGGTGTTCCTGCTGATTTAGGGAAATATGGCATTACCTATCCATTAGAAGATAGGCACGTTCTAATACCTTCTGAAATTGTTGAGATTAGTAACGCAACTGATGCTTATAATATTACTATAAAAAATGCAGCAGATGCAAATGGGTTGGCTTTTGTTGACGCAAAAGCGATTATGCAAAAGTTAAGTACTACAGGAATTGTAGCCAATAATTATACATTAACTTCTACTTTTGTTACTGGAGCTGCTTTTTCTTTAGACGGAATTCATCCAAGCCCAAGAGGATATGCATTAATTGCAAATGAATTTTTGAAAGCTATAAATGAAACTTATGGTTCTAATTTTAAAGGCGTAAACGTGGGAACTTATAGAGTATTGTATCCAAAAAATTTATAACACTTTTAAATTTAACATTTCTTTTTATAAAAACCACTAGCATTTGTTAGTGGTTTTTTGTTGTATACTCATACTTATACTATAATTTATAAAAATTAATTAAAAAAAGTATTTTTATCTATTGATTTTTAAAATAGAAAAATTACCTTTGCACTCTGAAAATAGAGGTTTTTTCCAAACCTAAATAGCTATTAAATAAATACATAAAGCATGTCTAAAGCAATAGGAAAAGTTTCGCAGATCATCGGTCCAGTAGTTGACGTAGTATTTGATACTAAAGATGTTGAGTTGCCAAAAATTTATGACTCATTAGAAATCATTAACAAAAACGGTACAAAGTTAATTCTTGAAGTGCAATCTCACATTGGAGAAAACACAGTAAGAACCATTTCGATGGACTCTACCGATGGATTAAGCAGAGGAACAGCAGTTCATGGAACTGGTGCGCCAATTCAAATGCCAATTGGGGCAGATATCTACGGAAGATTATTCAACGTAGTTGGTGATGCTATTGATGGTTTAGGAGATTTGCCTAAAGAAGGTGCAAACGGAATGCCAATTCACAAACAAGCACCAAAATTTGAAGACTTATCTACTTCTACGGAAGTATTATTCACAGGAATTAAAGTAATCGATTTGATTGAGCCTTATGCAAAAGGTGGAAAAATTGGATTGTTCGGTGGAGCAGGTGTTGGTAAAACAGTATTGATTCAAGAATTGATTAATAACATCGCAAAAGGACACGGTGGACTTTCTGTATTCGCAGGAGTAGGTGAAAGAACGCGTGAAGGAAACGATTTATTGCGTGAGATGTTAGAATCAGGAATTATAAAATATGGTGACGATTTCATGCACTCTATGGAAAATGGAGGTTGGGATTTAACTAAAGTTGATAAACCAGGAATGAGAGAGTCAAAAGCGACTTTCGTTTTCGGACAAATGAACGAACCACCAGGAGCAAGAGCACGTGTGGCTTTATCAGGTCTTTCTATCGCTGAATATTTCCGTGATGGTGCAGGTTCTGATCAAGGAAAAGACGTTCTTTTCTTCGTGGATAACATTTTCCGTTTTACACAAGCAGGTTCTGAGGTTTCGGCTCTTTTAGGGCGTATGCCTTCTGCGGTAGGTTACCAACCAACATTAGCAACAGAAATGGGTGCGATGCAAGAAAGAATTACTTCAACCAACAAAGGTTCGATTACATCAGTACAAGCGGTTTACGTTCCTGCGGATGACTTAACCGATCCGGCACCAGCAACAACATTTGCTCACTTAGATGCTACAACGGTATTGTCTCGTAAAATTGCTGAGTTAGGTATTTATCCTGCAGTAGATCCATTAGATTCTACTTCAAGAATTCTTACTGCGCAAATCTTAGGTGATGAGCATTATGATTGTGCACAAAGAGTAAAAGAGATTTTACAAAAATACAAGCAATTACAAGATATCATCGCGATTCTTGGTATGGAAGAATTATCAGAAGAAGATAAACTTTCTGTATCTAGAGCACGTCGTGTACAACGTTTCTTGTCTCAACCGTTCCACGTTGCTGAGCAATTTACAGGTATTCCAGGAGTATTAGTTGATATTAAAGACACCATCAAAGGATTTAACATGATCATTGATGGAGAGTTAGACCATTTGCCAGAAGCGGCTTTCAACCTTAAAGGAACCATTGAAGACGTTATCGAAGCAGGTCAAAAAATGTTAGCAGAAGCGTAAATCAAGCGAAGCTTGATAAACTTCAGAAAATAAAATCACAAATCCCAATTTGGAATTTGGAATTTTAAGATTTGGAATTTTAAAGAAAAATTATGATTTTAGAAATAGTATCTCCAGAAGCAAGTTTGTTCAAAGGTGAAGTAACTTCGGTTTATTTGCCAGGTGTTGATGGTTCTTTTCAAATATTGAACAATCACGCACCGATAGTTTCAATTTTAAAACAGGGTACCGTTAAAATTACTGCCAACAGTTTTACATTTGAAAAAGAAGTTGCAGAAAAATTCTCTAAAGTAAACGATCAAAATTATACTTTAGAAATCAATTCTGGAACTATTGAAATGAAAGACAACAAAGTAATTGTTTTAGCCGACTAAGACAATTCAAAATAAACGAAGAAAGCTCAACAATTTTGTTGGGCTTTTTTTATTTTTGGAAGATGAAAAACAACAATGAATTTGAATTAATAGTAGCGCAAGGGGAAAATCCTTGGTGGAGGCTATTATTGTCTGTTGCTTTTTTTACTTTAATGGTTTGGGTTGTTTCTGAAAATATAATTATGTTTTATAATTACGGATTTCATGAAGATACTTTTAGAGTATTTTCAAAAAGTCTTTTTACAATTGGATATTCTTTGACAGGCGGAATAATTTTTGCCGTAACTAAAACAATATTAATTGATGTGGATAAAGACCTTTTAATTTCTAGATTTAATGTTGGGCCATTTTCTAAAGATGTTAAATCAACAGTTCCTCAACTTGAATATGTTTCTATATTTCTTGATGATAAAGAAAACTACCAAGTAAACCTTTGGTATATTGGAAATAAACATTATAATATGTATCAATTTGATGAAAAGGAAATTGCTATGAAATTTGGAAATCATGTTGCTATAAAACTCAACTTAGATTTATTAGACGCAACTGAAAGAGGAGATAATAAATGGGTAGAAAAAATTAAAGTATGAAACTCCCAAAAGCACTTCAATCCAAATTAAAACTCCGTGAAGAAAATAATGCTTTGCGATACCTTCCGTTGACAAATACTTTAGTAGATTTTGCATCTAATGATTATTTAGGCTTTGCAAAAAACGAATTAATTTTTGATGTTTCACACCAACTTTTAGTAAATCAAAATTTAAAGATAAACGGCGCAACAGGTTCAAGATTACTTTCAGGTAATCATAGTTTATATCCACTCACAGAAGATTTCATTGCTCAATTTCATCAATCAGAAGCAGCTCTAATATTTAATTCGGGTTATGATGCTAATGTTGGTTTTTTTAGTACAGTACCGCAACGAAATGATATGATTTTATACGATGAATTGTGTCACGCTTCCATTCGTGACGGTATTCAAATGAGCCACGCCAAAGCCTACAAGTTTCAACACAATGATTTTCTAGATTTAGAAAAACTAATTCATAAAATTACTTCCAACTTCCAACTTCCAGCATCCATCTATATTGTAACTGAAAGCGTTTTCTCAATGGATGGCGATTCGCCTAATTTGGAGGAATTGACCAATCTGTCTGAAAAGTATAATTGTTATTTAGTTATTGATGAAGCGCATTCATTGGGTGTTTTTGGCAGTCAAGGTGAAGGATTAGTGCAAAGTGTAGCATTGCATGAAAAAGTTTTTGCCCGAATCATGACATTTGGCAAAGGACTAGGTTGCCATGGTGCTGCCATTTTAGGAAGCAATGACCTAAAAAACTATCTGGTCAATTTCGCTCGTAGTTTTATTTATACTACGGGACTTTCTCCACATTCTGTTGCAACGATTTTGATGAGTTATCGTCAACTAATAGTGCAAGAAGAAGCACTACAAAAATTAAAAAACAACATCATTCATTTCAATCAAGAGAAAATGCGTTTGGGTTTGAAACCATTATTTGTTTACAGTAAATCGGCAATTCATTGTGCCATTATTTCGGGCAATCAAAACGTGAAAGCTACTTCGGAATTACTACAAGAAAAAGGGTTTGACGTAAAACCTATCCTTTCGCCAACCGTTTCCGAAGGTCAAGAACGATTGCGTTTCTGCTTGCATAGCTATAATTCTCATCAACAAATAACAAAAGTTTTAGAACTTTTAAGTTCCTGTGTTTTTAAATAAAAACATTGTGAACTTTGCGCATTCTTTGCGAACTTTGCGGTTAAATATTTACTATGAAACTATTCATCACAGGCATTGGTACCGATGTAGGTAAAACTATTGCATCATCTATTGTTACACAAGCTTTAGAAGCAGATTATTGGAAACCCATTCAAGCAGGCGATTTAGAGAATTCCGACAGCCATAAAATCCAAAAGTACATTAGCAACAACAAAACAGTAATCCACGACAACAGTTATAAACTAAATACTCCCGCCAGTCCACACTATGCAGCGGAAATTGACGGAATAACAATTGATGTAAAAAAAATAAAAGAACCAAAGACAGCCAATCATTTAGTTATTGAAGGCGCAGGAGGAATTCTAGTTCCTATAAATAATAATGATTCTATTGTCAATTTAATTCAGCCTGACTATAAAGTTATTGTAGTTTCGCGCCATTACTTAGGAAGCATCAATCATACCTTGATGACTTTTGAAGTGTTGCAAAGCAGAAATATTAAAGTAGCTGGAATTATCTTTTCGGGTGATGAAAATACCGCAACAGAAGCAATCATTTTATCAAAGACGAAAGCCAACTTCATCGGAAGAATTGAAAACGAACCTTATTTTGATCATAATGTAATACAATATTATGCCGATAAGTTCAGAGATAATTTAGAAAAACTCTAAAAGACTAGAGCAAAGAAACAAGAAGAATGAGAATTTCTTGTCTTATCTTTGCAAAACGATTTTATAAAGAGCAAAAGTATTTTCTCTTTTCTCTTTCTTCTATTTTCTTTAAAAATGAACTATTCTCAAAAAGATAAACTATACAATTGGCATCCTTATACTCAACACAAAACAGCTGCCAATTTTCCAGCCATAGTAAAAGGTAAAGACGCCTTGCTTTGGGATGAAAACGGCAAAGAATATGTAGATGCTATCGCTTCTTGGTGGGTCAATCCGTTTGGACATTCCAATCAAGTGATTGCCGATGCTATTTACAAACAGTTGACTACTTTGGAGCATGTGCTTTTTGGTGGATTTACGCATAACAAAGCCGTAGAATTGGCGGAGAAGTTAATGACCATTTTGCCAACCAATCAAAAGAAACTTTTCTATTCGGATAATGGTTCAACAGCGGTAGAAGTAGCATTGAAAGCCGCATTACAATACAATTACAATAAAGGAATCAAAAAAACTAAAATAATAGCCTTTGAAGAAGCATTCCATGGCGATACTTTTGGAGCGATGGCAAGTAGTGGCATTTCTTTTTTTACCGAAGCCTTTCAAGGCTCGTTGCTACAAGTGGATAGAATTCCAGTACCAACTACGGGTAATGAAGAAAAAAGCATATTCGAATTAAAACGCTTACTAGCTACTAATGACTATGCTGCTTTTCTTTTTGAACCTTTAGTACTAGGCGCAGCAGGAATGGTCATGTATGAGCCAGAAGCTCTAGATAAACTGATTGCTATTTGTAACGACAACCATGTTTTTACTATTGCCGATGAAGTAATGACGGGTTTTGGAAAAACAGGAAAAACATTTGCTACCGATTATTTACAAAACAAACCCGATATGATGTGTTTATCTAAAGCGTTAACAGGTGGAACTATCCCGATGGCAATAACTTCATTTACACAAGAAATATTTGAAGGTTTTTGCGACGACGACACCAACAAAGCATTGTTTCATGGGCATACTTTTACAGCAAATCCAACAGGTTGTGCCGCTGCTTTGGCAAGTATCAATTTGTTGCAAACCGACCAAATGCAAAACCATATTCGTCGTGTGAATGAAAGTCATTTGGTGTTTGAAAATAAAATTAAAAACCATCCAAAAGTAAAAACTTCACGGGTGCTAGGCGTTATTTTTGCTTTAGAAATTAAAACCGAGAGTGAAGAAACTTACTATGGAACAATGCGCAACAAATTGTATAATTTCTTCATAGAAAAAGGAATAATTCTGCGACCAGTTGGAAACATTGTGTACATATTGCCACCTTATATTATAACAGAAAATCAATTGCAAAAAGTCTATCAAACGATAGAAAAAGCTTTAGAAATAGTTTAAATTTGTAGTCTAACCACAAACAACACCAAGAAGGCACAATGTGCACAAAAGGGTTGAGTTATTTGTGGTTTTATTAAATTAATTAAACCAAAAAGAATCCGTCGAGTGCGCTAAGGTTTGTGTTCTTTGCGAAAAACTTTGTGTCCTTTGTGGTTAAACCTTATATATTGAAACAAAAAATTGCCATAACTTCATTAGCTTCTATCTCCACCTTGGGGAACACTCACGAAACAATTTGGGCAAATTATCTTTCGGATAAATCATTTATTACAACTAAAGAATTCAATGGAAAAACTGAATTTGCAGCTACTTTTCCAGCATCAATTAGAAGTGAATTGGAAGCATTGCGCCAATCGGATTCAAAATATAAGTCGTTGGATGAAACGGTTTTGATGGCTATAGCAGTTTCGCGAACCGCCATTGAAAAAGCAGGGTGGAAACAAGGCGATGATTTTGGAATCAACATTGGTTCCTCGCGCGGAGCTACACAATTGATAGAACGCTACCATAAAGAATTTCTCGAAACGGGAACGACAGCTACATTAACTTCGCCTACAACCACATTAGGAAACATTTCTACTTGGGTAGCGCACGATTTAAAAAGCACAGGTGTCGAAATTTCCCATTCTATAACCTGTTCTACTGCGCTACATGCTATTTTGAATGCAATAGCTTGGATTCAGAGTGGCATGGCAACCAAATTTTTAGTAGGTGGAAGCGAAGCACCATTGACCAATTTTACCATTGCGCAAATGAAAGCCTTAAAAATCTACGCCAATCAAGACCAAGACTATCCGTGCCAAGCGTTTAATTTAGAAAAAACCAAAAACACTATGGTGCTGGGTGAAGCCGCCAGTGTGGCGTGTTTAGAACTTGGCGAGAATAAAAAAGCTATCGCTTATATCACAGGCATTGGCTATGCAACCGATACCTTAGAACACAGTATTTCTATATCTGAAGAAGCTATATGTTTTCAAAAATCGATGAAAATGGCGATGGGCGATTTGGACTCTTCCGAAATCGATGCCATAGTAATGCATGCACCCGGAACTATTAAAGGTGATTTGTCCGAATACAAAGCCATCCAAAAAGTATTTGGCAAAAACCTACCGTTATTGACTACCAACAAATGGAAAATTGGGCACACCTTTGGTGCCTCGGGCATGCTGAGTATAGAATTGGCGGTCATGATGCTGCAACATCAGGAGTTTATTGAAGTTCCTTTTGCCACACCTCAGGTAAAAGACCGAAAGTTGAACAACATACTGGTAAATGCGGTTGGTTTTGGCGGAAATGCAGTGAGTATTCTCTTGACACGCTAAGAAAAAGCCGATTTTCCTATAGGTGAAACCAAATCTCCTAAAGGGGAAGCCCATTTTCTTATAGGAGAAACCCATTTTCCTAAAGGAGAAACCCATTTTCTTATAGGAGAAACCCATTTTCTTATAGGAGAAACACATTTTCCTATAGGAGAAACACATTTTCCTATAGGAGAACCTCATTTTCCAACAGGAAAAACGGAAAAACTAGTGGGAAATTGTTGTTTATCCTTCAAATTCTTTCGCTTTCTTATAGACTAAATCGCTTTCCCAGCCGTTGCGAAGCATGTAATCACAGAACTTTTTGCGTTTCTTCAAAGTGTTGTGCTCCATGATGGTGTTCCAATGTTTTTCGGCTAAGGTATTGAAGGTTTTATGATATTCTTCCTCCGAAATTTCATTGAGCGATTTGGTAATCAGGTAGTCCGAAATCTTTCGTGCTTTTAGTTCGTTTTTAATACGCACAATTCCCCACTTTTTTTGATGGAGTTTGCTCAGCGTAAAGATGGAAGCAAAGCGTTCTTCGTTTAAATAGTTGTGCTCAATCAGGTGTACAATGATTTGCTGACGCTCGGCAGCCGATAATTCAAAAGAGTATAATTTTTGTTCCACTTCAAAATGACAACGTTCTTGATAACTGCAATAGTATTCCAATTTTTTTTGAATTTCAGTAAAGGATATTGCATCAGCCATATAATATGATGTTTAAAACAACAAAAACAAAGATACTTTAAAAATCATTATTGCATTTTCTTACGATATAAAAAATGCATTTTAACCACAAAAAACGGTTTTTTAACAGTACAGTAAGACTATTCAAACAGAGCTAACAATTTGTTGACAATTTGTTGATATAAATCGCTTGAAATTTAGTATATTAGAAGTAATTTTGTTACCCCTAAATCTACGAGCATGAATTGGCTTGCTATTTTTTGTGGAATAAAATGACATTATAAACGATTACGTTATACCTAATTATATGAACAGTAAAAAATTACTTTTCGCAATTTTATTTGTTTTAGCTTGTGCTTCAAGTTCTTTTGGACAAATTGTTTACCAACATGATTTTGGTACGACTGCTATTTCAGCACATCCCTATACAGTAGTACCAACAACATTAGATACGAATCTAAACACTTCCTCTTGGGTTAATAGCTTAAGTGCTTGGACAAGTTTTGGAGGTTCTACTGGGCAGGCTATATCATTTTCTAATTCAAGTGGTACACCTACAGCAACTTTAACTTTTAATGTAGCGTCAGGTTATCAATTATCTGTAACAGCTTTTAGTTTTTGGAGACAACGAAGTACTACTGGTGCTCAAAATTGGTCAATGACTATAAATGGAATTTCTGTAGGAAGTGGTACAGCTCCAACGTCTGGTACTGATACTGGTACAACATCGGTAGCGAGTGCGGTAAGTAATCAAACAGGAACTATTACCGTAGTAATGTCTTTGTCTGGAGCTTCAGGTACAGGAACATTTCGTATAGATGATTTTACTCTTATCGGAACAGTAACGCCAGTAGTTACAGGAATAACAACAGCCAACAACGGAAACTGGAATGTTGGTACCACTTGGACAGGTGGTGTAGTGCCAACAGCTTCTCAAAATGCTATCATCAATCACAATGTGACTTTAGATGTAAACGTTACTAGAAACTCAGGAACAACAACAACCATCAATGCCGGAGCAGGAAAAAGTTTAGCAACGGGAGCTTTTACTTATACCAACGACGGAACAACCAAT
>ENA-UPXM01001307-UPXM01001307.1-activated-sludge-metagenome-genome-assembly--contig:-NODE-1307-length-32830-cov-16.047140_pt1 | contig 32830 bp, 60 predicted proteins | sample MGYA00238178_ERZ772708 | MGnify/ENA primary metagenome ERZ772708 (study PRJEB29002, sample SAMN05720212) | activated sludge metagenome | isolation source: anaerobic digester from wastewater... | reverse complement strand
AATGAATAATTACAAAATTGTTACGAATATCCCCCTGCTCCGGGAAATGGAGAAGGCAGGATTCGTAAAACTACATCGTGAGACCGGCAAACGTGTCGGTCTGTTGTATTCTCCAAAAACTACTGTCGCTACATACGTTTATGAAGCGAAAAATAACTTTCATTTTCTTGGTAAACATTACCAAAAAAAATACTTTGACGGCTGTTTCATGCCGTATGTAATTGAAATCTTAAAATAAAATTGAATATATGGAACAAGCCGTTTCATCGAAGAACGGCAGGGTTCAATTACAGTAAATGAAAACCTCAAAAATGAAAAACTTAGGTCGGTTCGTCTATCGGTTAGGACGTCAGGTCTTCAGCCTGAAAAGAGTAGTTCGATTCTGCTACCGACTGCAATAAGCAATATTGCTTAGAATCAAAAATCAAAGAAAAATGGAATTAATTTTGTCAGAAAGATTGACTAATACATTAGTCAACCGTAGAACAATTAAACATGAAGGTGAATATTATGACCTTCGGCTTGAACTTGACATACGAAACCAACGTGCTGACGGCTATGAAGTGTATGCCGAGATAAATTTTACCGGCAATTTTTTTGATCTGAGGGATGGGGAAATATCATTTCATCCTCACCCTGAAAATCAGATTATTCTGCCGAATAATCGGTGGGCACGTGAGGGGCGTAGCGTAATCAAAATTGGAAGGATGGTAAAGATGCTTTCTTCCAAGTATTTGCACTTGTATTTTCCTAATGGTGGGAGTTACCTGTATGACGCAAGTAATGATCTTCACAAAAAGATCTTCTTGCATTACTGTGAACAACTTTCAAATCAGGTCCGTGCTTCAATTTGCACGGACGTAATTCAAATTTCGAATTCGCCATCTGATATTTATGATATTGAAACCTACAGAGACGAAGATAATGGTTCGTTAGATTCTTCCTGTATGCGTCCGGAGTCATCATTTTCTTGTAAAGAAGGTGCTTGGCACTACAACCAATGGAAACCACGTATTGCGTATATTCTGTCTCAACAAGGTGAACTTCGTAGTCGTGCCTTGATTTGGGACAATGTGAAAACCAAATCAGGGAATACGGTTACGCTGATGGATCGTATTTACGGTTCAGATACCCATCAGGAACATATGAAAACTTATGCTGAAAATCAAGGTTGGTGGCACAAGATTTCACAGGATTCCTGTTCAAATGCCATCACCAACGGTACGGAAACTGATCATGCAGATTTTGTTGAAGTACCTAATTGGACACAAAGTGGTCGTCGTCCGTATATGGATACGTTCATTTCGGCAGACGACAATATTCTTTGGGCAAGGAACGTAGGAAAATGGTTTATGCAAGAAACCTGTGCAATGTTTGAAAAGAAATTGGAATGCAATCGTTGTGGTTCTTCTTTCGTTGAACACGAAATGATTGAAATTGAAGGTGCTCACTATTGTCCTGACTGTAGAGTGACAGATGCAAGAACAGGGAACTATATTAGTCTTTCTAACGCTGTCTTGTATTATTCCCGTTATGGGAACAGGCGTTATACCGATGGTCGTGACACCGGTGGATTATTCGCTGGTAACGTCAACGGGAATATTTATTATTTTGAACCAATATAATATCTTAAAAATTGAATTATGGAATTAGAAATTTTAAAATCAATGTATAAAATCAATTCAAAATCCGGTCAGGAAGATGAATTGAAAATGTATCTCTATGAGATACTTAGTACTGAACCTTTCAAATCAACTTGCGTGGTTCAAGAAGATAAAAAAGGAAATATGTATATCACCAAAGGTGTTTATTCTAAATATCCGTGCTTCGTTGCTCACTTGGACGAAGTGCATACACCGTTGAAACACGGTTTCGACGTTATTGAACACAAAGGTATTTTATTTGGGTTTTCCAAACATACCAAACATTCAACAGGCATTGGTGCTGACGACAAAAATGGGATATTCGTTTGTTTGAATATGCTTGAAAAACTTGCATACTGCAAAGTAGCTTGGTTCGTTGAAGAAGAAACAGGTTGTCAAGGTTCCTCCAAAGCAGATATGGATTTCTTTACCGATTGTTTATGGGTAGTTCAACCAGACCGGAAAGGTGCTGGTGATCTTATTACAAAGATTTCCTACCGTGATATCTGTTCAACAAAGTTCCGTAAAGATGTAATGAAGATTGCAAAGAATTACGGATATAAACCCGAAAACGGAATGATGACCGACGTTGAAACTCTGGTTGATAACGGCATCGGAATCAGTTGCGTGAATATGAGTTGTGGTTATTACTACCCACATTCCGATAACGAATGTACCGATATTGACGAACTCTCCAACTGCATTAATTTCTGTTGGGATATTGCCATCACACTTACCGAACGTTACCCACACGTACCGGAGAAAAAGAAGTCTTATTATAATTACTACGACGATTACGTATGGAATAATCTCACGAAATCGTGGGATTATAAAGACTATCGAAAAGAGGAATATAACGGTGGGAAATTAGTCACACGTGCAGGTCGTCAATTTCGTATGTATGGTACGAAAGGAAACCCTTGGTATCAGGAAATCAGTACGAAAAGATGGTATACAGAAATCGAAATGCCAAAAGAACCTGTTGTTCAACGTCCATCGAAACCCGATTTTGATGCTATTCCCTGCAATTCTTGCCGAAACAATTTTGATTGTATGAATTGTGATTGGTACAATACGGAACAACGAATGGATTGATTTTTCTTTGATTTTTAAATAACGTGGTTAGCCTGAACGGTTGATTCGCACGGGGTTCGATTCCCCGACAGGCTTCAATGACCAATAATGGTCAGAGATTAAAAATCAAAGAAAAATGAATGTAACAATTATCCTTGCAACTGAACTTGCAGAATTCCTTGAATCCCGTGGGGTTTTGGAACAGTTCAAAAAGAACATAGAAAATAATCCTATGTTCCGGTTACTTGTAGTGATTGGTGTCCGTGAATTTACCGTTACCGAAATTGATGCTGGATTCTTATGGTCAAAATCACCTGAAGGACACGACTTTTGGGATGAATTAAATAACGAATACTCCAAAGTTTTGATGTTTCAACTCCAAAAGAACTAAAAATGATGCGAAAAAAGATTTCAGAATATTTTTTATCAGGCATATTTCTATGTAAGTGCAATAATGATTTTATTGTACTGGATTATGCTTATTGTTATGCTCCATTTTTATGTGATTGCTGATAAAACATTTTGATTATGACACACATTGCAATTCCTATTGATGTAATTATTTCCGTATTGGAAACGATGTATTACTGTTTTAGTCCTTATCTTGATAACATGGAAACTATTCAAGATTACGAATGGATTGTCGAATTGATTGAAGAATATAATAAGCTACTTGCTTATTTACCGGAAGAAATTCTTTATGAAAATAAATTAACAAAAATTGAATTATGAATCATAGTGAAGATTACAAAAAAGGTTGGAACGATGCCCTTGAAAAAGCATTAAAGGAAGCAAAGTTACTTTATACTTCGGATAATGTGACTTTTGGAGATAGGTGTTCTTTTTTTCTTAATGATCTTATTCGTAATATGTATGGAACTATTTATATTGATCGTAAATCTATTATGAAACTTAAAAAGAGATAAATTATGAAAAAATTAATCCGTCTTATTCGTGCAATTTATTTTGCAAATGAGGAACTCTTTAAAGAAATCAAAGCAGGTCTGTATTTTATTTTGATTATGGGTATTCTCTTAATCATTTGGATTATTCTTGATTATCAACCTTAAAAATTATTGAAAAATGAAACGTATTGTAAGGCTATTTTAGCCACTATTTTGTCCGGTAGGTATATTTTATTATCTTTGGGCTGAAAGTGGCTAATTTGGGCTGTGGTAACGTTAAATAACCTAAATTTACGCCTATGACAACCTTATTAATTTCAAAGACGGGTAATTTCACGGCGCATATTTATGAAATAGTGGATTCAAAAACAGGAAAATTTATGTATTTAGTTAAAGAAACTAAATTCAAATCCACACTGTTTTGTTCTGCTTTTGAAAATGCTCGTGATTATCTTAAAAAACAAAGAATGAAATCTGTAAAACGAACACGTAAAAATTCACCTATTAAAAATTAATGTTATGGAAAGTCAAGAATTTAAAAATCTAAAAGAAGAATTAAACGCATTCCAAGGTATTCGTACAGTTAAAATTTGGAACGAATTACGTGAAAATGCAAAATCAAAGTATCCAAATACTGTAATAAATGAATTGGACGGCTCGGGCTTCATCCAGGAATGGTTGAAGCAATGGATCTAAGAACTGCTAATCTACTAAGGGAAAGACAGGTCATTCGACTTGTCTTTCCTGCTAATGACAGATTACTTGTTCAAGAATTAAACAAAATTCCACATCTTGAACAGACCAATGGTGCTTGGGAAACACCATATTCTCAAGACACTATTGCTTTGCTTAAACGGTTGAACTTCGTTTTTTCAAATTCATTTAACAATCCCACCAAAACTGAATCATCAGAACCACGAACACGTTACAATAATTATTCAGAACCATTCAACGAAAAATTAAAACTCTATAATTTTCAAAAAGAAGGTGTTCAATTTATTGAAAAATGTCGTGGTCGGGCGTTGATAGCCGACGAAATGGGATTGGGTAAAACGGTTCAGGCATTGGCTTGGTTGAAAAATCATCAGGATTTTCGACCCGTTTTAATAATCTGTCCGGCCAGTTTGAAAATGAATTGGCAACGTGAAATATATCGTTGGATGGGAGTTCAGGCAGAAATCCTATCCGGTACTACTCCACGTAGATTCCATAATGAAATTGTAATAATCAACTACGATATTTTACCATATTGGGTAAATTATATTCAAGCAGAAAACTTCACTGTTTTAATCGTAGATGAGGTTCACTATGTGAAGAATAATTCTGCAAAACGTACAAAGGCGTTCAAACGAATTGTAAAGACAATTCCGAAATTAGTAGCCTTGTCGGGTACTCCGATTGAAAACAAACCTGTCGAAATCTACAATATCGTACAGGCGATCAATCCTTTGCTCTTTCCCAACTTTATTCTTTTTGCACACGAATACTGTGGGGCAAAGAAAACTCCTTTCGGTTGGGATTTTAGTGGTGCTACCAATTCAAAAAAGTTGAATCACATACTGAAAAGTACAATTATGATCCGGCGAAAAAAGGTAGACGTACTATCCGAACTTCCACCGAAACACGTTGTAAAAGTTCCACTTAAAATTGATAACAAAACAGAATACAAAAAAGCTGAAAATGAATTTATAAGATTTTTACAAGAAAAATTCAACCGTCCTTTAGACGATGAGTTGAAAAATGAGTTGAAACAGTTTGCCAACCGACACAAAATCAGTGTCAGCGACGAACTTACCGACGATGAAATTCAATTATTAAAGGAAAACAAATTTGAAAAAGTTGCGGCAGCACCAATCCTTGCTCAAATTGAAGTCTTAAAACAGTTGGCAATAAAAGGAAAATTAAAACAAATTACCGATTGGATTGAAGATTTTCTTGAAAGTGGTGAAAAATTAGTTGTTTTTGGTATTCACCGTAAAACAGTTGATTTCCTGTTTGAAAAATTTCCAACAGCAGTTAAAATTGATGGCTCTACAAGCCAAATGCAACGTCAAAAAGCAGTTGATAGGTTTCAAACAGACCCGAATGTAAAATTATTTATTGGAAACATTCGTGCAGCAGGTGTTGGAATTACGTTGACAGCAGCTTCAAATGCAGCAATAATTGAATTTCCGTGGTCTCCCGGGGAACTTGTTCAGGCATCGGACAGGATTCACCGTATTACCCAAACCAAACAAGTTACAATCTATAATTTGGTTGGAGCAGGTACTATTGAAGAACGAATCATTGACTTATTAAAAGCAAAATCGAATGTAATAAGTCAAGTACTTGACGGTAAGGTTTATGAAGATAAATCAATACTAATGGAATTAATAAATATTTATAGGAGAAAATAAAATGGAAAATGAAGAAGCAAAAAATTTGATTAAGTAACTTGCATTTATTTGCGTGTTTGAGGATAAAGTTCAAAAAAATGAACGAGTTACTCAAATTGAAGACAGGTTAATAGAACTTGGTATTTTTAATGAAAAAAGGCAATTTAACAATTCTGAAGAGGCTACCCCTTTGTATTATTGGTTTATAGAAAATATAATGTAAAATTATTGAAAAATGAAAACACAAGATTTAAAATTAAGGATTACATCAGAAAAAGTTGAAAAATACACGGACAATTTGAAAAAATTGTTACAAAGTATTAATGATTCAAATGGTATTTTAAAAATTTCTACTTGGTTATCTGAAAACAGCGTAAGTAATGAATTTTCTATTGCTTGCCGGAACCTTGGTTACATTACGGTTTATAGTGGTGAATCACGTAAAGGACTTTACTATAAATCGAATTTACTTGTTAATGAAATTGAACCGAGACACGGCAGACTTGTTTACGAAGAAGTAAGCCGTATTCGTAAAGAATATCCGTCTTCAAAAAGGAAACAATTAAGTAAAGAACCTGAAAACAAAAATAAGAATATAAAACTTATTGAGTTTACCGATATGGATTTGTTCGATGAAATTAAAAATCGTGGATACGTAGGTGAATTGACTAAAACCGTGAAACAAATAATTAAGTTATGAGTTACTACAAATTGAAAAATCCTAAGAATTTTGACGAAGCACGTTTGATTTGCAAAATGGTTTCTAACGCACTTAAAAAAAGAAATAATGGACATAGTTAGATTATTAAAAGATTATAATGTAGACCACATTACACAAGGAAATAAACATTGTTCTGCTGGTTGGGTACAAGTTCATTGTCCATTTTGTGCTGGTTCACAAAATTATCATCTTGGTTGGAATATAGAAGAAGAATATTGGCATTGCTATCGTTGTGGATGGAAATCCCCAACAAAAGCATTGGCAGAATTGTTGAAAATTCAAATCTACGAAGTTCCCAACATTCTAAAGCAGTATGGGATAAACCGCACGGTGATTCAACAAAAAATTGTTGAAAAAAGGCCGTTGAAACTTCCGTCAGGGCTTTCACACTTAAAACCAAGTCACAAAAAATACTTGGCAGGTCGTGGTTTTGACCCTGACGAATTAGCTGAAAAATGGATGTTACAAGGAACCGGACCCGTTTCACGGTTGGATAATGTTTCGTATCGGTTCCGTATCTTTATTCCATTTTATTGGAATGCGGAGATTGTTTCGTTTGATAGCCGTGATATTACCGGAAAACAACAAAATAAGTATCAGGCTTGTCCGGCATACTACGAAACAATCGGGCATAAACAAATACTATACGGTGATCAGGAAAATTGGAATCCTGAACTTGGTATCTGCGTTGAAGGACCAACCGATGTTTGGCGTTTAGGGCAACTTGCTTTCGCTACAAGTGGTATTCAGTACACACGTAATCAAGTACGTGTTATGAGTTCCATATTCAAACGTATTGCAGTTGTTTACGACGATGACCCACAAGCACAAGTACAGGCAAAGAAACTTGTAGCTGAATTAAAATTTCGTGGGGTTGATGCTTGGAACGTTTCTATTACGGGTGACCCGGGAAGTTTGACGAATAAAAAAGCAAAAGAATTATTAAATTACATTAAAAATCATTGAAAAATGACAAAAAAAGATTATATTTTTCTTGCAGAACTATTTGCTATGCTTGAAATGGGGTATATGTCTGCCGAAGATTTAAGGTTTTATCTTATTCAATATCTTGGAGAAGATAATTCAAGGTTTGACGGTGATGTATTTGCAAAATATATTCAAGATTTAAAAAATGAAGTTAAACCGTTTAAATATTTTTAAAAATGGAAACAGGGATTAGGTTAAGGGGTCTGTTAGATGGATTACTTAACAACTCAAAAATTGATTATACTGATTACAGAATACGTAATCAGATAATTGACCGGATTGAGGAAAGTCTGAACTCTGCCGATTGGATTGAATTACCCGATGGTACTACTTACAAAAAGGTTTTTACACCTACTTATTTCAAGGAACAACAAAAAGAATTGGAAGAATTACGTAAAACATTTCTTAAACACTTTTAAAATTTAAAAAATGATATGGATTTAAATGATGAATTTTTCAAAGATTGGACAGTAATCAACGTTGACCCGGGAAACATGGTTTTATGTGATTTCTGTAATAAAGATTATACCGAAGATACAATTTCGGTTGGTGGAATACTATTTTCAGGACACGCTTGTTGTCCCGATTGCTTACCTGAATTCCAAAAAGGAATTAAAAAATATAAAGAGGAAAAATCCGTACAAGCAACTGCAAAAGAAAACGAAACTTTCCGTGATTTTGTTTACCGTATAAGAAAAGGAGATTATTAAAAATGAATGAATTAATTGAAGCAAAAAAGATTTATCACGTAGAGGTTTTAATAAATAAAACCTCTGATTATCCGACTCCATTCGGATTGATTTATGATGCAAAAGGATTTTATATCCAGGGAAAACATATAATTGTTGTCGGAAATATGGACAATAATTCTACAATAAGAATAAAATATCCTTTAAAAGATGTTTCTATTAGATTAATTATATTATAAAAAATTATTAAAAATGAATGAATTAACTGAATTAAGCAACAAAGTTGCTCAGAATTTCTTAACAAGGTGTGGTTACGAATTTGTTGAGAATAAAGTAATCTGTAAAGATTTAAACGTAGCGAATTGGACTGTCGAAACTACCGAATATGGTACAAAAATCAGGTATCAAAAACTTGTATTCGGTAGTTATTCTAAAAAAACTGGTAAATTCAAACAAAAAGTATTTTATGATATTGATAAAGATTTTGTTGCCGAATCTACCCCGTTTAAAATTGATAAAACTTGTAGGGAATACCCAAAATTAACTATTTCGGGTTGGGTTAAAATGCAAGATTTATGATACGACCTTCTGAACTACATTACCAAATTGGTAATATTGTGCGAATAAGGAAAGAGCCTAAACGTGCAAAACGTGATGGCTTTTTACTTGGTTCGGAACACGTAATTGTTGAACCACCTACGGGTTATTTGAATTGTGCTGGCGGAGTTTGGGTAAAAAATAAAAATGGAATAACTAAAAGTTTACGGTTTTATGAGTACGTTTGGACTGGTAAAAAAGCGAATATTAGTACTCATAAAAAGCGAATACGCCTAAAATAACCAATTACATAATAAAATTATATGTTAAATATACCGTAACTGCCTGTTTTACAGCGTAAAAATAAATTTGGTAGTATGGTAAAAATGTAGTATATTTGTATGGTAAAAATGTAGTATATTTGTATTGTAAAGATACTTAAAATACGGCAATATGATAAGTTCATTTTTCTTTGATTTTTTAACATATAAGGTTAAACAAACAATAGGTAGGGTAGTAGGTGTCGCCGTATTCGCTGAACCCCTGCCTATTCGTTTTATAAAATCACAAGTTTTATGAATAAGGTATCTTATAATGACCACGAAGAACCTATTGTTTTAAGTAAAGCCTTATTCGATTTACTTTTAAAACAGGAACATTTTTCAGAATTAATTGCATTATATTCGTTTTATTACTATACTGCAAAATGGCAAAAAACGAATACACCAAGAGCAGTAAATACCTATGTAAGCCAAGCCCTTAATTGGAGTACGGATAAGATTTCAAAATATAAAAGAATATTAATATCTTTGGGTTTAATTGAAAATATTGTACGTAAAAACGAGAATAATAGCCAATTCGTTGGTAATTATATCCGTGTTAATTTTATTTGGTCGAAGAATAGTGTTAAAGATTTAGAATTAGATGAAAATCCCGCTACCGCAAAAATAGGGGTTACGGGAAAAAACGGCAAAAAACCCGCTGCCGCAAAAATAGGGGTTACGGCAAAAAACCCAACAAATGCTTTAAGTAATAATAATAAAAATGCTTTAAATAATAATAATGCTTCGTTCGATTTGGGTAATTTTGATTTAAAAACAAAAAACATTACTCCCAAACAATTCGATAAGTTTTGGGCTATTTACCCAAGAAAAGGTTCCAAAGGTAAGGCACTTACAGAATGGAATAAAATATGCTTAAAAAAGGAACGACCAACATTCAGACAAATAAAGAATGCAATACTTACCCAAAAAGAATCTGAACAATGGCAAAATCCAAAGTTTATTCCGTTACCGAGTACGTGGCTACATCAAAGCCGTTGGTTGGATGACGCATCCGAATTAAAAGGTTCGTGGAAAAAAGATACCGAAGAAAATACATTCGTACCGATGTTTGACGAATTAAATTATACCCGTAGAAATCAAGAATATGATTAATATAGGCAAAAATACTTTTTACCATAACAGCATAGGCCCAAAACAGGCTGGGAAATGCCCTTGAAAACCCGTTTAAGCAAGTTTTACCCAAAAGTAAACGTAATTACCGTACCGATAAAAATAATGGCTTAAAAAGCCCTACAATAAAAAGTAATGATTGAGAGGAAAATTGTAATAGGTTTGATCACACAGACAGAATATTTACGGCAACTTGAACATATTTGGAATCCCGATTATATTGAGAGCAACGTTGCGAGTACCATTTCAAAATGGTGCTGGGAATATTTTATAAAATATCGTACTGCCCCATTACAGGATATTGAGGTTATTTATATTCGTAAATTAAAACGTAAGGCAATTTCCAAAGATTTGGCAGAAGAAATTGAACAAGATATTTTACCAAGTCTATCCGAAGAATATGAACGTAAAGGTATAAATGTTTCGTACCTTATCGAAGAAACCAAAAATTATTTTTTAGAACGTCAAATAACAATTCATAATGAAACGGTATCAGCCTTGTTAGAAAAAGGTAAAGTTGAGGATGCCCAAAAATTATTGGAAAATTTTAAACCACTTGATTTTACCAAAGAAGAAAGTAACGAAATTGACCTTTCCGATGAAGATATTATATTTACAAAAATAGAATCTGCATTTGATACTACGTATCAAAACGTAATTAAATTTCCGGGTCCTTTGGGTGAATTTTGGAACGAACAACTTGTACGTGGTGGTTTCGTATCAATTCTTAGCCCTGAAAAACGTGGAAAAACATTCTGGCTATTGGAATTTATGTTTCGTGCTTTTAATCAAAAACGTAAGGTAGCATTTTTTCAAGCCGGGGATATGACGGAAAATCAACAGTTAATACGAATATGTATTTATGTAGCTAAAAAATCGAATATTGAAAAATATTGTGGAAAACAATTTATACCTGTACTTGATTGTATAAAGAATCAGGCTGATACGTGTCATAAAAAAGAACGTGAGTGTGATTTCGGAGTTTTACGTCGTGCCGAAACTGAAATACGTGGTAAAATTACAAAGCGTGAATTAGTAGAAGCCTACGTAAATAATCCAAAATACCGACCCTGTTATAATTGTCTTGAATTTGCAAAAAGTAAATGGGGTACGGTATGGTTAAAAGAAATTGATATAAAACAACCGTTGAATACAAACGAAGCCAAACGCAGAATTCGTAAATTATTTATAAAAGCAAAACATTCGGTTAAAATTGCAACCTACGTAAATGGGACTTTAACGTTGACCGAAATACGTTCAAAACTTAAAAAATGGCGTGAGGAAGGTTTCGTACCCGATGTAATACTTGTTGACTATGCCGACCTTTTAGAAGCAGAAATCCGTATGGAGGAACGACCAAAACAGAATTATATTTGGAAAGGTTTACGGGCGTTATCACAGGAAGGTGAATGGCTATTGGTTGTACCTACACAGGCTGATGCTGCAAGTTATAAAACATATCGGTTAGACCTTGAAAACTTTTCGGAAGATAAACGTAAATATGCCCATGTTACGGCAATGTACGGTTTAAACCAAGACCCTGCCGGACGTGAAAAAGAATTAGGTATTATGCGAATAAACAAGATTATAGTACGTGAGGGTGATTTTCACCCTACCCAAGAGGTAAATATTTTACAACGTTTACAAATTGGGCGACCATTTTTAGGTTCTTTTTATTGAAAAATGATTTATTTTTATTAAATTTGTACACGGTTTTTATTAACCAAATAAGTGTTCTATTTTTTTATTATTAACAATTAAATTTTTAATCAAAATGGTAAAAAAGTTAACGAAGAAAGACCTTGTAGTAGCTTACAAGGAATTGGACAAAGTGGTCGGAATTGAACCTCCGATTGAGTATGAGGATTTGAAACAAGATGAGTTCGAAGAAGAACTTTACAAGGCCTATGTTGATCTTGTTGAGGAAGGTGATGAGTTTTCAAAACCTGTACAGGCTACATTCGATGCACTTGCCGAAAAGTATGGCAACGCAGAGGAAGATCAGGAGGATGAAGAAGATGAGGAAGATGAAATTCCCGAACCGGATGAAGATGAGGATGAGGACGAAGATGAGGATGAAGATGATGAAGATGAGGACGAACCTGTTGTAAAACCTGTAAAAAAAGGTAAACCTGAAAAAGCACCGAAGGTTGAAAAGCCTAAAAAGGAAAAAGGTAATGTTTATACTCGTATGGATGCTGTATTAACTACAATGCAGAATAATCCTAAAGCCGATGGTAAAACCATTATTGAAAAGGCTGATGCTTTATATGAAAGTAAAACCGGACGTAAAGCACAACCTTTAGATACTGGTTTACAGTATAATAGAGTATTAAAAGTTATTGCCTTTTTTAATTTTAAAAGGTAAAAAATTTAAAAAAAGATAATGCTCCTGTATATTTAATAGGAGCATTATCTATAATATTATAATAATGTTAAAAGAAAAATATAGCAATAGTATGCAAGTTACCTCACAATTTCCTATGTGTGGTAATTGTTTTCGTGTAGATACTTATAAAGGCTGCTATTTTGGTTGTAATTATTGTTTTGCAAATGCACGTAAGGCCGGTGGTTATACAATTAAACATCAAATAGCCGATATTAAACTAATGGAAAAATGGTTTGAAGGGGCTTTAAACAATGGTGAAACAAATAATATAAATAAAGAATTACTTAATAGACGTACGCCAATTCATTTAGGTGGTATGTCTGATCCATTTCAGGTAGCAGAATGGAAGTATGGGGTAACTAAAGAATTTTTAAAATTAAGTAATAAATTTAATTATCCAGTAAATATAAGTACAAAAACAGCACATTTACCTGATGAATATTGGGAATTGCTTAATCCTGAAATACACACTTTTTCTATTAGTATTATAGGTTATACTGATGAATATATACGTAAATTTGAAACACATACACCAACGGCCAAACAGCGTATTGAATTTATAAAAAAATTACATGAAAAAGGTTTTTGGGTTAGTATCCGCATTCAACCAATTATTGATATTGAAGAAGTTTTATTATTAATTAAACATTCTGAAAAATATGTTGATTATTATACAATAGAACATCTTAAATTACCTGTTGATAATAGTGTAGTATTTAAAGAACTAACACCTTTAGTACGTAAATACAGAATGAATTTAATGGCAGCAGGACGTGAATTTGAATTTGATAATAAAATTAAAATACAAAATATTAAAAGAATAAAAGCTGCAACAAAAGTTAAAATTGGTTGTGGTGATAATGATTTTCATGATTTATCTGATTCATTAAATTGCTGTGGTGTGGATTTAATGCCTCCTGCATTTAGTAATTGGCTTAAATATAATAGTATGTATATCAGAATGACGGGTGATAAAACACAATTTTATCCAAAAAATAATTGTAGTCGTTCTTTTATGTCAAAAATGGTTGTAAAAGGCTACAATTATAAAGATTATACAGATGCTTATTATTTACAGCGTTATGGTAATAATCCAGATCCATTATTTGATGATAAAGAAATAAAAATGTAATGATGAAAAATAGTGATAGTCAATTATCTTATCTAAGTAAAAGGAATAAAAATTATAATAAAAAATACTCTATATTACAAACAATAATAGATAAAGATATAAAAACAAATAGTAAAATTTTAGAACTATTTGGGGGTGTTGGTATTACAACGTATTTGTTACAAAAATATGCTAATCCTATTTACCATAAAATATTTGAAATAGATGAAGAATGTTATAAATTATTAAAACAAAACTTTGATAATTGTGAAATTTTAAAATCGGATAGTGATATACTTATAGAAGAAGATTTTAATGTATATAATTACATATTTCATGATCGCAGCTTTACACCTAAAAAAATAAGTGAATTATCTAAATTTATTAATTTTAAAGGAAAAATTATATTAACTGATACTGGAATTTTCAATTTAAAATTTAATAAAAATAGAAATGTATTCAATTATTTTAACGAGTTAAATACAAAATTATTAGAATTTGGTTTTTATATAAATAAGGCATTTTTTACATTTGAATTTTCCATTTTAATAATTAGCAAAACTAAAACTAAAATAGAAATTATAGATTGTAATAATGATAAATTTAATAATGATGAATGGAAGCGTTATGTTATTAAATACATCTACCATAAACAAGAGACTTTTAAACTTTTTACACTATGAAAATTAATACAGCAGAACTAAAACGTGCTTTGGAAATTGTAAAGCCGGGGTTATCCAACAAAGAACTGGTTGAACAATCAACCGCATTTGCATTTGTAAACGGTTGTGTAGTAACGTATAATGATGAAATTAGTGTATCACATCCGGTTGCAGGTATTGAAATTGAAGGTGCAGTTCAAGCCGAAGAACTTTACAAGTTTATAAGTAAACTTAAAACCGAAGAAATTACTTTAACTATTGAAGAAGAAGCTATTGTAATTAAATCGGGCAGGTCAACGGCAGGTTTTGCATTGGCTAAGGAAATCAAATTACCATTAAAAGAAGAACTTACCAAAAAAGGTAAATGGGTTCCTATTACCCAAGAGTTTATTGAAACCTTAAGATTCGTATCTTTAAGTTGTTCAAAAGACCTTTCAAATCCAAAACTTACCTGTGTACACATAAACAAAGGTGGGTTTATTGAATCATCGGATAATTACAGGATTTGTCATTATAAAATTGACGTTCCGGTTAAAACGTTTTTGCTACCCGAATCATCGGTTGACCCGATTGCAAGGTTAAAACCTACAAGTATTTCAGAGGGTAAAGGTTGGGTTCATTTTAAAACTGACGAAGGTACTATAATTTCAAGTCGTACATTTTTTGAAGATTTTGTAGATACTTCAAAATACATCAAGTTCGGTCAGGAAGGTATTACGATTAATTTACCGAAAAACCTTGATGAAATACTTGACAAAGCAATCGTATTTATTAAAAAGGAAAAGAATTTTACGGATGATATTGAGGTAAGTATTACCGAAAAATTCCTTGTTGTTGAAAGTAAATCTGAAACAAGTTGGTTTAAGGAAGAAGCACCGATACATTACACTGACGAGCCTATTTCGTTTGCGTTAAGTCCTTTCTTATTAAAGGATATTATTGCAAAAACCGATAAATGTACGCTTGTAAAGAATATACTTTATTTTAATGAAGCAAATTGGATTTACATTACCACCGTTAAAAACGTAAAATGAAAATAAACACGATCATTAATTCCGATTGTCTGATTGGGTTAAAGGAACTGCCGGATGAGTGCGTGGATTGTTGTGTTACATCGCCACCGTATTATGGATTGAGAGATTACGGTGTAGATGGTCAAATCGGATTGGAAAAAACACCGGAAGCATACGTTTTAAAATTGGTTGAGTTATTCCGTGAAGTCCGCAGGGTGCTGAAAAAGGAAGGAACATTGTGGTTGAATTTAGGGGATAGTTATGCTGGTTCAGGTAAAGGTTCAAATCCTGATGGGACGATTCATCCATCATGTTTAAAAGGTATACAAGGGTCACATAAAGGCACTATAGAAGGAATTAAAAAACCACAAAAAGCCAAAGAAATCGGTTTAAAACCAAAAGACCTAATCGGAATACCATGGATGGTTGCCTTTGCCTTGCGTGCTGATGGGTGGTACTTGCGGCAGGATATTATCTGGTGTTTATCGGGAGGAACATGGGTTTACGCAAAGACACAAAAAGGTGAAATGCCAATGATGATAAGGGATTTATATAGACTAAATCCACAAACAGTTAAACTATGGAATGGGGAAAAATGGACACAACTTTTAGGGATGAATAAATCCGAAAGAAAAGGAGATGAAATAGAACTTGTTTTACGTTCAGGAGAAAGAATATCATGTACTCCAACTCATAAATTTCCAACATGTAGGGGGTTGTTACAGGCAAATAATATACAAAAAGGTGATATATTACAGTATTGTGTTATTCCTGAACCTGAAATTATAAAGGACTGTGCTATTGATAAAGATGCTGCATGGTTGGCAGGATTATATATTGCAGAAGGTTCTAAATCAGAAGATACAATTCAAATTGCGGGACATTCAAAAGAAAAAGAACGATGGAACAAAGTGCAGATGATAGCCCAAAAGTATGGAGGATATTGCACAAAAACTATTCATGACAATAACATGGATATTCGTATTTATGGTAAAGTTATCAATGCAATATTAAATGAATTAGTATCAGGTAAAACAGCAAAAGATAAATGTTTTGCACCTGTGGTTTGGAAATATTCAAACGATTTTATTAAGTCTATGCTTGATGGTTATTTATCGGGTGATGGTCATTGGGATAAATCAAACAATAGATGGAGAATAGGATTTTGTCGCAATTATAATTTAGAACGTGATTTAAGAACTGCCTGTGCAAGATTAGGTTATCACCTAATATTAAATACCTCATTTGTTAAATATAATGGTGGTAACAATCCAGCATTCAGGGGTGAGATAAGAATTGAAAGAAGCGGACATTTTAATCAAAAAAATCCTAATGAAGTTATTGCTATTCGTAAGGCAAGATGTAGATATGTTTATGATTTAGGAGTAGAAAATAAGCCACATTTATTTTCACTTGCAAGTGGAATATTAACACATAATTCAAAGCCTAATCCAATGCCTGAATCCGTTACAGACCGTTGCACAAAGGCACATGAATACATTTTTCTTTTAAGTAAAAGTCAGATGTATTATTATGATGTAAATGCAATAAAGGAAAAATGTTTAACAAACGATAATTCTAATAGGGATAGAGATAATACAAAACTTAACAACACACCCGGAAGGACTAAAATGAAAGGATTAAAAACAAATAATTATGAAAAAGCAAATAAGCGTTCCGTTTGGACAGTAACGACAAAACCATTTTCAGAAGCACATTTTGCCACATTCCCCGAAGATTTAATTGTTCCGTGCATCAAAGCAGGATGCCCCGAAAAAGGGGTTGTACTTGACCCGTTCATGGGTGCAGGAACAACAGCAGTAGTGTGTAAAAAGTTACATAGAAATTATATAGGGTTTGAATTAAATTCAAAATATATAAAAATAGCCGAAAAAAGAATACGTAGAACAAGACAAACATTATTTGTATTATGACAGGATTTTTCACGCATACGGAAACTCAATCAAAGAAACGACCCGATGGCAAGTCGCTTACTTGCTATTCTTGTGGGCTTTACCGTAATTGTGAAACACCTAAAATGCAACCTTACGGCAATTTTGGCAAGGGAATACTTAACATAGGTACTTTCCCAAGTCTTGCCGATGATAGGCGTGGTAAACCGTTTCAGGGGCGTGTAGGGCAGTTATTAAAAGATGCTTATGGTAAATTTGGTATTGATCTGTTTGAAGATTGTCTGAATATAAATGCTGTTAATTGCCTACCGGATAAAGACCCTACAAATTTTCATACAGATTGTTGCAGGGGTTCTGTATTACGGTATATTGAACAGTACAAACCAAAAGTGATTATATTGTTTGGAATACAGGCGGTATATTCACTGATTGGTAATCGTTGGAAAGGTGCTTTAAACGGAATTGATCAATGGCGTGGTTGGACTATACCTGACCAAGATTTTAAAACGTGGTTATGCCCTGTATTTGCACCGGAATACGTTGATAAACTTGATTTACCGGAGGTTTATAAAGTATGGGAAACCGATCTTGCACGGGCTTTAACAATGCGGTTACATGATTTTCCAATACCGGAAAAACCTGTAATAAAAGTAATAGAAGATTTAAACGAATTAAACGTAATTAAATGGGGTAGTACAATAGCGTTCGATTACGAAACTACGGGTTTAAAACCACACGCAAAAGGACATAGAATAGTTTGTTGTTCGGTTGCTACTGACGAAAATAACGTTTTTGTTTTTGAAATGCCTAATGTAATTGAAAAACGTAAGCCATTTACCGATATTTTACGCAATAAGTCAATACGCAAGATGGCTCACAATCTCAAATTTGAGGAAAGTTGGAGTTACGAACGTCTTAAAACACGTGTACGTGGTTGGTACTGGGATTCAATGTTGGCTGCTCATTTGTTGGATAATCGGGCAGGAATCACAGGACTGAAATTCCAAACTTACGTGAATTTTGGAATTGTCAATTATAACGAAACCGTATCACCTTGGTTACAAGCCGTTGATGGCAAAAATGCCAATAGTTTAAATCGTTTACAGGAATTTTTTGCTACTAAAAAAGGTAGGGAAGAAACCTTGAAATACTGCTCATTGGATTCAATATACGAATACCGATTGGCTTTGAAGCAACAAAAACAAATTGAAGTTTTATCATTACCATTTTAAAACAATGCAAACGGCAACTGACGCATACAAATTATTACACGACGGTATTCAGGCTTTGGCAAAGGTTGAACAAGCCGGACTACGTATTGACGTAGAATACATAAAAAATAAGAAAAAAGAAATTACACGGGAAATTAATGCTCTTGAAAAGCAATTCTTAAAAACAACGTTTTTTAAGGATTGGTTAAAATCAAGTAAGGAAGTTAATATTTATAGCCCTACACAACTTGGTAAATTTCTTTACACAACAAAGAATTTGAAAGTATTTAAACAAACCGTAACGGGTAAAGGTGCAACCGACGAAGAAGCCTTACGACAGTTACGAATACCTGAACTTGATACACTTTTACAAATTAAAAAACTTAAAAAAATACGTGATACTTATCTTGAAAGTTTTGAACGGGAACAGGTAAACGGTACGTTACACCCATTTTATCAATTACACCTTGTTAAAACGTTTCGTGGCTCATCGGATTCACCTAATTTTCAAAATATACCTAAACGTGATAAAGAAGCAATGGATATTTGTCGTAAGGCAATTTATCCACGCCCGGGAAATCAGTTGGTAGAGTTTGATTATAAACAACTTGAAGTTCGTATTGCTGCCTGTTACAACGGTGATCAAAAACTAATTGACGATATTGTTTCTGGAGATATGCACCGTGACGTTTGTATAGAATTATTCAAAATTGAAAACTTTAATAAAGAAGAACTTACTCATTCCACTTTACGTAGTGCTACCAAAAATGGATTTGTATTCCCGCAATTTTACGGTAGTTATTATAAGAATTGTGCCATTAATCTTGCCTGTACTTGGGGTCAACTACCTAAAAACGGGCGTTGGAAAAAAGGACAAGGCATACCATTTGAGGATACGTACTTGGCAAACCATTTAATTGAAAAAGGCTTTACAAGTTTGGATAAGTTTACCGAACACGTAAGGGATATTGAAAAAGACTTTTGGGAAGTACGTTACGGAGTTTATACCAAATGGAAACGTGATTGGTGGCAACTTTATCAACAAAAAGGTTATATAGAAACCAAAACAGGCTTTCGTTTACAGGGTGTAATGAATCAAAACGATGTAATAAATTATCCAATACAAGGTTCAGCATTTCATTGTTTATTGTGGAGTTTAATTGAAGGTGTAAAAGCACAAACAAAAGAACATTGGGATTCACGTATTGTAGGACAAATACACGATTCAATTATAATGGACGTAAACCCTCGTGAATTGAAAAAAGTAATTAAGGTAATGCGTTGTATTATGTGTAATGATATTCGTCAAAAATGGGAATGGATTACCGTACCGTTAGACGTAGATGTTGAAATTCATCCGGTTGACGGCAGTTGGGCTGATAAACTTAAAAACTAATAATATGGAAATTAGTAAAGTAAAATTCAGGGAAATTTACAAGTACGCTTTAACCGACAATGTAATGTTTCGTCGTAAACGTTATGTAGTAGTCGGGCGTAGTGATTTTATCTGTGAAAGACAGAATAAGTATCTGATACAGGACTATGATAAATACGGTAAAACCGGAGTTGATTATTACGATTGTATTTGGGTTGGGGGAAGATCAAATAACCTTAGTAAATGAAACGAATACGGACAATACAATCACAGACGCTGTTCGAGATTGAGCCTACCGAGCCGATAAAACGACAAAGACGACCTATTGAAAAAGATGGATTCCTTGAACGGTTCAAGGATAAACCACCTTTGGATATAATTGAAGAATTTCTACTTAGCCGTAAACAATACGTTATGGAACGTTATTCCGAAAATCACCAAATAGTATTGTTTGAACTTAATCTTTATTTTGATGTACTACAAAGAATTAAAAAAGGAATATTAACAAAACAAATCAGAGAAAAATGAAAAATGACCGTGAATCCGAAGACCTTGCTTTCGATTATTGCAAAAAAGCAATGCTCGAACGTCTTACCGAACAACGTACCATTAAATCAAAATCGTTTACTGAAGCATTTAGTGTTACACAAGACGAATATAATGAAATAACTAATTCATTAAAACCACTTTTAAATGAATTATTACACTCGGAAACTTATAGTAATACTTACTATTTGTTACTTGAAAATAGTAATTCACTTACAGGTTTTGTAATTAAGATAATTTTATTTAACGAATTGCAAAACAAGATAAGGGAAGAAAAAGACCCACTTAATCAAATCATAAAACTTTTAATGAAATGAGCCTCTATTTAAAGTACAGACCTACAACACTTGAAAATTTTTTCGGCAATTCCGAAATTAAAATTACCCTGCGTGGTATGTTTAAAAAGAACGAGATACCACATACGATATTGTTTCATGGCCCGACCGGAACAGGGAAAACGACCCTTGCACGTATTGTAGCAGGTAAATTGGAATGTTCGGAAAATAATATTGTTGAAATTGACACGGCTCAATTTCGTGGTATTGACACCGTACGTGACCTGCGTAAGAATATCCAATACAATCCTTTGGACGGTGGAGTACGTGTTTACATACTTGACGAGATACATAAAGCTACGGGGGATGCTCAAAACGCCCTGTTAAAGATACTTGAGGATACACCTACCCACGTGTATTTTATTTTGTGTACTACCGACCCACAAAGCCTATTACCTACCATTAAAGGACGTTGCAGTCAATTCCAGACTAAGGTATTGACCGAAGAAGAAATGGAAGAATTGCTTATTAAAGTAGCCGAAGCAGAAGGTGAACCTGATTTTGGTAATAAACACGGCGAGGTATTAACACAAATTATACAGGATAGTCAAGGACACCCACGTAACGCCTTGCAAATACTTGAACAGGTATTAAATACTCCGGTAAAGCGTAGGTTAGCTATTGCTCAACAAGCAGCCATTGAACAATCCGAAAGTATTGCCCTTTGCCGTGCTTTGATTAAAGGTGAACCTTGGGGTAAAGTAAAAGTAATTTTACAGGGTTTAAAAAATCAAGATGCTGAAGGAATACGCAGAGTTGTTATTGGGTATGCTCAATCGGTTTTATTAAGTAGTGATAATGAACGTGCAGCACTTATACTTGAAGAATTCCTTGAACCTACTTATAATGCAGGTTTTCCACGTATTGTTTATGCGAGTTATTCCGTTACTAAAAATTAATAATATGGCAGAAAAAACAGAAGGTTCAGTTGAAATCAAAGACAACAAATGTTGGGTTACAATTTCTTACAACGTAAATCTTGGCGATTACGAAAATGTAAAAATTGAAACCGGTTACTCCCAAACGATTCCTTTTAATCGTTCTCCTATTGACTTGCTCGAAGAAATGCAAGATAACGTAGCAAGTATTGTTATTGACGAAGCAAAATCTTTAAAACGATTATTAAAACGTAAAAGAAAATGACTAATGACATTTTTGGATTAGCAAAACAATTAGTACCAACTGGAACTGAAGAAGATTCTCCGTTTCCAAATTGTACGGATGCTGATATTTGGTGTGATGGGTTTATTTCTGCTTTTGATATTATAACCGAAGAAATAAGTACCCATAAAGCATTATTAGAAAGCCTATTAATAAATAGTATCTGTAAAACTAAAAAAATTAATATAAATGAATTACGAAAAAGATATTCGTATTGACGAAACTGCCCTTGACGTTGAGTGGCTGGAACAGGCAGAACTTGCCGTTAAGTATGGCAGGTATTGGTCAGCTTGTAAGGATAAGGTTACACGGGCAGAAGAATACATTAAATTGATTCGTTCCCAACTTATCGCAGAAGCTAACGATGATCCGGTTAAATGCTGTAATAAGGAAAAACCTAACGCAGCAGATATTGAAGCCTATTACCGTCGTGATAAACGTCATATTAAGGCAAAAGAAGAATGGTTGGATGCCTTAAAGGAATGTAATGATGCTGAAATTGTAAAGAATGAAATTTCCTTTACTCGTAAGGCGGCATTGGAAAATCTTGTAATATTACACGGTCAGCAATATTTTGCAGGACCATCGGTAGCAAGGAATTTAAGTAAAGAAAGAGAATTGAAACAAGCAAAAAGACAAGAAATTAACACACGTGTTCGTTTAAATAGAAGTTAACTTTTAATTTAATTTAATTATGAAAAAAAGTAAGAGTAGTTTTCGTGGAAAAACCCGTAAAAATGCCGATGCACGTAAGCGTGGTTCGTCGTTTTCGTACTTAAAGTTACCGGAAGGGGTTGAAGTTTTCAAACCCGAACCCGATACAAGAGTTGATATGGATATTATGCCATACACCGTTACCGACAAAAAACACCCTGATCGTGACCCCGATCTTGAAATTGCAACTCCCGGAACACTTTGGTACAAACGCCCGTTTAAAACTCACCGTAGTATCGGAGCAGAACCACGTAGTTACGTATGCCCAACTACCTTTGGTAAGAAATGCCCTATCTGTGAGTACCGTGAAAAACTTCGTAAGTCTGACGGTGACGATGCCGAAATTAAAGCATTAGGTACAAGCGACCGTAATCTTTACGCTATTATCGTACACGATAAAAAGAAGGGTGGCAAAAACAAACTTTATTTATTTGATTTTTCAGACTTTCTGTTCCAGGAAAAGTTTGAAGAACAACTTTCAGACGACGAAAAGTTTGAAACTTTTCCCGACCATACCGAAGGGTTTACGTTGCGTGTAAGGTTTGTTGAAAACAGTTTTGGAGGTAACAAATTTCCGGAACCTTCAAGGTTTGACTTTGTTGACCGTGTAGAACAATATACGGATAAGATTCTTGATAAGATTCCTAATCTTGACGAGTGTCTTGAAGTACTTTCTTATGAAGATTTAAAGGCTAAGTTTCTTGAAACTGTTGCAGAAGATGATGACGATGATGATGAGGATGAAAAGCCTAAATCAAAACGTAACGTAAAAAGCAAACCTGTAAAAGACGACGATGATGACGACGAGGAAGAAGATGATGAAGATGAGGATGATGATACGGAGGAAGATACGGATACTGACGAGGATACTGACGAGAATGATGATGAAGAAGATAACAAGGATGAGGATGAGGACGATGAAGAACCCGAACCTACTCCTGTAAGGAAACGTAAATCCAAAGTACCGGAAAAACCTGTTAAGGGTGGTGCTAAAAAAGAATTGGACTGCCCGTTCGATCATAAGTTTGGCAAGGATACCAACAAGTATGATGATTGCGACGATTGCGAAGTCTGGAATGAATGTTATGCAAAGAAAAAGGCTAAGTAATGGCTATTATTAAAAAACAACGTAATCCTGAAGGAACAAAGGAAGTTACTTTCATTGGTATTTTAGTACCAAAGGAGGTATCTTCCTTCCTTTTGCTTTATACACTTGCAGAAGGTGTAACAAAAACAAGCGTGATACTTGACCTTTTACAACAATGGAAAAATAAACGTACTGAAACAGAAAGTGATTTTATAGAACGAATAGTTGCAAAATCGTTATACGAATGGCATCATTACCCGTTTAGGAAAACAACGTTTTACGCTTTTTGTCATAGGTTACGGCTTGAATTTAAAAATGCCAAACTTGAACAGCGAATCATTGATATAATTATTAAAAAATTAATAAATGAAAAGAATTCGGAAAAGTGAACCAGACTTAAATGAACAAATTAAACGCCATGCTACCACACCGGCTAAAAAGAAACGTAAGTATGACGGTAATATGGCTAACGTTATCAGTACGGGTAGCACGTTGCTTGACCTTGCCATTAGTGGTGGACGTGTGCGTGGTGGTGGCATTCCGGGCGGTATTCTTGTAGAAATATTCGGGCCATCAGGGGCAGGAAAAACAGTTCTATTATCCGAAATTGCAGGGGCTATTCAACGTAAAGGTGGTGATATAATGTTTCACGACCCGGAAGCACGGTTAAACAAACAATTCGCACAAATGTTTGACGTAAATATTGAAGAAATCAACTATACCACGCCCGATACCGTAACCGAAGTGTTTAAATCAGTCCGTGCTTGGGAACCAAAAGGTACTACTATTAACGGTGTAATGGCTGATTCCCTTGCTGCCCTGTCAACCGATATGGAAATGGAAAACAAAGACGGTGATAAAATGGGAATGCGTCGTGCCAAAGAGTTTAGTGAAGAATTACGTCGTACTTGCCGAATACTTACCAAAAATAACCTGCTAATGGTATGTAGTAATCAGGTACGTGTAAATATGGATGCCGGAATGTACGGACAAAAGTACACAACTCCCGGTGGTGAAGCCGTAGGCTTTTATTCTTCCTTACGATTGCGTATGACAAAACCTGAAAAAATCAGTATCAAAGAAAAGATTGCAGGTAAGGAAGTTAAACGTATAATCGGGGTACGTACCGATGTTGAAGTATTCAAATCTTCGATTTGGAAGCCTTACCATACGGCTTCGGTTACAATTCTTTTCGACTACGGAATAGACGATATACGTGAGAATCTGCAATTTATCAAGGATTTTACTAAAAATACAATGTACACCGTCGGTGGTGAAAGCCTTGGTATATCAATGGAAAGTTCTATTGCTAAAGTTGAAGCCAATAATCTTGAAGATAAATTACGAAACGAGGTAATTGACCTTTGGGAAGAAATTGAAAGTAAATTTGAAACAGAACGTAAACCAAAACAAAGATGACAAAAAATGATGCGCAACTAATCAAGGACGCCAATCATTTGTATTGTGTAGATTGGTATTTGGCAGAACAGATGGCTAAAAAAGCAGACACCGAAGAAGCCAAAAAACAATTACAAGACATTGCAAAACGATTATATCATAAGGAAGAATATTTAGCAGACTTGTTATGAAAAAGCAAATTTTTGATTTACGGTCTAATATGCGAACCTTTACCCATAAGTTTTATAATGGTTGGACACCACAGGATTTTATGGATGAATACCTTAAAATTGTATCACACACGAGCACGTTGACTAAATCACAAAGGGAAACTGTCATTAAATATGTAAAACATCATGCGGATAAGAACGAATAAACACCTAACCGTACTAACCAATGATCCTTCGTTTACGGCTTGGGGTTACGCCATTATTAAGGATAGCAAAATTATTGATTCGGGTTGTATTAAAACTGCACCTGAAAATAAAAAATCACGGATACGTAAATCAGACGATACCGTTCGACGTATTAGCGAAATAAATAAAATCTTACTTGGGTTAATACGTACTCACGGAGTAGATTTTATCCTTTCGGAAGCACCACACGGTAGCCAAAATGCTTCCGCTGCGGTTATGATCGGTATCGTGGCAGGTATGGTACAAACTATTTCCGATACTTTGGAAATACCCGTAGAATGGTATTCCGAAATGGATTCTAAAAAATTTGTATTAGGTAAAAAAGCAGCCGTAAAATCAGAAATGATTGAAGCTATTAAAAAACTGTACGACGTACCTTGGAAGAATATTAAATATAGTGACGAAGCCGTAGCCGATGCTATTGCGGTTTATCATACGGCTTGTGGACTTTCACCAACTTTAAAACTATTGAAATAAAATGGCAATAGACAAAGAAATAGAAAGATTCCAACATTATGTAGCAACCGTGTTTGGAAATATGACTATTGAATACGTATATGAAGATAACTTAAAAACAGACAAAATGAGAACGCCAGAAGAATTAAGGATTGATTACGTAAAGAATTCCGGTAATTGGTTAAAATGGATTAAAGAGGTTCAAGACGAAGCGTGGAACGCTGCACTTGACAGGTTTCAATTACACTTTACAGCAAGAGTAACATCAGCTATGCTTGATTCTGAAATAGAAGAAATAATTAATCAAATTAAACGTTAAAAATGTACCATATCAAAGAAGGTTCTAAAACACTTTGCGGTAAAAAGGTTGATAAATCAATCAGTACGATTAGTTCAAACTCGGCAAGTAGGGCTACTTTATCGAATTGCTGTCCTTTATGTAAGGCAAAATATATTGAACAATTACAACATTTTACCCAAATTAAAGAAGAAAAAGATGGATGATGAATATATTTTAGAACGCCTTAAAAAATGGGTTCCTTTATTTTATGGTAAGGAAAATGCTCAATACGCTTTTTCCAAGAAAAAAGGTGACTATTTTTATTTTGGTTACGAAAACGGTGACGATTTTGTAACCAATAAAGTAACAAAACCCGTAGCAATTTTCCTGACGATAGGTTATACTTCGTTTCATAATTTCCTTGTAAAAGAGAATTTTGACACTACTACGTTACAACCTGTAAAACGTGTAAGAACAAAATAAGTATGAAAGCAAACTACTTAATTATTATGACAAACGGTAGATTATTTTTAGCAAATAAACTACTTGATAAACGACAGGAAGGCGTTTTTACAGTATTTAAAACCGTGCGTCTTAAAGATATGCGTGTAATTAAACCCGGACAATCCGAAACAGAAGGTATTCCCGTTTGGGATGAGTATATTAAAATATTTCCTGTAAAATGATTACAAAAAATAAACGTAAAGCAGGTTATTATTGGGTTAAAACCAAACGTACAAAAGTTTGGATGATTGCCCGTTGGTGGCCTAATTTAAACGGTGGCAAAGGTTTTTGGGATACTATGCGTACCATAGAAAACGATATACGGGAAGGTTTTAGCGAAGTTGACGAAAATCAAATTGTACGTAATGCCCCTGTAATTAAACGAGTTAGACGAAACAAACCAATAATTAGAACACGTAGAATTAGACCAAATGATTAAATCCGTTAAAATTAAGAATTTTCAAAGCCATAGAAAAACCTTTTTAGAGTTTGATAAAGGGGTAAATGTTATCGTAGGGGCTACCGATAGTGGTAAATCCGCTATTATAAGGGCTTTGCGTTGGTTGGTTTGGAACCGTCCTACGGGGGATGCTTTTTGTAGTACGTGGGGTGGTAATACGCACGTAAGCGTTGAAACCGAAACGCATAGTATTGCAAGAAATAAAGGTAAGGAAAATAATTATGTATTTAAAAAGGCAGGGGAAGAAGAAGTAATCGAATTAAAGGCTTTCGGTACGGGTACGCCAACCGAGGTACAGGAAATTTTGAATATTAACGAAATAAATTTACAACAGCAACTCGACAAACCATTCCTTTTAAGTGATTCACCGGGACAGGTAGCCGGATTTTTTAATAAAATTGCAGGAATTGATTTAATTGACAGTTCTATTAAATCAATTCAAAAAGAGATTCGGGCAACTACACAGAATATTGTAAGCCTTAAAGGAATACTTGACGACGAAACCGAAGAACTTAAAAAATACGATAATCTTGATACGATTGAAACAGAAATTGAACGCCTTGAAAAACTTAAACGTAAAGAGGTAGGGCTTGTAAGGAGAGGTAGGGAATTATTTGCTTTGGTTTATAACTTAAAAGAGATTGACGAAGAAATAGCAGAAATTAATAAACTACGTAAATACGAAAAACGTGTAGATTCTTTAATTGCTAAAATAGAGCAACGTAATATTCTATTAGCAAAACGTAACGGGTTAAATTTCTTAATTAGTAAATATGAAAAGCAAGGTGAAAAATTAGCCGAATATGGTAAATTGATGGCTTTAGACAAACAACTAACGCCAATACTACAAAATATAGCCAAAAAAGGCTTACTACAAGGCAAATTAGCCACTTTAAAGGGTTGGGTAGGCAAGTATAACCGTTTAACCGATTCTATTACTCAAACGGGCTTAAAACAAGCCGAATTAAATAAGCAATATTCAGAAATTGAAATTTGCCCTTTTTGTGGGACTAAATTAAAATAAAATTATGGAACGTAGAAATTTCTTAGGTCTTGCTTCCCTTTTAGGTTTGGCTCCAATACTACCATGGAATGTTTTCACTGAAGAGCAGGGAACACCCGGAATTGTTAAAGCAAAGACCTTTGACGGTGAAGAGGTGGAATTTTGGGAACCGGTTAATTTATCCGATACTTTCAAAATTGAAGTATCTGACAAAATAACAATTTTTCAAAAGAAACACGGCGAGTACAACATAAGTGGAAAGGGATTTGTGGATGATGGAACAGCGGTCAGTTGGTTAATCAAAGTGCAACCGGGTAGGATTAGTACAAATGGAAAATTATTTATAAATGGAAAAGATGGGTATGTCGTCGAGTCGATTTATCAGGTAGCACCGGAAATGCTTGATATTTCTTCAATTGATGCAGGATATTACCGGTGTATGCCGATGGGAAGACAAAGAACATATTTAACTTGTAAAAAGCTATGAAATTAATTCTTACAGGTGATTGGCACATTCGGGAAACAAAACCTGTTTGTCGTTTGGACGATTATTGGCAGACCCAATGGGAAAAGATTGATTGGATTGCTGATTTGGCTAAGAAATATAATTGTCCTGTACTGCATTCAGGTGATTTATTCCATCATTGGAAACCAAGTCCTTATTTGCTTTCAATGTGTATTGAACATTTACCAAAATATTTCTTTACCGTATATGGCAATCACGATTTACCACAACATAACCTTCAACTTGCCGAAAAAAGTGGGGTAAATGTACTCGCCGCATCAGGTCGAATTACCGTATTAGAAGGAACTCATTTTGGGGAAGAACCTATCAAAGCCTCTTTTGAAAATATATTGGTTTGGCACGTAATGACATACAAAAATGAACTACCTTATCCCGGTTGTGAGGCTTCCCCTGCACGTAGTTTACTTAAAAAATATCCACAATATAATTTGATTTTAACAGGTGATAACCACGTTACGTTTGTAGAAAAATATAAGGGTAGAATATTAATAAATCCCGGCAGTATATTTCGTTGGACGGCTTCACAGGTAGATCACGAACCTTGTGTGTTTCTATATGATTCAACAGATCATACTTACGAACAAATATTTATACCAATTAAAACCGATGTAATTAGCCGTGAACATATTGAAACACAAGAACGTATAAACAATCGTATTGATGCCTTTATATCGGGATTAAGTATGGATTTTGAAACAGAAATATCATTTCAAGCAAATTTAGAAAAGTTTTTTGAAAAGAACAGAATACGGAAGAATATCAAAGAATTGATTTATAAATTTGTAGAATTATGAAACACATAAAACGTAAAAGAAATGAAAAAAGAATTTGTACCTAATTTATAACTGATTATGACCGAAAAAGATTTGTTAGAATTAAAAGAAAAAATTAAAGAAGCCAACGAAAAGTTCCTACAATTCAAAGGACAACGTGAGGCTTTACTGCAACAACTTAACGAGGATTGGGAATGTACTACAATAAAACAGGCTCAAACCAAGATTGATGATATTGAAAAAGAATTAACCAAAATTAATTCTGAAATACTTGAAGGTATTAAAAACCTTGAAAACGATTTAAATGGAACTGATTGATCTGCGTAAACGCTTTGAGCAAATAAAGGGTAGGAAAATAGAGTTAGAAAATTCTATTGAACGGGTAAATACCAAAATAAAAACTACCGATAAGTATTTATCCGACCTTGAACGTGTACGTGAAATTGTACGAATCGTTGGCTTAGAAACACAACAGCAACTCCAATTTCATATTTCTGATATTGCTACGTTGGCTCTTGAAAGTATTTTCCCGGACCCTTACAAACTTAAACTTGACCTTGTTGAAAGGCGTAATAAAACAGAATGTGATATACTTTTTGAACGTAACGGTGAGTTGTTTAACCCGTTGGATTCATCTGGTGTAGGTGCTGTTGATGTTGCTGCTTTTGCTTTACGCATTGCAAGTTGGAGTATGGCTGTAAAACGTACACGTAATACAATCATACTTGACGAACCTATGCGTTTTCTGAGTGCCGAATATCAAGAAAACGCTTCAGAAATGATAAAAGAAATTTCTAAGAAATTAGGTATTCAGTTTATTATAATAACCCACGAACCTACTTACGCTTCGTATGCAGATCGTACGTTTACGGTTACGATTAAAAATGGTGTTTCACAAGTAAAACAATCATAAAAAATGAACAAGAGTACAAAAAATGATTTATTGTATGCTTTGAGTAATTTAGTAGATGCTATTGAAAAATCTACTATAGCCAATAATGCTTATCCACTTAATGAAAAGAAATTAAAAGAAATAGAAAAAGCAGATTTTGACTTAAATAGGGCTTTAACTCTTGCAAAAGAATTAATAGAAAACTAATATGAAAACATTTGATGATTACCGTGCTCAACGTGAAGCCGATAAAGTATCAAAACATTATGGATTACGTGCGATAGAATATTGTAAAAACAATATTCACGATTTAGCGGGGGTACTTGATCAATACGGTATTTCACCGTTTGATTGTACCAATACGATGCGTAAAAAATTACAAGGTAAATATTCAAAAGAAATTTTAAAAATTGTACTTGGTGCAAATGACCAATTAATTCATTGGACTAAAGTATTAAATATAATAAGGAAAAAACCTACGATGGGTTAAAGTCGGCGTTCTCAGAGGGTAGGGTATTTGACATATCATTGATTCCACGTTTTCTGTAATCCCTACCCTCTTTTTTAACTAACCTTTAAAAATTAATTGATATGGAAAATTACTTAGATGGTCCGGAAAATTCTGATGAAGCAGAAAATTTTCAGAAAAAGATTGATACAAATTATGGTTTAGGTTGTACAGGGTGTCTTGTCATATTTTTTATAGGACTTGCTGTTGCAATAGGTATTGTTTTATTTTTTTCACATTTACTTAATAATTACAGAGTATGAGTAAAAATTGTATTGATATTGTAATTGTTGATGCTATCAAAATGATAGTAGGTGCTTCTGAAGGTAACGTTACCTATGATGTTTTTTCAAATGTAGATGATCCTTTATTTGGAAAAAGAATGCTTTAAAGAAAACTATTGTAAAAATCGTAATAACAGATCAGATATGAGAAACATTGATGAAAAAGTATTAGAAATTGCCTTTAAATCTGAAACAGGTTCTTATAAAGAAACAGTACCTTTTAGAGATTATATTGAATGGCTTGAAGAAAAAGCCACACAATTATTTTTATTACAAAGTCATAGTAATTTACGTAACGAATTAGGCAAACAAAATGACAAGTGTTGAATATTTAATGTCTAAGAAGATAATACCTGTAATAAAGGTTGTTGGAGAGTCTAACCAATCAGAGGTTTTTGTTACAATGACCATAAGGCAATTTGAAGAATATGCAGAATACTGTGCTGATAAAGCCTATGGAGATGGCTATACAGACGCTTTGAGAGATAGACCAAGAAGAAACATTGACACGGTGGTAGCAGAGGTATGTGACCACCATTGGCTCCCTATTGGTGAATGGGATAACACGATGATGCTGCAATGTACAAAGTGCAATTTGTACAAAGAGGGTGAGGGTAAGAAAGAATGTGTACATCCATACGCTATGGTTTACGGTGGTTGTGGAAAGCCAGAACGGTGTTTATTGTGTGGTGAAATATTAAGTGATTAAACTTTGGGAGGAAACAAAATGACAGCAGAATTAAGTTTTGAAGAGTTACCTGATGGTAGTAAAATTATTACCATTCAAGGTATAAATCAATTTGGAGAAAAGTACATCCGTCAAGAAAGGATAAAGTGTCCGTCAGTTTGGGATGCTTTAAAGAGATTAACCTACACGGCAGAGGAAACAGAAGCCTTTGCGGAGTGGTGTCTGCTTAACGATGGTAGTACTGTTGTCAAAATCATCAAAGAGCAAGAGCCCTATATCAAATTTCTTTTCGATGAACTTAAGCAAAAGAATAAGATAATTGAAGCGCAGGATGAGTACATTTTATATCTGAGAGAGGCAATAGATAGGGTTTACATACACCTCAAGAATCCCAGCAGATACTATGATCCTGAATTTTTAGCAAAAGGAGATATGATAAGAAACAAGATTGAGCGGAATAAAAATGACATATAACGGTTTGTGTAAGATTTGAAGCGCAAACCACTAACTTAGATTAAATGCATAAACGCCTATATTGTGCTTTTAATTTTACACTTTGTTATAGGCTTTTAAAATTACGATTATGAAATACGAAGGTTGGAAAGGTGGATATGTTGCCCATTACTTCGGTCACTTAGAAGAAGGTGAATGGGTTGAAATTAGCTGGCTTAAATATTGGTGGTTAAAGATAAATGGTTATACAGTAAGAGTTGTTAAGTAATTTTTATTGCCTATAACGT
>ENA-UPXM01001303-UPXM01001303.1-activated-sludge-metagenome-genome-assembly--contig:-NODE-1303-length-32853-cov-5.150558_pt1 | contig 32853 bp, 28 predicted proteins | sample MGYA00238178_ERZ772708 | MGnify/ENA primary metagenome ERZ772708 (study PRJEB29002, sample SAMN05720212) | activated sludge metagenome | isolation source: anaerobic digester from wastewater... | reverse complement strand
GTTATAGCTGCCGGGGGCATATTTGACAGAGATGATGTCGAGAGAGTCTTCAAGCTGGGAGCTTCTGCTGTTCAAGTGGGAACGGCCTTTGTTGCCACGGAAGAGTGCGATGCAGACTACAGGTTCAAGCAGGCATTTGTCGATGCGCGCAGCGAAGATGTCACGATAATCAAGAGTCCCGTGGGAATGCCAGGAAGAGCAATCAGGAACAAGTTTATAGAAGATGTCGAAAATGGTAAAAGAAAGCCCTTCAAGTGCGCCTATCAATGCATAAAGACATGTAATTATAAAGAAGCGCCTTACTGCATTGCGGAGGCACTATTGAATGCCTGCAAGGGAGATCTGGAAAACGGGTTCGCCTTCTGCGGAAGCGAGGTCCACAGAATAAGCGGCGTCACTACCGTGAAAAAGGTAATAGATAGACTCTTTGGAGAAAGGCGTTGAAGAAATCTTTCGGATTTACGTTTTTTATGCCTTGCTCTTTGAATATTGAAAACTGTACGGGAGGTTGAAGATGGAAAGTCTGGAGAAGATAAGGAAGGCGATAATCGAGACAATGCCGGCAGAGGCAAAGGTAGCCACTGAAGAGGCTCTCGCGGAAGGACTCAGCGCGAAGGAAATCCTTGATGGTGCGCTTATCCCGGGTATGGACGAAGTCGGGAAGCTCTTCAGGGAGGGCGAGTATTTCGTTCCTGAGGTCCTTGTTGCCGCAAAAGCGATGAACCAGTGTATGGACCTTATAGAGCCGCTTCTTGTAAGCGGAGGGGTCAAGAAGATCGGGAAGGTAGTCGCCGGTACCATAGAAGGAGATCTCCATGATATTGGAAAGAACCTCGTCTGCATGATGCTCAAGGGAGCGGGCTTCGAGATAATCGATCTAGGTGTCGATGTGAAGCCCGAAGAGTTCGTTGAGGCAGCCAAGGGTGCGAAGCCCGATATTCTTGTGATTTCAGCCCTGTTGACAACCACCATGCTGAATATGCCCAGAGTGATTGAAGAACTTAAGAAGGCAGGAATTCGTGACGATGTGAAGGTCTTGATAGGCGGGGCCCCTGTCAGCCAGACCTATGCCGAAGAGATCGGGGCAGACGGCTATTCTCCAGACAGCTCGGCAGCAGTCGAATTGGCAAGAAGACTCGTATCTTGATTGATCCACTGGTTATTTGTGTCGATGGGGATCGGCATTAACCTCTGGAGAAGACGAAAAACATGAATGATTTCCCGCTCCATCTCTTTCAAGCTTCATAGCCTGTTTTGACGGCAGCGAGACGAATTGTTATAATATTTAGGTATTCATTCGTTTATTTGTTTTGTATGGTTTTTATTTGATGGCGGATAGACCGTCTCGTTACGGATGGAGGGTTAAGTATGCTTATCGCCCTGATAATTCTGTCGATAGTTACACTGATCTCCTTTCTCTTCGCGATTGCATCAGTTAGAAGATTATCCCGTAGTATCAAGAAGAACCAGGAGCTACAACTCAGCCTTAAGGATCTCGAAAGGGATGTCTCGGATAGAGATGAGAAGCTCAAGTGGCTGACTTCTGCCAAGGAGGAACTTGAATCAACTTTCAAAGCGATTTCCTCGGACGTTTTGAATTCCAGTACTGAAAACTTCATTCGACAGGCAAACGACAAGTTCTCTGGCCTACTGAAACTCCAGAAAGAAGACTGGGGAAGCCAGAAAAAGGATTTCGAGAGCCTTGTCAGCCCGGTAAGAGACAATCTTGAAAAGCTCGAGAAAAATGTTAAAGAGCTTGAATCGAAAAGGGAAGGAGCTTATAAAGCTCTTGAAGAGCAGCTGAAGATGCTTTCAGAAGCCAACACCGACCTCAGACAGGGCGTAACGGATCTCAAGAGCGCCTTGAGAAACAGATCGACACGCGGCCGTTGGGGCGAGATAGAGCTTCGACGCATTGTTGAGCTCAGCGGGATGACCGAGCATGTTGACTTCGTGGAACAGGAGTCTATCGATAACGGTAGACCGGACATGATAGTGAAGCTGCCCAATAACGCCTTCATTCCCGTCGATGCCAAAGTGCCGCTGGACAGTTATTTGACAGCGCTGGAAGAAGAAGACGAATCTCTTAGAAAGCAGCTCATGGGTAACTACGCGAAGAATGTCCGCGATACCGTTAACAGGCTTGCCGGCAAGAAATACTCTGAGGCCTTCAGTAGAACGGCCGATTTTGTTGTCATGTTCGTTCCTCTGGAGTCGGCAATCAACGCCGCTTTTCTCGCAGATCCTGAACTTTTCGAATATGCCGTTTCAAGAAAGATCCTAATCGCCTCTCCTGTGAATCTCGTTGCGTTGCTAAAGTCCGTCGCGTATGGATGGCAGCAGTATAGTCTTACAGAAAATGCCGAGCGTCTCGTTCAAGCCTCTAAGGAGCTCTATGAAAGATTTCGGGTCTTTTTTTCCCATTACAGCAGATTACAGGGCCATCTTAAGAACGCCGTAAGGGCCTACAATGATGGGGTGGGTTCTTTTGAAAGCAGGCTGCTCCCAAAAGTCAGGGAGATAGAAGCTCTTGCCGAGGTAAACGAAAAACTGGAAGAGATCGAGGAGATCTTGGATGAGCCTAAATCGTCGGATCTTGTCGACCGCAACTGAATTGCTCATCCGTCAGCGCTTCATTGAGGAATATGCTTGAACACGCGAAGTTCTCGTGGTAACGGTGTTTTCTTGACGACCCGGTCCGGCCGCTTCTTGGCATAGTCTTAGTGAGCTCCTCCCGCATCTAATTGTGCTTTTTACTTAATAATCAAATGCAATACCATATGAGATCAAACGAAACATCCTTCGGTGGTTTCAAGATCTTTTATGCGATAAAATGCGAAAGGGAGCTTTGAGGTTTCCAAGATCATATGAAGAAGGAGAAATAGATGAATGAGATTCTCTGGTTCTTAATGCTGGTAGTGAACTTTGCTTTGATTACCATAGCATACAGATGGTGGGGAAAGACGGGCCTTTACGTATGGGTAGCCATTGCCGCGATAATAGCTAACGTGCAGGTTATCAAGACAGTCTCTCTCTTCTGGATGGCCGCCACGCTCGGAAATATCGTATATGCGACCTCTTTCCTCGCTACAGACATCCTATCGGAAAACCACGGAAAGAAAGAAGCCAGGAAGGCCGTCTACGTGGGATTCTTCTCTCTAATATCCGTTACTGTGATAATGCAAATTGCGCTCGCCTTCGAGCCCCACCCTTCAGACTTTTCGCAAGAACACCTTTCTGTGGTATTTGGTCTCCTTCCCCGCATCGCTCTTGCGAGCCTTGCCGCATACTGGTGTTCTCAGCTGCACGACGTGTGGGCATACGACTTCTGGAAGAAGAGGTTCCCCGAGAAACGGCACATCTGGATGAGGAACAATGCGAGTACAATGATCTCGCAATTGATAGACACGGCCGTCTTCACTGTCATTGCCTTTGCGGGAGTCTTTCCGGCAGGTGTCTGGTGGCAGATATTCTGGTCCACTTATATTCTGAAATGGGTCGTTGCCGTTCTAGACACACCGTTCATCTATCTCGCCAGAAAGATGAAAGACGACGGGAAGATCAGAGATCTTGTTCCTTAACCCTTATCATAGGCTGAAAATACTAAAGGCGTGAATTGTTGAAGCTTCTGTTTTTGGAAAACCGCCAATCTCCGGCTGGTATAATTGGGCCAAATATCCTCTGTTCAGTGGTTTGGTACTTCAGCTTTCACGTATGTTGCCATGTCAGGAGGTGAACAGTGAAAGAAAGAGAAGAGAAACTAGATAAATACGTGGAAAAGAGAGATTTCAGCAAGACATCGGAACCGGACGGGAGAGAGGCCACTGTTGAATGGTCAAAAGAGAGGCCGGTATTCGTCATTCAGAAGCACGCTGCTTCGAGGCTTCACTACGATTTCAGAATAGAAGTGGACGGAGTTCTCAAGTCATGGGCCGTTCCCAAAGGGCCCTCAACAGATCCATCGGAAAAGAGGCTGGCCGTTCCAACCGAAGACCATCCCCTTGAATACGGCGACTTCGAGGGAAATATCCCCGAAGGCGAGTATGGAGGCGGTACGGTCCTTCTATGGGACCGGGGAAGCTACAGAAATCTGAAGGAAGACCCTGAATCGAATCCTCTGTCGAAGCAGATAGAAGACGGGCATATCACGATTTGGCTCGAAGGCCATAAACTAAGAGGCGGGTACGCTCTCATAAGAACCGGTAAAGGCAGCAAAGCGAGATGGCTTCTCGTGAAGATGAATGATGAGGAGGCCGATGCGCGGAGAAATCCGACAGCCACCGAACCGGATTCGGTAAAGACCGGTAGAACTCTCGAAGAGATCCGTGATTCCGGAGAGTAATGCTGATTTGAAAGACCCTTGTTATCTGGAGATTGATCACACAGTATATGCCTGCCCTATCTTGAAGACCCGAAAAGTCTTGAAATCTCTCGAAGGCCTTTCAAATCGAAAAAAACCGGCTTTCTGGAGTTGCCTCAGTCATTTGAGCAGGGGTATTCGTCGATAATCTCTGGATTCTTAAGGCCCTCCCTAACTTTTACAAGGATCTCGGCTGTCAGTATCTTCAGTTTCAACAGATGAATGGAAACGGTAGAGGCAACCCCGATGAGGACAAGTGCATCGGCAGTATTGGATATCATAATCATCGTCAAGGCTAGAGTAGACCAAAGCAACAGAAAGGCAAGGTTCATCGCTCTCCTCCTTACGGCGTGAAAATAGAGATAGCTGAAGATAGATGCGACGAAGAGCCTGTGACAGATCGGCCATCTGTAAAGCTTTTCAGAGCTCCTCGATTAACAAAATGCCGTCAACAACAAAAAGTGAGTTGTTGGCAGCAAAGGAAGAGTTATTTTCGTTATCCAAAGAAATAGAAACAGCGCAGTGAGTTTGACTTTCTTCTTCGGATCTTTTTCCATGTTTTTCTCCTGCCTTGATTGTACCGAAGAGCGTACAACGTTGGGCAGGCTTTAAATTAGGTTCTCGGCAATCTGGCGGTTAAGTTTATGGAAGTACAATCGGCTTTGAATTAGAGAAAGCGGTGTAAAGAGAAAAAAAGAGTTCGATCGGAGAATCAAGACCGTTAGTCCTTCCTACTTTTAATGATTCTGACATGACATTATGCTGACTTCTTCTAAGGGAAGAAGAGCTGACAGCTCAACTACTGGATCTCCCCGCTTCAGAGTTTTAGTTAGGTTTAATAACTTCTATATTGTGATGAGGATTCTGATATCATTAAGATGAGGTGATTGAATGCACGCAGTTCTCTCAAAGAAAAGAATCGCTCCCGATACGTATGATATCTGGCTTTCTCATCCAGATATCTACAGATACGCAAAACCAGGTCAGTTCCTGATAATAAGGATAGACGAGTTTGGTGAGAGGATTCCTCTCACGATAGCGTCGGCAGAAAAAGACAGGGTAAGGGTGATAGTGAAGGCCGTTGGAAAGAGCACCTATAAACTCTGTGCAATGCACGAAGGAGAATCCGTAGCCGATATAGTCGGCCCCCTTGGAAATCCCAGCGAGATCGAGAAACTTGGAACGGTCTGTGTTGTTGGTGGAGGAGTGGGAATAGCTCCTTTGTTTCCCGTTGCAAGGGCTCTCAAATCTGCCGGAAACGAGGTAATCGGTATACTGGGTGCGGCGAACAAGGATCATCTGATTATGGTCGACGAGTTTAAACCCTTTCTTGACAGGCTTTACCTCTCTACAGATGACGGCTCTGCCGGAGTTAAGGGAACCGTTACGAACCCGCTCAAAGAGGTAATCGCAGATTATACGCCAGCAACGATATGGGCAATCGGTCCGATGGTTATGATGAAGTTCGTCTCTCTTCTCGCTTACCAGAATGACATACCTTGCTGGGTGTCTCTCAATCCGATAATGGTTGATGGCACGGGAATGTGTGGCGCCTGCAGGGTTGAGGTCGGAGGCGAGATGAAGTTCGCCTGCGTTCATGGACCGGAGTTTGACGGCAGATTGGTTAACTGGGACGAGCTGATCAAAAGGCAGTATCAGTACAGAGAAGAGGAACGGCTTGCTCTTGAGAAATACGTACGTGAATTGGGTGAGAAGGATGGTTGAGAAGTTCAAAGTAAGAATGAGGGAACTCGACCCTTCGGAGAGAGTTAACAACTTCGAGGAGGTCGCACTTGGCTACACTAAGGAAGAGGCGATCGCTGAGGCAAATAGATGTCTCCAGTGCAAACACAAACCCTGTGTGGCCGGTTGCCCCGTTGGAATAGATATTCCCGGTTTTATCAAGGCCCTTAGAGAGGGTGACATCGAGAAGAGCACGAGAATCTTGAAAGATGCGAACAACCTTCCGGCCATCTGTGGACGAGTCTGCCCTCAGGAAAAGCAGTGCGAAATGGCCTGCGTCGTGGGAAAGATTCCTGGCAGCGAGCCCGTTGCAATAGGGAGACTGGAGAGATTCGTCGCCGATCAGAATATTTCACTCGAGACCACCGTGAAGCCGTCCGTAAACAAGAGAGTTGCAGTAATCGGTGCAGGTCCGGCCGGATTGACGGCCGCCGCCGATCTCGCGAAAGAGGGTTTTTCAGTTACAGTCTTCGAAGCCTTCCATACGGCGGGAGGTGTGCTTGTTTATGGTATTCCCGAATTCAGACTCCCTAAAGAGATCGTCGCAAAGGAAGTCGAATTTGTGAAGAGCCTGGGAGTTGAATTCCGTTTCAACCAGATTGTCGGCCGAACGATTCCATTCGAAGAGATCAAGAGCGAATATGATGCCGTCTTCATAGGTATCGGCGCAGGTGCCCCGAGATTCATGGGGATTCCGGGATCGAATCTCAACAATATATTTTCCTCTTCCGAATATCTCACGAGGACAAACCTGATGAAGGCCTATCTCTTTCCGATGTACGACACACCAGTAAAGATAAAAGACAGAGTGGCCGTGATTGGAGCCGGAAATGTGACGATGGACGCTGCAAGAACCGCAAAGAGGCTCGGAGCCAAAGAGGTCCATGTGGTCTACAGGAGAAGCGAAGAAGAGATGCCCGCGAGAATAGAGGAGTATCACCATGCCGTAGAAGAGGGAATCGTGTTCCACTGGCTAACCCTTCCCGTTGAGTACATTGGAGATATAAACAACAACGTCACCGGGATGAAGTGCGTAAAGATGACTCTGGGAGAACCGGACGATTCGGGGAGAAGAAGACCGATACAGGTTGAAGGATCGGAATTCATCATGGAAGTTGACATGGTCATCGAAGCAATCGGTCAGACTCCAAATGCCATTTTGAAGGCCGGTTTCTCAACTGTAAGACTGAACAAATGGGGCAACATCGATGCCGATGAAGCCAGCGGCAGGGTTGACGAAGGCATCTTTGCCGGCGGAGACATCGTTACTGGTTCTGCAACGGTAATAGAAGCGATGGGAGCCGGCAAACGCTCGGCGAGGGCGATAAAGTCATACTTATTGCGTAAGAGATAGGCTTCAGCACTGCAATAATGTATAAATGTATATTTGTGGAGAGTTAATCTAGAGCATTTCCTAATAAGAAAAGTCGACGGCCCTTCTGGGTTTGTCCCAAACAATTGCTCCTCATTCTTCTGAGAAAGTCTCGCCTGCTTAGAGGTGACTTACTTTTTTCTGGACAGATCAGATGGCAACCTCTCGAAGAAAATCGCCGTTTCATTAGTTGAGAGGGCATTCAGGACGCTAAAGGGAGTGGATCTGAAGATACGGCCAATACACCACTGGCTTGAGAAGAGAGTGAGGGCTCACATATTTCTCTGCATGCTAGCGTATTATGTTGAATGGCATTTGAGGGAGTCATGGAAGGGCATGATCTTCACCGACTAATATGCCGATAGAGAACATTTACTACAGGCTACTAGATCCAAAAGTGCACTTGAGAAGACGAGAATGAAGAAGCTGAATGAAGTTGTCTGTCTAACTGGAGTTCGATCCCTTTCCCGGTTTTGCACAAGAGATTCCGGAAAATGGGAGGCTGGCCTCAGCTGGCCAGAAATACAAGAGGGCACGATTTGCGCCCTCTTTTTTTGTCTCGATCATTTTGAATTCAGAAAGTGGTTAACTGTCGGTTTTTCCGGAAACAACAAAGAATTCTAAATCGGTAGCGTGACGATCGTTGCTACGAACTCACCTTCATTAACTATTGAAATAGCTCCACCGTGCAATTCGATAATCCTTCTCGTTATGCTCAGGCCAAGTCCATTTTCTCCTCCAACCCCCTTGTTGAAGGGTTTGAAGAGCTCTTCCAGTTTGGTTTCGGCAACTTTCTCTCCATCGTTTGCGAATCGTATCAAAAGACTCTCTTCTCTCTCGTTTACTGCCATAGTTACCTCTATTCTGCTCTTCGCATACCGGATCTGGTTTGAAAGTATGTTTTCAATGGCTATCGCCAGCTGTTCTTCATTGACCTCGGTCTTGAAGTCTTTAAGATTCGGATTCCAGTCTATGTCGTCTCTCTGGAAAGAAAATCGCCCGACTGTGTCCTCAAGGAGTTCTGAGAGATTGACTTCCTCTTTTTCGAGGTCGTGACGCGACAGGTATTCGAGTCTGGTTATGAAGAGAAGATCCTTTACCCTCAGATCCATTCTCTGAATCTCTTTATCTATGACGTCTATAGCGCTATCCAGGTCACCCGCGGGATATATGCCGTCCTTGATTGCCTGTGCGTAACTTCGGATAACCATGACAGGTGTCTTTAGTTCATGGGAGATAAACTGAAGCATCGACTGCTGTTCTCTGTCCTGCTCGCTGAGGCTCTTTCTCATGTTCTCGATTGAATCGGCTAGCTCTCCGATCTCGTCGCTTCTATTCAAAGAAATCGGCCTGTCCCAGTTTCTCTTTGAGATCATTCTCACGTCCTCTGAAAGCTTTTTGAGAGGCTTAGTCAGGTATCTAGAAAAGACTATTATGAAAACTAGACTGACCACTGTCATTATAGCCATTACGAGCAGCAGCCTGGAGAACAACGTCGATGAAAGAGTGTTCATGTACGTATCCCACATATAGGAAATCATCGTGACGTCTCTTCCAGAGATCTCTTCATTGCGAATCACATAGAAAAGACTCCGGCCGGAAAGTAGTGTTTCGTACCTCTCAGAAGATGACGTTTGCTTTTCTGCGTTTTCTCTAATGGATTGAATGGCAGGAAGTATTTCGGGGATAATCGTTCCGCTAATTAAGATGTCCCTGGAAGTGGAATCCGGAGACGGGGAAATCTTGTCTGAGCTATCCTGGGTTCCAAATCTGTTCAGGTAATAATCTATTAGGTCAAACTCCCTGTCGAAGACGATTATGTGTCCAACGTCTCTGACATTTCTAAGACTGTTGAGGTCGATATCTTCGAAAGGGATGAACCCTCCCTGCAATTCGATTACCCTTACTTCCTGAGCGTACTCTATCGTTCTGTACGCTTCGGTTGTGAAGAAGTCTCTTATAGACCATCTGAAGACTATACCGAGAAGAAGGAAGAGGATTGAAAGAACGGCTGCGAATAGTAACCAGAGCTTGTCGGACAGGCTCCACGATCTCATATGTTCACACTCTTATAGCCGAAACCGTAGACGGTCTCGATCTTGAAATGTGGCATCTTCTTTCTAAGTCTCCGTACAAGATCGTCAACTGCCCTGTCGCTTCCGTAGTGGTCGTAACCCCAGACTCTATCGAGTATCTGGTCTCTTGAAAAAGGTTTGCCTTTGCCACTGATAAATAGCAGGAGAAGGTCGAACTCCATAGAAGTGAGCTCAATCAGTTTTGACTGATTCTCATCGATTTCTTCGGTAACCGTTCTTCGCGCTTCGTCGATCTTGTATGGTGGAACGGATATGATTCCACCGGAATGGTGGACGCGTTCAAGAATCTTCTTGACCCGAATGACGAGTTCCCTTGGAAGAAAGGGTTTTGGCAAGTAATCGTCGCTTCCCATCTCCAGTCCGATCACTCTATCGATGTCCTTGTCCCTTGCTGAAATGAAGATCACCGGTATCATCGAATCCCTCTTTCTTATTTCTCTAAGGAGCTCGAAGCCATCGATTCCTGGCAGCATTATGTCTAGAATCCAGATGTCGGGAGAGTCATCGATTTCATCAAATGCATCGCTGCCGTTCTTGAACGACTTTACTTCCCATCCCTCCTTTTCGAGATAGGAAGTCAGCACGCTGTTCAGATTTTTCTCGTCTTCAACAAGATTTATTCTTGTTCCCATGAATCACACCTCTGTGACTTCCGCCTCATTCAATAATAATCGATTACTCTGTGAATTACTAACCAATAAACCGGACTGCAAGGATATGTCTCATTTTCAATATTGCAGTCCGGCCTTTCCAAAGAACTACCTTTTCTGAGTAACCAACAAAACACTGTCACATGCTGCACAGTCTTCGCCACTATCTATTGCCGTTCTCAGATTATCACGCTCCTTTACACGTACCGAATGGGGCGGTTCCAGTAATCTATGTCAGACTGTCATCGTAGCTCTGCTATTGTTCACGCTGTTCTTTGTTAAAGAGCTTTATAGAAACTTAACCGGGCTCAACGCTCTTAACTGCCACAACTATTGTCTCAACTCCATTGCTCACCCTTGTAACCTGAATCGAGAACTCGGGGGGTTCGTAGATAACTTCCGTGGCAGACGGGGATGTGTTGTGATACTTGTGAACCGGTGTCATATCTAGCAGCATTACTTCCGTAATCGATTCATCTTCCCAGGAACGCAGTGTTTCCTCCAGATCGTCAGGGTCGATCACGCGGTTATCGGTTACGAGATGCGTTTCAGTTCCTTCGATTTCGCTCACCACAACTCTCTTCAGAGAATGCAGGCCCAGGTCCTTCAGCTTCTGGATAAGGTCGTCCAAAGTCATTTCCGTTTTATCTGAATATCGCTTCTCATGGCTTGTGACTAACATTTCTTCAACTCCTTAGAAGTCTCTGAGATCTAGTTTCAGTAATATTATAGAAAGTAATATGCGAGAGAATTCGGCAAAAGTGTGGGATATAATGGGATTCATAGGACCGGAATTCCATCGGGCTTGCAATTGGAAGGCCATTAAGATGCTCTTATTCAGCTATCGAGCTACCTACGGAGGTGTCTCATGAAAGGGATTATTACCGCTCTATTCATACTGTGCGCAGTTATTCTGGCTTCAGAACCTCTAAGCATAGGCTTTATCTATGTCGGTTCGGCCGATGATGGCGGCTGGACAGAGAAACACGATGAAGGCAGGCGGTATCTCGAAAAGACGTTTGGAAGTCAAATCGAGACTTCATTTATAGAAAACGTGACTGAAGGAGAACAGGACCTGGAGGTTCTTAGAAGTTATGCCGAACGTAACGTCAAACTCCTTTTCAGTACAAGCTTCGGCTTTATGGACGACGTGCTGGAGATAGCGAAGAACTATCCCGATACGATCTTCATGCATTGTTCGGGATATAAGACCGCCGAAAATGTCGGAACCTACTTCGGAAGGATATATGAGCCGGCCTACTTGACCGGCCTCATCGCTGGGGAGATGACAAAAAGCAACATAATCGGCTATGTAGCGACATTCAAGATTCCGGAAGTTATCAGGGGGATAAATGCTTTTGCGATTGGAATCGCAAAGGTCAATCCCGATGCGCGCGTGCACGTTATCTGGACCGAGACCTGGTTCGATCCCTCTTCCGAAGAGGAGGCGGCCGACGCCCTCCTGGATCTTGGAGCCGATGTAATCGCTCAGAGCCAGGATTCGCCAGCTGCAGTTCAGGCGGCCGGACAACGGGGCGTTTACGCTATTGGTTACAACACCGATATGAGTGCCTTCAGTCCAGACACTTTTCTGACTTCTCCCGTATGGAACTGGGGAGTCTTTTACGAGAGAGTCGTAAAAGAAGTAATGGAGGGAAAGTGGACCAGCTATCAATACTGGGGCGGAATAGAGGACGGTGTAGTCGACATAGTGATGAGTAATCTAGTTCCCGCCGATCTTCAGAAACTTGTCAATGAAGAAAGAAGCCGGATAATTGAGGACGATTATCATCCCTTTGAAGGGCCTTTGCAAGATCAAGACGGAAAACTAAGATATTCAGAGGGTGAAAAACCAACCGACGAAGAGCTTTTGACCATGGACTGGTTTGTGATTAACGTCATCGGCAGCCCGAAGTGACTCTTATCTTCTTAGTTTGATAGAGCAGGCCAGGCGAAACCAGACTTGCCAGCGAAAGCAGACTGGCTTCTGAATTCCTCCCGCGGAAGCGGCATCACTTCTTCTCTTGGTCTTCTCGGAGGAGAACCGTTGACGGACAACGTTGTTTTCAGCAGCGCTCAGCGGTTGTTAGGAGGAGATGCTGAAACAAGTTCATGACGGGATGTGACGTTTTTGTTCAGCCTCTGGCTTGCAACTTGGAACTGAGAACTTGCAACTGCTCTTCTAAGAACGGGTCCATGATCCGGGACTCTAACCAAGAACGAAGAACTGATCTTCGCTCTGGAACGAAGAAAAGGCTTTTTATTCGGTGAACGGAGAACCATTCAACGGTGATCCCGTTTCACTTGCTCTTGGCACTTACCAACCCGCAACCACCAACCCCGAACCTCGTCATTTATTCTTGCAACTTGGAACTCACAACTTGCAACTGCTCTCGAAGGACGGCTCTTAATGCTCTTGATCTTAAATCCCCGCTTGAGCGGGGGGGACCGCTTGCGGTGGGGAGTGTGGTCTTTGAACAGCTTTTGAAATAGGTTGGCCTTTTCGCAATTGAACTACAAATCCACTCTTCACGTTGTCTAGTCTGTGATCAATAGGTATGCTCATAGAAGCAATCAGAAATGAACATCGAACAACCGTCTCAGGGGACTATGTCGGGGCATCAACTTTTCCAAACGTTGGAGACTCACACCCTCCGCCACTTCGTGGCCCTCCTCCCTCAAGGGAGGATTAAAATCCTTATTCAGAAGCACAAACAGTTTCTAAAGGATCGTCCCTTGATCCGTGGCATGGACTGTTTTTTCACTGCGTGAAGCATTTTCTTTCAAACAAACAGCAGTCGTTTCGCCTGACATAGTGGGAGCTGGCCTGCGAAGCAGACTGGCTTCTGAATTCCTCCCGCGGAAGCGGCATCACTTCCCCGGATGTTCTTCCGGGCATCACTTCCCGACGAAGGCGGCCTCGCTTCCTGCCGGAGGCAGCATCACTTCTACTCTTGCTCTTCCTACCCGCAACCACCTACCCCGAACGCGTCATTCACGCACCGCGAAGAAAGAGCCTATTTGTGCTTTCTTAAAGGTATCCGTATTTCAAATACGCTTCCTCCGCCAGGGCGGTTCTCGACCGTTATTTCACCCTCCAGCGAGCCAACCATCTCTTTCGCTATGGATAGACCCATGCCGCTTCCCGAACTATTGTGAGATTCGTCTATCTTGTAGAATCTGTCAAATATCCTTTCCTTCTCCGGGTCAGCTATTCCGGGGCCCGAATCACCTATCTGAATGAAGAGTGAACCTTCTCTCTCAAAAGCCCTAACAATGACATCGCTCTTCTCATCGGTGAACTTGATCGCATTTTCGAGCACGGCCGCAACCGCCACTTTAAGCTTGTCTAGATAAGTCTTGACGATGAGATTTTCATCGGTCTCAACGATTATTCGGACACCTTTCGACTCGGCGAAGGCTCTGTGATACTCTTTCATCTCTTCGAGAAACTCTAGCAGTTTCACATCCTGCGAAGACATTACAGCTTTGCTATCGTTGTGTGCCTTTGCCTGTAGCAGGAGCTGATTGACAACATTCTGCATATTTCGGGTTGCACCGTCAATCGCATCGACCTTATCTCTTGCTTCCCCTTCCAGTGGCCTGCTCTTGAGTAGATCTACGCTCAGCCTCATAACTGTAAGGGGCGTCTTTAACTCGTGAGAGGCGTCGGCGGTGAAGCGTTGAAGCCTATCGTAGCTTTCTCTCAGAGGTGTGAGAACGTATCCGGCAAGAGCCATACCGACTATCCAGGAGATGGCGGCAACGAGCACTATAAGTAGAATAAGCGAAAAGAGAAGACTAGTAGATTTTTCGCTCAGTCCTTCGGTTGATCTTCCAACGCGAAGAAAGAAGACCGGCTGTCCAGCCATGTTTCTAATCGCTCTGGTAAGAATGTTGTACTCGAGTTCTGAGTCGTTGTAATCAATGACCTTTGCCTTCGAAGTCCCCTCAACTAACGGTACACTGCTCTTTATTCTTCCTCCGAGCTGAAGAACGCTCTCTCCGTCAGGAGTGACGAACTCGAGGATCTCATTCTCCGCGGTGAAGAGGTCTAAATTTCCGGAATAGTTTCTGAGCATTCTCTCCAGGGCTATTAAGGGCGCCCTTCCGATTCTGGATTCGATCCTGTCTGCTACTCTGTTGAGGGCGGTTATCTCGGCCCCTCTTTCAAGCCTGAGGGAGAGGACGAAAATGAAGAGGCTCAAAACCGAGACGAGAGAGACGACTATGAGGGTAAAGAATAGCGTCCATCTCCTCTTTGCCTTTCTGAATGACAGGCCTTCACCTGTCACTGATTTCATAGCCCATTCCCCTGACCGTTTTTATTAACTTCTTTCTTCGCCCTCCGTCTACTTTCTTGCGGATGTTCTTTATATGGCTTCTGATTACGTCCGACCACAGTTCGTCGTCTTCATTCCAGAGATGTTCCTCGAGCTCGCTCTTCGGAACGACCCTGCCACTGTTTAGCATTAGATATTCAAGGATCTGGTACTCCTTCTTTCTAAGTTCTATCTTCTCGTTTCCCCTGCTGGCGGTCTTGAGCGACATATCAAGCTCCAGATCTCCTACTCTAAGAACCCTTGAAGGAGCTCCGCCAAACTGTGCCCTTCTCAAAAGAGACTGAATCCTGACGACAAGTTCCCGGATATCGAATGGCTTCGGAAGATAGTCGTCGGCTCCTAAGTCGAAGCCCCGGACTTTGTCTTCGATGCTGTCGAGAGCTGTAAGCATCAGTACGGGTATTCTGCTTCCCGAATCTCTGATCTTTTCAAGAACCTGCCAGCCGGTGAGTTTGGGGAGCAGAATGTCCAGGACAATAACGTCAAATGGACCGTTGAGAGCCATATAAAGCCCCTCTTCCCCGTCGACTGCAAGTTCGGCTACAAAGCCCTCTCTTTCGAGAGACTCCTTGAGCAATCTGCCCAGACTACGCTCGTCTTCAACAATCAGAATCTTCATCTCTTCTCCTCCACTATGAAATCATACCAGTAGAAGTGTGAAATCTTCGAGAAAGCTGCGGAAGATCATCTTCCAAAAAAACTTCTGCAACAGAGGCCCCAAACAGAAGCCCTGAACAGAGACCCCAAACAGAAGCCCTGAACAAGAGCATTTCAGGGCAGGCTCATTGGGGCAGGCTTCAGGGCAGGCTCGGTGGGGAAGGCTCAGTGGAACGACAACGAATGCTTATTCCGAAAACGTCTGAATCGGTCATGCTTAACTTGTTTCAGCATCTCGATCCAAAGATCCGCTGTGCGCTTAAGAGCAAGAACCCGCTGAACGCTGCAAAGAGCCGTCCTTCGTCAAAGAGCATGGACCCGTCCTTCGAGAAGAACGGTTCTTCGACGCTACGCGTCCAGGTTCTTGGTTCTTCGGGACCAGATCCCGAAACAAATTTGGGATGACAATTAACGGTTATTGCGAAAGGCCAGATTCCGTCATTCCGACAAAGCTCCTGGTCGGAATCTGGATGCTCTTGCTTTATCGCTTGACCAAGAACAAAGACAGATCCTCGCTCTTGAACGAGCAACGGGTTCTCCTCGGAGAACGGAGAACCGCTCAACGGTCAACCAGTTTCTTTTGCTCTTACCAACCCGCAACCACCTACCCCGAACCTCGTCATTTATTCTTACATCTTGCCTCTTGGAACTTGCAACCGTTCTTCTTTGAGAACGGAGAACCATTCAACGGACAACCGGTCTTTCTTGCTCTTCCTACAACGAACCTTCAATCCCCGATCACTGTATTTCAAAGCCCGGATCCCGAAACAAGTTCGGGATGATCCTGACAGGTGAAGTGCATCATGATTAAGTCTACTCAAGAGAGTTAATGCATCAGAATAGAATTTACTTAGAGTCGAGATGAAGGAGATTAAGAATATGTACCTTTGAGTTAGATTTAGACTTCATCTTCTGTAAGCTTATAATTTGTTGTGGAAGGAGTCATAAACGGAAGATTGCCCTTGATTATCGAAGTTTGCACTGGAAGCGTGTGCCTTATGTAATGCTCTTCCGAGGTCAGTAAGAGGCTCATGGATCTGGTTAGTGAACATAGTTCAGGCAATCTTACTACTGTAAAGTCTCCGCATTGTACAGGACCCTGTTGCGACGGAGTTGTAGTCGACATAGACGAGAAGAGGTTCACCGGAATTTCGATGAAAAACGTCGACGAATTCTTCATGAGAGAGGTATTGAAACGGGAATCAGATAGGACCCTATACTAGGGGTTATAGCCTCATATATCCTTTAGGGCGGGGAATCTCTCCCGCCAGTCTCTTAGAATACTCATTCTCTCATAGTCCAGTTCCCAGAGAAGCAATCCCTTCTCTGCTTCAAAGGGTACTTCGTTACCATCTTGATCGAAGAGTACTGAAAAGGCCTCGTCGTATTCTATGCCGTTACCGTCGACCCCAGTCCTGTTTAGCCCCAGAACAAATGACTGGTTCTCGATCGCCCTCGCTTTGAGAAGAGCCTGCCAGTGATTGGCTCGCTTTTCCGGCCAGTTGGCAATCACTATCATGACCTCTGCAGGCAAGTTGGCCCTGAAGAGCTCGGGAAAACGAAGATCGTAACAGATGTTCAGAGAGAAGTGTATGTTTTTCATCTCGAAAGAGAGATTAGTGTCACCGGGGCTGTAAACGATATTCTCCCCTCCGTACGAAAACAGCTTTCTCTTCCTATATATCAAAGGCTCCGAACCCGGGGCAAGAAAAGCCGCGCAGTTGTAGAACTTCGAGTCTCTTCTGTCTATAAAGCCGTAAACTGCCGGAATACCCCAGTGATCTACCTGCTTTCTGAAGAAACCACACGCATCTTTCACGTAAGCTCTTTCGGCGTTATTAGTGAACCCGCTCAAGGTAGTTTCGGGAAAGACAATTAGCTCAACACCTGCTTCCGAGGCCCCGACGAAAACTCTTTCGATTATCTTCATGTTGATCTCTGGAGACTCCCATACTATGTTGAGAGGAACGCCGCCTATTCCCATCTATTCTCCTCCACTGCAAGATCTATTATCCTCGAAAGGACGCTTGCCGAAACTTCCGCCTCTATCGCAGGTCTGTTTTCTCCCGGACCAATCTGTTCGGGAATGCACGGTATATGTACGAACCCGGCAGGGATGTTTATGGCTCTCTTCGTGAGAAAGTCCATACATCTGTAAAAGAGATAGTTACAGACAAATGCGCCGGCTGAAAAAGATTTCTCGATGGGAAGACCCTCGTCCTTAAGTTTCAAGACGATCCCGTCGACCGGAAGCCTCGAAAAGTATGCGTCGGGCGAGGCAGGAATTATCTTCTCACCGGTCGCAATAAATCCGTTGTTGTCTGGAGTTGGGGATTCCTTCCAGTTGATCGCAATCTTCTCTGGAGTAACGAGAGATCTCCCGGCCGCCTGGCCGACCATGATCAACGCCTCCGGGACGTTGTCTAGGAGCCGCAGCCTCAGTCGAGAAAAGCAGTCGTCGAAGACCGTTGGGAGGCTCATGAGCTCAATGTCTTCCCTGATATCCGCTAGAAGCTCCACGACTATCTGCGAAGCGTTTATTTCACTTCCCCCGAAGGGGTCGAAATGGGTCACGAGTATCATCTTTTACACCTCTCATTCCCTATAATTTTAGCATCATAAGGAAGTCGAGAATGAAAAGCCGTCATTCTGGTAGAATGATTCTGAAAGGGGTGATCTAGTTGAAGAAGCTGAAGCTTGAGGATCTCTACAAATACTCCGCTGTGGGCGATCTTCACATCTTTCCCGGTGGGGAAAACTTTGTCTTTGTAAGAAAGACGATGAACAAGAAGGAGAACCAGTACGAAAGCAACATCTGGTTGGGCAACATGAAGAATGAAGAAGTCCGTCAGCTGACCCGGGGCGGGAAGGACGGTTCTCCCGTCGTAAGTCCAGACGGCAAAAGCATTCTCTTTGTCTCGAAGAGAGACAAGGAGGCTAAAGGAACCGGGCTTTATCTTCTGCCTCTTGAGGGCGGTGAAAGCAGACTGGTGAAGACTCTTAAAGGAGGATTCTCCTCTGTCTCGTGGATCGATTCGGAGACGGTTCTATTCATGACGAAGCATGCCCCCGGGGAAGATCCCGAGAAGATCGAAGAAGACGAGCCGCCAGAGAAGAAGGTTTACGAAATAGATAGAATACCATTTGTCTCTAACGGCGCTGGATTCACCGAGAACAGAGTGGGCCATCTATATAAGATGAAACTCGAAAATGGAAAGATGGAACCGATTACGGCCGTCGGAGGTGATATCGAAAGCATCGTTTTATCTCCCGAGAGAAAGAGCGTCGCGGTAATAACAACCGAAGACAGGGAGAAGAGGCCGATATGGAGCAGTCTATACCTCCTCGATTTGCAGAGTGAAACTGCAAAGAGAATCGGTGACGACAGTCTCTCTTTCTATCATTGCGAGTGGTCAGACGATAGCGAACTCTTCGCCGTCGCGACAGACTTCAAAAAGGGCTTCCCAACCAATCCCTTCATAGTCCACGTTGATCTGGAATCCTTCACTCTTACTACTCTTGCCAGGGAAATGGACCTGTACTTCGGCAACAGCCTGAACAGCGATGTGAGGGGTGTCTCGCCAAACACTTCCATGAAGGTTGTAGAAGGAAAGCTCTATTCGCTGGTAACTGCCGGGTCGCAGATAAAACTCGTTTCTATGGATAAAGAAGGAAAGGTAGAGGAAATCGCTGTCTCTTCGGGGAGCATAGACTGCTTCGATGTTGCAGGCGAGGAACTTCTACTTTCAGAGATGACCACGACAGAGCCACTGGAGATCTACTCTCTTGTCAAAGGCAAGAAGAAGAAACTCACGAGCTTTAACTCGTGGATGAAGGGTATCAAGCTGTCAAAACCGGAGGGCTTCGAAGTGGAGGCCTCAGATGGGCAAAAGATTGAAGGCTGGATAATGAGGCCGGTAGACTTCGAGGAAGGGAAGAAATACCCGGCCGTAGTGGAGATCCACGGAGGGCCAAAGACGGCATACGGCGGCGGATATATACATGAGTTTCAGACTCTGGCCTCCGAAGGATATGCAGTTATCTACTGTAACCCGAGGGGAAGCGCCGGTTACGGAACCGACTTCGCCGATATAAGGGGCCATTACGGGGAAAGGGATTTCGAAGACATAATGGAAATCGTCGAGTACGTCATAAATGAACACGATTTCGTCGACGAAGAGAGGCTCGGTGTCACCGGGGGCTCATACGGCGGCTTCATGACAAACTGGATCGTGGGACATACTGACGCCTTCAAGGCTGCCGTCTCCCAGAGGTCTATTTCGAGCTGGATTTCCTTCTTCGGCACGACAGATATAGGATATTACTTTGCCAACGATCAAACCGGAGGCGATTTCTTCGACAACCTGGAGGGATATCTCAGGCAGTCTCCTCTAATGTCGGCGCCCAACGTCGTCACTCCGATTCTTTTCATTCACTCCCTTGAAGACTACAGATGCTGGGTCCCCGAAGCTATGCAGTTTTTTACGGCTTTAAGGTATCTCGGCAAAGAGGCCAAAATGGTGCTCTTCCCGAAAGAGAACCACGAGCTTTCCAGAGGTGGCCTTCCAATACACAGAGAAAAGCGTTTGAGGGCAATACTGGAATGGTTCGATTCTCATCTGAAGACATGAGCCGTTGATGGAAGACAAGAAGGCAGGAAACATCCACGTAAGATTCGCCACAATCGATGACAACGAAAAGCTCCTCAAGATCGAGCGAGAGTCGGCTCAGGAGGGGAGTATCTGGCTGGTCGCCTTCAGAGAGGACTTCTTTGGAAGACTGAAGTACTTCGAAGAGGGTTTCATTATGATTGCCGAAGACGCATATGACATCATTGGATGTATCGGTGTTGGAATCGACAACCTGATCGTAAACGGAGAGATCAAAAAGGCCATCTATCTCTTTGGGCTTCGGACGAACCCGAAATACAGGCTGAAAGTAGCCCGCTGGCTGAAATCGATCATTCAGGAACTGCAGAATCTGCTCGGCCCCACGGATTTCGATTTCGGATATGCGTCGGTTAAGGCCGACAACACCGCCTCGAAGAAGATTCTCGAGCACATGGGTTTCTCCACGACAGCGACACTGGACTTCTATGCCTGTCCGGTGAGGAAGACCTCCCAGGAGAAGTCGGTTTTTGTAGAAAGGGAGGTCGACCTGGAAACGATTTTGGACCTGTACAAACCTCTCGAGAAGGATCATGACCTTCTTCTTCAAGGTACGAAGGCCTTCGAGGTGATGATTACAGAGAGGAGATTGAGGTTATTCAAGACTGAAGGTGCATACGCCCTGGTTCTCGACACGAGCGGCGAACAGGACTTTGGAATCACACGCCTTTCAAAGGGGTTGAGGGCGTTCCAGCTTCTGGCTCAGGGAACTCTTTCACCGCTGGTGAGGATCCCGAAAATGAATGAGCGATTGAGGTCCTGGGACGTTCTTCTCTTCGGCTGGGACGATATCCGAAGCGCGCGAAAGATCGTAAGAAAGATCCATAGATGCGCCTGGGAAGAGGGCATAACGCTGATAAACTTTTCGAGGGACAGGAGCCTCGGGAGTATGAAGGGTGCGGTGGGTCCTCTCAGTTTCAGGATTCCCTTTGAGATAATGATCTATGAGAAGAACAGCATAAATAGAGGAAGCAGACCTATAATAAGAACTCCGACGATATAACTTGAAAATTCTTTTTTCGGATGAACTGAAGACTTAGTAAATGAGAGGCCGGGTCGGAAATGCTTAGACCCGGCCTTAATATCTATGGATGAGGTGCCTTCACTACCAGAACGCGCAAAGTCTCTTCTCCGGTGTTGACTATTCCGTGCGGTATCATTTTCGGACTGTCTATGATGTCATCTTTCATTACTTCATGCTTATCTCCGCCGATAGTGATTATTCCTCTACCGGCGAGCACCAGTATGAAAACATCGACAGGTGTCTTGTGCTCGGCCAACTCCATCCCCTCGGCTATGTCAATGACGACCGCCTGCGCATTCTCTCTGTCGTAGATTATCCGGCCCTTTAGTCCGGGTCTGTCAAGTGCAACTTTGCCCTTTTCAATTGAGCTCTTCACCAACTTCATCACCTCGCCTCTAATGTTAATACTATCTTAGCAAACCGAAGAGCCCCGATCGGTAACATATGTTACCGTATCATAGGACTTCGCTCAGGAATAGCGAGAGAGCCAGAAGCCCGAGGACTACTACCCAGCCAATTATCGTAACCCTAACAGCCTTGCCCGCCTTATTCGCTTCCCACCAGGAGCGCGGTTCTATCCCCTGAAGTCTGAACGTTATGATTGAAGCGAGGTTTATACAGACAATGTTGACGAAGAACAGGAGTATCGCTCCGGAGAATCCGTCGATATTTCCGCTTCCGAGGAGCAGCCCTGCCGCAGCCAGCGGCGGCATAAGCGAAACGGCTACCATAACCCCAATGAGCGAAGTGGATACCCCAGAGCTGATCGAAAGGGCAGCAGCCGTTCCCGATGCGAACGCCAGCACAATGTCGCCCAGGTTGGCCACTGTTCGACTGGTTATCTCGTTAGTAGTGTAATCTAGTCTGAATAAGAGCCCGAAAACAAGAGCAAAGGCAAAGCCCAGCCCGATACGGATCAGATTCGTTCTCACTGACTTTGCGAGAAGTCCGAAGTCTCCGAGCGTCGTTGCAAAGGACTGCGCGACGTTTGGCCCTAGCATCGGAGCGATCACCATCGCCCCGATGATTATTGCGGGGCTGTTTCTCACAAGGCCTATCGTAGCTACGATGGCCGACAATACTATCATCGCTATATCTACCGCGTCGTTCGAGATCATCTCCGAGATGTCGTGATAAAGCTCTTCTCTGCTTATCCGCTTGAAGATTTCCTTCTCGGGCTTCTTCTCCTCTTCCGTAGCCTGTTTCTCTTCTTCTTTTTCCTCTTCTTGAGCTCTTGGAAGCGAGGCTTCTACCTGAAAGAGTATTGCCCTGAAGGATTCATCCTGGGTGAAGCGCTGCTCGAGAGAGTCGAGGATTTTCTCGCTGTTCTCGGCAAGCGCCAGTATCTTCGTCTGCCAAAGCTCTTCCGATGTCTTAACCGTCCAGTAGTCGATTATCGATTTCTCTTCCAGCATTTCCTTCAGATCTTTTTCGGGGTCGGAACCTGAGAATACTTCTATCAGTCTTTCGGCCATCTAATCACCATCCCGTAGAGAGACTGTGGCATAATTGTCTTGCTCGCCAAGAATATATTACACCTGCAAATAAGAAGAGAAGGCATCGGATCAGGGAGGTTGGAGTGTTATATCTTTTGCTGGCGATACTTTCCAGTTCCTCCATAGCAATGATTTTCAAAGTGACGGAGGGAAGAAGCTACAACAGGCTCGCGGTTACGACGTTCAATTACCTGAGCGCGTTCTTGGTAGCGCTCGTCATGATAGCGGTTGAAAGACCTGCCGTAGGTCCCGGCGGGGGATCTCCGGCTGAAGTCATAGTGAAGGGAGAGCGTCTTTTCAGCCTCACCAGCAGCGTAGTCTGGGGTTTGTCTTTGGGACTCGTTTCCGGCCTCTTCTTCTTTCTCTCCTTCATCTTTTATCAGAAGAGTGTCTAGGAAAGCGGGGCAAGCCTTTCGGGAGCCTTCGGAAAGCTGGGGATTCTAATACCCATGATTCTTTCTTTGCTAGTCTGGAAGGAGTATCCGGAAGCGCTGCAGTGGGTCGGGATCGGCCTTGCCATCTTCTCGATCGTACTCGTAAACAACCCCTTCGGATCGGGGAGGCAGAATTTCAAGGCCGCTTTAATCATGTTGTTCATTACCGGCGGACTGGCCGAATTTATGAACAAGCTGTTCCAGAACTACACCGTCAGCGGATACAAGAATGTCTTTCTCTTCAGCGTCTTTGCAAGCGCATTTTCGATAAGCGCGTTCTTTCTGAAGAGGTCCGGTAAGTCTTTCCGTAAGAAGGAAGCAATCATAGGACTGATCGTGGGACTGCCAAACCTCTTCTCATCCTTCTTTCTCATAATGGCCCTCGAAGAAATGAAGGGTTCCGTGGTCTTTCCCGTTTACAGTGCCGGAAGCGTTGTGATGATAAGTCTTGGAAGCCTTATGTTCTTCGGTGAAAAGCTCAAGAAGCTCGAGATGATATCCTTAGGCATGGTGCTGATTTCCCTTATTATAATAAACATATGATATCTCTTTGGATTAAAACAACGTCGAGGTAGTATTGAGACAATATCAGTCAGTGGAGGTGCGTCCCGTGTTACACAGAATTGGAAGAGACAGAGTAGTGTACGATATGTCGCCTGAACACAAGCCCGTTCTGGAAGTCAGCCCGGGGGATACTGTAATAGTGGAGACGGAGGATTGCTTCTGCCACCGGATCGTCTTAGAGTCACAGACCGTCGGAGGAGACTTCGACTTCACTCATGTGAATCCGGCTACCGGGCCCATCGCCGTTAAGGGAGCGATGCCGGGTGACACGATAGTAGTCAGTATAGAGAGCATAGAGCTTGACAGTCAGGGCGTTGTCGAGACCTGTCCCTTCTGGGGCCCGGTTAGCAATGTCTCCAGGGAGTGCGTTACCGAAATCGTCAAGATTGACGGCAATTTCATGTCGTTTCTGGGAGAGCGCATCGAAATAAAACCTATGATAGGCGTAATCGGAAACTCTCCGGCCGAAGGTTCCGTTTCCTGTACAACTCCGGGAAGTCATGGCGGAAACCTCGACACAAAAGATATTGCGGCCGGTTCGAGAGTTTATCTTCCGGTCTTCGTGAAGGGGGGGAATCTCTCCCTCGGCGACGTTCATGCGAGGATGGGTGATGGTGAAGTCGGCGGCACAGGAGTCGAGATAAGGGCCCTGGTGAGGCTAAATGTAGATATAGATAAGATGCCCGTTGAAAGTCCCACCGTCGAAACCGAGGAGGCTTTCTACCTCTTGTTCAGCGCGAAGACTCTGGAAGAGGCGAGCCGCGGGGCGGTGAAGAGAGCCATCGAATTTATCTCGGACTGGAAGTCTATTCCCGCTGAAAGAGCCTATATGCTGACAAGCATCACGTGCGATCTAATGATAAGCCAGGTGGTGAATCCACTGGTAACTGTGAGAGTTAGAGTTCCGAAAGAGATTCTCTAGTGATAGACATCAGAAAGGTATTTCTCTCTTTAAGAAGGCTTCTGCCCTTTCTGGGAATAGCTCTTTTCACTGTCTCGATCTACGTGCTCGTTCGTGAGTTGAGTAGATACACTATCAGCGATATCGCTGCAAAGGTCGGGGAGATTCCGGCTTCCAGGCTTGTGATAGCGGCCTTCCTGACCTTTCTGACCTATCTCAATCTCAGTTTCTATGATCTGATCGCTTCCAGAAGGACGGGAGTCAAACTGAAATTTGCGTCGACCGCTCTTGTTTCTTTCATTGGATACACTTTCAGCAAGAATATCGGGTTCACGTTTCTTTCGGGTACAAGCGTCCGCTTCAGGTTATACGGAAAGTGGGGTGTTGCAGGAGGGAAGATTCTCGCAGTAATAACCCTCAACTATCTGACTTTCTGGCTTGGTTTCTTCGCCCTTTCGGGTATCCTGTTCACTCTATGGCCTCCCGTTCTTCAGAATGCCGTAACGGTACCCTTTGGATCATTGAAGGCTATTGGAATTGCCTCTGCCGGGATCTATGTTCTCTACGTGATAGTGGTTAGCTTCAGAAAACGGCCGTTCAGAATAAAGGGAAGGAGCTTCACTCTTCCTGGAAAGTCTTTCACGCTGGTCCAGACCGGCATATCCATTCTCGATTGGCTGCTTTCCGCAGGAGTGTTTTTCATGCTCCTTCCCCCGGAGATCGGTTATCTTGAGGTTCTTGGCGTCTTCCTGCTGTCGCAGTTTGCAGGTCTGTCGAGTCAGGTCCCCGGAGGTCTGGGAGTCTTTGAGGCGCTTACAGTAGTTATTCTCTCGCCCTCCTTAAAGCCGGATATTCTTGTGGCAGCGCTAATAATCTATAGAATAATCTTCTACCTCGTTCCCTTCATTATCGCAGTGGTTTCTTTTGCAGTCAACGAACTCCTTTATAGAGGTTCTGAAAAGGCCTGAGGGAGAACCGTTATGGTGGGTTTAACCTGGCAGCAGGTCGAACAGTCTCTTGACGAAAGTCTCGATGCTCTCATTCTTTTCCATGAGTCCATTTTCTCGAACAAGAAGCGGGGCAGTTACAACTTTGTTTGTCTTATCGACGCACATCTCTCCGACTTCACAGGGGACGTGATCGATGGCCAGCTTTTCGACGACGGTCATCCTATCTTCGGGATTGCCCGAAGCGGTGACGGTAAGATTGGAGGCTACGTTCTCGAGAGCCCTTGCAAGTATTAAAACACCTTCTCCGATCGCTCCCAGAGGTTTCTTACCGAAGAAGCAGTTCACGATAAGCCTTTCAAGGCTCTTATTAACTCTGTAGTGATCCTCTTCGTCTTCAAAAGTAGATAGGCTCTTCAAGACTCCCTTACCGCCGGGAATGACGAGCAAGTCCAGATCCTCCCAGTTGAAAGTATCAATGTTGTTTACCGGTCCGCTGAGCAGTCTTGCCGATTCTACGAGCTGGTTTCGCTTTTGTTCAAGTTCAGCCGGTTTTCCTGTCTGGTGGTTAATAACCTCGTATTGATCCTTGTCCAGTGCCAGAGAAACAACTTCAACCCCTGCCTTATCCAGGGCGAGGAAGGTCATTATGGCCTCGTCAACGGCCGTTCCATCCTCAGAGCCACAACCCGTAAGCACTACTCCACACTTCAATTCGGTCCCTCCTTATAGAAGCATCAAGAGTCGTTTTTCCTTAGGAAAATATAAATATTAATGGATTTTATCATCTTTGCCCCCCGTTCCAAACGGCTCGTAAGTGTGTTGGCCATCTGGACTGTTGACATGCCGGCGAGATTATTGGATATTAGTAGTGAGTTCATGTGACTATTCGGCAAGGGGGTGGTCTTATGAGAGTGGGTTTGATTCATTACAGGGCCGGACTGATGGACGGTGTTTCCCTTGAAATGGAAAAGTGGCGCAAGGTTTTCTCGAGAATGGGTCACTCGGTGGAGATCATTGCGGGAAACAACGCTCCCGGTGTCGACATTGTGATTCCGGAGATAGAATACAACGACGAGAAAAATGAAATCCTGAATTCGAAGCTCTACGGCAGTACGCCTTCATCGGAGAGCAAACTGCTCGATGAACTCTCCATCAGAACCGCCGAGATTCTAGGCAGCTTCAGATCGGTTCTCTCTGACTTCGATCTTCTTATACCGAACAACATCTGGTCGCTTGGATGGTCTATACCTGCGGGACTGGCCCTGCATGACTTCGCGGAAGAGTCGGGTAAGCCGTTTATCTCTCACAACCATGACTTCTGGTGGGACCGCCCCTATTACAGCAGTCCCTATCGAAGCGTCATGGAGCTCCTGGAAAACTACTTCCCTCCCGATCTCCCAAACGTCAAGAACCTGACGATCAACTCGATCTCCGCTTCCGATCTCTTCGAGAGGAGGGGTATCAGGGCTACCGTGGTGCCGAATGTGATGGACTTCAGCGGGCTCGTCTCTATCTCCGATGAGCGCATTCGAACGCTCAAAAGCGAGGCCGGGATAGAGAAGGGGGATATCGTCTTTCTCCAGGCAACCAGGATAACGGAGAGAAAGGCGGTCGAGATCTCTATAAGGCTAATCGCGGCTTTCAATAATATCGCGGGATCTTTGAAGGGGAAAAAACTTTACAACGGGGAGCCGTTTACCGGGAGGGCCGTCCTCGTGTATTCCGGATTGACCGAAAGGCAGTCGATGGACTACAGAAAAAAGCTAGATGAACTTGCGAACAAGCTCGGAGTAAAAGCGATCGACATCTCCTCTTCATCCTCCTTGAGCCAGGCGGCCTTCTTCGAATCGTACGGCGTCGCAGACATCGTTATATATCCAACCGTATTCGAGGGCTGGGGGAACCAGCTTCTGGAGGCGCTTGTGTACAGGAAGCCCCTTGCCCTTTTCAGATACAGCGTATTCAAGAGCGATATACAGAACAGCGGGATCTCTTTCGTAGATCTGGGCGATAGGTATATCTACAGCGACGGATTGGCAGAAATACCGGAGCAGACTATCCTTAGCGCCGTTAAAGAGATCACGGAACTCCTCTTCGACAGAGAGAAATACGAAGAAACCGCGGAAAAAAACTTCCAGATAGGAAGAGAAAAGTTCAGCCTGGAGACGCTGGGCGGCATAGTAAAGGGATTGATAACCGATCTGGTTTAGACTAAGTAATCAGGCTAACACGAATCCAAGTTTCTATCTGCCGAAGCAGGCTACTTTCTCGAGTTTGTAGCTCCTTTCGCCCAGGCCGATCTTTTCGGCGTGCTCAAGCTGGTGGCGCCAGCTAATTCCGGGATGGGCCCTTTCGAAGGGGTCGTATCCGAGCCTTCCTATCACCAGATCTATGCAAGCCTTGTCCACCGCTACGGGATCTCTGCCCGCCACTATGCCGATGTCTTCCACGACTGGAGGCCTGTTTATGTGCCAGCAGTCGCAGTCTGGCGATACGTTGTTTATGAAGGAGATATATAAAGCATTCTTTCCCTTTGAGGCCGCCAGAGCGTATTCTGCGATCTTCTTGCTTAGAGATTCCGGCGTTCCTCCAGCACCTGCACTCATCGCGCCATAATTGCACATGGCTATACACTGGCCGCATCCGATACAGACCTCATAATCTATTCTTGCGACCCTATCGACAGTAATAGCACCAGTAGGGCAGTTCTTTTCACACATTCCGCAGGCTACACAGTTCTTCTCTCTTACTACGGGTTTCGATTCCGAGTGTTGCTCCATCTTTCCTGCCCTCGACGCCGAACCCATTCCGATGTTCTTCAGAGCGCCTCCAAAACCCGTTTGTTCGTGCCCTTTGAAGTGGCTGACTACTACAAGCGAGTCGGCGAGAGCAATGGCCGATGCGATCTTAGCCTTCTTTATGTAATCTCCCTCAATTTCCACATCTATTTCATCGGAACCTCTCAAGCCGTCGGCGATCACTACGGGAACGCCCACAGATTCCATTGTGAAACCGTTCAGGGAGGCGGTTGTGATATGATCGACTGCGTTTGATCTGCTCCCTTTGTAAAGAGTGTTCGCATCAGTGAGGAAGGGAACGGCCCCCAGCTTCTTTATCTGATCGGCGATCACCCTCAGATAGTTTGGCCGGATGTATGCGAGATTTCCGTACTCCCCGAAGTGAAGCTTGATGGCGACAAGTTTATCCTTCTGGACCACATCTTCAAGTCCGGCTCTCTTAAGTAAGGCCTCGACTTTTTTCAGAAGTCCCATTTCGGGAGTCGTCTCCATGTTTGTAAAGAAGACCTTGCTCATACTGTTCCCCTCTCTTTCCAAAGGATTTTCGCCTGGGACTGTCCAATGCCTACGCTCTAGGACTTTCCAGTCACGACAGGTTTTTCGGCGTTAGAGATAATGATCTCAATGTTATCATATCGAAAATTCCAGTACTTCTCTAAACGGAGAATTTCTGCTGGCTGAGGTTCAGGGTTCCTCATAGACCGGATTATAGCGAAGTGAATTGCATTCTAAAAATTTGTCTGGGATCATCTCTGCTGAGAAAATTCAGAGAGTATTGACGATCCTTGAAAACCCAGGTAGAAGCGAGAGACCTTCTGTTGCAGTCGCCACTCCTCACTCCCAGAGCTTACGATAAATCCTCTTGAGCTCTGCTATCCCGTCTGATATCTGGTTTTCATCGCCGCTCTTCCCGGCCGTCTCGATTTTAAAGCCGACCTCGGAAATCTCTTCAACCCCATACATTCTGCCGGAACCCTTAAGACTGTGGCCTTCTCTTGCGATCGAACCCATGTCTTTCCTTTCAAGAGCACTTTCGAGAGTAGCCACTGTCTTGTCGATGTGTTTCCCGTACTCCTCGAACATGGCCGAGGCCTCTTCCATGGAGAGCCCCATATCCTTCGCGAAGACTGTGATATTGTCCGGCGAATGCTTTCCCTCTCGCTGAATTGGACGGACTCCGGATCTCTTGTTACCCGTCTTCCCGAATATGCCCAGGTGGTATCGCACGATCTCGAGAAGATCCGACTGCCTGACCGGCTTTCCCAAAAAGCCGTCACAACCGGCCTCGATCGTCTTCTCCTCGTCTCCCTGCATCGTATGTGCGGTCAGGGCAACGATTGGTATCTTGTAACCCTCTTGTCTAAGGGCCTTTGTAGCTTCATAGCCGTCCATGATCGGCATCTGCATGTCCATAAGGATGAGATTGTACTGGTTGAAGTTTCTCACCATTTCGATCGCCTGCTTGCCATTTCCGGCAACGTCGACAGAGTAACCGGCCTTTTCAAGAACTTCTTTTATAAGCAGCTGATTGGCTTCGTTGTCTTCCGTTAGCAATATCCTGTATTTGACGTTGTCCTGCCCCGGGCCGAGGTCCATGTAGTTGCCGATCTTGCCGATAAGTTCGTCTTCCTTTACGGGCTTTTGAATTATTTCGTTTACTTTCTTCCCGAAATGGATTTCGTTCTCGGTGGTATCTGTGATCACAATGACGGCAGCTTCGTCTATCCCATCTAGCGCGGCAAGGGCATCGTCGGCATTCTTTGGCGCGTCTACCACTGCAAGGGACGCACCTAATTCCCTTACAGCTCTCGAGAGATTCGAAAGGTTTTTCACAGATTCGTAGTGCACTCCATTTCTCTTGAGCATCGCGCCGACGATTGTCAGGAAGTCCTCGTCGTCGGAGGCGACAACAACCTTTCCCGTTGGCGGCAATTCGGGTTTCTCCTTTTGCTTCGGTACTTCCTTGGAAACGTTAGAAGGAATCCTAACTGTGACTTTCGAACCCTCGCCAACCTTGCTCTCGAAGCGTATTGACCCGCCCATCAGTTCAACGATCTTCTTCGTTATGGTTAAACCGAGTCCCGTTCCGCCAAACTTCCTCGACATCGTACCGTCGGCCTGAATAAAGGGCTCGAAGATCTTGTCTATCTCTTCTCTGGAGACTCCCGAACCTGTATCCTGAACCGTGTATATCAGGTGGTGGCCATCGTAATCGAGAAGCACTGAAACGTAACCTTTGTCAGTAAACTTGAGTCCGTTAGAGACCAGATTGGTCAGGACCTGTCTCACCCTAAATTCGTCTCCATCGACGTATTCTGGAACCCTTTCTGTAATGCTGTTTGCGAAATGCAATCCCTTCGAATACGCCATGGGCAGATATGTTTCGGTGATCTCTTTCACCAGCTTTGCAGGGCTGTACGGGGAGATTATCAGATCGAATCTCGCCGCTTCGATCTTTGAGAGGTCTAGAACATCGTTTATGAGACTGAGAAGATGTTCCCCGCTCCTGTATATTGTCTTGAGATACTTCATTTTTTCCAGATTCGTCTCATCGTTCATCAGTAGCTCGGCAAAACCGAGAATCGCATTCATAGGGGTGCGCATCTCGTGGGACATGTTTGCCAGAAACTCCGATTTCATCTTGCTGGCCTGCTGTGCCTCCTTCGAAACCTTCCTGAGCATTTCATTCGAATTCTTCAGTCTGTCAAGCGTCTTTTCAATGAAGACCATCGTGTTGTTCAGTTCTGAGGCGATCTCGCCCAGCTCGTCATTAGAATTGAGTTTAACCCTGACAAAGGAGCCCTTCTTTATCGACTCGAAACCCTTCAGCAGCTCCGACAGGGCCTTGGATATATGGGCGTTGAGAGTGAAGGACAGCACGAAGGAAAAGCCGAATACCCCGAGTAACACAATGCTGAGTATTGGGAGTAGCCTATTCCTGAGCATCACCATTAGACCCTCAGACTGCAACACATAGATGTCGGCTCCGCCGATCGAAACCTTGTCGGCGAGGAACAACGATCCCGAGGAGAAGAAAGAGAAGGCGGGCCTCGGTTCGCTCACGGTGAAGGGGATTTCACTTGACCACCTCTCCTCATCTAGCACCGTTCTCACATAGAGGCCGGAATCCGAGAACTCTCTCGGGATCACGAAGTGATCATCGATCAGAAGGAAGGCGATTCCGTCCTGCCCAAGAAATGCCGACAGTTCTTCCACATCTTCATTGTCGAAGACAATTCCGGCAACGTATCGCGATTCGTTGCTCTCTACAGTCGAGAAGTAGACGAGCTGTCCCTCAAGCATTTTGAATCCGTTTTCTGCTTCTTCGATTTCGTTTAACTGCCCTTCTGAGATGGCTGGCCTGTTAAGAATTGTCTTTCGCTCGTCTCCAAGTCGAATGAGAATATCGCAACCATCATCAATAACTCCCTCAAGCGAATAACCGTCGACAAAAACCTTCATATCCTTGCGCAAGTCGATAAACCACTGAAAGACGGATTGCTTCTTTGAGCTTAGATAGCTCTTGTATTCGTCGGTCGCTGTGCGGACAAATGTGACGGAAAGCAGAGCCACAAGGACAGTCAAGACTGCCAGGACGAAAAGCAGAAACTGTAGCGATATCTTTCTACTTAGTTTTCTCATAAAATGACTCTGCCTCCTCAACTGGACAAGACTGCATCATAATTTCATTTGCCGACGTTGAACTCCCATTGTACGTCCATGATTCTACCCTCGAGAGTTACGGAATAGTAAATGGACGTATCTAGATAGACACAGAATGCGATTAACAGGCCCTCTGAATCAATAGCTATATAAGGATTGTACCTCTCCGTCTGGAAGATATACTCCTCACCAATTATGAAGAGATCGGCCCAGACTCCTTCAACGGGTTCTCCGCGCTTACACTTCCCCGTAACGGCCACATTCAGGAACGATACACGTGAGGGACCTTCCGGCAGCTCGAAGAACAACAAACCGACAACATCCTTTATCGGGAAATCGAGGTTGGATATTGCATCGAATGGAATCGCTGTTACGGTGGCGAAACTGCCTTCTTCCATTTCGTACCCTCTAGAAGTAAATTCGGAGTAGCTGCCTATAAGCGGTTCGATCTGTTGGATATCGACAGACAAACCAACAGATGCGATAACCACAAAGACAATCAACACGAGTCTCAAAACCTAATCTCTCCTTCGCGTTAAGAAATGTGACCTTGTCTCAAAGAGATTATATTACGCAAGGGCCGGATATCATAAGAACAGGAGCTCACAGATTAGATTGCTTTCCGTGAGCTCCAGTTGCATCTCAATAGATAAATGGTGTTTCCGTAACAGTTACACGATTAGTTAAGCCGAACAATAAGAGATTCGAGAAAGTTTATCAGTTCATTTATATCGTCTCCGATTGCTTCCTTCTCGATAATCTCCTGAGGAGTCAAAGACAGCCCGTAGTACTCCCTGTTCGTATCCGTATCCTGCCGGATTATAGATCCTCCCAGGGAAACGCCGGCGAATATACCGTTGCTGACAGAGTAAGAGTAGATAGCCGCTTCGAGTTTGTAATCGGTGTCGGCGGAGAGAGTCTTTCCGGTAGGTCCGGCCGAAATAGAGGCGCTTCCGCCGAGGGTAACGTTGTTGCCCAGGAAACCTTCTATACCCTTCTCATTCATTATTACGAATACAAGCCCGCTCTTTTGAACACCGGCCTGAAATCCGTAGCTGATACCGTATAGCTTTAGAAAAAGAGGGCCATACCAGCGTCCATCCTCTGCTCTCTTCAGCAGAAAGCCCTCTCCAAA